>Ga0299913_10002198_pt1 | contig 15229 bp, 17 predicted proteins | sample RVTome_9_FD_201360 | JGI IMG/M metagenome (GOLD analysis project Ga0299913, IMG submission 201360) | Soil microbial communities from uranium-contaminated site in the Upper Colorado River Basin, Wyoming, United States - RVT155D38 (version 2) ...
GCGCGTACGCCCCGGGAGATGAACCGCGGCCGGGCGGGAGCCGCAGCTCGGGGCCGGGCGGGCTCGAACAGCTATTCACACCGGCGAGGGCCGAGCGATGAGGTCGACCGCGCTCAAGCTGGGGGCGTTCACCGTCTTCACGATCATCGTCACGTTCTGGCTCGCCTCGGTCATCGGCAAGCTGGCCCTGTTCGACAGCAACTACGAGATCAACGCGGTCTTCACCGATGCAACCGGGGTCTTGAACGGTGACTCGGTAAAGATCGCCGGGGTCGAGATCGGCAAGGTCGTCGGTTTCGAGGTCGTCAAGGGGGAAGCCCACGTCAAGATGGAGATCCAGAGAGACGTCGATCTTCCGGACAACGCCATCGCGGATATCAAATTCCTCAACCTCCTGGGACAGCGAGTCATCAACATCAACCGGCCCGAGGAGCCGTCGTCGGAGATGCTGGAAGAGGGCGCGACGATCCCCGTCCAGAACACGCGCCCGTCTCTCGATCTGTCCGTCGTGTTCAACAACCTTCGCCCATTGATCCAGTCCACGAACCCCGAGGAGATCAACACGGTCGCGCGTGCGGTGCTCGAGGTGTTCGAGGGGCGAGAAGGCGATCTGGCCGCGATCCTGGGCAACGTCGGCGAACTGACCAGCACCCTCGCCGACCGCGATCAGCGGCTGGCGGGCCTGGTCGAGAACCTCGACGAGGTCACCGCCGTGCTGAACTCGCAGGAGGGCAACATCCGCACCAGCCTGGACGAGTTCACCGAGTTCATGGAATCGCTCGTCGATCTCACTCCGCAGCTAGAGGCCACCATCGACGATCTCACCGTTGCGTCCGACAAGTTCGGCTCACTCATCGCTCGCAATCGCGTCAACCTCGAGCGCGACCTGGACGATCTCGCCACGCTGTTGCAGATCGTCAACGAGAACCTCGGCCCCCTCGACCGCATCGCCAAGAACCTGAAAGAGGTCTTGATGTCGACCGCGAGGTCGCAGGGTTACGGCAAGTGGTACAACCTCTACATCGTCAACTTCTGTCCTGAAGTTGGAGCGTTCGGCGTTCCAGATCTTCCCGCTCGACTGGACTGCGAACAATGAGCATCAAGAACTTCCGTGAGCGTTCGCCGGTCCTGGTCGGGATCATCTCCTTGCTCGCCATCACCGCGGCAACCACGTTCGCGTTCTTCGTCGATCGGATCCCGGCTCTCAAGCAGGCATACGAGGTCAAAGCGGAGTTCAAGGACGCGGCGGGTCTCAGCACGGAGAACCAGGTCCGGGTGGCGGGGATCAAGGTCGGGACGGTGGCAGACATCGAGCTGGACGGCGATCGGGTGGTCGCGACGATGGAGATCGACAACGGTATCGAGATCCCCAGCAACGCGTTCGCAGAGATCAAGCTCGCTACCCTGTTGGGGACGAAGTTCGTCGACATCGAGTCCAAGGGCGGCGAGCCGTTCCTCGAACACGGCGACGTCATCCCCCTGGAGAAAACCTCGATCCCGTACGAGATCTACCAGGCCTCCAACCAAGGCACGGACGTTCTGGAGGAACTCGACGGGCAGGCGCTGAACGACATGCTCGTGCAGCTCACGGACCTGACGCGGATTGCTCAGGACGAGGTCGGCGCCGCCCTGGAGGGGTTGAACGATCTGGGCACGGGTCTCGTCGAGAAAGACGAGGAGCTTCGCTCGCTCCTCAGCGGCTCGGAGGAGCTGACGGCGTTGCTGGCCGACCAAGGCGATGAGCTCGTCCGTCTCATCGATGCCTCCAACGAGGTGCTCGGATCGCTGGCGCGCAAACGCGAACAGCTCCAGTCCCTGCTGGCGGTGACGCGACAGATGGCGGGTACGGTAACGGCGGTCCTCCGCGAGAACCGCGGCAACCTGGACTCGATCCTCGACGATCTTCACAATGCCCTCGTGGTGCTCGAGCGCAACGTCGAGCATCTGGACGTCGCGTTCCAGTACGCCGGACCGTCGAGCCGCTACTTCGCGTCGATCTTCACCCAGGGCAGGTGGGGCGACATCTACTCGTGCGCCCTCGTCCTGTCCCAGAGTTGTGAGGACGACGAATGAGGGACATGACCGGGCTCATCAAGCCTCTCGCCTACGCCGTCGCCGGCCTGCTCGCGCTGGGCGGGGGCTATCTCGGTTACAACGCCATGAGCGGGGACAAGGGGACGTATCAGATCACCGCGTACTTCACGAAGGCGATCGGCCTCTTCCCGAACTCGGATGTAGACATCCTCGGCGTACCCGTCGGCAAGGTGGAGTCGGTCGAGCCGATCGGCAGCAAGGTCAAGGTCGTCATGACCGTTGACAAGGAGCACAAGGTGCCGGCCGACGCCATCGCTCAGATCGTGCCGATCTCGGTGATCTCCGACCGCTACGTCCAGCTCGCTCCCGTCTACGAGGGCGGCACGGCCCTGGAGGACGGTGCCGAGATCCCCGTCGAGAACACCTTCATCCCAGCAGAACTCGACGACGTGTTCAAACAACTGAAGAAGCTGCTCGACGCGATCGAACCGGGGGAAGAGGGCGAGCCCGGGGCCCTCGGCAGCTTGATAGTCCAACTCGACAAGACCCTGCGAGATCGCGAGCAGGACCTCAAGGGAACTCTCATCACCGGCTCGCAACTAACCTCGACGCTCGCCGCGGCACAGGACGACATCTCGGGGCTTCTCACGAACCTGAACGGTCTCTTCAACCAACTGGCGACACGCGCGAACAGCTTCGGCGAGCTCAACCACAACTTCGCCCTCGTCATGGCCGCCCTTGCGGAAAGCCGCGACGACCTCGAGGGGACGCTCGTCAACCTCGCCGACCTGACGAACGAGGTCGGCAGCCTGGTGGAGCGGCACGGCGACAGATTGGGCAGAGACCTCGGCCTGGCGGCCAGGGTGGTCAAGACGATCCTGAAGAGCAGGGCCTCGGTCGAGGAATCGCTCGCCTGGCTGCCCGTCGTCGGCGAGGGCGCGGCCAAGGCATACAACCCCGAGACCAGAGACATCAACGTGCGCGATAACGCCAACGCGAAGCTGGAGTGCGAGATCCTCGGTCCGCTGCCGGACTCCCCCATCAAGGACGCGCTAAGAGAGCTCTGCCGCGAGGAGACCGGAGAGCCGGACGGACGGTCCCGGCGTCCCACTCGAGCCACGGCATCGCCACTCGAGGTCCTCCGGAAGCTCGATTGCGACGACGGCGTTCGCCGCGTCCGCCGCCAGCTGCGCAGGGTCGAGAGCGTGGGTCTCCCCGCCGCCGTCTTGGACGAGTTACTCGACCCGCTTCGCAAGCAGCTGCGGAAGCTCAAGAAGAAGTGCCGGGAGCTGGGCGAAGAGATCAACGACGAAGGCCTGCTCGATCAACTAGAGGACGGCATCGGGGATCTTCCCGATCTCGACGAACCCGTCCAGGGAGTCGACGATCTCACCGGCAATGCGGCGGGCACCCCCGTTCCCGATGCGAACACGCCGTCGACCTGGAGCAGCTTCGGAGCTTGGATGAACGGGTTCCTCTCCTATCTGGGGGTGAGGTCCTGATGCGCGCGCGGATCCACCGGGTCGCCCTGGGGCTGGCAGTCGTGGTGCTCACCTCGTCGTGCGCGGTCCTCGGTTTCGCCACCGGCTGCGACGGCACGGCGGTCATCGGGATCTTCGAGGAAGTCGGCGATCTCGTGGAGAACTCGAACGTGCAGTCGTCCGACGTGACGATCGGCACCGTTCAGAAGATCGAGCTCGACGGATGGAACGCGAAGGTGTCGATGTGCATCGACCCCGACAAGAAACTGCCGCGCGACACGCAATTGGTGGTTCGAACTACCTCGCTGCTCGGTGAGAAGTTCGTCGACGTGCAGGCGCAATCCTCCGGCCCGCCCTATCTGGAGGACGGAGCTATCGTTGACACGGACCAGACGGACAAGGCCACGGAGCTGGAAGAGATCTTCGCGAAGCTCGCCGGCATCCTCGGAACCGGCAACCTCGAGCAGATCAACCGCTTCACCAGCGCCCAGGCCAACATCCTTCGGGACAACGCCGGCGAGATGCGCGAGGTCCTCCGCCGGCTTCGGCGCTTCACAGACGTGCTGGCGGGACGCAAGAACCAGATCGCGAGCTCGGTCGACTCTTTGGATTCGGTCGCGCAGACCGTACTCGGGGATCGGTCGGTGCTCGAACAGTTCCTGGCTTCGTTCGCCGATTCGTCCGTGGTGTTGAACCGCCAGAGAGAAGGCCTCGAGCGCCTCCTGGTCACGCTGGAGGAGTTCAGCAATATCGCAGTGAGGCTCATGGACCAGACCGAGGAGGGCATTGACAGCCAACTCCGCGATCTGCGTCCTGTTCTTTCGACTGCCGTAGCGAACAGCGACGACATCCGGCGATCACTGCAGACGCTTGCCACGTTCTCGCAGTGGTTCCCCGAGACGTCGCCCGGCGACTACATCCAGTTGGATGTGTGCCAGGCCCCCCCGGAGACCTACACGCAGGGAACCACCTGCGAGCAGTCGGATGCCAACGACGATCCGAGCCGGGCCGTCGGCTCCGGCACTAGCTCCGACGCGAACGGCGCGAGCTCTCGCGTCGAAGGGCCAGCGCTCAACTCAGTCGAGCTGATCCTCTATCAGCCCCTGAGGAACGACCGATGATCGCCTGGCGCGTCAAGGTCAACCTCGTCGCCTTCCTGGTGATTTCTCTGGGGCTCGTGTACGCGATGGCCACGCAGGTCTTGTCGATCCTGCAGCCGCGCTACTCGGTCAACGCGATCTTCCCCGACGCGGGCGGAGTTTTCACGAACCAGGAGGTCACCTACCGGGGCATCACCGTCGGCCAGGTCGGCGAGATGAAGGTCATCGAAGACGGCGTCAGCATCGAGCTCAAGATCGACGAGACCTACGACGAGATCCCGGCCGAGGACATCGAGGCTCGTGTGATGTTCAAGAGCGCGGTCGGGGAGCAGTTCGTAGACCTGCTGCCCGCCACCGACGGAGAGCCCTTCCTCGAGCACGGGGACGACATCCCCATGGACCAGAACACGATCCCGGTCAGTACCCAGGAACTATTGACCACACTCGAAGCGGTACTGCGCGGGGTGCCTCCCGAGGCTCTCGAAGGTGCCGTCGATGCCCTGGGTATCGGGTTGACCGGCCACGGCCCCGACATCGCAACGATCATCGAATCGATGGCGGACCTCGCCGACCTCTTCGCGGAGAAGGCCCCGGAGGTCCAAGGCATCCTGCGCGAGGGAACCAAGGTGGGATCGGCATTCGTCGACTCCAGTGGGGACTTCAAGCGCGCCGTAAGAGATCTCGTGGAGGTATCGGAGGAGCTCTCACAGGACCGAGGGGCGCTCAAGAGGCTCATGGAGAATGCGAACTTCAGCTCCGAGGAAGTCGTGGCTCTCCTGCGCGACTACGAGGGCAACGTCGACAGGTTCCTGCCAAGGTTCGCGGAGTTGAACGCGCTGCAGGCTGAGCACGCCGGGGACCTGTCCCGGCTGTTCACCCACCTCCCCACGGGCTTGGGCAACATCGTCAAGGCGTTCGAACCCAAGACCGGAATGATCCGCTTCGGTCTCGTCAACGACACGGAGAACCACGCCTGCAGCTACGGGACCGACCGCCGCCAGCCCTCGGAGCGCGCCTTCCGCGCTCCCCCGAAGAACGCCCGTTGCGGCAACACCGCGGCCGCCTCTCAGCAAAGCGGCACCTCGGATGGATCCGCAACGAGCCCGAACGCAGGGACGACCGGGAGCGGAGAAACATTCGATGTAGAGAACCTGGGCGGTCTGGGCACCGGATCCACCCCCGCACTCCCCGGCCGCATGGCCGACTGGTCCTGGTCCCTTCTCTACCTGAACGGCTTCTAGACCCGTCCCAACGATCGTTCCCCCCGGCGCGGGAGCGACACCTACACTTGCGGCCGTGATCGAGACCCCTACGACCTCGGAGGAAGACCTCGGGGCCGATGCCGGCGATCGGACGCCGCCGGCCGGCCGGCGGCGGTGGGTGGTCCCCGCGCTCGCCGCGGCTCTCGTGGTCTCGCTCGCCCTCGCCGGGACCTTCGTGTTCCTTTGGTTGCAAGCGGTCGACACCTCTCCGGAAGAGGTGGGCACGTTCCTGACCGAACAGACGCCTCAGGTGCACGAAGTGGCAACGGAGGTCGCAACGTTGCTCATCAACTACGACTCCACGAATCTCGACGAGCGAGCAGAAGAGATCGTTCCCCTGTCGGTAGGCCGCTTCCGGCAGCAATACGAGGACCTGATCTCACAAGGATTGGGTGAGGCGCTGGAGGACACGGCCGCGTCGTCGCGGGGGCAGATCCTGCAGGGCCCCGACGTGAGCTTCGCGTCTCCCTCCGAGGCGGTGGCTATCTTGGAGACGACCCAGACGACTCAATCGAACGAGAACCCAGGCGGACGGACGTTCAACTACATCATGCGCCTGACTCTGATCGACACGCCCGACGGCGGATGGAAGGTGAACCTCTTCGAGGTACTGAGCCAACAGGAGAGCTGATGGACTTCACGAACCCTGATATCTACATCGGATTCTTCACGCTGCTGTCGCTCGAGATCGTGCTCGGGATCGACAACGTCGTTTTCATCTCGATCCTTGCAGGCAAGCTCCCGAAGAACCAGCAGGCGAGAGCTCGCCAGGTGGGTCTCGGGATGGCCCTACTCACGCGCATCCTCTTGCTGCTCACCTTGTCCTGGTTGATCGGGCTCACCGAGCCTCTCTTCAGCATCTTCGGCAAGGAACTGTCGGGCCGGGACCTGATCCTGATAGTCGGGGGCTTGTTCCTGCTGGGTAAGGCGACCTACGAGATCCACGACAAGCTCGAAGGCGAAGAAGGCCATGCCGAGAAGAAGGTCGCTGCTTCGTTCGTCGCGGTGATCGTGCAGATCATGCTGCTCGATATCGTTTTCTCGCTGGACTCCGTTATCACCGCGGTGGGCATGGTGGACGAGGTTCCCGTGATGGTCGCCGCGGTGATAGTGGCCGTCATGGTGATGCTCGTTTCCGTGGGAGGGATCAGCCGGTTCATCGAGGAACATCCGACGATGAAGATCCTGGCGCTCAGCTTCCTGTTGCTGATCGGTGTCACGCTGCTGCTCGATGGACTGCACCAGCACGTGCCCAAGGGCTACATCTACTTCGCGATGGGCTTCTCGCTGCTCGTGGAGATGCTCAACCTGCGGCTGCGGGCCAAGGCGAAGGAGAAGGAGCTGGTCAGGCTGCACCAACGATATTCATCGGAGCGGCCGGCGGCGGCTCCCGATCAGGCCTGAGCGCCGAACGTCTGCAGGATCGCCTGACCCAGCTCCAACAAGCGTTCGAAACGAGGGCCGTACCAGGGCGGTGAGAGCAGCAGCCGATCGCAGATACCGTCCCAGTCCTTGACTTTGTCACGGACTTCGTCGGCCGTCCCCGCTGCCGCGATCGCGTCGCATAGCTCGTCGTCGATGAGCTCGATCATGCGTTCCTTGTCCTTCGCGCCGAACGCGTCGCGCAAGCTCGGCACGATGTCTTGCTTGCCGTGCAATTCGAGTATCGGTGTGTAGGTCCTGGTGGTGGCGTAGAAGGCTATCTGCAGCTTGACCTCGCGACGCGCGACGTCGGGATCGTCGTGGATCGAGATCATCGGTGCTCCCGTGAGGTTGCACTCCGATTCCTTGCGGCCTGCCTTCTCGGCCCCCTCCGCGATCGCCGGCCTCACGACCTCCGTCAGGTACTTCGGCGATGCGAGGGGATGCCCCAGGAGCCCGTCGGCGATCTCGCCGCAGACGCGCGACATGACCTTGCCCACGGCGGCGAAGTAGATCGGCACATCGCGCCGGTCCGGCTGCGGACGCCCGTGGAACGTGGGCCTGGTGACCTTGTAGAAGCGGCCCTCGAAGGTGACGTCGTCGCCCCTGTTCGCCGCCCACACCGTGCGCATCACCTGGGCGTACTCCTTGAGCTTGGGGGCCGGGTGCTCGAAGGTCACCGAGAACCTCTCCTCGTTGATCCTCTTGACCTGGGAGCCCAGGCCGCAGATGAACCGGCCTCCCGACAGCTCGTCGAGGTCCCACGCCGTCATGGCCGCGATCGTCGGAGACCGAGGAAAGGCGAGGGCGATGGCCGTACCCACGTTGATCTTGGAGGTGTGGCCGATGGCTGTGGCGGCCGAGATGAACGAGGTATTCGTGGTCTCCGCCGCCCAGCAGGACTCGAACCCGGCATCCTCGATCATCTTGGCCATCGGTCCGATCATGGCCATGGATCCGCCTACCCCGATGCCGTAATCCACTCGCTGCTCCTTGCGCTAGGCCTCCCGGCGAGCGGACTATATTCCCCGGCGGGCCGCGGTATGGTGCGCCGCGACTACTCCGGAGAGGTCGAAGCGACAGGAGGAAACGACGAGTGGATCTGCTGGACGACGAAGAGATCGAACAACGTCTCGACGAGCTGGGCGACTGGGATCGCGAGGGTGACGAGATCCAGAAGGTCTTCGAGTGGGACGACTTCGCATCCGCGATCAGGTTCGTCAACGACGTCGCCAAGCTGGCCGATCGCTACGACCACCACCCCGACATCGACATCCGCTGGAACAAGGTGAAGCTCGTGCTCTCCACCCACTCCGAGGGGGGCCTCACTGCGGTCGACTTCGACATGGCCAACGACATCGAACAAACGCTTACCTAGCTCCGCCTTTGCCTTTCGGTTCTAAAGAGTTCCTCTAAGGCGTGGCTTCGGCGGCTTGCTGGGCCCGGAGCCAGGGCGGTAGCGAGAAGGTGATGTCTTCGGTGGTTACCTCTCTCGTCTCGACGGTGTCGTAGCCGTGCTCGGCAAGCTTCGCCAGTAGACGATCTACCAGGACCTCGGGGGCGCTGGCGCCGGAGGAGACGCCGACGCTTTCGACCCCCTCCAGCCAGGCGGGGTCCAGATGGGTCTCGTCGGGCACGAGGTGCGCGGGGGTGCCCATATCGCGAGCGACCTCGACCAAGCGGTTCGAGTTGCTCGAGTTGAAGGCGCCCACGATCAGAACCAGGTCCGCGTCGGGTGCGATCGCCTTTACCGCAACCTGGCGGTTCTGGGTCGCGTAGCAGATGTCGTCGGACCGCGGTCCGGCGATGTCGCTGAAGCGCTCGCGCAAGGCCTCGACGACGTTCAAGGTGTCGTCCACCGACAGCGTCGTCTGGGTCAGGTACGAGACGGGCTCGTCGGGATCGAGGTCCAGCTCGTCGATCTGGCCCACGCCCTCGACCACGACGGTGCGGTCCGGGGCCTGCCCGGCCGTGCCCTCGATCTCTTCGTGGCCCTCGTGACCGACGAGCACGATCTTGCGGCCGGCGCGGGCGAAGCGCTTGGCCTCGAGGTGGACCTTGGTCACAAGTGGGCAGGTGGCGTCGATCACACGGAGATTGCGAGCCTCGGCGTTCCGGCGCACCTCGGGTGAAACCCCGTGGGCGGAGAAGACGCAGACCGAGCCCTCCGGGATCTCCGATTCCTGCTCCACGAAGACGGCGCCGGCACTCTCGAGCTCTTCCACCACGTGACGGTTGTGCACGATCTCTTTACGGACGTAGACCGGGGGCCCGATCGTCTCGAGCGCTCGTTCGACGATCTGCACGGCCCGGTCGACGCCGGCGCAGTACCCGCGAGGCGCCGCCAGGATCACTTTCTTCATGTCAACCATCGTAGGGGCCTCGGGACATGGAGAGATCAAGACCGGGTGAAGGAAGACCGGAGGTCGCCGCCTAGCCCAGGTTTTTGAGGCGGCGTCCGGCGGAGGAGTCCTCGATCAGCTGCGCCAGATGTCGATCGCGGGTCTCCTGTTTCTTCGGGCTCACGACCCACCAGATGGCATTACGGCGATAGCCCGGGGGCTGGGCCTGGAAGAACTCCCACGCCTTCTTGTTCACCTTGAACTCCCTGGTTTGCTGCCGGTCGAAGACGGGATCGTTCTCGAAGGAATAGTTCGCAGGGACCCTCTCTTCGAAGGCTTTCAGCCCCGCCGGGTGCATGAGGCCTTGAGCCTTCAGCTCCTCTACCCGCTTGCTGTTGACGAGGCTCCAGCCGCTTCCCTTCGAGCGAGGTGTGAACCGTTGCCGGTAGCACTCGTCGTCGATCCTCTGTGCCTTCCCGTCGATCCAACCGAAGCACAGGGCTTGATCGAGGGCTTCCTTGTAGACCATCCCTCCCTTGCCCGATGCCTTCTTGTAGAAGCCGACCCATAGCTCCTTCTTACGGTCGTGGTTGGCCTCCAACCACTTGCGGAAGGCTCCCGGAGTCTTGAAGAAACGAGCTTCGAGCCGGTCCGCCAACTAGGCCTTCCTCCGGCGGGCAGGCGCCTTGGCGCGTTTCCCGGTGGGTCGAGGCTTCGCCGCGATGCGATAGAGGTCCGGGAGACCCGCCTCCTGGCTCGAGGGGCACAGCGGCTCGATGGGGCAGTCGGCGCAGAGCGGCTTCTTCGCGTCGCAGATGCGGCGTCCATGCTCGATGAATAGATCGGTCACCCGGCGCCAGTCCCTCTTGGGGACCAGCTCCATCAAGCGGCGCTCGATCTTCGGAGCCTCCTTGCTGTTCACGTTCGCGAAGCCGAGGCGCACTGCCACCCGGCCCACATGAGTGTCGACCGCGATCCCCGCGTCTGGATCCTTCCGCGTCGTCTCCGGGTAGCAGTTCGCCTGCACGATGTTGGCGGTCTTGCGCGCGACGCCGGGGAGCGTGACGAGCTCGGCGATCGTGGCCGGCACCTCGCCGTCGAAGTCGTCTATCAGCTTCTGGCTCATCCCCCGCAGCGCTCTCGTCTTCTGCCGGAAGAAGCCCGTGGACTGGATGTCTGCCTGCAGTTCCTCCTCGGGCACCGACAGATAGTCCTCGGGACGCCGGTACTTGCTAAAGAGGTCCTCCGTCACCAGGTTGACGCGCACGTCGGTGGACTGGGCCGACAGGATCGTCGCCACCACGCATTCGAGCGGGTTCGAGAACCGCAATGCGACCTCGGCATCCGGATAGGCCCGTCTCAGACGGCGCATGACCGCCGCGGCCCGCTCCGGGGCAGGAGCGGTGCGATCGATCGAGCTTCGGGCCACGGCGGGAGATTACGGCGGAAACGGGTATGGTGTACCAAACGACCGTTCGTTTGGAAGGGCTGGAGGTATCGATGTCGTTGGCGCAGAAGGAACCGAGCCCCCGGCGCGCCGAGCTGGTGGCCGAAGCTACCCGCCTCTTCTCCGAGCGCGGCTACCACGGCACCTCGATGCAGGACCTCGGCAACGCTCTCGGGGTCCAGCGCGGCTCGCTCTACGCTCACATCGGTTCGAAGGAGGAATTGCTCTTCGAGGTCGTGATCGCAGGCGCGGAGAGGTTTCTCGATCGGGCCGCCGAAGCCCTGCGCACGCCGGGCCCCTGGGCGGATCGGTTGCGCGCACTGTTGATCGGCCACGTGGAGACGGCGGCACAACACCTCGACGCGGCAACGGTGTTCCTCAACGAATGGCGGTACCTCTCGCCGGAACTGCGGATGCGCGTCCAGGCGAAGCGAGACGCCTACGAGACGATGGCCCGGACGATCATCGAATCCGGCGTAAGGGAGGGTGACTTCCGCGCCGATGCCGACGTTCGGTTCGCGGCCATGCTGGTGCTGTCGGCGGGAAACTGGACATATACCTGGTATCGCCCCAGCGGCGATCTGACCCCTACCGAGATCGGCGAGCGCTTCGCAGATCTGGTGATCAGAGGACTGGAGGCTTGACACGATGACATACGAAGAGAAGCTCGAAGGTTTCAACACTCGCATCGCCGACGGCGGCAAGGTGGAGGCCGAGGACTGGATGCCCGACGACTATCGCGCCGGCGTTCTGAAGTTCATCGAGATGCACGCGAATTCGGAGATCATGGGCGCGATCCCCGAACGCGAACAGGTCCCTCGCGCGCCCTCCCTCAAGCGGAAGATGTCTCTGACGGCCAAGGTGCAAGACGAGGTTGGTCACGCCCAACTTCTGTACCGGGTCGCGGAGGACCTAGGCAAGAGTCGCGAGGCCATGTTCGAGGATCTGGTGAACGGCAGGTCCAAGTTCCACAACGTCTTCCACTACCCCACCAAACACTGGGGCGACGTCGCGATCATCGGCTGGCTGATCGACGGTGCCGCGCTCGTGACCCAGGCCGCGCTGCTGGACTCCTCCTACGCCCCCTACACGCGCGTACTTAAGCGCATCTGTTCGGAGGAACAGCTGCACCTCCGGCACGGCGAGGACATCAGTCTCGAGCTCGCCTCGGGAACCGACTCGCAGCGCGAGATGTTCCAGGAGGCTCTGGACAGGTGGTGGCTGCCGATCATCCATTTCTTCGGACCGAGGACGAACGTCGAGAAGGACCTCCTGCTCAAGTGGAAGGTCAAGACGCGCACGAACGAGGACCTGCGCCAGGAGTTCCTCGATCGCTACGTGCCGAAGATCCTCGAGCTCGGTTACACGATCCCAACCCCGGTCCCGCATCACGACGAGGGCTCCGGCCACTGGCTGATCCGCGACGAGGACATCGACTGGCAGCCGCTCGACGCGATCAAGCGCAACGAGGGCCCGGAGACCGCTCGGAGACTCAACCTTCGCAAGACGATCTACGACACGCACCGCTGGGTCCGCGAGGCGCTCGCCGAGCCCGCCGTGCACGCGGCCTAGGAGGCGCACGCCATGGAGATCTACGAGGTCTTCCGCCGGACCGGACACCGCGAGCCGTTCGAGCACTGCGGAACCGTGACCGCGGCCGATCCAGAGATGGCTCTGCTCACCGCCAAGGAATGCTTCCTGCGCCGCCGCGAAGGAGAGCACATGTGGGTCGTGCGACGCGGCGATATCCACTCGTTCAAGGACGAGTCGCTGCTCGAGATCGCCGCCGACAAGTCGTACCGGTTCAACAGCGGCTACCGCGATGTGGTCCAGAAGCGGGAACGGGCCAAAGCTCGCGCGAAGGAGCTGGCTGCATCGTGAGCGATGCCCTCATCGAGATGCTTACCGCCCTCGCGGACGACGAGCTCGTTCTCGGCCATCGTCACTCGGAGTGGACCGGTTTCGCTCCGCATATCGAAGAAGATGTTGCCTTCTCCTCGATCGCGCAGGACGAGATCGGCCACGCTGCGGCCTATTACGCGCTCGTGGCGAAGATCTCTGGCCACGAACCAGATCATCTTGCCCTCGGCCGCAGCAAGGATGGATACCGCAACGCCATCCTGTGCGAGCGGGATAACGGAGACTGGGGCTTCACACTGGCGCGACACTGGCTCTACGACCACGCCGACGAGATCCGCTTGGAGTCGCTCCAGGCCTCGTCTCACGAGGAGCTGGCGGCGCTCGTCACCAAGATCCGGCGCGAGGAGCGCTACCACCTGCTGCATGCCGACAGCTGGTTGAAGCGCGTCGCGCAGGGCCCGGTCGAGGGACGCAAACGCCTCGCCGACGGGATGGCCAAGGCGTTCGCCGAAGCCGCCGGCCTCTTCGAACCGTTCGAAAGCGAGGCCGAAGCGTTGGACGCGGGCTTGCTATCCGTCCCATCGGCCGACCTGGAAAAGAGATTCTTCGCGGAGGTCTCCGAACAGCTGGATGCGCTGGGTCTCCCGACCGAGGGCCACAGCGATCGCGAACAGGGGGCCGAGTTCGTCGCCTCTTCCTCCGGCGATCTGATCGCCGGCGACGGCGCGGAGTCCGCCGCTCCTGATGCACCGGGCAACGGACTGGGGGGCCGGCAAGGCAAACGCACCTCGGACTTCGATCGCCTTTGGGAGGACATGACGTCCATGTACCGGACGAACCCCGGAGCTCGCTGGTGACCACGACGACATGGACAACTCTCGAGCGGGCGGTGTGGGATGCGCTCCAGAACGTGAAAGACCCCGAGATCCCCGCCGTCTCCGTCATCGAGATGGGGATGATCGAAGACGTCACCGTCGACGGCGACGCCGCTCGCATAATGGTGCTGCCGACCTTCACCGGTTGCCCTGCGATCGCTGTGATCGAATCGGACGTGCGCGCCGGTGCACTGACAGTGGACGGTATCAACGAGGCAACGGTCGAGACGACCTTCTCTCCCCCCTGGACCACCGAACGCATCACGCAAGAGGGCCGGGTCAAGCTAAAGGATTTCGGGCTCGCGCCGCCGACCGGCAAAGGCCCCGTCCTGATCGATTCGATCGGCCTACCGACCATCGCGGTGTGCCCCTTCTGCGGAAGCCGCAACACCCGCAACGAGAACCCCTTCGGTCCCACCCCGTGTCGCGCCCTCTACTACTGCGCCGACTGCCGCAACCCCTTCGAACAATTCAAACCGATCTAGCACCTAGGCAGCGGAGGCCACGGGCGGTGCAGCCGCCCCGGGTCCCGCTACGAGATGCGGCCGGCGGGGACCTGGCCCCGGTCGGCGGCGGTGTTGTGCAGGGAGTCCTCTTGGGCGAGCGTCCTCATGAAGGCCTCGACGATCTCGGGATCGAACTGTTTGCCGGACGACTCCAGGAGTCTGCGACAGGCCTCTTCGACCGGAAGCGCCTTGCGATAGGGGCGATCCGTTGTCATCGCGTCGAACGCATCGACGACCAAGATGATGCGAGATTCGATCGGGATCTCGTCGCCGGAGATCGCGTCCGGGTACCCGCTCCCGTCGAAATGCTCGTGGCAATGCCGCACGATCGGGCGGACGTCGGCTAGGCGGTCGATCGGCTCGAGTATGCGCTCGCCGAGCTCGGGGTGGGTCCTGATGACCTTCCACTCGTCGTCGTCGAGGGGGCCGGGCTTGGCCAGGATCTTGGACGGGATGCCGATCTTGCCGATGTCGTGGAACAGGGCGCCCAGCTCCAGCCGCTTGAGGTCGGCGCCCTCTATGCCCAGCTCGTTGCCGACATCGAGGGCCATGTCCGTGATCGAACGGGCGTGGTTCGAGGTGTATTCGTCCTTGGCCTCCAGCGCGTTGGCCAGAGCCTCGACCGTCTCGAAGAAGGTGCGCTCCAGACTTTCGAAGCTGACGGCATTCGTGATCGCGAGCTTCGCCTGATGCGCGATCCCCGCGAGCAGACGCATCTTGCGCTCGGAGAACTCGTAGTCGCCAAGGGCAGGTGCGACGGTTACGACGCAGCCGAGACGACCGTCCAGTTTCAACGGAGCGATCGCGAACCGCGTGTTCTGTGCGATGTCGCTCGCGCCCGGGATGTGGGCAACGTCCTCGGGCCCGAGGACGAAGGGCTCGGTGGCATCCAGGAACTTC
>Ga0299913_10002200_pt1 | contig 15223 bp, 10 predicted proteins | sample RVTome_9_FD_201360 | JGI IMG/M metagenome (GOLD analysis project Ga0299913, IMG submission 201360) | Soil microbial communities from uranium-contaminated site in the Upper Colorado River Basin, Wyoming, United States - RVT155D38 (version 2) ...
CTTTCCGAACGCCCGCAGCACGCTTGTCGTCGGCTCGAACGACGCGGAGGACTTCGACGAGTTCCTGAGCCGGCACTGCCCGGTCGACGACGTCATGGCCTGCCCGCCGTGCGACGCCGGCCCGCCGACCGAAGGCGACGGCGCCTGGGACAAGTTCCGCGCCGAGCTGCGCGGCCGCGACTTCGACGCGTGCGTAGTCGACGCCGGCACGCTGGCGCTGCACGCCGGGATCGCGGCCGAGGCCGGCATCCCGGTCCGGGTCGGCGTGCTGCGCGGCCATCCTGAGGAGGAACTGCTCACCGCCGCCGCGCCGATCGTGGCCCGCGGCGGCGGACTGGCCGACCTGGCCGACTACCTGGACGCGTACGCGGCCGCGCTCGGGGTGCCGCCGACCCCGCTGGACGCCGTCGTGCCGCCGTTCCCGTTCGAGCGCGAAGGGCCGCCGCTGGACCTGCCGCACCCGCGCTTCGCGCTGCACCTCGGCGGCGGAACCTACTGGAACCGGCGCTGGCCGCTGCCCAGCTACGTCGAGCTGTGCGAGCGCCTGCTCACCACGGTGGGCGGCTCGATCGTGCTGATCGGCACGGACGAGCACGTGGAGCACACCCAGCTGCTCGCCGCCGTCGACCACCGGGTGCGCGATCGCATCCACGAGCTCGGCGAGGTCAGTCTCGCCAGGACGGCCACCGTCGTCACCGACTGCGACCTGTTCTTCGGCAGCGACTCGGGACCGATGCACATCGCCGTCGCGCTCGGCGCGGAGACCGTCACGCTGTACGGGCCGGCGGACGGCGTGCTCTTCTGGGAGCACGTGTACCCCGGGCACCACCCGGTGGGCCGGCGCTGGCCGTGCCACGTCATGCCGCACGACTGGCCGACCCGCGACCGGGCGCCGTGCGAGCACGGCTGCCGGTACCAGGTGCGGCTCGACCAGCCCGAGTACCCGCGCTGCGTCGCCGACCTCACCGTCGACGAGGTGTACGACGCCATCACCGCCGTGCTGCGCCGCCAGCCGGTCGCGCAGTAGCGGCGCGATGCGGTACGGGCTCGTCGACGGCGTCGATCGCCGCGTCTCGCGGATCGTGCTGGGCACCTCCGGCATGCGCAGCTACGACGGCGCGGCGGCCATCCTCGACGCGTTCGTCGAGCGCGGCGGCACCTGCCTGGACAGCGCGCACGTCTACGGCGGCGGCGCCTGCGAGGCGGTGCTCGGGCAGTGGCTGCGGCGCTCCGGCGTGCGCGACGGTCTGGTGCTGGTCGGCAAGGGCGCGCACCCGCCCGACTGCCGGCCGGAGCACATCGGCCCGCAGCTCACCGAGTCCGTCGACCGGCTCGGCGTCGCGCACGTCGACCTGTACATGCTGCACCGCGACGCCGAGGACGTCCCGGTGCGCGAGTGGGTGGACGCCATGCACGAAGAGGTGCGGCGCGGCCGGGTCCGCGCGTTCGGGGTGTCGAACTGGACGACGGCAAGGATCGACGAGGCGAACGCGTACGCCGCCGCCGCCGGCGCCCGCGGCATGGTCGCGGTGAGCAACCACTTCTCGCTCGGCAGCATGGCCGAACCGCTCTACGACGGCTGCGTCGCCGTGTCCGGCGCCGACGCGGAGTGGTTCGCGCGGCGGCAGCTCGCGCTGTTCCCGTGGTCGAGCCAGGCCCGCGGGTTCTTCTCCGACGTCGACCCCGCGGTACTGGACCCCAACATGCGGCGGTGCTGGGACCACTCGGAGAACCGGGTGCGGCGGCAGCGGGCGGCCGAGGTCGCGCGCTGGTTCGGGGTGCCGACCATCAACGTCGCGCTGGCCTACGTGCTCGCGCAGCCGTTCCCGACGTTCCCGCTGATCGGGCCGCGCAGCGTCGCCGAGCTCGACGTGGCGCTCGGTGCGCTCGCGATCGACGTGTCGCCGCGGCAGCTCGCCTGGCTGGCGGCCGGCTGAGCGGTCGGTCCGACCGAACCGTCGAGCGGCCGGCTGAGCGGTCAGGCCGACTGAGGTCAGGCCGACTGGGCGGTCAGCGCGTCGACGGTGGCCACCACGCCGTGCAGGCGCAGCACCTTCGCCATCGCGTCGACGCAGTCCCGCAGGTCGTCCGCCGACACGCCGGGGTGCACCGGCAGCGAGAACAGGGTCTCGCCGCACCACTCGGCGACCGGCAGGGCTTCCGTCGCGAAGTCGGTGAAGATGGGCTGCTTGTGCAGCGGGATCGGGTAGCGGCGCTGCGCCGGGATGCCCTCGGCCTGCACGGCGGCCAGGAACGTGGTGAGGTCGAGCCGTTCCGGTTCGACGGCCAGCCGGCACACGTACTTCCACGGGCTGGGTTGGCAGCGCGGGTCGACGCCCGGCGGCACGATGCCAGGCAGGTCGCGCAGCGCCTCCGAGAGCCACGCCGCGTTCGCCCGCCGCGCCGCCAGGTAGCCGTCGAGCTTGCCCAGCTGCACCGAGCCGACCGCGGCCTGCATCGAGGTGAGCCGGTAGTTGTGGCCGAGCACGACGTGCCGCCGCAGCCGCTCGCCCGGCGTCGGGGCCTCGCCGTGGTTGCGGGTCCGGCGGACGGTCTCGGCCAGCTCGTCGTCGGTGGTCAGCACGGCGCCGCCCTCACCGCCGGTGGTGATGATCTTGTCGTGCCAGAAGCTGAAGCAGGCGGCCACCCCGAAGGTGCCCACCGGCCGCCCGTCGTAGCGAGCGCCGTGGGCCTGCGCCGCGTCCTCGACGAGCGCGATGCCGTTGGCGTCGGCGAGCGCGCCGAGCTCGGCCAGCGGCGCCGGGTGGCCGTTCACGTGCACCGGGACCAGTGCCCTGGTGCGGTCGGTGATCTTGCGGGCCGCGTCCACCGGGTCCATGCAGTAGGTGGCGGGATCGATGTCGACGAAGACCGGGGTCGCGCCGAGGTGGGCGACCGGAGTGGCGGTCGCGACGAAGGTGTGCGCCGGGACGAGGACCTCGTCGCCCGGCCGCAAGCCAATTGCCGTAAATACTGCCTGTAATGCGCTGGTTCCATTGTTGACCGCAATGCAGTGCGGCGCGTCGTGAAACTCCGCAAATGCGGACTCGAAGTCCGCGACCTGCGGGCCCACCGACTGGATGAGCTCATTCGCCCGGAGTACGGCGGCCGCGGCCTGCGCTTCGGCATCGCCCAACTGTGGCCAGGTGGGAAAGGGCTCGGTGCGGATCGATGAGTGCACAGCGGCCCCCGCCCAGTATCGCCGAATGGAGTCAGGCGGGAGCCTATGGTTCCCGCGCCGGGGTGTCAAAGGGCGGCCCCCGGCCGGTGGAGGGAGACATTGTTCGGTGATCAGGAACTCGCCTCGAACAACGTGACGGTGTTGCCATCGAGGTCGCGGATCGGGTAACGCGCCGGCGCTTCCGGCGCGGACCCCCCGGCGGATGCCTCGGTGACGCCGCGCTCGCGGTACTCGGCGGCGACCGAGGTGAGGTCGGACACCTCGATCCAGCACTCGCCGGTGCCGACCAGGTACGGCTCGGCACCGGAGCCCTCCGGGCCGTTCGCCAGCCACACGTGCACCTCGACGTCGTCGCGGTGCACGGCCGCGAAGTCCTCCTTGACCACCCTGCGGGCGAACCCGAGCGTGCCCTCGTAGTAGTCGACCGCCCGTTCGATGTCGGCCACCGGCAGGCCGGGGACGGCGGAGCGCAGGACGACGCGTTCCGCGGGGTCCGATGTGGTCATCTCGGCGCCGCCCTTCTGCCGCAGCCGCGTCCGGCTGTCCCGGCGCGGTCACGCTAGCACCCGGCCCACCCTGGGCCGGCCCGCCGTGACCGGCTTGGCCTGGCCTCGCCTGGCCGGCTCGCCTGGCCGGCTCGCCTGGCCGGCTCACCTTGACCGCCCGGCGCAACCCTGGTACTCAACCGACCGTGACCTTCCGCAGCGCGGTCCCCGGGATTCCGGTGTCGGACCTGGCGAAAGCGCTCGACTTCTACGAGCACCGGCTCGGCTTCCGCCGGCTGCGGGGCGGCGGCGACTCCGCCGTGCTGGCGCGCAGCGCGATCGAGCTGCGGATCTCGCTCGCCGAGCCGCGCGTCGCCGGCACCGGGGGCTGCCGGGTGCACGTCGACGGGCTGGCCGCGCTGTTCGACGAGTACCGGGCGAGCGAGGCCGTGCCGGCCGGCGAGTCGATCGTGGACCAGCCGTGGGGGCGTTCGGAGTTCACCGTCTTCGACCCGGACCGCAACTGCATCACCTTCGGCGCGCCGACCGCGGACAGGTAAGCCCCGCATGGGTGAGGTGAATGCGGCCGCCACCAGGGTCTGCATGTTCTCCCGGCTGGCCAGGCCGGGCATGGGCGACCTGGTGCAGCGCAACATCTTCCTGGGCCTGCTGCGCCGCGCGTTCCCCGGCGCCGAGCTGACCTGGGTGGTCGGCGCGCACGTGACCCGGGTGCCGTACCAGGAGGAGCTGGTCCACCGGCACTCCTACGCCGACGAGATCGTGGTTTGCCCGGACGCCGAGGACACCGATCCGCGGCGCTGGCTGCGGTTCCTGGACGAGCTGCCCGGCCGGCGGTTCCAGGTCTGCGTCGTCGACCCGAGCACCCAGGGTCTCGGCGTGCGCGACGCCTGGCGGGCCGGCATCCCGACCCGGGTCGCGATGCCAACGGGCGCCCCCGCGGTGGACGAGCTGATCACGCACCCGATGCGGCTCGGGCGGCCGGTGGTCGGCCGGCACGACCTGTACGACTACGCGGTCGCGCTGGCCACCGCGCTCGGCGTGGCACCGGTGCCGCGGCCGTGGCAGGTGGTGCCCCGGCTGCCGATGCGGGCCGAGGACGCGCCGCTGCTGGCCGCCCCGCGCCCGGTCGTCGGCCTGCACCCCGGCGGCGCGAAGGGCTGGAACCGCCGCTGGCCGCTGGCCAACTTCGCCGAGCTGGCGGTGCGCCTGGTGGACGAGTTCGCCGCCACGCTGCTGCTGCTCGGCGCCCCCGACGAGGAGGACGAGACGGACCGGCTGCGGCTGGCCGTCCGCGGCCGGCACCCGACGGCCGAGGTGCACGTGTCGTTGGGCGAGCCGCTGAACCGGGTGGCGAACCTCATCGACGGGATGGACCTGCTGGTCGGCAACGACTCCGGGCCGGCGCACCTGGCGGCCGCGCTGTCCACCCCGACCGTCGTGCTGTACGGCCCGAGCGGCACCGAGTCGATGTGGGCGCGCGTCTACCCGGCCCACCGTGGCGTCAACAAGAACTACGCGTGCCAGAACCTGCGGCACGAACCGACCGAAGCCATCGCGCAGTGTGAGCACGGCTGCCCGTGCTTCTACGAGTCGCCGGACGGGCCGTACCCGAAGTGTCTCACCGACATCGCGGTCGACGAAGTGTGGCACGCCGTGCTCGCCCAGCTCGACTCGTGCTATCGGCCGTAGCTCGAATCCACCGCCGGGCACTACACTCACCGCCCATGCCATCGAAATCCGGCGAGCAACGGCTCGACCGAGTTCGGCTTGCAATGGTCCAGCGGGCAATCACACTCGACCGGATTATCGGTGGGGTCGCGTGCGGCCTTCGAATGGTGTTGGGTCAGGCGCTTTGCCGCGCGATACCGACAAGGTTGCACGGCGCGGCCACTCGGCGGGTATTCGACGACGCCACCGGCTGGGGCGTGGATGGCCACGAGTTCGAAAAGCGGCTGTTCTCCTGGGAGGAGGAATTCCTCTCCGGGGTGGGCCGGAGCGGCCCGGTGCTGGTCGGCGGGGCCGGCGGCGGCCGCGAGCTGGAGGGCCTCGCGCTGCTCGGGCACGAGGTCATCGCGTTCGAGCCGTCCGACCTCGTCGAGTCCGCGGCCACGGTGGCCGCACGGCTCGGCATGCCCGCGGTCCGCCGGGCGTCCTACGAGGACCTGCCGAGCGCGGTGCACGGTGCGGGCCCGCTGGCCGACGTGCCGTACGGCGAGCTGTCGGCGGTCGTCCTCGGCTGGGGCAGCATCTGCCACCTGACCGCCAGGCAAGACCGCATCCGGGTGCTCGCCGCGCTGCGGCAGCTGGCCCCCGAAGCGCCCGTGCTGTACAGCTTCAACTGGCGCGGCGCCGACGACCGGCCGTACAGCGACAAGGCCAGGCTGCACTTCGACCCGGAGCTGGGGTTCTTCGCGGCGCTGCAGTGGTCCGACGTGGAGGAGGAGGCCGTGGCGGCCGGCTACGACATGAAGCGCACGCGCAGCGAACCCTCGCCGCACGCCTGGCTCTTCCCGAAGTAGAGGGCTAGCTCCGTGGCTGTTCGTCGCGCTGCCGCTTGCCGGCCCGCAGCGCCTCGACCGTCTCCGCGATTCGCCTCGCGCGAGTCTCCGGCCGTTTCGCTTCCTCGACCCAGCGGACGTAGTTCTTGCGGTAGTGCGTCGGCAGCGAATCGAAGAATCGGCGCACCTTGGCGTCGGCGCCGAACGCCTTTGCGAAGTCCTCGGCAAGCGTTTCGAACTGCGGGCCTTCCGGTTGCAGCACGACTTGCACCGGGGTGTCCGGATCCAAATGCGCGTCGCGGCACCACGCCGGTCCGAGTTCGAGGTATGGCCGGCCGTCCACCATGCTCACCCCGCCGCGGACTCCGCGGCCGGCGATGGTTCCGTTGAGATGGTATTCGTCCCGCTCGCCCCATTCCGCGGCCGGATCGAACGGCAGCCTGATGGCAATGCCGCCGCGCTTACGGGGCTCGGGCAACGCCGTGAAGTCGACGATCAGGGCCTCCTCGTGCCATGCTCCGTCGATTGCCGTGCGGCCGACATTACACACGGGGAAGGACCGAGGAGAACATGACCGGCGAACGGACCATCCCGCGTGTCCCATTCGCGCGGCCGGCGGTACTCGACGTCCCTGCCGAGTACCGCGCGCTGCAGTCCGACGACCCGATAACCAGGGTGCGCACCCCGGCCGGTGACGAGGCCTGGCTGGTGACGCGGTACGAGCACGTCAGGGCGCTGTTCGCCGACGAGCGGCTCGGCAGGTCCCACCCCGACCCGGAGCGCGCCGCGCAGATCTCCAACGCGGCCGCGTTCGGCGGACCGTCCGGCGACTACTCCGACGAGAAGGAGGAGCACCTCCGGCTGCGCAAGCTGTTCGCCCCCTCGTTCACGGTGCGCAGGATGCAGGCGATGCGGGCGCGACTGCAGGGCGTGGTCGACGAGCTGCTCGACCGGCTGGCCGACGCCGGGCCGCCGGCCGACCTGCACCGCGAGTTCTCCTTCCCGCTGCCGGTGCTGGCCACCTGCGAGCTGTTCGGCGTGCCGGAGGAGGACCGCGAGCAGACGCTGGCCTGGTCGCGGCTGACGACCGACCTCTTCGACAGCGAGACCGCCGGCAGCTGCGACGCCGGCGCGGCCGCGCTCGACCAGCTCGGCGGCTACATGTACAAGCTCATCGCGATCAAGCGGCAGAACCCGGGCGAGGATCTGGTCTCCGACCTCGTCGCGGCCGGGCTGGACGTCGACGAGATCATCGGCCTGTCCGCGGTGCTGTTCGCCGGGCACGACATCACCGTGGCCCGCCTGGACTTCGGCGTGCTGCTGCTGCTGACCAACCCGGACCAGTGGCAGGCGCTGCTCGACGACCCGGCGCTGGTCGCACCGGCCGTCGAGGAGGTGCTGCGGATGTCCGCGCCGGTCGACTACGGCCTGCCGCGCTACGCCCACGCCGACGTCGAGATCGCCGGGGTCACCATCCGCGCCGGCGAAGCGGTGCTGCTGGCCAGCACGGTGGCCAACCGGGACCCACGGACCTTCCAGGACGCCGAGCGCTTCGACGTCGGCCGCCAGATCAACCCGCATCTGGCGTTCGGGCACGGTCGCGGCTTCTGCCTCGGCGCCGGCCTGGCCCGCCTGGAGCTGGAGGTGGCCTTCGGCGCCATGGTGCGCCGCTTCCCGGCGATGCGCCTGGCGGCACCCCTCGACGAGCTGGAGCTGCGCACGACGCACCTGCTCGGCGGCATCCGGCGCCTGCCGGTCGCCTGGTGAGGCCGGCGAGGTGAGCGGCGGCGCGGTGGGTGCCGGTGGGGTGGACCCCGGTGGGGTGGGCGCCGCCGGGGCGGGCGCCGATGGGGCGGTGAACGGTGGCGTGCTGCCGGCGGGCGAGGTCGAGCGGGTGTGCGTCTTCGCCCAGCTGCTGCCCGACAACGGCCTCGGCGACCTGTTGATGCGCAACATCCTGTTCGCGCTGGTCCGCCGGCGCTTCCCGGGGGCCCGCACCACGCTCGTCGTGGGCGCCGGCGACGCGGCCGGTTTCGCCGAGTTCCTGCGCAACCACGCCCTGGTGGACGACGTGCTGCCGTGCCCGGACTACGAGCCGGGAGCGCCGGACGCGGCCGCCGGCGACGGGCCGGCCGGGGAGCACGAGTTCCTGCCGTGCCCGCAGTACGACCAGCCGCCGCCCGACCGCTCCGGCGCGTGGGCGGCCTTCCTGGACGAGGTCGGGCGCCGGGACTTCCAGGTGTGCGTGCTCGACGTCGCGACGGTGTGGCTGCACGCGAAGGCGGCGCACGACGCCGGCATCCCGACCCGCATCGGCCTGCTGCGCGGGCACCCCGAGGAGCCGTACCTGACCGCATCCGCGCCGATCGTGCCGCGCAACGGCAGCGCGCCGGACCTGGCCGACTTCGTGACCGCGTACGCCGCGGCGCTCGGCGTGTCGCCGCCGCTGCCCGGCACGGCGGTGCCGCGGATGCCGTTCCTGCCGGAGGGCCCCGGCCTGGCGCTGCCGCGGCCGCGCGTCGCGCTGCACGTCGGCGGCCGACCGTCGTGGAACCGGCGCTGGCCGCTGGAGAAGTACATCGAGCTGTGCGCACACCTGCTGGCCACCCGCGACTGCTCGATCGTGCTGGTGGGCACCGAGGAGCGGGCGGAGCACCGGCAGCTGCTCGCCGGGCTCGACGGCGCCGTGCGCGGCCGGGTGTGCGAGATCGGCGCCGCCAGCCTGGCCAGGACGGCCACCGTGCTCTCCGAATGCGACCTGTTCGCCGGCACCGACTCGGGGCCGATGCACCTGGCGGCGGCGCTCGGGCTGCCGACCGTCACCCTGTACGGGCCGGACGACAGCGACCTGTTCTGGGGCAGCGTCTACCCGGACCACCACCCGATCGCGCGGCACTGGCCGTGCAGCCTGCTGCCGCACACCTTCACCACCCGCGAGCACGCTTCCTGCGAGCACCGCTGCCGGTACGCCTTCCGGCCGGAGGCGCCGGAGTACCCGCGCTGCGTCGCCGACATCACCGTCGACGAGGTGCTGGCCGAGGTGACCGCGGTGCTGGACCGGGTTCAGCCGGGTGCGTCGAGCGGGTACGCCGACAGCGGGCGGTCCGGGTCGGTCACGACGGCGCGCAGCAGCGCGACGTAGCGCTGCGCGAACCACTCGACGGTCGCCGCGTCGAGCACGTCCTTGCGATAGGTCATGGCGCAGGCGGCCGCGCCGGCGCCGGCGTAGACCGCCAGCTCCAGGTCCAGCGCGGTGTGCGGCGGCGGCCGGCGCCCGAAGTCGGTCACCTCCAGGCCGCCGGGGGCCGCGATCGGCTGGTCCAGGTAGTGCAGCACGATGCTGGCCTGGAAGACCGGATGCCTGGTGGGGTCCCGGTCGCCGTCCAGGTCGAGCACCAGCTGGGCGAACGGCAGGTCCTGGTTGGCGTACGCGTCCCAGCCGTCGTTGCGGGTGCGGCGCAGCAGGTCGCGGAAGCTGGGGTCGCCGGTGAGGTCGGCCCGAATCACGATCGCGTTGAGGAACGGCCCGATGGTCCACGCCAGGTCGGGGTGCACGCGGCCGGTCACCGGGCAGCCGACGGCGAACCGGGACTGCCCGGACCAGCGCCCAAGCAGCAACTGGTACGCGGCGAGCAGCACCAGGTACAGCGTCGCCGACTCCTGGCCGCCGAGCGCGCCGGCGCGGCCGAGCAGCTCGCCGTCCAGACCGAAGTCGTGCGAGGTCGAGGTGGCCGCCGCCGACGGTCCACGCCCGGCGGCCGCGCCCGTGGCGGCGGCCTGGCCCGTCGCGGCGGCGGGCAGCGAGAGCGCCGGCAACCCGGCCAGGCGCCCGCGCCAGAACTCGCGCTGAGCGGTGCCGGCGGCCGAGCCGAGCCAGCCGACCTGCCACTGCGCCCAGTCCGGATACTGCACCCGTGGCAGGTCCGCCGGCGGCCGGCTGGCCTCGATCGCCACGCCGTACAGCTCCAGCAGCTGCCGGCCGACCGCGGCCATCGACCAGACGTCGCCGGCCAGCTGGTGCAGCGTCACCGACAGCACGTGGTCGTGCTCGTCGAGCCTGAAGAGCATCGCGTGCAGGATGGGCCAGCGGCCGAGGTCGAACGGCCGCCGCGCGGCCGCCACGCTGAGCTCGGTGGCCACGCCCTCGCGCGCCGCCGCGGGCAGTCCCGAGAGGTCGACGAGCGGCAACTCGATCACCGCGGGCGGCGCGACCGCCTGGACGAGTTCACCGCGGCCGCCCGCGGTGAGCGCCGACCGCAGGATCTCGTGCCGCCGCACCAGTGCGGTCAGCGCGGCGGCGAGGGCGGCCGGCCGCAGCGGGCCGGCCAGCCGGACGCACAGCGGCAGGTGCAGCGTCGGGTCGTCCGGGTGGCGCTCGGCGCGCGCCACGATCGCCCGCTGGTTCGGCGAGAGCGGTGCGGTGTCGCCGCGGCGCAGGCGGCCGCGCGGGACGGCCGGCGGCGGCGGGCCGGCGAGCAGCGGGCGCAGTGCGGTGGCGAGCGAGGCCACGGTCCGGCAGCTGAAGATCAGCTTCATCGGCGGGTCGACGGCGAGCGTGTCGGCGATGCGCCGCCTGATCCGCATCGCGGCCAGCGAGTGGCCGCCGAGGGTGTAGAAGTCGTCGTAGATCCCCACCCGCGGCACGTCGAACGCCTCGGCCCACAGCGCCGCGAGCTTCGCCTCCAGCTCGTCGCGTGGCGTCACGAACGGCGTCGCGGCGCAGGTGGCCGCCGCCGGTGGCACCAGCCGCCCCCTGTCGATCTTGCCGTTCGGCATCCGCGGCAGCTTGTCGACCAGCTCGTAGGAGTCCGGGACGAGGGCGGCCGGCAGCAGGCCGCTCAGGTGCTCCCTGAGCTGCTCGGCGGCCGGTGGCGTCGGTCCGGCCGCCACCACGAACGCGACCAGCCGCCGGCGCGCCTCGCCGTCCGTCGGCGCGACGACCGCAACCTCCCCGACCGCCGGATGGCGCAGCAGCGCCCGCTCGACCTCGCCGGGCTCGACGCGCACGCCGCGCACCTTGACCTGGTCGTCGGTGCGGCCGAGGTAGGTCAGCACCCCGGCGTCGTCGTAGCTGGCCAGGTCGCCGGTGCGGTAGGCGCGCTCGCCGGGGACGTCGGCGAAGGTGTCCGGCACGAAGCGTTGCGCGGTCAGCGACGGGCGGCCGAGGTAGCCCCTGGCGAGCCCGCGGCCGGCCAGGAACAGCTCGCCCGGTGCGTCGACCGGGACCGGGTTGCCGTAGCGGTCGAGCAGGTGGACACGCGCGTTGGCGACCGGCCGGCCGATCGGCGGCGCGCCGTCGCGGCCGCGGCCGATGACCGCCATGGTCGCGTAGCTGGTGTACTCGGTGGGCCCGTAGAGGTTGAGCAGGCGCTCGACCCGGCCGCTGTCGTAGACGTCGTCGACCAGCCGCGCCCACGGTGGCTCACCGCCGAGCAGCACGTCGGTGACGGTCTCCGGCAGCCGGCCGAGCCGCACCAGCTCGGCCATGACGGACGGCACGGAGTGCAGCAGCCGCAGGTCGTGGCCGACGTCGAGCGCCGCGACGTCGAGCGCGCTGTCCGCGAGCACCGCGACGCCGCCCCAGGACAGCGGCGCGAAGATCTCCAGGATCGAGCAGTCGAAGCAGATGGACGTGGTCGCGAGCACCCGGTCGAGCGAGGCCCCGAACGTCTCCATCGACCAGTGCAGCAGATCGACCGCGTTGTCGTGGCTGAGCATCACGCCCTTCGGCCGACCGGTCGAGCCCGACGTGTAGAGCACGTACGCGGTGTTGCCGGGTGCGGTGCCGGCCGGCGCGGTGTCGGCTGGTGTGGTGCTGCCGGGCGGGGCCGCCGGCCGGGGTTCGCGTCGCGGCGGCTGCGGCATCCGGCCGTTCGGCTGCATGACCGCGTCCGGCTGCATGACCGCGACCGGGTGCCGGATGGTCAGCCCTGGCCGGTCGGTCACCAGCACCGCCATGCCGGAGTCCTCGACCATGAACTCCAGCCGGTCCCGCGGGTATCCGGGGTCGAGCGGTACGTACGCCGCGCCGGCCTTCAGCACGCCGAGCAGCACGGCGACGAGCTCGGGCGTGCGCTCCAGGTGCACGCCCACGGTGACCTCGGGGCCCGCCCCGGCGCCGCGCAGCCGCTCGGCCCAGCGGTTCGCCCGCGCGTCGAGCCCGCGGTAGCTCACCACCTGGTCCCCGCGGGCGACGGCGATCGCGTCCGGGCGGCGACTGGCCTGCCGCTCGAACCACTCGTGCATCAGCTCCCCGCGCGGGTAGTCGCGCCGGGTGGCGTTCCAGTCGACGAGGATGCGGTGCCGCTCGTCGGCGCCGAGCATCGGCACGTCGCGCAGCCGCCCGTCGCCGGCGCTCGCCAGGCCGGCCAGCACCCGGGCCAGCTGGTCGAGTCGGGCGCCGACCTCGCGCTCGTCGACATTGGCCGGCTGGTACCGCGCCTCGACGCCGCCGGCGGCCTCGACGTCGAGCGTGAACGGGCGGCCGGCCGCGGCCGGCGCCGGATGCCTGGCCAGCGCCAGCCCGGCCGGCAGCGGTGCCGGCGCCGGGCGGAGCGCGATCGCCTGCGGCGCCGCGCCCACGTCCCGCGGCGCCGGCGCCCACTCGTGCCGGCCGGCGGCGCCGATGGCCTCGTGCACCGCCCGCAGGTAGGTCGGCACCGGCAGGCCCTCGTCGACGTGGATCCGCAGCGGCACGGTGTGCTCCAGCGGCCCGAGCACGCGCGCCGCCAGCGGGTCGTGCGCCCGGCCGGTGAGCTGCAGGTCCACCGTGACCTCGGGCGAGCCGGCCAGCCGGCTGTGTACCAGTGCCCACGCCGCCACCACGACGCCGGCGACCGGCAGCCCGGCCAGCACCGCGCCGGCCACGGCAGGAACCCGGGCCACGGCCGAATCGTCGGCGACGGCGGGAACCCCGGCGCCTGCCACGGCGGGATCCACCGGCAGCGGCCGGCGGGCCAGCGCGGCGACGGCCGTCACCGCCGCCGGGGCGCGCCGGTCCGAGTCGCCGGTGAGCTGCCCGCGCCAGAACGCCTCCGCGTCGCCGAGCGGCCGGCCGTCCAGCCGCTGCAGGTACTCGCGCAATGCCGGCCTGGCCGGCACCTCGCCCCGGCGGGCCGCGTACCTGGCGAGCAGCTCCACGGCCAGCTCGTCGAGGCTCCACTCGTCCAGCGCCGCCCGGTGGGCCACGACGAAGATCCGGTGCAGCCACCCGGTCTCGCTGACCGCCACGACGCGGGCCAGCGGCGGCCGGTCGAGGTCGAACGCGCGCCGCAGCTCGTCGGCGAAGAGCAGCCCGAACGCCGGCCCACGCTCCGCGGGCGGCAGGTCGCCGAAGTCGTGGTACTCCGGCGACCCCGCGGGCACCGCCCGTTCGAGCTGCCGCGGCGGGTCGGGCGGCCGCCACTCGATCGCCGCGCGCAGCACCGGATTGGCCTCGATGGTGCGCTGCCACGCCTCGTCGAGCGCGGCCCGGTCCAGCTCGCCGGTCAGCGCATAGGTCCACCGGCCGGCGTGCCCGCCGTCGCCGGCCTCCAGGGCGCCGCGCTGGACGGGGGGGAGGGGCAGCCCGGCGGCGACGGTGGTCACTAGTGCCTCCTCGCTGCTGCCGACCACGAGACATTCGAGCCATAGCCCGATCGACATTCCGGTCGGTAGGCTGCCCCGGAAGACTAGAGCTTCCGGACGCTCTCTCAGCCGCCCGGCCAACAATTGAGTCGAGACGGAGGTGGCCCGTAACCCATGGGCCAGCAGGCGATTCCTTCCCGTCTGAGGGGTGGCATGCCCTGCCTCTCCGTGCCGGACGTCGACAGCGCGGTCGGCTACTACGAGCGATTTCTCGGTTTCCAGGTCGTGGACCGGATAGCGGACCCGCCGGCCGCCGTCGTCGAGCGGGACGGTTCGGCGATTCTGCTCAGGCGCACCGAGCCCGGAGAGCCGCCGAGAAACCCCGGCGACCGGGAATACCCGGCCTGGGACGCGGTCGTCCCGGTGCTCGACTTCGACCTCACCTTCGAGGACCTCGCCGTGCGGGCCGTCTCCCTGCAGAGCCCGGTGGTGGAGCATCCGCTGCTCGGCCGCACGTTCACCATCGAGGACCGCTTCGGGCACCTGCTGTGCTTCACCCAGGCGCCGGACCGCATCGGTGCCGGCGCCCGCCGCGCGGCCCGCTCGGCGCGGCTGCGGCTGCGCTCGGCCAGGTTCGCCAGGGCGGCCACCGCCGAGCTGCGCCCGCACCTCGACGAGTTCAGGGCGTTCTATTCGCGGCTGGAGGACAAGCGGGACGTGTTCTACACGTTCTTCACCGGCGGCCTGCTGCACTGGGCGCTGAAGGCCGCGAGTTTCGTGCCGCCCGACGTGAACCTGGTCTTCCTTGGCGCCGAGCTTTCCACCGAGGAGCGCGAGTGGATCGCGACGAACGTGGATCGGCCATTCCATTACATCGACCTGCCGGTGAATGACTGGCCGGTGTGGGATTTCCTGCTTTCGGCCAGCGACGAGAACTTCGGCTGGCTCGACATCGACTGTTTCGTGCTCGACCCTGGCGTATTCCACGACCTGGCGAAGGTGTCGCCGGACACGGCGATGAACTGCACGTGGTCGTACGACTCCGGCTATGGGTTCCGGTTCGCCAACACCTACCTGGCGTTCGTCAACGCGGCGGCCGTGCGGGCGCTGCGCTCCCGCGGGCTGCCGGTGTGGGCGCGCCCGCACGACTGGCTGGGTGGCGACCGCTCCGAGCAGGCCGGCAAGCGGTGCTTCTACCGGATCCCGAGCGCCCGCGAGCGCCGCGTCATGCTCCAGGTGGCGCCGGCGGACGCCAGGGGCCGGCCGCGGCCGCCGGGCGCCATGCCGTTCTTCGACACCATGACGGTCTTCCAGATCCTGGCCCAGTCCCTCGGTTTCGGGGCCAACCTGGTGCGCGACCTGGACAGCCCCATGCTGAGCGCGGTCAAGCCGGGGGAGCAGCCGAGCGTGGCGCCGGCGGACATGTCCGACGAGCTCATCCACGTCGGCGGGATCAGCTACTACCGGGAGCA
>Ga0299913_10002201_pt1 | contig 15220 bp, 17 predicted proteins | sample RVTome_9_FD_201360 | JGI IMG/M metagenome (GOLD analysis project Ga0299913, IMG submission 201360) | Soil microbial communities from uranium-contaminated site in the Upper Colorado River Basin, Wyoming, United States - RVT155D38 (version 2) ...
CGCACGGCCTCCTGGTTGCCCGGCTTCTTGAAGGCCATCAGGTAGTCCTCGACCGCCAGGGTCGCGCTGAACCCGATGTTCGTCGGCATCTCGGCGACCCCGTAGTCCACCCGGCCCTCGGCGTCGAGCTGCGCGGCCAGCGGGCTGAAGCCCATCACCATGCCGACCTTGCCGTCCTTGAAGAGCTGGAAGGCGCCATCGGTGCGGTTGGTCTTGCCCGGGTTCACCTGGGTGACCCCGTGCGTGTTGGCGAGGTCGGCCAGGAACTGCAGCGTCTGCACGTTGCGGTCGCTGTCGATCGTCCAGCGGTCGCCGGATTTCCAGTCGCCGCCGTTGTTCCACATCCAGATCGACCACTCGGCCTGCGCCTCCTCGGGACCCAGCGGCAGCGCGTAGCCGATGGTCCCGCCGCCCAGGGCCTGGACCTTCTTCGCGGCCTGCACGAACTCCTCCCACGTGCGCGGCGGCCCCGCCAGCCCGGCCCGCTCCAGCAGCGTGCGATTGTAGAAGAAGGCGCGCGCGCTCGACAGGATGGGCAGGCCGTAGAGGGTGCCCCGGTACTCCCCGCCCCGGGCGAAGGCATCGAGGAAGTCGGCCTTCGTCCCGGGCGAGACGATCTCGTCGGCGGTGTAGAGCAGGCCGTCCCGCGCGTAGCTGGCGAACGCGTTGAGGTTCAGGACGTCGGGCGGCCGGTTGTTCTGCAGCATCGTGCTCACCTGCTGGTCGATCGAGTTCCAGTCGATCACCTGCAGGTCCACCTTCACCCCGGTCTGCTTCGTGTAGGTCTCGCCGAGCGCCTGCCAGAACGGCCGCGTGTGGTCCTTGCTGTAGTCGGCGATCACCACGGTGATCGCGTCGCCCCCGCCCCGGTTGCACGCCGCCAGCGCGAGCGCGGCGAGCGCGACGACGGTCAGCCCCCGCCAGCCCCCCCTCACCGCGCCAGCTCCTTGCCCAGCGCCTCCGCCAGCCGCTCGTAGTGATCCGGCCGGTTGTAGAGCTGGGCCGAGACGCGGACGAGCCGCTGGGGCGCCGCCGGCCAGCTCATCACCGGCACCTCGAGGCGCCAGCCCTCGTAGAGACGGGCCTGCAGCGGGTCGGGCCGACGCCAGCCGACGTCGGCGGTGCCGTCGGGCAGGCGGACGGCGGCGATCGAGCCCACCATCGCGTCGGGACACAGCGGGGCGGTGCCGGCCACCGCGCCCACCACGCGCCGCGCCTCGAGGGCGAGCGCCCGGTTGGCGGCCATCAGCGCCGGCCAGCCGCCCGGCACCAGCCCGCCGAGATACTCGATGGCCCTGGGTACCGTGAGCCAGGCGGTGGGGTCGGTGGTGCCCGTCCAGTCGAACTCCAGCCGGAAGCGCGAGCGGCCCGGGTGCGCGGCGGTGGCGCCGTGGCTGATCGTCAGCGGCCGCACGCCGGGCTGGGCCTCGCGGCGCGTCCAGAGAAATGCCGAGCCCTTGGGCGCGCACAGCCACTTGTGGCAGTTGCCGCTGTAGTAGGTGGCGCCCAGGGTGGCGAGGCTCAGCGGCACCATGCCGGGGGCGTGGGCGCCGTCGATCAGGACCTCGACGCCGCGCGCGGTGAGCTCGGCTGTCAGCCGCTCGACCGGCAGGATCAGCGCGGTGGGGCTGGTGACGTGGTCGATCAGGGCCAGCCGCGTGCGCGGCGTGACCCCCGCCAGCACGGCCTCCACGACGTCGTCGGGTGCGCGCACGGGCACCGGCAGCGTGACGGTGACGACGCGGGCGCCCGCGCGCTCGGCCACGAAGTGCAGCGTGTTGCGGCAGGCGTTGTAGGCGTGGTCGGTGGTGAGCAGCTCGTCACCGGCCGCGAAGGTCCGCGAGCGCAGCACGGCGTTGACCCCGCTGGTCGCGTTGGTGACGAAGGCGAGATCGTCGGGGTCGGCGCCGACGAACGCGGCCAGCGCGGCCCGGGCGGCGCCGAGCCGGTCGTCGAGCTCGCGCGAGAGGAAGCGCACCGGCTCGGCTTCCATCTCCGCCCGCAGCGCCGCCTGGTGGCGCAGCACCGCGGTCGGGCAGGCGCCGAACGAGCCGTGGTTGAGGAAGACGACGTCGCGGTCCAGCGGCCAGAGGGCCGCGAGATCCGCGCTCACGCGTTCCGGTAGGCCGCCAGCACGGCCTGGGCCATGTCGCGCGTCTTGGCGCCGCCGCCCTGGTCGGGCGTCAGCGTGGTGCCGTCGCGGTACACGCGCCCCACCGCGCCCTGCAGCCGCTCGGCCTCGGCACCGAAGCCGACGTGGTCGAGCATCATCGCGGCCGACAGGATCGTCGCCGTCGGGTTGGCGATGCCACGGCCGGCGATGTCGGGCGCCGAGCCGTGCACCGACTCGAAGTACGCCCAGCCGGTGCCGAAGCAGCCCGACGGCGCCAGCCCCAGGCCGCCCGCCGTCTCGGCGCCGAGGTCGGACAGGATGTCGCCGTAGAGGTTCATGCACACGACCACGTCCATCGACTTCGGGAAGCGCACGAGCCGCCGGGCCGCGTCGTCGACGTGGAAGTGCTCGAAGTCCAGGCCGGCCGCCCGCACGACGCCCTCGACCGTCTGCTGGAAGAGGCCGTCGGTCTGGGGCAGCACGTTGGACTTGGTCACGCAGGTGATCTTGCCCGGCTTGCCCTTCGCCCGGCGCTTGCGGGCCAGCTCGACCGCGAACGTGGCGATGCGCTCGGCCCCGCGGGGCGTGGCCACCTTGACGGCGAAGCGGCCCTCGCCGCCGTAGTGGGTGATCTTCCGCCCGGTCCGGTCGCTCAGCTCGGGCATGAGCCGGGCGATGTCGGCCAGGTTGCCCTCGCGCCCGGGGTACATCCCCTCGCTGTTCTCGCGCAGCAGGACGTAGTCGATGCCGTCGGGATCGGCCAGCGGCGAGCGCATGCCCGGGTAGTAGCGGATCGGCCGCACGCCGGCGAACGCGTCCATCTCCCAGCGCAGCCACGAGACCACCGGCGACGACGACGGCCCCGCCGCGCCGAAGAGCACGCCGTCGGCCTCGCGGGCCGCCCGCCTGGTCTCCTCCGGCAGCGGGGTGCCGTGGCTCTTCGTCGCCGCCGCGCCCTGCGGCGGCGTCACGATCTTCAGCGGCAGGCCGGTGCCGGCCAGCAGCTCACAGGTGGCGTCGACGACCTCGATCCCGATCCCCTCGCCCGGCAGCGCGACGATGGTCTTCATCGACCGGCTCCTCTCACAGATCCTTGACGTCGACGGCCTGGCCGGTGGCGTAGCTCCTGGCCACGGCGTCGGTGAACTCCATGTAGCGCACGCCGTCCTCGAAGCTGGTGTGCGTGATCGTCTCCCGCCCGCGGATGGCGTTGACGAACTCCTCCTCGACCCGCCAGCCGATGCGCTGGTCGGCCGGGATGACGATCTCGGCCATGGCGCTGTCGCCGCGCCGGGCGCCGGTCAGCCGCCTGGCGTCGACCTCGACGCGCAGGGTGCCGTCGCTGCCGAAGATCCACGCCTCCGGCGGCGGGGCGAAGGCCGTGAGCGAGCTGAAGCGCAGGTGGCCGACCGAGGTCTGGAAGTTCACCAGGATGTCGACGTGGTCCGGCACCTTGACCTCGTGCCAGGCCCCCGTCTCGTCCTTCCGCTTCGGCCGGGCGACCTTGGTCATGGCCATCACGCGCCGGGCCGGCCCCAGCCAGCGCATCGTGGCCTCGTACCAGATGCCCATGTTGAGGACGTTGTTGCCGCTCAGGCGGATGTCCTGGCGCCAGTGCAGGGCGTCGCCGAGCTCGGCGAAGCGCGCCTGCTGGGTGCCCTGCACCTCGACGGCGTGCACCTCGCCCGCGTAGCCCTCGGCGAGCAGCTTTCTGAGCGTGCGGTCGACCTCGAGGGTGTGCGGGGCCGGCACCAGCTGGGCGATCAGCTGGGGCGCCTTGCGGGAGGCCTCCAGCATCTGGCGCCCCTCGGCGGCGTTCATGGCCATGCGCGCCTCGCACAGCACGTGCTTGCCGGCGCCGAGCGCCGCCACCGTCAGCTCGCGGTGCATGTAGGGCCAGGTGCCGATGCAGATCGCATCGACGTCCTTCGCCTCGACCACCCGGCGCCAGTCGTCCTCGACGCGCGCGATGCCGAACTCCTTGGCCACGCGCTCGCCCGACTCCTTGCTGCGGTTGGCGACGGCCACCAGCTCGACGCCCGCCTGCGCCTTGAGCTTGGGAATGTGATGCTTGCGGGTGTTGGCGCCGGCCCCCACGAATCCCACGCGGATCGGTTTGTCAGCCATGGCGGGATGGTATCACTGTCGCCGGCCCCCGGCGGCCGGGTGATATGATTCGCCTGCGCGCGCCGCGGCGCCACTGGAGGAGCCATGCCGATCGCACACCTCGCCTCCGCCACCGGCCCGATCGACCTCCACTACGAGGACACCGGCCAGGGCTTCCCGCTGATCTGGTGCCACGAGTACGGGGGCGACCACCGCTCCTGGGAGCAGCAGGTGCGCTACTTCTCCCGCCGCTACCGGGTGGTGACCTGGAACTACCGGGGCTATCCGCCCTCCGACGTCCCCAAGGACGGTGACGCCTACTCGGTCGAGATCCTGGTGGAGGACCTGCGGGCGCTCATGCAGCACCTGGGCATCCGCCGCGCCCACGTGGGCGGGCTCTCGCTGGGCGGTGGCGTGACGGTGAACTTCGGCATCCGCCATCCCGACCTGGCGGCCAGCCTGATCATCTGCGGCGCCGGCAGCGGCAGCGACAACCCCGAGGAGTTCGTCCGGAACGCCGCGCGGCAGGCCGATCTCTACGAGCGCGAGGGCGCCGAGGCCAAGGCGCGCAACTTCGCCGCCAACCCGGCCCGCCGCGGCTTCGCCGAGAAGGACCCGCGCGGCCACGCGGAGTTCATGCGCAACGTGCTGGACCACTCCGGCGTCGGCTCGGCGCTGATGGCGCGGGGCGTGCAGATGAGGCGCAAGACCATCTACCAGCTCGAGCCCGAGCTGCAGAAGGTCGCGGCGCCGGCGCTGATCGTCGTCGGCGACCAGGACGAGCCGTGCCTCGGCCCCGGACTCTTCATGAAGAAGCACATCCCGCACGCCGGCCTCGTCGTGGTGCCGATGACCGGCCACACCGTCAACATCGAGGAGCCGGGACTGTTCAACCAGCTCGTGGCCGAGTTCCTGGCCGCGGTCGAGAGCGGACGCTACGGGACCTGGAAAGGAGCCGCCCGATGAGCCAGGACACGCTCGACGGCGACGTCGAGACGAAGAAGACGCTGAGGTTCGACGCCGAGCAGAAGACCGCCAAGGTCACGGACCGGGCGCTGAACCAGCGCTGAAGCGATGTGCCGGGCCATCAGGACGCTGCACAACTTCGCGCCGCCGGCCTCGGACGACGAGATCCGCGCCTCCTCGCTGCAGTTCGTCCGCAAGCTGAGCGGCTTCACGCGGCCGTCGAGGGCCAACGACGCGGCGTTCGCGCGCGCCGTGGACGAGGTCACCGCCGCCGCCCGCACGCTGCTCGACTCGCTCGTGACCACCGCGCCGCCCCGCGATCGGGCCGCGGTGGCCGCCCGGGCGCGGGCCCGTGGCGCCCGCCGACGTCCGATATGAGCGAGCCGGCTCACGGTGCCGCCGCGAGCGCCCGTCTCCGTCGGCGGCCTCGCCGGCTCGGCGCGGACAGATCACCTGGCCGCGGCGTCGAGGACCCGGGCGGCCTGCTCGGGCGTGATCTGATCGCTCGCGGTCGGCAGCCCCTGGAAGTCGCCACGGATCGCCTTGAGCGCGTACCGCTCCTCGTCGATCTCGCGCGCGGTGCGCACGCCGAGCCGGCGAAAGACCGGCAGAGGCGGGCACCAGCCTTGCGTGGCGTGCTGGAGCAGGAAGCCGAGGGCGACGCCGGAAAGGACGTAGAAGCGTCGATGCACGAGCGCCCCGAGCGCGAGACCGATCAGCGACACCACGGAGGCGTTGGCCTCCAGCGTGCGCTCGATGTCCCACTCGTGCTCCAGCTCGCGTAACCTCGCATCGATCCGGCCGGAGCCGGCGGCCTGCAGGACGCTCGCCTCGGTCGCCTCGTGGATGCGTCGATTCACCTCGTCGGAGGTCTGCCGGGGAACGCGATCCGCGGTCGCGGGCACGATGTGGCGTGTCATACCCACCTGGCCAGCAACCGGCGTGCCAGCACGACTCAACAGCAGCCGGGCCGCCCCTGGTAGGCGACGCCCTCGTCAGACCAGCGTCCGGGTGACCTGGTGCGCCTGCAGCGCCGGCAGGACCTTGCTGCCGAAGCGCTGGATCTGCTCCAGGAACATCGCCTGAGGCATCGCCCCCCGGTTCATGTTGACGAGCACGGTGCTGGCGCCGGCGTGGTCCGCCGCGTCGACGATGCGCTCGATCACCTCGTCGGCCGTCCCCCACGCCATCTGCTCGGCGTCGCGCTCGACGTCGGCCATCGTCATGCCGCGGAAGCGCTCGCGGTCCCCGGACACGGCGGGCAGGTTCTCGGGCCGCACGTAGTCGAAGGAGCCGGAGGTCAGGTAGCCGGCGTCGCGCTGCAGGCTGGCGTCGCTGACGTTGCCGTGGCTGAACAGCGTGCGGTTGAAGTAGAGCGTGTAGGGCCCGGCCTCGCGCACCGCCTGGGCCTTGCTGTCGGCGACATACGCGCTGGCCTGGATGATCAGGTGCTCCGGCGTCAGCCGGTGACCGTGCCGGGCCAGGCACTGCGCGTAGTACCGGATGATGTCCTCGCGCAGGCCCCGCGTGGGCACCAGCCCCGGGGTGATCGGGACGTCGTGCAGCCCCGCCCACTCGATCGTCTCCTTGCTGCCGGTGACCGGCACCCAGACCGGCGGGTGCGGCTGCTGCACCGGCCGCGGCCAGATGGCGACGTCCTCGTACGACCAGAACCTGCCGGTGTAGGAGAACGCCTCCTCCGTCCACGCCCGGCGGATGATCTCCCAGGCCTCCTCGAAGCGCGCCCGCGAGTCGCGCAGCGGCACCCGGTAGACGTTGTGCTCGCGCGGAATGCCGCGGGCGAAGCCCGAGACGATGCGGCCGCTCGACAGGCAGTCCAGCATGGCCAGCTCCTCGGCCAGCCGGAGCGGGTCGTGCAGCGGCAGCAGGTTGCCGTAGATCAGGAGCTTCAGGCGCCGCGTGCGCTGGGCCGCCGCGGCGGCCATGAGGTTGGGCGAGTTCATCAGCCCGTAGGGCGAGGTGTGGTGCTCGTTGAACCCGACCCCGTCGTAGCCCAGGCGGTCCAGCGCCTCCCAGGCCGTCAGATGCTCCTCGTAGGTGCGCACCGCGACGGCGGGGTCGACGTGCCGGCGCGGCAGCGGCCACGGCAGCTCCCGCCCCTGCTTGAGATGGTCGAGGTGCTGAGCGTACGGCAGCAGGTCGAACACGAAGACCCTCATGGCTGCCGAGGATGGACGCGCCGCCGTCCGCTTGTCAACGCCGCCAGAAGCGCGCGTAGTGGTCGGCGAGCTGGGTCCGGACCGACTGCACATCCGGGTGGCGCCGGGCCTGGACGTAGGCCGCCCGCGCCACCGGGTCGTCGAAGTCGACGGACCCCGGCTCGCAGCACATCAGCGAGCGCGGGTCCCGCACGTGGGGCAGGCCCAGCGCGTGGCCCAGCTCGTGGGCGAGCACCTGGTAGAGCAGGGTCTCGCGGCTGGTCTGCCCGCGCGCCACCGGCTCGACGACGGTGATGCTGACCGGCACCTGGATGACGGCGGTGTCGTCGGTGTGCAGGTAGGTCACGCCCATCAGGCCGCCGTCGGCGGCCGGCTCGAGGTTGACGCGCACCTGGGCCGCCTCGCGCGGCGCCGCGACGAACGCCTCCACGCCGAGCGCCTCGCGGCAGAGCGCGTTCCAGTCCGCGAGCGTGCGCCGCATGGCGTCGTCGAGCCCCCGGTCGCCCGAGGGCGGCAGCCACACGCCGAGCGGCAACCGCGAGCGCAGGTGCCCCTCGACGCCCGACAGCGTCGTGTCCGACGCCGCCGCCCGCCCGGGGGCGACGAGGGCCAGGAGGACCAGTATGATGCCCACCAGGATGCGACGACAGGAGGCGCCATGATCGAGCGACGGCCGTTCGGACGCACGGGGCACCCGAGCACGGTGACGCTCTTCGGGGCGGCGGCGCTGGCGAGGGCCAGCCAGGACGAGGCCGACCGGGCGCTGGAGGTGTTGCTGCGCCACGGGGTCAACCACATCGACACCGCGGCGCGCTACGGCGACTCCGAGCTGCGCATCGGCCCCTGGATGGCGCGGCACCGGCGGGACTTCTTCCTGGCCACCAAGACCGGCAACCGCACCGCGCGCGAGGCGCGGGAGGACCTGCACCGCTCGCTCGACCGGCTGCGCGTGGACCACGTCGATCTCATCCAGCTCCACTCGCTCGGCCACCCCGACGACTGGGACCAGGCCCTGGGGCCCGGCGGCGCGCTCGAGGCGCTCGTGGAGGCGCGGGAGCGCGGGCTGGCCCGCTTCATCGGCGTGACCGGTCATGGCTGGTCCATTGCCGCCATGCACCGGCGCAGCCTGGCCCGCTTCGACTTCGACGCCGTGCTGATGCCGTACAACATCTTCTTCGCGCAGCACGAGCGGTATCGCCAGACCTTCGAGGAGGTGCTGGCCATCTGCCGCGAGCGCCACGTGGCCGTGCAGATCATCAAGTCGATCGCGCGCGGCCCGTGGGCGACGAGCGACCGCACCCACACGACATGGTATCAGCCGCTGGAGGCCCAGGCCGACATCGATCGGGCCGTGCACTGGGCGATGGGCATGCCGGGCGTGCACCTGAACACCGTCGGCGACCTCACGCTGCTGCCGCGCGTGCTGGACGCCGCCGCTCGCTTCCAGCGCCGCCCCCCGGACGCCGAGATGACGGCGATGCTGGGCGCGACGCGGATGACGTCGCTGTTCGGCCTGCCGACCTGACGGCCCCCGGAGCGGGCCCCGCTCAGCCCAGGCCCCACGTCCGCACCCGGTCGGGGACGAGCCGGAACACGACCCGGTCGGGCGGCATCGCCAGCCCGCCCCAGATGCGCTGCAGGCCCGGGTAGCGCGCGTGGAAGCGCTCCACGAGCGCGCGGCGCTCGGGGGAGTCGGCGAGGAACTCCACGCGGCCGTGCACGCTCACGCCGCGCGGCTCGCCGCCCGCCTGGTTGGCCCACTCGGCCACCACGCAGGCGCGCGGATCCCGTCGCAGGTTGCGGACCTTCTGCAGGCCGTCGACGCTGAGCATGGTCAGCCCCGCCGGGTCGGGCAGGAACCACATCGGCATCGCCAGCGGCGAGCCGTCCGCCTGCACCGTGGCCAGCACGGCCACCATCCGGCTGGCGAGGAACCGCTGCACGCCCGTCTCGCCAAGGCCGGTGCTCATAGCTCCGCCACCGCCGGGATGACCTTGGCGCCCATGAGCTCGATCGAGCGCATCGTGGTCGGATGGTCCATGCGCGACTCCTGGGCCTCCAGCAGCAGGTGGCCGATGCCGAGCTGGCGCTGCACGTGGGCGAAGCGGTCGGCGACCTCGTCGGGCGTGCCGGCGATGATGAAGTGCTCGGCCACCAGCTCCTCGTAGCTCATCGTCGCCAGCGAGCGCGGGCGGGCTTTCAGCGCGAACCGGGCCCCGGCCCGCGAGCGCATGCCCGGCGGCGAGAAGTACTCCGCGGGGCCGCGCAGCGTCGGACCCATGCGCCAGACGAAGTGCCGGCCGGCCTCCAGCGCCCGGGCCTTGGTGTCGGCCGTGACGGCGCAGATCAGGAAGCCCAGGTCGTCCGGCGTCACCGGGCGCCCGACCTCGGCGGCGCCCTGCCGGTAGAAGTCGAACAGCTCGCGCGCGATGTCGAACGGCACCAGGAAGGGCACGTAGGTGTAGCCCAGGCGCCCGGCCCAGACCGCCGTCTCCGGGCTCGCCGTCCCCGGCACCCAGATCGGCGGGTGCGGCTTCTGCAGCGGCAGGCACCACGGATTGACGTGGCGGAAGTGGTAGTGGCGGCCCTCCCAGCGGAAGGGGCCGGGCGCCGTCCAGCACTTCAGGATCAGATCGTGGCACTCCTCGAAGCGCTCGCGGTTGTGGACCGGATTGGTGTTCGCCCACCAGGTCTCCACGCCGACGCCGCGCACGAAGCCCGAGAGCACGCGACCGCCCGAGATGAGGTCGGCCATGGCGATCTGCTCGGCCATCCGCACGGGGTTGTCCTCGATCGGCAGGATGTTGCCCAGGATCAGCAGCTTGGCCCGCCGGGTCGTCCGGGCCAGGATGGCCGCGGTCATGTTGGCGCCCACGTTGACGCACGACGGGGTCGAGTGGTGCTCGTTGATCATGAGCCCATCGAAGCCCGCCCGGTCGGCCAGCTCGTACTCGGTCAGGTAGCGCTGGTAGTTCGCGGCCGCCTTCTCGCGGTCGAAGAACCGGTTCGGGAACTCCAGACGCAGCGACGGGTACCTATCACCTTCCTCGTCGGGGAACTCGTGGTGCGGCATCTCGCTGAAGTAGTAGAGCTTCATGGGCGGGGCGCTCCTCCGAGGAAGTCGCGCACGAGGCGCGCGTAGGCGTCCGGCTGCTCGATGGGCGGCAGGTGGCCGCAGCGCTCCAGCACCGTGAGCGTCGCGCTGGGCAGCAGGCGACGGTACTGCTCGCCGCACACGACGGGCACGATGCGGTCCTCGCGCCCCCAGACGACGAGCGTGGGGTTATTCACGCGGGGCAGGAAGTGCGCCAGCCGCGGGTTGTGCATGTACGGCTTCCAGGTGAGCCGGGCCGTCATCTCGCGGTTGCGCAGGGCGATCTCCTGCTCGGCTGGCGTGAGCGGCTTGGCGAACAGCGCCTCCCACTCGGGGATCGTCGTGGGGTCGTGCACCGTGAGCTCGCGAAGCTGGAGCGGCGTGTAGTAGAAGACGTCGAGGATCTCGCCGGCCTCGGGCTTGAGCCCGACCGGGGACACCAGCACCAGCCGGTCGATGGCGCCCGGGCTCATCACCGCCATCTCGGCCGCCGTCCACCCGCCGATCGAATGCCCGAGCAGGTGCGGGCGGCCGAGGCCGACCACGTCGATGAACCAGAGATAGAAGCGGGCGAGATCGTCGATGCCCTCCATCCAGTCGGCGTCGCCGGAGGCGCCGAAGCCGGGATGGGTCGGGGCCCAGACCGTGTGGCGCTCGGCGAGCGCGGCCATCGAGCGCGTCCAGCCGCGATTGCCGCCGGCGCCGTGGAGCACCAGCAGCGGCGTCCCCTGCCCGCCGACCCACGCGTGCACGTCGATGCCGCCGACCGCGATCGTCTCCTCGTGAGGTTGCATGGCGGTATTATGCGTCATCTATCCCGATGGTTCGCCCGGGCCGGCCGGGGCGCCGCGAGCCTGGCTCAGGCCAGCCGCGGCCGGCGAGCCAGCAGGAAGCACACCGAGCCGAGCGCCGACAGCGCGGCCAGCACGCTGAAGCCCGGCACGTAGCTGCCGGTGTGATCGGCGATGATCCCGGCCACCAGCGGGCCGCCCATCATGCCGACCATCAGCACCATCGACGAGATGCCGGTGATGGTGCCGAACGCGGCGCTGCCGAAGTAGTCGGCGCGGATGGCGCCCATCAGCGGCCCCCGCATCCCCCACGCCGTGCCGTGCAGCAGTGCGAAGGCCAGCACCATCCAGAACGCCGACGCCAACGCCAGCACCATGAGGGCGACGGCGTGGCCCAGCATGCAGGCGGCGGCGATCCGGCGCTTGCTGAAGCGGTCGCCGAGCCAGCCGCCGCTGAGCTGCCCGATCGCCTGCATCACGGTCATGACGGCCACCACCGAGCCGGCCTGGGGCAGCGAGTAGCCGAGCCGCTCGGTCACGTGGATGATCATGTGGACCATCACGGCGGAGACCACGAGCAGCGCGGCGGCGTGGCCGACCGAGATGTACCAGAAGGCGCGCGTGGCCAGCGCCTGGCGCGGCGTGAAGCTCCGCTCGGCGACGACCGGCCGCGGCGGCGCGTCGGCCGTCTCCGACTGCGGCGGATCGCCGTCGGGCGTCCAGCCGTACGCCTCGGGGCGCCGCCGCATGAGCTGGGCCAGCGGCACGCCGGCCGCGATCACCAGCAGGCCGGAGGCGAACGCCGTCCACCGCCAGCCGAAGCGGCTGGCCGCCAGCACGACCAGCGGGGTGAGCAGCCCGCCGATGGCCATCCCGCTGGCGCTGAGGCTCAGCGCCAGCGCGCGGCGGCGCCGGAACCAGGCGACGATGGCGACGCCCACCGGCAGGTAGCCGCCCAGGCTCGAGCCCAGCGCCATCATGAAGAACGTCAGGAAGAAGGCGACGGGCCCGTCGATCCGGCTGAAGAGCATGAAGCCGATGCCGAAGATCACCATGCCGATGCGGATCAGCACCCGCGGCCCGAAGCGGTCGGTGAGCCAGCCCTGCAGCGGCCCCAGGATCCCGCTCTCCGCGCGGGCCATCGCGAAGGCGGCCGACAGCATCGTCTTGCTCCAGCCGAACTCCTCGCGCAGGAGCACGGCGTAGGCGCCGTAGGCGTGGAACATGAGGGCGCCGATCAAGCCCTCGAGGCCGAAGCCGGCGGCGACGATCCACCACCCGAAGAAGATCCGGCCGCGGGGCATGGCGAGCATCATAGCAACCGCCCCGCGTGACACCCCGAATTGGCGCGTGGTAGCGTAGCGGCCGCGATGAGGGCCATGGTGCTTCCCGCATTCGGCGCGCCGCTCCGCCTGCAGACCGTTGCCCGCCCCGCCGTCGGTCCCGGGGACGTGCTCCTGCGCGTGCGCGCCGCCGGCGTCGGCCTGACCGTCGTCATCATGATCGCCAACCCGGGCCGGGTGACGTCGTTCCCGCGCATCCCCGGCCACGAGGTAGCGGGCGAGGTCGTCGAGGTCGGCGCCGAGGTCACGACCGTCGCGGTCGGCGCGCGCGTGGTCTGCCACTTCTATCTCACGTGCGGCGGCTGCCGCTTCTGCCGCAGCGGGCGCGAGACGCTCTGCACGGCGTTTCGCGGCTTCGTGGGCCAGGCCACCGACGGGGGCTACGCCGAGTACATGGCCGTCCCGGCCCGCAACGTGACGCCCGTGCCGCCCGGGGTGAGCGACGTGGACGCCGCCATCGCCTCCGACGCCATCGCCACGCCCTACCACGCCTGCCGCGAGGAGGCGCGCGTCGGTCCCGGCGACACCGTGCTGATCGTCGGCGCCGGCGGCGGCGTCGGCATCCACGGCGTGCAGATGGCCAGGCTCTGCGGCGGCTGGGTGGTGGGCGCCGACGTCACCGACGACAAGCTCGACGCGGCGAAGGCCGCCGGCGCCGACGCGGTCGTGGACGGGCGGGCCGGCGACCTGGCCGCCCAGGTGCGCGCGCTGACCGGCGGCCGCGGCGTCGACGCGGCGATCGACTTCGTCGCCTCGCAGGAGACGCTGGAGGCCTCCCTGGCGTCGCTGGGGCGCGCCGGCCGCCTGGTGATCATCGGCAGCCGGCCCCCGGCCGTGTTCGGCGCGGAGGCGACCTTCCGCGTGGACCCCGGGCGGATGCTCTACGACATGCTCGAGATCCACGGCTCGCGCTACGTCACGCTGACCGAGATCCAGCAGACGCTGGAACTGCTCCGGCTGGGCCGCATCCGCCCGGTGATCAGCCGCACCTTCCCGCTCGAGGCCGCCGAGGAGGCGCACGAGCTCCTGCGCCGGAACGCCCTGATCGGGCGCGCGGCGCTGCTGGTATCCTCGGGCCCATGAACCTCCTGCGACCCCTCGAGCGCGACCTCGTCGTCAACGGCCTGCGCCTGCACCTGCTCGACTGGGGGGGCGACGCCCGCCCCCCACTGCTGCTCCTGCACGGCTTCACGGGTCACGCCCACGCCTGGGACACGCTGAGCATCGCGCTGCAGCCGCACTTCCACGTCTACGCGCTCGACCAGCGCGGCCACGGCGACAGCGACCCCGCCGACGTCTACAACCCGGTGGTGGCCTGCGACGACCTCGCCGGGGTCGTCGACCAGCTCGGCCTCGCCTCCCTCGTGATCGTCGGCCTGTCGATGGGCGGCCGCAACGGCATGTACTTCGCGGCGAAGCAGCCCGGCCGGGTGCAGAGGCTGGTCGTCGTGGACATCGGCCCCGAGATCAGCGCGAAGGCCAGCGCGCCGTCGTCGGGGCCGCCGGAGCCGGAGACCTGGGAGAGCGTCGAGCAGGCGGCCCAGCACCTGCTCCGTGGCAATCCCTTCCCGGGCATCCACTACTACCGCTGGGTGGCCTCCCACAGCCTGCGCGCCCGGCCCGACGGCGCCCTGGTCTGGAAGTGGCACCCGAGCGTCAAGACGCGCCGCTCCACCGGCGACGTGGACTGGTGGGCGCTGCTGGCCACGGTCACGCCGCCCACGCTCGTGCTGCGCGGCGAGCACAGCATGGTCCTCGACCGCGACGTGGCCGAGCGCATGGTCAAGGCGCTGCCCGACGGCCGCCTGGTCGAGATCCCGCGGGCGGTCCACACGCTGCACGAGGACAATCCGGACGCGGTGCTGGCCGCCCTGCGCCACTTCCTCGGGTTCTGAGGCGGCAAGCCTCCCGGGTCGGGGCGCTGACCCGCTACACCAGGCCGAGCAGCCCCAGGCCGCCCGCGAGCACGAACAGCCAGACGGGATTGATCCGCGTGAACAGCACCACCGCCGTGGTGAGACCGGTGATCGTGTACGCGACCCAGCCGCCCGGAGCTCCTCCCATCACCAGCCAGCCGGTGGCGAGCACCAGGCCCACCGTGATCGGGGCCAGGCCCGCCTCCACCGCCCGACGCCACGGCGCCCCGCGGAAGCGCTGCCAGACGCCGGCCGCGAAGTAGCTGAGCGCGCACGACGGCGCGCACACCGCCGCCGTCGCCACCAGCGCGCCCGGCAGCCCGGCCACGTGCCAGCCGACCAGCGTCACCAGCAGCATGTTGGGTCCCGGCGCCGCCCGGGCGATCACGAACATCTGCGTGAACTCGGCGTCCGTCACCCACTGGTGCATCTCGACCACCACGCGGTGCACCTCGGGCAGGATGCTCTGCACGCCGCCGACGGCGACGAGCGAGAGCATCATGAACCGCGCCGCCAGCGTGCCGAGCGGGCTCACGGGCGCCGGGGCCAGGCGGCCAGCACGCTCAGCGGCGCCAGCGTGAACAGCACCGGGATCAGCGGCCAGCGCAGGAGCGCGATGGCCACGAAGGCCAGCACCAGGAAGCCCGCCGCCAGCGCGGTGCGCGGCAGCGTCTCGGCCATCTTGATCCCGGTGGCGAACACGAGGCCGCC
>Ga0299913_10002202_pt1 | contig 15210 bp, 9 predicted proteins | sample RVTome_9_FD_201360 | JGI IMG/M metagenome (GOLD analysis project Ga0299913, IMG submission 201360) | Soil microbial communities from uranium-contaminated site in the Upper Colorado River Basin, Wyoming, United States - RVT155D38 (version 2) ...
GATTGCGCAGCTCGCCGTGGACGAGCTCGCGCTTGATCTCCATGCCGACCACGAAGAAGAACAGTGCCATCGCGCCGTCGTTGATCCACTCGTGCAGCGACAGGCGCAACGAAAATACGCCTGCCTCGAGGCCCAGCTCCGTGTGCCACAGCGACGTGTACGCCTCGTGCCAGGGCGAGTTCGCCCAGGCCAGCGCGACCAAGGCCATGAGTCCGAGCAGCACGCCGCTTGCCGACTCGGTCGCGGCGAAGCGCTGGAGCGGCTGCATCATCGTGCGGGGAATGACCGCGTCCCTGCGGGAGAAGGGGACACCGAGTCCGGCGTCCTCTGACGGCTTTCCGGCGCTCGGGTGGCTCACGTGCGCGTCCTTTTCGCTCCGCATGCGGGTGGTCTGTCGCGGCAGGGTGGACGCATCCTAGCCCCGTGTCGCCTTGGGATTGATCCGCCGCTGAAGCGGGTAGGACAGGAAGGTTTGGTGGGCGCGACTGTGGGGGTCGTGGCCGGTTGCACATTCTGGAACGGCAGATTTGGGATGACGGGACCCACCAGCGCCGAGGGAGATTCGGCCGGCGACGCGACCCCTGGGGGCGCCGCTTCTGAGGTGTTGCCCGGGCTCCGGCGGACCGCGGCGCGTTATCAGGCGTTGATCGAAGCGACGACGCTGGATGTCTGGCACACCGACGCCGACGGCGGCGTCATCGACGACATGCCGGGCTGGCGCGCGATCACCGGCCAGACCATCGAGGAGATCCACGGGGACGGCTGGGTGACAGCGGTCCACCTCGAGGACGCCGAACGTGCGCGCACGACGTGGGAGAAGGCGTTCGCGAACCAGAGCCTCTACGAGTGCGAGTACCGGCTGATGTCCAAGGACGGCGGCCATCGGGTGATTTTCGCGCGGGGTGTGCCGATCCTCGAAGACGGGCGCGTCGTCGAATGGGTCGGCACGTCAGAAGACGTCACAGACCGGCGCCGCGACGAGCGGTCGTTGCGGGAGCACAGCGCCGCGATCGACAAGCTCAATGCGATCGGCGCGACGCTCGCCGCCGAGCTGGACCTGCACGAACTCATGCAGGCGATCACCGACGCCACCACGGAGCTGACCGGCGCGCAGTTCGGGGCGTTGTTCTACACCGAGGCGCGCGAGGGAGAGGAGAACTTCACGCTCGTGACGATCTCCGGGGTGCCCAAGGAGCGGTTCGAGAATTTTCCCATGCCGCGCAACACCGAGGTGTTCGCGCCCACCTTTCGCGGCGAGGGCGTGGTGCGGCTGGACGACGTGACACAGGACCCCCGGTACGGCCGCAACGCGCCGTATCACGGCCTGCCCGAGGGGCATCTGCCGGTGCGGTCGTACTTGGCAGTGCCGGTCGTGAGCAAGAGCGGCCACGTGCACGGCGGCCTGTTTTTCGGTCACGAGCGGCCGGGGGTGTTCACCGGCGCGCACGAGCGGCTCGTCCGGGGCGTCGCCGCCCAGGCAGCCGCGGCGCTGGACAACGCGGCGCTGTACGAGGCCGAGCGCCGCTCGCGCGCCGTCGCCGAAGCCGCGCAGCGCGACCTTGCGTTCCTGGCACGGGCGAACTACGCATTGTCCGCGTCGCTGGACTTCGCCCGGACCGCTGACGTGGTCACGAAGCTGCCGGTGCCGGACCTGTGCGATTGGGCCGTGCTGCACGTGGTGACCGATGGCGGCCATGTCGAGGCGGTCAGTGTCCACCATGCGGACGAGGCGAAGTGCCGCGTGCTGCGCGATGTCGTCGCACACCAGCCGGTGCGGACCGAGCAACGCGGCGGACCGGGAGCCGCGATCCGGACCGGGCGCAGCGTCGTGGTTGACGAAGTGACCGGCGAGCGGCTCGACGCTTACGAGCCCGACGCGCAGCGTCGCGCGGCGCTGCGGGGCGCCGGGGTGGGCTCGCTGCTGTCCGTGCCGCTGCTCACTCGAGACCGCGTCGTCGGCGCGCTGACCTTGGTCCGCGAGACACCGCGCGCCTTCGGTGCGCGCGTCGTCGCCGTCGCCGAGGAGCTCACGAGCCGCGCGGCCCTCGCCCTGGACAGCGCCATGCTGTTCTCGCGGGAGCGGGCCGCCGCGCTGACCTTGCAGCGGAGCCTGCTGCCGGGGGCGCTGCCGCCGGTGGAGGGGACCGTGTGCGCCGTGCGTTATCTGCCGGGCGCCGCGGGGCTTGAGGTGGGCGGGGACTGGTACGACGTCATCCCGGTCTCCGCGGGCGTCGTGGTGTACGTCATCGGCGACGTGATGGGCCGCGGCGTGCAGGCCGCCGGCGTGATGGGCCAGCTGCGCGCGGCAGTCCGGGCGTACGCGCTCGACGACCACCAGCCGGAGGAGGTGCTCCGGCGCGTGAACCGGCTGCTGTGCCTGAGCGAGGAGCCGCCGCTGGTCACCTGTGCGTACGCGCGCGTCGACATCCGCACCGGCGAGCTGTGCATCTCGACCGCCGGGCATCTGCCGCCGATGCTGCTGCCGTCCGACGGCGAGCCCGAGTACCTGGAGCTCGAGCCCGGGCTGCCCCTCGGCGTGGGCGAGAGCGACTTCGCGTCGGGCTGCCGGATGCTGCCGGCGGGCAGCACGCTCGTGCTGTACACCGACGGACTGGTCGAGACGCCGCAGTCGTCGATCACCACCGGCATGGCCCGTCTGTGCGAACGCGCGCGGGCGGCGTCCGGCGAGACGGACATCGAGGCGCTCACCGACGCGCTGCTGGGCCCCGAGCACACGGCGGACCACAGCGATGACGTGGCTGTGCTGGTGGTGCGGTTGTCGCCGATCGGGGCAGCCGGTGTGCCGGGCAGCTGCATGACCGACACGCTTCCGCCCGAGCCGTCTTCGGTGGGCAAGGCGCGGCAGTTCGTCGAACGGGCCGTCGGCGAGTGGGCCGTCGGAGTGGACCTCGACGACGCCAAGCTGCTGGTCAGCGAACTCGTCACCAACGCGCTGATCCACACCGGCACGCTCGTGCACCTGCAGGTCGAACTGCGCGACGACGTCCTGCGGGTGTCCGTCGACGACGAAGGCGCACCGGGCAGCGAGGTTCCCACCGGCGGCGAGTTGCCGGGCGTGCGCCTGAGCGTCGGAGGGCGCGGGCTGGCGATCGTGGCCGTGCTCGCGCACCGCTGGGGCGTCGAACCGCAGGCGAGCGGCAAGCGTGTGTGGTTCGAGCTCGCGACGTCCTGACGCGGACGACGTTGCAGGGAGGGGTCCATCGGGGTACAGCTGGACGCATAAAACGGTCATTTCGGACTAGGCACGCGCTGGTCCGGGGAAGGAACCGCACATGCGTCGCCGCCCCCTGTCGTTCCTTGCTGCACTCGTCCTGGTCGCCGCGGCCCAGCCGCTGATGGCCTGGGCTCAGGCGCCCGGACCCGACGATCCGTTGTGGAGCCTGCAATGGGCGCCGCAGCAGATCAACGCGCCCCAGGCCTGGGAGCAGGCCACGGGGGCGGGGCAAGTCGTGGCAGTGGTGGACAGCGGGGTCGACCTGGATCATCCCGATCTGGTGGGCAAGATCGCCGGTGGTGCGACGTTCGTGGGCTGTCCCGACCGCGAGAACGGCTGCGGGGACGGCGACGTCGACAGTGGCGAGCGGCGCGATGGCGACGGGCATCCGCACGGCACGCACGTCGCGGGCATTGTCGCGGCGGTGGCCGACAACGGCGTCGGCGTGGCCGGGGTGGCGCCGGATGCGCGCATCCTGGCGGTGAAGTCGCTGAATGGCGACGGCGAGGGGTCGTTCGAGGAGGTCGCCGCCGGGGTCCGCTGGGCGGCGGCGAACGGCGCTGACGTGATCAACCTCAGCCTCGGCGCGCTCCCCGGCGCGCAGGCGCTCACGTTGTTGGGGGACGAGGACCCGCTCGTCGCCGCCATCGACGGCGCGATCGACGCGGGCGTGGTGGTCGTGGCCGCGGCGGGCAACGAGTTCGCTTCGATCTGCGCCGAACCCGCGTTCGCGTCGGGGGCGTTGTGCGTGTCGGCCACGGATCGGTACGAGAACCGCGCACCGTTCTCGAATTTCCCGATCGACCCGGACATGCACGTCGTGTCGGCGCCCGGCGGATCCGCCTTGCTGTCCTGTCAGGACGACATCGTGTCGACGGTGCCGGAGGATCGCGGTGACATCTGCACTGAGATCGAGGGCACGCCCGGCTACGACTTCTATGCCGGCACGTCGATGGCCGCCCCGCACGTGGCCGCAGTCGCGGCCCTGTTGACTGGGTTCGGACTCGGCAACGTCGACGTCGTTGCGACGCTGGAACGCACGGCCCGGACCCCGGTGAGCGGCGAGCGCGGCGGCTACACGCCCCTGTACGGCTTCGGAATCGTGGATGCGGCGGCGGCGGTCGCCGACGCGACGGGCGCCGAACCGACCGAGGACCCCACGGCCGAGCCCACCGAGGAGCCGACGGCCGAACCCACCGAAGATCCGACCGAGGAGCCGAGCCCCCGGCCGACGCGTGCGCCGCGGGAGCCGCCGCGCGGTCCGCGCGGCCGCTGAGACCCCGTGCGTTTGGCAGACGGCCGTGATGGCGAGATAGCTCCGCGGGAGTCCCGTCACCCGGAGGCCGGCATGCAGCTGCGCTATCAGATCGATCGCCTGCATCACGCCGAGGGACTCGACCGGGGCATCGCCGGGATGGAGCGGCTGGCCGCCGCGGTGTATCCCGCCAACCGCCGCTTCCGCGACGCCCTGCACGGCACGTGGCTCGGCCACCCGCTGCACCCGGTGCTTGTGGACCTGCCCATCGGTTTTTGGACCTCGGCGATGGTCCTGGACCTGGTCGCGGGTGAGCGCGGAGCCCGCGCGGCGCAGCAGCTCGTCGGCGCGGGGGCGCTCAGCGCGGTGTCCGCGGCCGCGACCGGGCTGATCGACTGGGACGCGCTGGGCGATGAGCGTCCCGCCAAGCGCGTCGGCGTCGTCCATGCCGTGGCCAACAGTGTCGCGCTGCTGCTGTACACCGCGTCGTGGCTGCTGCGCCGCCGCGGTCGCCGCGAGCAGGGCGTGGCCGTGGGATTTACGGGCGGCGCGGTCGTCGGGTTCGGCGCCTACCTGGGCGGGCACCTGGCATACCGCCAGGCGGTCGGCGTGGACCACACGGCGGCCGAGCCGACGCCCGGCGAGTGGACCCGGGTCCTGCGCGCGGGGGTCCTGCCGGACAACGCGCTCACGCACGGCGTCGCCGGCGACGCGCAGATCGTGCTGTACCGCAGCGGCGAGCACATCGGCGCCCTGGCTGACCACTGCGCCCACCTGGCCGGCCCGCTGCACGAGGGCAGGCTGGTGGACGACGGGGGGCGTGCGTGCGTGCGCTGTCCGTGGCATGCGAGCACGTTCGCGTTCGCCGACGGCACCGTTGTGCACGGCCCGGCCACGGCGCCGCAGCCGTGCTACGACGTCCGCGTGCGCGACGGCTGGGTCGAGGTCAAGGCCAAGCCGATGCCCAAGGCGTCCAACGGCCACATTTCGATCGACGCGATCGCGAGCGGCTGACGCGTCCGTTGCCGTATCGTGCGCCGTCGCGACGGGGCTGGCACGACGGGAGTGGACATGGACAAGGCGGCATTGATCACGGGCGGGTCCAGCGGGATCGGACTGGCGATCGCCCGGATGCTCGGCGAGGAGGGCTACGCGCTGACGGTGTCGGCGCGGCGCGAGGAGAAGCTGCGCGCGGCGGCCGACGGCCTGCGGGCCGAGGGGCTCGAGGTCCTCGACGTCGCGGCGAATCTGGGTGACGAAGCCGAACTGGCGCGGGTCGTGGCGGCGCATCGCGAGCGCTACGGCCGGCTCGACATCCTGGTCAACAACGCCGGGGTCGGCGTCGGCGCGAGCGTGGCCGAGATCGACAGCCGCAAGATGGACCTGCAGATCGACCTCAACTTCCGCTCGCTCGTGGTGGCCTACCGCGAGTGCGCTGACCTGTTGCGCGCTTCGGCGGCGGAGCATCGCCGCACACAGGTGTGGAACATGGCGTCCATCTCGGGCAAGAGCGGCCAGCCGTGGCTGTCGGTCTATTCGGCCAGCAAGGCGGCGGTGATCGGTTTCACCGAGGCGATGAACAAGGAGCTGTCCTCCGAGGGCATCCGCTCGACGGCGTTCTGCCCGGCGTTCGTGGACACGCCGATGACCGACTTCGTGAAGGGCCAGGTCGCGGCCGAGGACATGATCCGTCCCGAGGACATCGCCGAACTGTGCCGGGCGCTGCTGCGCCTGTCGCCGGCGGCGCTGGTGCCCGAGATCGTCGTGGCGCGGCCGGGCGAGGCGTTGTAGCCGAGAAACCGGCTTTTTGACGGAATCGGACCGTGTGCGCCAGGAATTCGGACATACGCTCCTTCTGACGCTTCCGACCGCCTTTGCGCAGCGGCGGCGTCGCCATGTCTGCCAGTGGTGAAAGGACTCCCTCTTGCGGAGGGCGTTCCGTGCGTGTGTCCGGCTCCGGCCCCTTGGAGGGGCCGCGATCACGGCTGTCCTGCTGGCGGGCCTGCCCGTTCCGGCGGTCGCTTCGGACGTGTTCGCCGTCCCCGCGCCGCACCAAGGCCTGGTGGTCACCACCGACGACGGGCTCGCCGCGGCGGCGCTCGCGGCAGCCCCGGCGGCGGGGATGACGGTGGACCAGATCGCGCCGCGCGTGGCGGTCGCCGCGGTCGCGGCCGGTCAGGAACGTGCCGCCGCCGTGGCGCTGGCGGCCCGGCCTGGCGTGCGCAGCGTCGAACCGGACTGGCTCCTGCGGCCCATGGCCGCGCCGGACGATCCGGTGTTCGCCGAGCAGTGGGCCCACGAGCGGACCGGCATTGCCGCGGCGTGGGACGTTCGCACCGACGCGCGCGGGGCGCGCCTGGCGATCATCGACACCGGGATCCACGCGGGCCATCCGGACCTGACGGCCCAGGTCACCGAGCAGGTGGACCTGTCGACCGGGTCGCTGTCCGGGCCGCCCCGCCGCGGCGTGGACAACGATCCGTGCGAGGCCGGCCATGGCACCTGGGTCGCGGGCGCCGCGGCCGCTGCCGGGGACAATGGCCGGGACCTGGCCGGGGCAGCGTGGCAGGCCGACATCCTCGACATCAGCGTGGCCTCCGAACGCGCCAACGCCAACTGCGAAGGCGTCGCGATGAGCAGGATCATCGCGGGCATCGACTATGCCGTGCGCGGCACCGACCGGCCGGCGCGGGTCATCTCCGTGAGCATGGGCGGCTTCACCGAGGGCTGCCCGCGCGCGCTCCAGGCGGCGGTCGACCAGGCGTGGACGGCGGGCGCCGTCGTGATCGCGTCGTCGGGCAACGGCGAGCTCGATCCCGAGACGGCCGGGCAGAAGTCCTATCCCGCCGCGTGTGAGCATGTCGTGAGCGTGGCCGCCACCGGCCCGCAGGATCTGCGGGCGCCCTACTCCACCCGCAACGACGCGGTCGACATCGCAGCGCCGGGCGGGGATTCGACGGCCGGGCGCGACGGTCGGGTGTTGACCACCAGCCGCGACTTTCCCGCCAAGCCCACTGCGCTCGTCCAGGGCACGTCGTTCGCCGCTCCGTACGTCGCCGGCGTCACGGCGCTGCTGCGGGCGCAGCGCCCGGACCTGGGTCCCGCCGAGATCGTGTCGGCGTTGCTCGCCACGGCGATGGACCTCGGCTTGCCGGGGCGCGACGCCGACTACGGCAACGGGCTGATCCGGCCGCTGTCGGCGCTGCGTGCGCTCGAGGACCTGGCGCCGGCTGTCCCCCAGTCGCCCGCGGCCACGCCGGCGGCGCCGGAACCGCGGGTCCTGCGGGTTTCCGACGGCAGCGGGCGCACGCGGGCGGTCGAACAGGCCGTCGCGGTGTCCGAGCTGGCGTTCCCGCCCGGGGCTGGGCGCCACGCTGTGCTGGCGCGAGGCGACGCCTTCGCCGACGCGCTCGCGGGCAGCGTGCTGGGGATGGGCGAGGGCCCGCTGCTGTTCGCCACCGGGTCGGGCGCGCTCCCCGGACCCACCAAGCGGGAGCTTGCGCGGGTGCTGCCCGCGGGCGCCACGGTGTACGTCCTGGGCGGCACGTCGGCGCTGCCGGCAGGCATCGAGGACGAACTGCATGCGATGGGGCTGTGGCCCCGCCGCCTGAGTGGGCCGAGCCGCGAGGAGACCGCGATCGCGGTCGCGCGCGAGGCCGCCCGGCTGCGGTCCGCACTGTCGCTGCCTCGCGCGCCGGGCGTCCTGCTGGCCACGCGCGGGGACTGGCCCGACGCGGTGTCCGGCGGCTCGCTTGCTGCCATCACCGGCTCGCCGGTGCTCCTGACGCCCCCGGGCGAGCTGCCCCAGGCCGTGGAGCGATACCTGCGCGAGTCCCGCCCCGAGCAGGTGACCGTGCTCGGCGGCACGGCCGCCGTCACCGACGCGGTGGCGCGGCGGGCGGCGGGTGCCGCCGGGGCCACGCTGGTCCGTCTGGCCGGCGGCGCGCGGGACGAGACTGCCGTCGCTGTGGGGCGAGCCGTGCGGGCGTTCCTGGCGCGGGCCGGCGCTCCGCCGCGTTATGTCGTGGCGGTGAACTTGCGGCTGGGGGACGGGTTCGCCCACGCGCTGTCCGCATCGGTGCTGTCCGGGGTCTTCCAGGCCGTGCTGATGCCGGTGGAGCACAGCGACGGCACGCTGCTGACCGCGGCCGCGCGCGGCTGGGTCACCGACGAGCTCGGCGACCCGGCGACCGACGTGCTGCTCGCCGGCGAGCCGGACGTGCTGGCCGAGCGGGTGGGTGAGGACCTGCAGACGTTGATGACCCAGGCGCGCGCGGCGCACGGCTGACCCGACCCGGGGTGTGTTGGTTTTGACCACCCCTGCGAGTCAAAACCAACACACCTCGGGTCGCTTGTCACCGGTTCGGGGGATTGACGCGAGGTTGTTCGCCCTCATAAGGTGCGAGTGGATCGTGTGATTTTGCGCGGATCCACCGTGAGCCGGCCGGGGGTGGCTCCGTATCGCATGGGGAGCGCTCCCGACGGGGCGCGACGGCGTTCGCGTGGACGCCTGGGGAAAGCAGCGGGGGGAATGGCATGCGCTATCGGTGGGGCACGGCGGGCGCGTTCACGCTTGCGCTGACGCTGGGTGTGTCGGCTCTCGCCCAGGCGGCCGGCTACCAGCAGCGTCACGAGATTGCCGTGGACCCCGGGCCCGCGGGCGCCGCCGCCGTCGTGACCATCGGCAACGGCCCGGGCGGGCCGCAGGACGTGCGCACCGGCCACGAGCTGCGGCTGCGCGGCGTGCCACAGCCGCCGCGCGCCGCCGCCCCACAGCCTCCGGGTCTGCCCGGCGACCCCAAGCTCACGCTGCCCAACCTCGCGCCGCTGCCGCCCTACGACGTGTTCGTCGGTCCCGCCGAGCAGCCGGCCGGGCCGGTCTGGTCCAACCTCGGCACCCTTGGCGACGGCGGGTACGTGCCGTCGCAGGCGCTGCGCTTCACCACGACCATCCAGAACCGAGGAGCGAACAGCTTCGAGCTGGTCGGCACGCCCTGGCAGCCGGACCCCGCCCACGAGGACCTGCTGACGACGCAGGCCTACCAGTGCGTGCGTTTCTTCGGCCTCGGCATCAACGGCGCGACCCGCAACTGCGGTGAGTACCGCCACGTCGGCAGCCTGACCTGGCACGCGCAACACCGCCACTTCCACATCAACGGCTTCGGCCGCTACGAGCTGCGCCGCGACGCCGGGGGAAAGCCGGACATGAGCCCGAAGGGCGTGGTCGGGCGCGCGCAGAAGCTCGGCTGGTGCGTGTCGGACATGTACAACTGGCGCGGTGACGCGACGCCGGGCCAAGCGGGCGCCGCGAACGACGCCGCGCAGGAGCCGTACGAGCGCAACTGGTATCAGGAGTGCACGAATCCCGTGCTGTACACCGGGGCCTCGTGGCGCCAGGGCATCTCGCCTGGTTGGGCGGACACCTACCCCGCCCTGTACACCGGCCAGGAGATCCCGCTGAAGGGTGTCGCCGACGGCCGCTACTGGATCGTCACGACGATCAACCCCAAGGACAACGAGTACGGGCTGAAGATCGCCGAGACGACCTGGGCGGACAACGCCTCGGCGAGCCTGGTCGAGATCTACGCGGGCGGCAAGAAGGCGAAGCTGATCGCGCCGCTGCCCGTCAAGCCCTACGCCGAGTGGTACGACAACCCCGAGGACCAGCCCGGCCAGTGATTCAGGCGTCGCGCGCGGCGGCCCAGTTGTAGATCCCCTTGGCCATGGTCGAGGTGGCGGCCTCGGCGCGACGCCGGTTGACCTCTGCGGCGGCCGCCGCGATGTCGTCGTCGCCGGGCGCCGCGCGGCGGGCCATCTCGGCGAGATGTCCCGCGAGGCGCAGTTCGCCCGCGTCCACGAGTTCGCGTGCGCGAGCGGCGAGCCGACCGGGCCCGCCCGCCAGCGCGGCAACCTCGGCGGCGAGCGCCGCGGACGGGGCGGGGTGCAGGCTGGACGGGTCACCGTTCCACCAGCCTCCGTACTGCCGCCAGATCGTGTGCACCACGAACTCCGGCTCGTCGTACACCGGCCGCAGGTACGGCCGCTCCATGAGGCCTGCGGGCGGGGTGACGCTGTGCAACACCGTGTCGAGGTCGGCGCCGTCGTTCATCAGTGCCAGGGTCTGCTCGACGAGCGACTCGAGCAGCGCCGCGGTGTCCGTGAGTGCCTGCCGGATGCGATCGGCACCGGCGACCGGCACGCCGTGGCCGGGCAGGAGCAGCTCGGCGCCCAGGTCCGCCATGCGGCGCAGCGCTTGCGCCCACTCGGCGGGGTAGCGCTGCACCTTCTGCGGGTTCCCCGCGTTCGGTGAGGCCCAGATGAACAGGTCACCGGAGCACAGCACCTTGCGATCGGGGACCCACGTCCAGGTGTGGTCGTCGGTTTCGCCGCGTGCGTGGTGCAGCTCGACGGTCAGTCCGCCGAGCTCGACCGTGCGCGCGTCACGATACGTCTCGTCGGGATAGCGGTAGTCGGTGGGCCAGGGAATCGGGGAGCCGCCGGCGAACTGCCGCCCGTTGATCGCCCCGTTCCACCCCGCGGTCAGGCGGTAGCGGTCGAAGCGCGCAGGCATCGCCTCGTGAGCCAGGACCGTGGGTGCCCGGTCGCCGCGCTCGCGCGCCTCGTCTTCGAACGGACCCATGCCCGACACGTGGTCGATGTGGCCGTGGCTGAACACCGCCAGGCGCAGCGGGTCGGGGCGCCACGAGCGGACCTGCTGGTGCACGTGCGCGGCCGTGAACGGGCTGCCCGTGTCGACCAGCACGAGTCCGTCGCCGGTGCGCAGCGCGGTGACGTTCGCGAATCCCGGCAGGAACGCCACGCCGTCGGCGATCTCCTCGATGTCGCCGCTCGCCCCGAAGGGGTGGTGATCCTCGGCCCGCAGCTCGCCGCGCCACAGCGCATCCGAATGCTCCAGCACACCCACGTCGTCCGCCTTTCGCCGCACCGTCTCGCGCGCTTGAATGCCGGGAGTCTGGACGCAACGCCCGGCCAAAGAAAGCCATCCCCATGTCAGGGAGCATCTTCACGCGCATCATCGACGGCGAACTACCCGCGCGCTTCGTGTGGCAGGACGACGTCTGTGTGGCGTTCCTGTCCATCGCGCCGATCCAGCCGGGCCACACGCTGGTCGTACCGCGCCAGGAGGTGGCGCACTGGCTCGACCTCGACGCGGGCACCTGGGCGCACCTCAACGCGGTCAGCCGCGACATCGGTTCGGCGATCCAGCGGGTGTGGCAGCCGGAGAAGGTGGGGCTGATGCTCGCGGGTCTGGAGGTGCCGCACGTGCACGTCCATCTGCTGCCGATCTGGTCGGTGGACGACCTGTCGTTCAGCAATGCGAACTCGGACGCCGACCCGGGCGAACTCGACGCGAACGCCGACCGCCTCCGCGCCGCCCTCGCCTGACGCTACGGGGCGTGCGCGAGGCTGACCGGGATCGCGTTCAGCGAGACCGTGCCCGATAGGGGGTCGAGGTCGCCGGGGTCGGTCAGCGCGTTGCTGTTGACGCCCGGGCGCGCCTGCGCCACGCCCATGCGCACACCGGGCACGTCGTGGCCCCAGCCGTGCGGCAGGCTCACGACGCCCGGCCGCACGTCCGCCGTCACCTCGACGTCGACGACCAGCTCGCCGGTCGCCGCCCGCACGCACGCCTGGCCGCCGTCGGCCAGGCCGTGGGCGGCCGCGTCGTCGGGGTGCACCCACAGCGTGCAGCGGTTCGTGCCCGAGTTGAGCAGCGGCAGGTTGTGCATCCAGCTGTTGTTGGACCGCAGGTGCCGCCGCCCGATCAGCACGAACGGCGCCTGCTCAGCCGCGAGCCAGGCGTCGAGGCGGGCGAGGTCGGCGACCATCGGCGCAGGCGCCAGCTCGATCGCCTGAGTGGCGTTGGTCAGCACCGCCGGAATGCGCGGCTGGAGCGGACCGAGGTCGATGCCGTGCGGCGCCGCCTCGAGCGCAGCCAGGCTGATGCCGTCGCGCCGCCCGAAGTGGTCGCCGTAGGGACCGCTGCGCAGCAGGAAGTCGATCAGCCGAGCGGGCCCACGCCGCGGCGACAGTTCCGCGAGCAGCTCGTCGGGGTCGCGGTCGTGGACCGGGGACGCCGGGTGGGCCGCCTCGCGCTGGATCACGGTCCGCGCGACGTAGTCGTCCATCGCGGCGACGTCGGGGCGCGGCCCCTGCCCTGCCAGGATGCCGGCCAGCCGCAGCACGATCTCCCACTCGTCGGGGTGGCTGTCGTCGGGCAGCACGGCGGGTGACCAGCGCGCGGTGTTGCGCACCGCGAGCAGGTTGAACGCGAGGTCGAAGTGTGGCCGGGCCAGCGGTGACGGCGGCGGCAGGACCACGTCGGCGAAGCGCGTGGTCTCGTTGAGGTAGACGTCGACGGAGACCATCGCCTCCAGGTTGCGCAGGCCGGCTTCCAGGCGGGGGCCGCCCGGCGCGCTGCGCGCGGGATTGCCCGCCACGGTGATGAGCCCGCGGATCTGGCCGTCGCCGGGCGTGTCGAGCTCCTCGGCCAGGCAGGCGCTGGGCAGCTCGCCGAACACCTCGCCGGCGCCGCGGACGCGGCTCGTCCAGCGGTGCAGCTCTGTGGCCCGGCCCGGTCCGGGCAGGGCGTTGCGGTGGCCCGCCGCGCCCAGGGGGAACATCGCGCCGCCTTCGTGGTCGAGCTGCCCGCACAGCACGTTGACCACCTCGATCAGCCAGGCGGTCAGCGTCCCGAAACGGTTGGTGGTCGTGCCGATGCGCCCGTAGATGCAGCCACGCTCGGCCGCGGCGAGCTCGCGGGCGAGTACGCGGATGTCCCCGGCGTCCAGCCCGCAGCGGGCGGCCACGCGCTCGGGCGAGTACGCCGCAGCCAGTGCCCGCACGTCGTCGATGCCCCGGACGTGGCCGTCGAGCCGGCGCAGCCGGACGAGGGACTCGTCGAACAGCGTGTGCACCATGCCCAGTAGCAGCAACGAGTCCGCGCCCGGCACGATCGGCAGGTGGCGGTCGGCGATCTTGGCGGTGCGCGAGCGGCGCGGGTCGACCACCACGATTTTCCCGCCGCGCGCCTTCAGGGCGCGCAGCCGTCCCGGCAGGTCGGGCGCGGTCCACAGGCTGCCGTTGGAGGCGAGCGGGTCGGCGCCCAGGATGACCAGGTGGTCGCAGCGGTCCACGTCGGGCACCGGGATCGAAAACTTGTCGCCGTACATCAGCGCGACGGCGACGTGCTTGGGCATCTGGTCGAGCGTGCTCGCGCTGTAGACGTGGTGGGAGCCCATGGCCTTGGCCATTACCGGGGTGTACAGGGTGCCGGACACGTTGTGCGTGTTGGGGTTGCCGCCGTAGAAGCCCAGCGCCTGGCGGCCGTGGCGGGCGATCACGCCGTTGAGCGCGGCGTCGGCGGCCTCGAACGCCTCGTCCCAGCTCGCCGCGACGAAGCCCTCGCCCTTGCGGACCATGGGGGCGCGCAGGCGGTCGGGATCCTCGTCGAGCTGGCTGAGCGCCACGCCCTTGGGACACAGGTACCCGGCGCTGAAGACATCGTCGTCGTCGCCCCGGACGTCGGTGACGCGCCCGTTCTCGACGGTCAGCGCCAGGCCGCACGTGGCCTCGCAGAACGGGCAGATGCGCAGCGCCGTCTCGGTCATCGGATTGCTCCCGCTCCTGAAGGTCTGATCAGACTAGCCCAGCGCCCCCGTCGGCGGAACGGCCGGCCCGGTTGCCGTTCCGCCGTACCGCATCGCTCGTCTACGCTTGCGGCCACGCGATCGAAAGGGTCAGACCATGGCGGAGTTGGCGAGCGGCGTCCTGGCGATGCGGGCGCTGCGGCAGGCGGGGGTCGAGCACCTGTTCACGCTGTCCGGCGGGCACATCTTCCCGCTGTACGACGGCTGCCGCGACACGGGTATCCGCATCATGGACACCCGCCACGAGCAGACCGCCACGTTCGCGGCCGAGGGCATGGCGAAGTTGACGCGCCGCACGCAGGTCGCGGCCCTGACCGCCGGTCCGGGCATCACCAACGGCGCGAGCGCCGTCGCGGGCGCGAAGTTCAACGGCTCGCCCGTCCTGGTGCTGGGCGGCCGCGCGCCGCAGGCGACCTGGGGCGCGGGGTCGCTGCAGGAGATGGACCACGTCGCGTTCATGCAGGCGCTGACCAAGCACGCGATGACGTCGATGGCGCCCGGCGAGGTCGCGCGCGACGTGCTGGAGGCGTTCCGCGTCGCGAGCACGCCGCAGCGCGGCCCGGCGTTCGTGGACATCCCGATGGACGTGATCTTCCTCGGCGCGGACGAAGCGACCGTGCCGGGGTGGAGCGAGCCCGAGTCCGAGCCCGTGGACCTCGACGCCGTCGCGCAGGCGGCCGAAGTGCTGCGCGCCGCGCGCAAGCCCGTGATCATCGCCGGCACCGACGTGTGGTTCGACGGCGCGTGGCAGGCACTGCGCGACCTGGTCGAGACGCTGCGCGTCCCCGTGATCCTCAACGGCATGGGCCGCGGCTGCCTGCCCGCGGACCATGAGCTCGTGTTCTCGCGCGCGCGTTCCGCGGCGCTGAAGGGCGCGGACGTCGTCATGGTGATCGGCACCCCGCTGGACTTCCGCCTCGGCTTCGGCCACTTCGGCGACGCCCAGGTGGTGCATGTCGTCGCGCACCCCGATCTCGTCGCAAAGCACCGGCCGCTGGCCGCCGGCGTCAGCGGCAACCTCGCCGCGGCGCTGCACGAGCTGGCGGCCG
>Ga0299913_10002203_pt1 | contig 15207 bp, 11 predicted proteins | sample RVTome_9_FD_201360 | JGI IMG/M metagenome (GOLD analysis project Ga0299913, IMG submission 201360) | Soil microbial communities from uranium-contaminated site in the Upper Colorado River Basin, Wyoming, United States - RVT155D38 (version 2) ...
AGGTCGTCTGCCCCGCCTTCACCTTCTTCGCGACCGCGGAGGCGATCTCGCGCGTGGGCGCCACGCCGGTCTTCTGCGACGTCGACCCGGCCACCCTGAACCTCGATCCCTCCGATGCGGCCGACCGTGTGACCGAGCGGACGAAGGCGATCCTCGCCGTCCACCTGTTCGGGCGCCCGGCCGCCGTCGGCGAGCTGCCCGAGGGCGCACCGGTCGTCGAGGACGCCGCGCAGGCCTTCGGCGCGCGGGTCGGCGAGCTGCGCGCGGGCGCGGTGGGGGCGGCGTCGACCTTCAGCTTCTTCCCGACGAAGAACCTCTTCGGGCTCGGGGACGGCGGGCTCGTCGCCACGAGCGACGAGGGCCTCGCCGAGCGCGTCCGGCTGCTCCGCCTCCACGGCTCGCGCGACAAGGAGCGCTTCGAGGCGGTCGGCTACAACTCGCGCCTCGACGAGATCCAGGCGGCCGCGCTTCGGCTCTTCCTCGGCCACGTCGAGCGCTGGAACGAGACGCGGCGCGAGGCGGCCGCGCGCTACGCCGAGCTCGGCCTCGGCGAGCTCGTCGAGCTCCCCGAGGACGAGCCGGGCCACGTCTACCACATGTACGTCGTGCGCTCGGCGGAGCGCGACCGCCTGGCCGAGGCGCTGCGCGCGGCGGGCATCGGCTGCGCGACTTACTACACGACGCCGCTCCACCTCCAGCCGGTCTATGGTGCGCTCGGCTACGAGCCGGGGAGCCTGCCCGAGTCCGAGCGGGCCGGCCGCGAGACGATCGCGCTCCCGCTCTGGGCCGGGATCGCCGCCGAGCAGCAGGAGCAGGTCGTCGAGACGATCCGCTCGGTCGTCGGCGTGGGAGCGCGCGCGTGAGACTGGTGAGCCGTCACCGCATTTGGCAGATCTTCGCCGACGCGGGCCTGGTCGCGCTCGCCTGGTACATCGCCTTCCAGGTGCGCTTCGACAAGGGCGTTCCGGCCCGCTACGACGAGTTTCTGGAGCCGGACGTCTTCCTCGCCGTGGTGGCGGTGAAGATGGCCGTCTTCGTCGCCTTCGGCCTCTACGACCACTGGTGGCGCTACGTGTCGATCCGGGACATGTGGCGCTCGTTCCTCGCAGTCACGGTCGCGTCCACCGCCGCCGTCGTCGTGGTCTACCTCTGGAACCCGGTGGACGGCTGGCGGCTGCCGCGCGGGATCATCGCGATCGACTGGATGCTCGTCCTCGCCCTCGTCACGGGCGTGCGGCTCCTGGTGCGGACGCTCATCGAGCGGCCTAGTCCGCGCGCGCTCGTCTCGCGCGGGAAGGAGGTCCTCGTCGTGGGCGCGGGCGACGCCGGCCAGCTCGTCATCCGGGAGATGCTGAAGAGCCGTGGGCTCGGCTACACGCCGACCGCGCTCGTGGACGACGACCCGCGCAAGAAGAACATGCGCCTCCACGGGATCCGCGTGCTCGGGACGACCGACGACCTGCCCCGCCTGCTGGCCGACCAGAAGCCGAGCGAGGTCATCATCGCCATCCCGTCCGCGCCGGGCGACGTCCGCCAGAAGGTCGTGAACGCGTGCCGGAACGCGGGCGTTCCCGTGAAGACGCTGCCCGGCGTCCACGAGCTGATCGCGGGCGACCTCAACCTCTCCCAGCAGCTCCGCGAGGTGCAGGTCGAGGACGTGCTCGGCCGCGACTCCGTGGAGCTCGACATCCCCTCGATCGCCTCCTACATCGCGGGCTCCACCGTCCTCGTGACCGGGGCGGGCGGCTCGATCGGATCGGAGCTCTGCCGCCAGGTCGCCGCGCTCGGCGCCGCGCAGATCGTCCTCGTGGAGCACGCCGAGAACGCGCTCGTGACGATCGAGCGCGAGCTCCAGCACGAGCGCCGCTTCACGGCGACCGTCCCCGTGCTCGCCGACGTCAAGGACCGGGTGAAGCTCCGGCGGCTCTTCGAGCGACACCGCCCGGACGTCGTCTTCCACGCGGCCGCGTACAAGCACGTCCCGCTCATGGAGGCGAACCCCCTCGAGTCCGTGCGAAACAACGTCGTCGGCACGAAGGTGATCGCCGAGACCGCGTCCGAGTACGGCGTGAACCGGTTCGTGCTCGTCTCCACCGACAAGGCGGTGCGGCCGAAGAACGTGCTCGGCCAGACGAAGGCGCTCTGCGAGTGGCTGGTCGAGGCCGCCGCGGCGCGGGGGGCGAACGGCACGAGCTTCATCTCCGTCCGCTTCGGCAACGTGCTCGGCTCCTCCGGCAGTGTCATCCCGCTCTTCCGCCGGCAGATCGCACGGGGCGGGCCGGTCACGGTCACCCATCCCGACATGGAGCGCTACTTCATGACGATCCCGGAGGCCGTGCAGCTCATCGTCCAGGCGGGGGCGATCGGAGAGAGCGGCGACATCTTCGTTCTCGACATGGGCGAGCCCGTGAAGATCGTAGACCTTGCGCACAACATGATCCGCCTCTCCGGGAAGGAGCCCGGGCGCGACATCCCGATCGAGTTCATCGGCGTTCGACCGGGCGAGAAGCTGCACGAGGACCTGTGGGCGGAGGGCGAGGCGGCGGTGCCGACCTCGCATCCGAAGATCCTCCGGGCCGCGTGCCGCCCGGTCGACCCGGTCTGGCTCGACGACGAGCTCGCGGAGCTCGAGCGTCTCGCCGCGGCGGGCGAGACGGTCGAGATCGTCGCGCGCCTCGGCGAGCTGATGCGCTCGCCGCAGCGACTGCAAGTGACCGCGGCCGAGGCGGAGACCACCGTCTGACGAGGCTACGCGCGGGCCGCATGGGCGGCCTCGAGCATGGCCCGCCAAGGGTGGTAGAGCTCCCGGACGTCCGGCGGCATCATCGTGTCCGAGAGGAGGAGGGCGAGCAGCGCCTCGTCGATCGCGATGCGAGCGAGCCGGGCGACCTCCTGCCACTCGGCGATCTCGCGTGCGTCAGCGCCGGAGTCCGTGCGCAGAAGCTCCTCGAGCCGCTCGGGGACGAACGCCGGCCCCATGCGGCCCCAGCACGAGACGTAGGCGCCCGCGCGCTCGGGAAGCAGCTCTAGGGCGGCGTTCCAGGCACCGGCCCGCACGGCCTCGTTGCCGGCCCGGCGCGCCTCGGCGAGCGCGAGCCGGTCCTCGTCTCGCAGCGCTCGCGCCTGCTCGAGGAAGCCCTCGACGCTCGCCGGAATGACCGCCTCAGCGTTCATGAAACGCCGTTGCCCACCTCTTCGGATTGACTCGGGAACCGGCCTAGGATAGCTTCGCCCGACTTCGGGATCGACAGGGGAGGAGTCATGAGCACCATCGACCGTCGGACGTTCCTGCGAAGGAGCGCGGTCGCCGCCGCGGCCACGGTCGGCGCGTCCGCCGGCCCCTTCAGCGGGCTGATCGCGAGATCCGCGATGGCGGCGCCGAAGAGCGCCCCGAACAACGGAGGCTACGGGCCGCTCGCGCCGGTCGCGGACCTGCGCGACGGCGAGGTGCGTCTCTGGCTGCCGCAGGACTTCCAGTACCGCTCGTTCGCCCTGCGGAACACGCCGCTGACGGAGGAGAGCACGATCACGCCGGGCCGCCACGACGGCATGGCCGCCTTCGCGTGGGGCGACAAGGTACGGCTCGTCCGTAACCACGAGCAGACCCAGCCCGTCCCGGTGGGCGCCTTCGGCGACACGACCAAGGCCTACGACACGCGCGCCCCCGGCGGGACGACCACGCTCGAGATCTCGCCCAGGGCGGACGAGGTCGAGAGCTGGGTCAGCCTCAACGGCACGACGTTCAACTGCGCGGGCGGGGAGACGCCCTGGAACACGTGGATCACGTGCGAGGAGACGCCGAATGGCGTCGACCAGCAGCGGAGCTTCCTCATCGGGCCGGACGATCCGGACGACCTGAGCTACCTGGAGAAGCACGGCTACCTCTTCGAGGTGCCGGCGAGCCGCGGGCCGGGCGAGCTCGAGGAGGGCGAGCCGATCCGCATGGCGGGGCGCTTCGCGCACGAGGCGGCGGCGGTTGACCTACGCAGCGGGATCGTCTACATGACCGAGGACGACTTCGCCTACGCCTCCGGCTTCTTCCGCTACATCCCGCCCAACAACCCGTTCAGGGACAAGCGGATCGATGACGGCGGACGGCTCGAGGTGCTCGGCGTCATCCCCGCGGGCGGGAGCGGGCCGGTGACGGCGGACCTGCACACGAACCAGGTTCCCGGCGCGACGTACCGCGTCGGCTGGATCCGGATCGAGGACCCCGACCCCACCTTCGCGCCCGGCCTCTCGAACGACGAGGCGGCCCGCATCGTGTACCAGGAGGGGGAGAGCAAGGGCGCGGCGCGCTTCTCCCGCCTCGAGGGCATCGCGCACTGGAACAGGCGGATCTTCTTCGTCTCGACGGAGGGCGGCGGTCCGTTCACCGGCGAGGTCCCGCCCAACTCGCCTCCCTTCCCCGGCAGCGCCGGCTTCGGCGAGGGCTACGGGCAGGTGTGGATGTACGACACGCGCAACGAGAAGCTCACGCTCGTCTTCGAGTCTCCCGGCCCCGACGTGCTCGACTCGCCGGACAACATCATCGTCTCGCCGCGGCGCAAGACGGTGATGCTCTGCGAGGACAGCCCGATGGGCAACAAGGTCAGGGGCCTGACGCGGGACGGCCTCACCTTCGACCTCGCGCTGAACGCTCTCGCGAGCGGCGCGGACGAGTTCGCCGGCGTCACCTTCAGCCAGGGCGGCAAAGTGATGTACACGAACATGCAGTCGAACGGGATCACCTACGCGATCTGGGGACCCTGGTCGCGCGGCCTGCTCTAGGGCAAGAGGAGGTCGAGGAAGAGACGTGGATCGCGGAGCGCGGGGCGGGTATCCGCCTCGCGCTTCCGCAACTCCAGCGCGGCCGGATCGACGAGCGGCCGGAGTCGGCCTTCCCGGATGAGTGCCTCGTCCACCGCTCCCAGGCGGCCGCCGAACGTCGTGTAGACGGGGACGCCGAGCGCGGCCGCCTCCCGGTTCATCGTGCCGCCGGCCGAGACCACGAGGTCGGAGAGCGCGATCAGGCTCTGGGCGTCGACGGCGTGCTCCGGGACCCTCAGCGCGGGCAGGCCGAGGGCCAGGACGGCCTCGCGGTGCCCGTTCGTGCGGGGGAGCACGACCGTCTGCGCCTCCTCGCTGCGGCCGAGGCGCTGGAGGAGGGCGGGGAAGAGCGGGCTCGTGCGGCGGTGGTAGGTCGCGAAGTCGGAGGGCGTCCTGACCACGACGATCACCCGCGCCGGGTCGAGGCCGAGCTGCTCGAGCACGCCCGGGTCGGGCTCGAAGTCCGCGAGGTAGTACTCCTCCTTGAGGCCCGGATAGCGGCGGAGCTTCGGCGGGCGGGCGCCGTAGCGCTCGAGTCGCTCCGGCGGAATCGCCTCCGGCACGAGGACGACGGTCGCGGCCCGGCAGGCGAGCTGGTGCTGCACGGTGGCGAACTCGTAGTCGAACGTCGTCGAGCTCGGGATGCGGAGCGTCCGTGCGGCCAGGGGAAGATGGTGGGACGCGGCGGCCAGCGCCACGTCGAAGCGGCGGCCGTGCGCCCAGCGGACGAGCCCGCCGAGCCGGGTGACCATCGTCCCGAGCTTTCCGGCCCGTGAGCGCCCGCCGTGCCGGCCGATGACGGTCGCCTCGATGCCGTGGAGCTCGAGCAGCGGCAGCGTCTCGCCGTGCTCGCGGGCCGACACCTCGACCTCGTCCCCTCGCGCCCGGAGGAGCTCCAGCAGCGGCCGGAAGACGAGCACGTGCGGCGGCGCGGTCATGTCGATCCAGACCCGCATCGGCCCCGGAGTCTAGGGACCGGGGCTCACTCTCCTGCCTCGAGGGCGGCGAGGCAGCCGGCCAGCGCGGCCTCCCGCAGCGCGGGCCGGATCTCCTCGCTGAAGGAGCGCGCCATCTCCTCGGGGTCGCCGCCGAAGAGCGAGAGCGTGTCGAGCGGGGCGCTCTCGCAGAAGTCGAACGCGAGCTGGTAGGCGCGGTCCTCCTCGAGCGGGACGGTCTCGGCCTCGGTCGTCGTGGGCGGCGGGGGCGTCGTCTCCTCGTCGTCTCCGGCGCAGCCGGCGAGCGCGAGCAGGGCGAGGGCGAGTGCCGTCGTGCGGGCCATCATGGGTGGAGTTCCCGCTTCGCCGGCAATACATGCGCATAATGAATGCTTATGGATACGCGTCAGCTCGCCGCCTTCTGCGCCGTGGTCGAGCGGGAGAGCTTCTCGCAGGCCGCCGAGCGGCTCGGCGTCACGCAGCCCGCCGTCAGCCTCCAGGTGCGCGCGCTCGAGGAGCGGCTCGGCCAGCAGCTCCTCGATCGCTCCGGGCGGCGCGTCGAGCCGACCGAGGCCGGCCGCCGGCTCTACCGCGGCGCCCGACGGATCCTCCAGGCCGAGGAGCAGCTCCTCGAGGACGTCGCCGCCGCCGAGCAGGGCGCGCTCACGGGGACTCTCTCGCTCGGCGCGTCGACCGGGCCCGGCGCGCACCTCGTCCCGCTGCTTCTCTGCGAGTTCCAGCGCCGGAACGAGGACCTCGCCGTCGCGCTCTCGATCTGGGACACCCATGCCGTCATCGAGCGCGTCGCCGAGCGGGAGGTCGAGCTCGGCGTCGTCGGCGCGCTGCGGCGGCACCGCTCGCTCGTCTTCGAGCCGCTCGCGCGCGACGAGATCGTGCTGGCCGTCCCGCCCGACCATGCCGCCGCGGGCGGCCGCATGTCGCTCGACGACCTCCGCGAGGAGACGCTCGTCGTCATGCAGGAGGGCGCAGGCGTCCGCCAGGTCGTGGAGGAGGAGCTCCGGCGCGTCGGCCTCCGTCCACGCGCCCTGGGGTCGAAGCTCGAGCTCGGCCTCCAGGAGTCCGTCAAGAGCGCGGTGGCGGCCGGCTACGGCGTCGCGTTCATCTCCCGGACGGCGATCGAGGGCGAGCTCGCGGCCGGAACGCTCGCGGCCGCGCGCGTCGCGGGACTCGAGCCGTCGCGCCAGCTCTACGTCGTCCGGGCGAAGGGGCGCCCGCCGAGCCGCGCCGCCGAGGCGTTCCTCGGCTTCGCCGCGGAGCGGCTCGGATGATCGTCCGCTGGGGCCTCCGCAACTATCCCGATCTCCTGGCGGAGATCGGGATACGGGAGCCGCTGCTGGTCACGACGCGGCGGTGGGACTCGCTGGAGTTGCCCGCGACCCGCCGCTACGCGGGGGTGCGGCAGCACGTGCCGAAGGAGACCGTGGAGGAGGCGACCGCCGCGGCCGAGGGCGCCGACGGGCTCGTGGCGCTCGGCGGGGGAAGCGCGATCGACACGACGAAGGCGGTGAGCGCCGCGACCGGGCTCCCGGTGGTCTCGATCCCGACGACGTACTCCGGTGCCGAGTGGGCGACCGGATTCGGCGTCCGCGACGAGGAGCGCGGGGTCAAGGTCGGCGGCGGAGGGGCACGCATCGAGGGCATCCTCTACGAGCCGGAGCTCACGCTCGGCCTGCCGCGCGGGGAGAGCGGCGGTACGGCGCTGAACGCCCTCGCCCACTGCGCCGAGGCGCTCTACGTGAAGGGACGAAACCCCGAGTCGGACGAGCACGCGCTGGCCGGCGCGCGCCTGATCGCCGCATCCCTGGCGCGCGTCCTCGCCGACGGCACCGATCGCGACGCACGCCGCGAGCTGCTCGAGGGCGCCATGCACGCGGGCGCCGCCCTCGGCGGCGCGGGGCTCGGGCTCGGCCACGCGATGGCCCAGGCGCTCGGCGGCCGTTACGGGATCTCGCACGGCGCGCTGAACGCGGTCTGCCTGCCGCCCGCCCTGCGCTTCAACGAGCCGGCGGCGGCCGCCGAGATCGCGCGCTTCGGCGAGGCGGCCGGCGCAGGAGGCGACGCCGCGGGGAGGGTGGAGGAGCTCGCCCGCCTCGCCGGCTTCGAACGGCTGCGCGACCTGGGCGTGCCGGAGCCGGAGCTACCGCTCGTGGCCGAGGCGGCCGCGGAGCGGGCCGGGGCGAAGGCAAATCCGCGGCCGGCTTCGCCGGTGGAGATCGAGGAGCTTCTCTCTGGCGTCTGGTAGGCGGAGCCGACCACGGGCTCGGCTACGATACGGCCCCTCGGCGAGGACGGGAGAGCGAGAGCAACCGTGGTGCTCGTGTACCGGGAGGCGGTCAGGTGAGCTCGCTCGACGATCCTCGCAGCCGTTCCCCCTTCCGTAAGTACCTGCTCGCGGGCGGGCACTTGGCGGTCCTCTCCGCCTTCGCGCTCGCCCAGCCCCTACTCGACCTCCTCTCTCGCAATCCGGAGTTCTTCGCGGTCCGCGGGTCGTCCCCGTCGGACATCGTGCTTTTCGCGCTAGCGCTGACGCTCGTTCCGCCCGGAGTGCTCCTCGTCGTCGAGGTCGCCGCCGGGCTCGTCCACGAGCGACTGCGGCTCGGGCTCCACCTCCTCTTCGTCGCCGCCCTCGCAGCGCTCGCCCTCCTCCAGGTGGCCGCGCGCGCGGGCATCGATCTCGGCGCCCTCACCTTCGCCGCGGCGGCGCTCCTCGGCGGTCTCGGCGCCCTCCTCTACGCGCGGGCGCAGGTCGTGCGCGCGATCCTGACCGTGCTCGTTCCGGCACCTGCGCTCTTCCTCGCACTCTTCCTCCTCACCGCGCCCGTCTCCCGGTTGGTCTTCCCCGAGGAAGCAACCGCGCAGGCGACCACGGTCCGCTCGACGACGCCGGTCGTCCTCGTGGTCTTCGACGAGCTCCCGACCGTCTCGCTCATGGGCGCGGACGGCGGGATCGACGCGCGCCGCTACCCCGCGTTCGCGTCGCTGGCCGAGAGCTCGACCTGGTACCGCAACGCCACGACCGTCCACGCGCACACGCACCTCGCCGTGCCCGCCATCCTCACGGGGAAGGTGCCGGAGAAGGGGAGCCTCCCAGTGCTCGCAGACCATCCGGACAACCTCTTCACACTGCTGTCGGAGGACTACGAGCTGCGCGCCGTCGAGGCGCTCACGCGGCTCTGCCCGCCCGACGTCTGCCGTGCCGCCGAGCCCGGGGGCCTCGGGGATCGCCTCGAGTCGCTCTGGCTCGACCTCGGCGTCGTCTACCTGCACACGATCCTCCCCGAGGACTACCGCGTGCGCCTGCCGGCCGTGAGCGACACGTGGTCGAACTTCCTCGGGCAGGACGACGACGAGGAGGGCCCCGAGGAGGTCCCGGACGAGGAGGAGCGGAGCGCGGCGCCGCCTCCGCGGTCCGAGGGCGAGCGACAGGCGCGCGAGGCCCTGCCCGCGTGCGACCGCCGCGTGTGCCGCTTCGCCGGCCTGCTCACGCGCTCCGCCGGGCCGACGCTCTACTACCTGCATACGCTCCTGCCGCATGCGCCCTGGCTCTACCTGCCCTCGGGGCGCCGCTACACGAACAACGTCCGTGTCATCCCCGGCAATCGGAACGGGCGCTGGGGCGACAACGCGTGGCTCGCTACGCAGGGCTACCAGCGGCACGTCCTCCAGCTCGGCTACACCGACCGGGCGCTCGGCGTCCTGCTCGACCGGATGCGCGACGAGGGCATCTGGGACGAGGCGCTCGTCATCGTCGTCGCCGACCACGGGGGGAGCTTCCGCCTGGGGCAGCCCCGGCGAAACGCCAGCAGGGTGAATCTCGCCGACCTCGCGTTCGTTCCGCTCTTCGTGAAGCTGCCCGGCCAGCAGGACGGCGGCGCTGACGACTCCTTCGCCCGCACGGTCGACGTTCTGCCAACGATCGCCGACGTCCTCGGGATCGACCTGACCTGGGACGTGGACGGGCGCTCGCTCGCGTCGGGCGATTTGCCCCCGAACGGCGACGTGACGGTCCCCAACCAGCAGGGCGAGCCCATCGTGGCGGGTCTTGCGGAGCTCGTGGCGGAGAGGAGCGGCGTGCTCGCCGCTCAGGTTCGGGTCCTCGGTACCGGGCCTTGGAGCGGCGTCTACCGGGCCGGAACGACCCAGCGCCTCCTCGGCTCCGCCGTGGGCGAGGCCCGGGTCGTCGACGGATCGGGGCACGTCGAGCTCGACGGCGCCGGGCTGCTGGCCGACGTCGATCTCGAGGGCGCACTCAGGCCCGCGTACCTCACCGGCCGCGTCAGCGGGCGGCCTGGCGGCGAGCTCCTCGCCGTCGCCGTCCAGGGCACGGTGGCCGCGCTCACGTGGAGCTACGAGGAGGAGGGGCGCACTGCCTTCGCCGCTCTCGTGCCGGAGCGGTCGTTCGCCGCGGGGGCGAACGAGGTCGAGATCTTCGTCGTCCGCTCGGCAGGTCGCCCGCCGGTTTTCGAACGCCTCCTCGGCGCGTGAGCTCGAGTTCCAGCTCGTCGACGGAGAGCGGATCGACTCCTCCGCCGGCGAGCGGTTGCCGATCGAGCCGGACGCGCTCGCCGGCGAGGCACGCCTCTGGCGGCGCGGCGCGCCCGAGGTCCTTGCGGGGATCGCCGTCGACCCGGACGCGAAGCGACCGGCCGAGAGGGTCGTCGTCTTCGTGGAAGGCCGAAGCGTCTTCTCGGGGCGGGCGGGGAAGGCGGTCTCGCGGGAGTCGGCAGGCGCTACGGCGTGCGCCTCGGAGAGTTCTCCTTCGAGCTCCCCGCAGGCGTCCTTCCGGCGTCTGGAGGCAGCGCCGAGATCCGCGTCTTCGCCCTCGGCGAGCAGGTCGCATCCGAGCTCGCCTACGACGCGGCCCTTGGCACGCGGGCCCGCTGAGCCGGCGCCGCCCGGTCCGGCAGAATGCCCACCATGGACGACTGGCGCCTGACCGTGGACTTCGACGACGAGGGCGACGGCACGCAGCTGGTCGAGTGGCTCGCGGCGCGCCGGCTCGAGGACCAGGAGCGCGAGCGGCTCCGCGGCCGCGTCGTCGTGAGCCGCGACGGGCCGCGCGTCTTCCTGTACGCGGACGCGGAGGAGCCGGCGCGCGACACCGAGGGAGTGCTGCGCGCGCACCTTTCCTCGGAGGGCCTCGAGGCGCGGATCCAGTTGGAGCGCTGGCACCCGGTCGAGCAGGACTGGAAGGACGCGGCCCAGCCGCTCCCCGAGACCGAGGCCGAGATCCTGGCGGAGCACGAGCGCCAGCAGGAGCGGGAGGCGGCCGAGTCGTTCGCCCACGGCCATGCGGAGTGGGAGGTGCGGGTGGCGCTGCCGACCCGCGAGGCGACGGCCGCGCTCGCCGACCGCCTGGCGTCCGAGGGGTTCCCCGTGATCCGCCGGGCCACGTTCCTCCTCGCCGGCGCGGCGAACCAGGACGACGCCACGGCGCTCGCCGAGCGGCTCCGCGCGGAGTCGCCGGAGGGGGTGCGCGTCGAGGTGGAGCCCGGCGGCGGCATGGTCTGGGAGGTCACGCCGCGGAACCCGTTCGCCGTCTTCGGCGGACTCGGGGGCTGACAGGAGCCTGCTGCTCGGCTAGGCTTCGCGCGTCCGGTTCCGCGACGAAGGGAGGGCGAGATGCTGATCGAGAGTGCGCCAGCCTCCTTCCCGCGCGGTCCGGCCGCTCCAGGCTGAGTCTCCGAAGCAGCGAGCGGACACGCGGGAACCCTGCGTCGTTCGTCCCTGCCGAAGCAAAGGAGCCTCACCTTGTCCCAGGAGCTCGTAGCGCTCGGGTGGAGCCCGAGCCGATCCGAAGAGTTCTCCCCACATGCCGCCGCCGGCTGCGTGCCAGCCCGGGTCGCAGCCCAGCACCGCGGCGCCTACGTCGTCTACGTCGAGGGCGGCGAGCGCCCGGCCGAGGTCGCCGGTCAGCTGCGTCACGCCGCGCTCGGCCCGGCCGACCTGCCTGCGGTCGGCGACTGGGTCGCGGTCCGCGACGCGCCGCAAGCGGCCGCCGCGACGATCCACGCCCTGCTGCCCCGCCGGACGGTCTTCTCGCGGAAGACGGCCGGGGACGAGTCCGTCGAGCAGGTCGTCGCCGCGAACGTCGACGTCGTCTTTCTCGTGAGCGCCCTCGGCCCGGATCTGAACGTGCGCCGCCTCGAGCGCTATCTCGCCGCCGGTTGGGAGAGCGGCGCCGACCCCGTCATCGTCCTCAACAAGAGCGACCTGGCCGACGACGTCGCCGGCGCGACGGCCGAGGTCGAGACGGTCGCGTTCGGCGTTCCCGTACACGTCGTGAGCGCCGTCGACGGCACGGGCCTCGACGGGCTCGCCCGCTACGTCGAGGGCAACCGGACGGCCGCGCTCCTCGGCTCGTCGGGCGTCGGCAAGTCGTCGCTCGTCAACCGCCTCCTGGGGAGCGAGCGGCAGGACGTCGCGGCCCTCCGCGCCGACGGGAGGGGCCGGCACACGACCACGCACCGGGAGCTGATCCCGCTGCCGGGCGGCGGCCTGCTCCTCGACACGCCGGGCATGCGGGAGCTCGGTCTCTGGGAGGCCGGCGCCGGCGTCGATCAGACCTTCTCCGACGTCGCCGAGCTGGCCGCCGGCTGCCGCTTCGGCGACTGTGCCCACGAAGGGGAGCCCGGGTGCGCCGTCCTGGTCGCAGTGGCCGAGGGACGACTCGCCGAGGAGCGGCTCGAGAGCTACCGCAAGCTCCTGCGCGAGCTGCGCCACCTCGAGGTGAAGGGCGACCCCCGGGCGGTGGCCGAGGCGCGCAAGCGGCGCCGCCGCTTCGCCCGGTCGCTCAGGCGGAACGCGTACTGATCCGATGGACCTCCGGCAGGCACCCGAGCCGAGGCGCCGCGCGCGGCCCGCGCGGCTCGGCATCCTGCGTCCGCTCCGGATCAAGGACTTCGCCCTGCTCTGGGCGGGCGCGACGGTGTCGCTCGCCGGGGACGGCGTCTACGTCGTCGCGCTCGCGTGGCAGGTCTACGAGATCTCGAACTCGCCGACGGCGCTCTCGATCGTCGGGGTCGCGTGGACGCTCCCGGTCGGGCTCTTCGTGCTCGTGGGCGGTGTCGTCACCGACCGGGTCGAGCGGCGCCGCGTCATGATCGCGGCCGACGTCGTGCGGGCGCTCGCGGCCGCCACGATCGGCGTCCTCTCCGTGACGGGCCAGATCGAGCTCTGGCACCTCGTCGCGCTCGCGGCGGTCTTCGGGACGGGCGAGGCGTTCTTCGGGCCGGCCTTCACCTCCATCGTCCCCCAGATCGTGCCGCGCAACCTCCTCCTCGAGGCGAACTCGCTCGACCAGTTCATCCGCCCGCTCGCCTTCATGCTCGTAGGCCCCGCCCTCGGCGGCTGGCTCGTCGCCACCATCGGGCCCGGGGAGGCGTTCCTCCTCGACGCGTGCACGTTTCTCGTCTCGGCGACCGCGATCCTCCTGATGCGCCCGCGGCCGCTGGAGCGCGAGTCGGTCGGCGGCTCGATGCTCCGCGAGGTGCGCGAGGGGCTCGCGTTCGTCCGCGCGCGGGCTTGGCTCTGGGCGACGCTCCTCGCCGCCGCGGTCTTCCTGCTCGCCTACTGGGGGCCCGTCGAGGTGCTGGTGCCGTTCCGGATCCGCAACGACCTGGGCGCCGGCGCCGACGACTTCGGGCTCGTCCTCGCGTGCGGCGGCATCGGCTCGATCCTCGCGGCGCTCGTCATGGCCCAGCGCGGGCTCCCGCGGCGCCACATCACGTTCATGTACAGCGCCTGGGCGCTCGGGTCGCTCGCCCTCGTGGGCCTCGGTCTGGCGACGGCCGTGTGGCAGCTGATGGCGATCACGTTCGTCGAGGGCGCCCTCTTCACGTCCGGCATGGTCGTGTGGGGGACGCTCGTGCACACGCACGTTCCGGCGGGGCTCCTCGGCCGCGTGACGAGCCTCGACTGGTTCGTCTCGACCAGCCTCGTGCCGGTCTCGTTTGCCCTCACCGGCCCGACCGCGGCGTGGATCGGCGTCGAGACGACGCTGGTCGCCGGAGGCGTGCTCGGGTGCCTGGGGACGTTTGCGTTCCTGTTCGTCCGCGGCGTGCGCGACACGGAGCGGGGCGGCGGCCTCGCGCTCGGCGGCTCGGCGCCGACGGGTCGCTAGGAGTCGCGCAGCGGCGGCGGACAGTCGTTCCGCATCCGTGACACGGCGCCACACACCGGTGCGCTCGTTCTCGTTACGGTGAAGCCGGAGGGAGGCCCGCGGCCGGCCCCGATTCGGGTGGAGCACGGCATAAGCTATCCAAATGATTCGGATTAGCGAAATGCTGGTATAGTCCGAACGTCGTGGCCGAGACGACCAATGTCGACGTGCTCGTGATCGGGAGCGGGGCCTCGGGTCTCGCCGCCGCCGTCTCCGCCGAGCGCGCCGGGGCGCGGGTGGCGCTCGCCACGAAGGGCTCCCTCCAGTCCTGCAACTCCGCGAAGGCGCAGGGCGGCATCCAGGCCGCCTTCGGCGAGGACGATTCCCCGGACATCCACGCGGAGGACGTCTGGAAGAGCTCCCACGAGACGGCCGACATGGACCTCGTCCGCATCCTCACCTCCGAGGCGCCCGACACGATCCACTGGCTCGAGGAGGCCGGCGTCGAGTTCACGCGCGAGAACGGCGGGTACCGCCTCGCGCGGTGCGGCGGCGCGAGCCGCAAGCGCCTGCTCCAGGTGGGCGACCGCACCGGCCACGCGATCACGAAGGCGCTCCGCGACGGCGTCGAGGGGTCGGCCACGCTCACGCTGCCGAAGGCGCCGCTCGGCGAGCTCGAGCGCACCGAGGGCGGCTGGCGGGCGCGCTGCGGCGATACGGTCGTCGAGGCGGGCGCGGTCGTGCTCGCCGCCGGCGGGCGTTGCTTCCGCGAGGCGAAGGAGCGCGGCGAGCTCTCCACGAACCACCCGGGCGCGACCGGCGAGGTGACCCGCATGGCCGTCGAGCTCGGCGCCGAGCCGCGCGACCTGGACGCCCTTCAGTACCACCCCAACGGCGGCGCGTGGCCGGAGAACATGCAGGGCTACTCGATCCCCGAGACGACGCGCGCCTACGGCGCGGTCCTCCTGAACGCCGACCGCGAGGAGTTCACCGACTCGCTCGGGCCGCGCGACGAGGTCTCGCAGGCGATCTTCGACGAGGTGGAGCGCGGGAAGGGCGTCGAGACCCCGGACGGCCGTCCGGCCGTGTGGCTCGACACGACACGCATCGCCGAGGCGGACGCGGAGGTCTCGCTCCCGTACATGCTCCGCCGCTATCGCGCCGGCGGCATCGACCCGCTCGCGGAGCCGATCTACACGTATCCCGTCCTCCATTACCAGAACGGCGGGCTCGTCATCGACGAGCACGGCGAGACGACCGTCGAAGGCCTCTTCGCCTGCGGCGAGATCGCCGGCGGCACCCACGGACGCAACCGCATGATGGGCAACTCGCTGCTCGAGT
>Ga0299913_10002204_pt1 | contig 15205 bp, 13 predicted proteins | sample RVTome_9_FD_201360 | JGI IMG/M metagenome (GOLD analysis project Ga0299913, IMG submission 201360) | Soil microbial communities from uranium-contaminated site in the Upper Colorado River Basin, Wyoming, United States - RVT155D38 (version 2) ...
CGGTCGGGTCGGGCTCGGTGATGTGCTGGGCGTCCGACGAGAGCCCGTAGCCGATCAGCTCGGCGTAGATCTTGGCGCCGCGCGCCTTCGCGTGCTCGAGCTCCTCGAGGACGACGATGCCGCCCGCTTCGCCCATGACGAACCCGTCGCGCCCGGCGTCGAACGGACGGCTCGCCCGCTCCGGGCTGTCGTTGCGCCGGGAGAGCGCCCGCATCGCTGAGAATCCGCCGATCCCGACCTCCGTGATCCCGGCCTCGGTGCCGCCGGCGAACATGACGTCCGCGCGCTCGAGGCGGATGGCGTCCATCGCCTCGCCGATGGCCATGTTCGACGCGGCGCAGGCGGTGCATTCCGACGTCAGCGGCCCGCGCGTCCCCAGCTCCATCGACACCCAGGCGGCGCCCATGTTCGGGATGATCGCCGGGATGGAGAGCGGGTTGACCCGATCGGGTCCGCGGTCGAGCAGCTGGTCGTAGCAGTCCTGGAAGCTCTGGAGCCCGCCGATCCCGGTGGCGACGGAGACGCCGGTCCTCTCCGTCTCGGGCTCGATCTCGAAGCCGGAGTCCGCCTCCGCCATGCGCGCGGCGGCGAGAATCATCTGGGTGAAGCGATCCATACGCCGCGCCTTGCGGTGCTCGATCCAGGTCGTCGGGTCGAAGCCCTTCAGCTCGCAGGCGAAGTGGACGGCGAAGCGCGCGGGGTCGAACGCATGGATCGGCCCGGCGCCGGACTTGCCGGCGACGAGGTTCTCCCAGAAGGTCTCGGCGTCGTTGCCGAGCGGCGTCACCGCGCCCATGCCCGTGATCACCACCCGCCTGCGTCCGTTCTCCGAAGCCATCGTTAGTGCCCCTTCGGGTAATCCTGCCAAGCTTCCGCGGGGCAGAAGCAGGTCGGTATTGCCCGACGGGGCACTACGTCCCCAGTCCCCCGTCGACGAGGAGCACGTCGCCTGTGATGAACGCGGCCTCGTCGGAGCAGAGAAAGCGTACCGCCGCGGCCACGTCCTCCGGCGACCCGAGCCGGCCGAGCGGCGTCGAGCCGAGGATGAGGCCGGTCTGCTCCTCGGTAAGCACGTCGGTGAGCTCGGTCGTGATGTAGCCGGGCGCGATCGCGTTCACGCGGACGCCCCGGGAGCCGAGCTCGCGCGCCAGCGCCTTCGTCAGGCCGATGATGCCGGCCTTGGAGGCGGCGTAGTTCGCCTGGCCGGGGTTGCCGTGCACGCCGACGACGCTCGAGAGGTTCACGATCGCGCCGGCCCGGCGCCGCAGCATCTTGCGCGAGACCGCGCGGCAGGTGTTGAAGGTGCCGCGCAGGTTCGTGTCGATCACCTCCTGCCAGTCCTCGTCGCTCATCCGCGCGATCAGGGTGTCGCGGGTGATGCCTGCGTTGTTGACGAGGACGTCGAGGTCTCCGAGCTCCTCCTCGACGCGCTCGACTAGCGCGTGCGCCTCGACGGGGTCGCCGACGTTCGCGGCCACGGCGACGCCGCCGACCTCCGCCGCGACCGCCTCCGCCGCCTCCCGGCCGGAGCGGTAGTTCACGGCGACCCGCGCGCCGCCGCGCGCGAGCTCGCGCGAGATGCCGGCGCCGATGCCCCGCGACCCGCCGGTGACGAGGGCGACCTTGCCGTCGAGTGAGGCGAAGCCGGGCATCTAGGCCGCAGAGAACTGATCCTGAAGCTTGCGGAGCGACTCGGGGTCGCTCACGGAGAACGTCCGCAGCGACCGGTCGCAGCGGCGGAGAAGGCCGCTGAGGACCTGGCCGGGACCGATCTCGACGAACATGCCGACGCCGTCCTTCACGAGGCCGCGCACCGCCTGCGTGAAGCGCACGGGCGCAGTCAGCTGCTCCACGAGGAGCACGCCCATCCGCTGCGCGTCCTCGAGCTTCGCCGTCACCGTGGACATGAAGGGCGGTGTCGGGTTCTGCCAGCTTGCCTTCGCGATCGCCGGCTTGAGCCGCTCGGCGGCGTGCGCGACGAGCGGGCTGTGGAAGGCGCCGCTGACGCGGAGTCTCACCGTCTTGCGTGCACCGTGGGCCGCCGCCTCTTCGAGCAGCCGGTCGACCGCGGCGTTCTCGCCGGAGACCACGATCTGGCCGGGGCAGTTGTAGTTCGCCGGCCACACGCCCTCGATCGCCCGGCAGAGCTCCTCGACCGTCTCGTCCTCGAGCCCGAGCACGGCCGCCATCGCCCCCGGCGTTTCACGCGCGGCCTCGGCCATCGCCTCGCCGCGCTCGCGTACGAGCGCGACCGTGTCGCCCGTCCCGATCGCGTCCGCCGCGGCCAGCGCCGAGTACTCGCCGACGGAGTGGCCGATGACGTAGTCCGGCTCGATTCCCACCGTGCGGACGGCGCGCAGGCAGGCAATCGAGGTCGCGACGAGCGCCGGCTGCTGAAGCTCCGTGCGCGTCAGGTCCTCGAGCGAGCCCTCGAAGCACAGCCTCGCCACGTCGAAGCCCACCGCCTCGGAGGCCTCGTCGTAGGCCGCCCGGGCGGCCGGGAACTCCTCCGCGATGGCCCGGCCCATGCCCACGGCCTGCGATCCCTGGCCCGGGAAGCAGAATGCGATCTTCATTGGCTCCTCTCCCACTCTCCGCGGTTCGTCCAGGTCAGGTACACCGAGCCCCAGGTGAGGCCCGCGCCGACGGCGCTCATGAGCACGCGCGTCCCCTCCTCCAGCCGCCCGGCGGACTGGGCCTCCGCGAGGCAGATGGGAATGGAGGCCGACGAGGTGTTCCCGTACCGGTCGATGTTCATGAGCACCTTGTCCGGGTCGAGGCCCAGATTCTTCACCGCGTGGTCGACGATGCGCTTGTTCGCCTGGTGCGGGACGTACAGGTCGACGTCGGCGATCGTCGCGCCGCAGGCCGCCAGCAGCTCCTCGGCCGAGGTCACCATCACGCGGGTGGCGAACCGGAAGACCTCGGCACCGTTCATCCTGATGAACTGCGCCTCCTCCTCGATCGCGGCGGTGGACATCGGCCGGCGCGACCCGCCGGCGGGAACGCACAGGTCCGGGCCGCCCGACCCGTCGGCGCCGAGCTCGAAGCCGGCGATGCCTCCGTCGCCCACCGGCTGCACGACGGCGGCGCCGGCGCCGTCGCCGAAGAGGATGCACGTCGAGCGGTCGTGCCAGTTCGTGATCTTCGAGAGCACCTCCGCCCCGACGACGAGGGCGCGCTTCGAGAGCCCCGTCGCCACCTGGCCGTAGGCCTGGGAGAGGGCGTAGACAAAGCCTGTGCAGCCCGCGAGCAGGTCGTAGGCCGCCGCCTTCCGGGCGCCCAGGGTGTCGGCGAGGACGGCGGCGGTGGCCGGGAAGAGCATGTCGGGCGTAGCCGTGGCGACGATGATCAGGTCGAGGTCGGCGGGATCGACGCGGGCCTGCGCGAGCGCCTCCCGGGCGGCCGGAAGGGCGAGGTCGCTGGCGGCCTGCTCGGGCGCCGCGATGTGCCGCTCCCGGATTCCGGTGCGGGTCACGATCCACTCGTCCGACGTGTCGACCATCGCCTCCAGGTCGGCGTTCGTGAGGACGCGCTCGGGGGCGTAGGCCCCGACGCCGCTGAGGCCGACGGCGATGCCGTTCCCGGAGACGTCGGCGATCACGCGGCGCCCTCGTCGGTGACGGCGAACATGAGCGTCCCGCGTACGGCCAGCTTCCCGCCGACCGTGGCAGTCGCCTTCCCGCGGCCCACCGGCCCGCGGACCCGCTCCAGCTCGCAGGTGAGCTCGAGCTCGTCCCCGGGCACGACGATCCGCTTGAAACGCACGTCGTCGATGCCCGCGAAGAGGGCGAGCTTGCCGCGGTTCTCCTCGGCGGCGAGCGCCGCCACGGCGCCTGCCTGCGCCATCGCCTCGACCATGAGGACGCCGGGCATGATCGGGCGACCGGGGAAGTGCCCGGCCAGGTACCACTCGTCCTCGCGGACGAGCTTGCGCGCGACGACCCGGACGCCCGGCTCGAGCTCGACCACCTCGTCGAGAAGCAGGAACGGGTCCCGGTGCGGGAGGATCTGCTCGATCTCCCGCCGGCCGAGGGGCGGACTGAAGGTCACGCCTCCGGGTTCACCCGCCCGCCGCTTCTTCCAGCCGCACGCGCAGGCGGGCGCGGGCCCGGTGCACGTAGCACTTCGCCGTTCCGACGGGCATGCTCGCGACGCGGGAGATCTCCTCGTAGGTCATCCCCTTGACGTCGCGCAGGACGACCACGAGACGCTGGCTCGGCGTGAGCCGGGCCAGCGCGGCGGCGAGCTCCCGGCGCTTGTCGGCGAGGATCGCGGCGCGCGACGGATCGCTCTCCTCCCCGGCCGGCTCGTCCTCGAGCGACAGCGGCTCCGTCTGGCGGATGCGCTGGCGCGCGAGGCGGTCCCGGCAGGTGTTCACGACCAGGCGGTGGAGCCAGGTGGCGAACTGCGCCTCGCCCCGAAACTGGCGAAGGCGGGTGCACAGCTTGACGAGCGACTCCTGCGCGGCATCCCGCGCTTCCTCGAGATCGCCCATCAGCTGTGCGGCGAGCCGGTTCACGCGCGGGGCATGACGCTCGACGAGCACGTCGAGCGCACGTCCGTCGCCGTTTCGCGCCTTGCTGACGAGGTCCACGTCGCTGAGCTTCCTGTACGCGATCGACCGCCACATCGGCGGCTCTCGATCGGTAGGACGGGCGGACGCGGCGGCTGGTTGCACGGCAAAGCTAGTCTAGTTCGCCGCATGGCCGACGCGCTGAGGCCGGAGACCGTCGAGCCGCTGCTTCGCGGGCGCTTCGGCCGCCCGTATCTCTACCGGGACGCCTGCGAGTCGACGCAGCGCCTGCTCGAACGGAGCCTGGGCGAGGGCGCCGTCGCGGTGTGCGACGAGCAGACGGCCGGCAGGGGCCGCCTCGGCCGCACCTGGACCGCCCCTCGTGGAACGGCGATCCTCTGCTCCGTCCTCCTCGAGCCGCCTCCGGAGCGCCCGCTGGCCCAGCTCTCGCTCGTCGGCGGGCTCGCGGTCGCCGAGACCGTGGAGGCGGCGACCGGGGCTGCCGCCGGCATCAAGTGGCCCAACGACGTCCTCCTCGGCGGCCGCAAGGTCGCCGGCGTCCTCGCGGAGGCCGCGGGCGGCGCCGTCGTGCTCGGCATCGGGCTGAACGTCAATCAGACGGTGGACGAGCTGCCGTCCGACGCCAGGGTCACGGCCGGGTCGCTCCTCACCGCGGGCGGGGAGCCCCGGGAGCGAGCGCCGCTCCTGGCCCGCCTCCTCCTGGCGCTGGAGCGGCTGTACGACCGCTGGAACGGGGGCGGCCTCACAGCCGTTCACGCAGGTCTCGTGGTTCGCGACGTCCTGCGCGGCCGCCGCGTGGCCGTCGACGGTGCGGCGGGCGTTGCCGCGGGCATCGACGGGGCCGGCCGCCTCGTCGTCGAGATCGGCGGGCAGCGGCGCGCCGTGGAGAGCGGGGAGATCCTCCTCCTCGAGCCCTAGCGGGACGAGCGGTAGAAGCGCCAGGCGCGGTTCAGCGCCGCGTCGACGGCCACGATCCGGAAGAAGCGGGCAGTCGTGCGACGCGAGAAGACCTCCGTGCCCGCGGACCCGGGCCGATCGATGTAGACACCTTCGTTCCAGCGGTCCCGGCCGAACCAGATGCGCAGCTGCGCGTCCTCGGAGAGGCTGAAACGGAGCTTGACGACGCCCTTCACCCTGCGGAAGGAGAGCACCCGGACGGCCGGAGCGACCGTGTCGAGAGTGAACGGCCGGGTGAGCGTCCGGGTCCCCAGCGAGGTCGTGGCCACCGCCGCCGCGGCGAGCTCGCCGTCCGCGAGGCGCTTCCCCCCCGAGCCGCGACCGTTCCAGGGCACGACGTACGAGCCGGCGGGCCGGGTCCCGCTGAAGACGGTGCGCACGACCTTGCCATTCCGGCGGATCTGGACCCTGACGGTGGCCTGGCGCGTGAGCGAGTAGCCGATCTCGAGCGGGTCGGCCTTGCCGTCCCCGTTGAGGGAGACCACCGAGGGCGAGGCCGAGAACCCGCCCAGGGTCCTGTCCACGACGACGTTCGCGGCGCGCGCTGCCTGCTCGCCGCCGTCCGCCGCGGCCACCTCGACGCGGTACCGACCGTCGGGGACGATGGAGCCGCCGGCGTTCCTCCCGTCCCAGCTCATCGCGCGGGCGCCGGCCGCCCGCTCGGCGCTCGCCAAGAGCGTGCGCACGAGGTTGCCGGTGGAGGCATTGACGATGCGCACCCCCAGGACCGCTCTCCGGGTGAGCCCGAAGCGGACGGCGGCCGACTCGCCGGCCCAGTCGCCGTTCGGGGTGAGGATGAGCGGGGACACCTTGAAGCCCGTGATGGCCAGCGGCGGCGGGCCGGGGACGGGGAGGGTCGCCGGCCGCACGTCCGGACCGGCGCTGATCGTGTACGTGTACTGAGCCACCGGGACGGCGCTTGCGTTCCAGGTCCAGTCGACCGCTGTGCCCGTGCCGCTTCCCTGAGCGACCACTGCGCCTCCGGAATCCTTCACCTGGACGACCCAGGACCGTGAGGCGGACAGCCGGCCGGTGAAGCGGACGAGGTCGCCGACCGCGCCCTCGGCCTCGGGGTCGTAGAGCTTGGGCAGGCCGATTTGCGTGACGGCGCGGGCGATCGTCCCGAGCTGGCCGTAGATGGCGGTCCCGGGGCAGCTCGTGTAGCTCGTGTCGCGGTGGCCGGAGACGGCCCGGAGGCGGACGGTGGTGCCGGAGGGCCAGCGCGAGCTTCCTCCCGAGACCCGGTCGACGAGCGCCCGTGGGTAGACGTGGCCCACGTCGAGGCGCCAGGCGAGGAGGTTCTGGAGCGCCGTCCGGGCCTTGCTCGTGAAGGTGGCGGACTCGTAGTTCCCGAGCACGGCGACACCGACGCTGCCAGTGTTGAAGCCCCCGGCGTGGGCGCCGACGACGTTCTTCGCGATCCCGCCGCGCCGGCCCTCGAAGACGCGGCCGTACTTGTCGACGAGGAAGTTGTAGCCGATGTCGTCCCAGCCGTTGCCCAGGACGTGGTAGCGCTGGATCCCGCGGACGATGGCCGCCGACTCGGCCGCGGTGTAGCTGTTCGACCCCGCCGTGTGGTGCACGACCGAAAAACGGAGGCGGTCGGCGATCGTAGGCGAGCCGCGCACGATGGACTCGTCCGCCTTCCAGCCGGAGCGGCGGACGATCGCCGGCTGGGGAACCGGCCCGGCCAACGCGGCGAGCGACGCGGCGGTGCGCGAGGACGCCGCCTGTGCCCGGTCGGCCGCGGTCACGCGGCTGTCCACGAAATACGTCCGCAGGCGCGTCACCTGGCCGGAGAAGCGGTACTGGACGAAGCGGGCGCGGCCCGTCCACCAGGGGTTGCCGACGCGCCAGCCCGAGCGGGACCCGAGCTCGTCGCTGCCGGCGTCCGGCCGGTCCTCCTCCTCCGGCTGGGCCGGCCGCCACGGCCCGAACCGACCCGGCTCCGCCGCCGTTCGGAACCAGACCTTGCCGGCCCCCTGCCAGTGGATGCCAACCATGGTGAAGCTGAGGGGCGCGCTGCGCGCGGTCGTCGTGCTGGCGCTCGGAACCGCGACGTCGCGGGCGACGACGCGAACGTCCTGGGCGGCGGCGGTGCCGGGGGCGAGCACGGCGAGCGCGGCCGCGAGCGTGAGCAGGCTGCGTGGGCGCATCATGGGCGGCGAGCGGCTCCTTCGTACCGAATCAGAGGACTCCTGTGTCCTCAAGGGCATCGGCACGACCCTGATAGAATCTTTACACCGAAGTGCCGCGCGTGCGGGGATTTTCTTGCGCTCTCCTCGTCCTCGCGGTGGTCGCCGCGCTGACGGGGGCCGCCGCCGCCCAGGACGAGACGCCGCGCGTTCTCTCGGTCGTCCTCGAGAACGACATCAATCCCGTCACACAGGACTACGTGGTGGACGCGATCGAGCGCGGCGAGCGCGAGGGCTACGACGCGGTCGTGCTCGAGCTCGACACGCCGGGCGGGCTCGACTCGGCGATGCGCGAGATCATCAAGAAGGAGCTTGCTGCCGACGTCCCCGTCGTCGTCTACGTCTCGCCGCCGGGCTCGCGCGCCGCCTCGGCAGGTGCGTTCATCACGCTCGCGGCGGACGTCGCGGCGATGGCGCCGGCCACGAACATCGGCTCGTCGACCCCGGTCGCCGTCGGCGGCGGCGAGATCCCGGAAGACCTCCGCCGGAAGGTCATCAACGACGCGGCCGCGTACGCGCGCGAGCTGGCCGAGCTCCACGGCCGGAACGGCGACTGGGCGGAGCAGGCCGTGCGCTCGGCCTCCAACCTGGGCGCCGAGGAGGCGCTCGCCGAGAACGTCGTCGACGTCGTCGCCCCCGACCTGCCGACGCTCCTGAACGAGATCGACGGCATGACGACCGAGCCGAAGGGCTTCGTCCTGAACACGGCCGGCGCCACGGTCGACCGGGTCGAGATGTCCCTCTGGAAGCGCGTCCTCGACACGCTGATCGACCCGAACCTGATCGTTCTCCTCATGTCGATCGGCATCCTCGGGATCACGATCGAGATCCTCAACCCGGGCCTGATCCTGCCCGGGACTGTGGGCGTCATCTCCCTCATCATCGGCCTCTTCGGCCTGCAGGTGCTCCCGGTGAGCTGGGCGGGGCTCCTGCTCATGGCGCTCGCCGTCGGCTTCTTCGTCACGGAGGCGTTCGTGCCCAGCCATGGCGCGCTCGCGCTGGCGGGCGCCGTCAGCTTCGTCGTCGGCTCGCTCATGCTCTTCGACCCTGCCGGCGAGGGGTACCAGGTCTCCATCTGGGTGGCGCTGGCCGTCGGCGGGACGCTCGCGCTGGCCACGGGCGTCGTCGCCACGAAGATCATCCGAGCGCGGCGAGCGCCGACCAAGACGGGGCGGGAGGAGATGGTCGGCGAGTTCGGCGTCGTGCGGAGCGCCGTGGCGCCGACGGGGCTCGTCAACGTCCACGGCGAGATCTGGAAGGCGCACACCGACGGAGAGCCGCTCGAACCGGCTGAGTACGTGCGCGTGGACGGCGTCGGGGAGGATCTCGTCCTCGAGGTCTCGCGGGCCGAGGAGCCCGCAGCCGTGGCGGCGCCCTCGTAGGATGCCCTCGACCGGACGGACGAAAGGAGCTCGATGAACGTCGCCCTCATCGCCATCGCCGCCGTCGTCATCGTCCTGGTGCTGCTGCTCGCGCTTTCGGTGCGGGTGGCGCGCGAGTACGAGCGGGGCGTGATCTTCAGGCTCGGCCGGCTGCACTCCCCGCCCAAGGGGCCCGGCCTCTTCCTGCTCATCCCGATCATCGACAAGATGGTCCGGGTCGACCTGCGGACGGTAACGCTCAACATCCCGCCACAGGAGGTGATCACGAAGGACAACGTGCCCGTGCGCGTGAACGCGGTCGCGTACTTCCGGATCATCGACCCCGAGCGGGCGATCGTGCAGGTCGAGAACTTCCTCGTCGCCACGTCGCAGATCGCTCAGACGACGCTGCGGAGCGTCCTCGGCCAGCACGTCCTCGACGAGCTTCTCTCCGAGCGCGACAAGATCAACACGATCCTCCAGGAAATCATCGACGAGTCCACCTCGCCCTGGGGCATCAAGGTCTCCATCGTCGAGGTCAAGGACGTCGAGATCCCGAGCGGCATGCAGCGCGCGATGGCGCGCCAGGCCGAGGCCGAGCGCGAGCGGCGCGCCAAGGTGATCGCCGCCGAGGGCGAGTTCCAGGCCTCGGAGCGCCTGAAGGACGCCGCCGACGTACTGGCCGTGAACCCCGTCTCGCTCCAGCTCCGCTTCCTGCAGACCATGCTCGAGATCAGCTCCGAGCGCTCGTCCACCCTGATCCTCCCGCTCCCCATCGACCTCTTCACGCCGTTCGCGAAGCGGCTGGCCGGGGGCGAGACCGACACGACCTGACCGACGACCACGCCCCTCCCGAGCTCCGCCACGATCCGGTCTCGGGCCGGTGGGTCGTGGTCGCCCCGGCGCGTGCGCGGCGGCCGGGCGCCCAGCGCGGCCTGGCCGCCGAGGAGCCCGACGATCCGTCCGGCTGTCCGTTCTGTGAAGGGCGAGAGTCGTCCACGCCCCCCGAGACGTTCGCCGTCGGCCCGCCCGGGCGGGCTCCGGACACGCCCGGGTGGCGGATCCGCGTCGTCCCGAACAAGTTTCCGGCCTTCGGGCCCTGGCCGCGGGACGGCGATCGCCCGGACGGCCTCTTCGCCCGCCGGGCCGCGGTCGGCCGGCAGGAGGTCGTCATCCACTCGCCGCGCCACGTCCGCACGTTCGCCGACCTGGGAGGCCGCGAGCTCGAGCTCGTCGCCGAGTGCTGGCAGGCCCGGGCGGCGGCCGCCCGTGAGGCCGGGTTTCCGTGCGTCCACGCGCTCGTGAACGAGGGCGCGGCCGCCGGCGCGAGCCTCGCCCACAGCCACTCGCAGCTCGTCTGGCTCGAGGAGGAGCCGCCCCTGGTGGCCCAGGAGCGGGAGGCGCAGGCCGCGGCCGGCGGCTGCCTCCTCTGCCGGGTCCTCGCCGAGGAGCGCGCGCAGCGCATGCGCGTCGTCGAGGAGCGTGACGGCCTCGTCCTCCTCTGCCCCTTTGCGGGACGGCAGCCCTACGAGCTCCTGGTCGCTCCCGTCGAGTGCGAGGCGGATCCCTTCGCGAGCCCGCGGCTCGGCGAGGCCTTGATCCTCGTCGCCGAGGGCGTCCGCCGGCTGCGAGTCGCCGAGGGCCCCGTCCCGTTCAACGTGTGGCTCCACCCGGGCGGCCACTGGCACATCGAGGTGCTGCCGCGCTTCGCCGTCCTCGCCGGCATCGAGCTCGGCGCCGGCTACTTCGTGAACACGCTGGCCCCTGAGTCCGCGGCGGGCGTGCTCCGCGAGTCCTAGGAAGCCCGGTCAAACCGGGCCGCGGCGGCGCCTCGTAGAGTGGATCACAGCCGAAGCCCATCACCGCCGTCGATGACTCGACTCCCGCTCGCGCTCATCACCGCTGCACTTGCACTCGCCGCATGCACTTCCGGTGAGGACGCGGCGCCAGGCTCGGCCGACACAGACGCGACGACCGTCCCGACCATGCCGGCGGCCGCCGCTGAGCCGCCCGACCGCGGCGCCAAGCTTCAGGGCCTCATCGAGGCATGGGCGACCGAGAACGACCCCGTTGGCGTGGCCGCCGCGGCGCGCTTCCCCGACGGCGAGACCTGGCTGGGAGGGGCAGGGCTCGCCGACCGCGAGCGTGGGATCCCGGTCAATCCGGCAGACCGCTTCGAGATCGCCAGCATCACCAAGACGTTCATGTCGGCTCTCACCCTGCGCCTCGCCGAGGAAGGGCTGATTCGGCTAGACGAGCCGATCGGGCAGTACCTTCCCTCGTTCCCCGCCTCCGACGAGATCACCGTCCGGCACCTCCTCGGACACCGCGCAGGGGTCTTCGATCCCGTTTCCGAGCTGGTCAGTGACCGAGAGGGGCCACCCGACCCGCACAAGGTCTTCAAGCCGGACCAGCTCCTTGCGGCGGCCGCCGCCGGAACGCCGGTGTTCCCACCCGGATCGACGCACGACTACTCCAACGCGAACTACTGGGTTCTCGCAGTCGTGCTCGAGCGCGCCACGGGCAGGAACATAGGCCCGCTCCTCGATCGGTGGATGCTCGAGCCCCTGGGCCTTCGTGACACCTCGCTCTTCGACTCCTCGCTCCCCGAGATCGAGATCGTCAACGCCTACAAGGACCTCGACCTCGACGGTGCCGAGGACGCCCTGGGCACCCAGCCGCTGCCGGGGTTCGTCACTCCGGCTTGGACAGCAGGCGGAATGATCTCGACGGCCGGCGATCTCGTGACCTTCCTCAACGGCCTCTTCGCCGGCGACCTGCTCACGGAGGCCTCGCTCGACGAGATGCTCGACGTGAGCAGCGGCGGCGGATCGTACGCCCTCGGCATCTACGGCACCAGCGGTCTTTGGGGGCATGACGGCGGTATCGACGGCTACCTTTCCGCCGCCTTCCACGACCCGCAAACCGCCGTCACGGTCGCAGTCCTCACCAACCGGTTCGGCCCCGAAGCGCCGCAGGCGGACGCCCTGGCAGTGCGACTCGCCGCGCTCGCCAACCAGGTCGCGGATTAGCCCAGGTCCCCACGGTCTCGATCAATTGCGCCGCGGCACGCGCGGCGCCCGGGACGCCTTGAAGCGGCGGGCCGCATCGATGGCCGCCTGGAGCGAGAGGCCCCTGTCCTTGCCCTGCTTGATCAGCATGACCGTCTCGATCGCGTCGAGGTCGTACAGGCGCTGCTTCTTCCCCTTGGTGGGGATGCGCGCCTTCGTCGTCCAGTAGTCGAGCTGCATCCGGGAGACGCCCGTCGCGCGGCAGACCTGGCCGAGCGAGAAGTCGAGCTTCTTGAGGGAAGGAACGGCGTCCACCGGCTCCAGGAGATCCTCCGGGCGGGGGGCGCTCACGCCGGCCTAGCCGGGGGCGTCGGCGGCGGGCTCCGGCTCGGCTGCGGGCTCGGCGGCCTCTTCCGCGCCGTTCTCGTCCTGCTCGACGACGCGGGCCAGCGTGGAGACCCGCTCGCCCTCGCGCAGCCGCATGACGATGACGCCCTGCGTCGAGCGGCCGCTCTGCTTGATGCCGTCGGCGGCCATGCGGATGACCGTGCCGCCCGTGGAGATGAGCATCACCTGGTCGCCCTCGCGGACGACGAGCGAGCCGGCGAGCTGGCCGCGGGCCTCGGTGAGCTGGACGGTCTTGACGCCCAGCCCGCCGCGGCCCTTTACCGGGTACTGGTCGATCCGGGTCCGCTTGCCAAAGCCGTTCTTGGTGACGACGAGCAGGTCGGCATCGTTCCTCGCGATGTCCGCCGCGATCACCTCGTCGTCCTTGCGCAGGCGCATGCCCGTGACGCCTGACGTGGCTCTGCCCATCGGCCGCGCGAGCTTCTCGTGGAAGCGGATCGCCTGGCCCTTGCGCGAGACCATGAGGATGTCGTCGTCGCCCGAGGAGTGGAGCACGCCGACGAGCTCGTCCCCGTCCCGCAGCTTGATGGCGATGATGCCGTCCGCCTTGAGCGGCGTATTGTACTCCTCGAAGCGCGTCTTCTTGACGAGTCCGTTCCGCGTCACCACGGTGAGGTACTCCGCGTCCTTGAAGTCACGTGTGGCGATCACGGCGCGGATCGTCTCACCCTGCTGGAACGGGAGCAGGTTGACGATGGCGCGCCCCTTCGACTGGCGGGAGCCGAGCGGGAGCTCGTGCACCTTGAGGCGGTAGACCTTGCCTGCGGAGGTGAAGAAGAGCAGGTAGTCGTGCGTCGAGGCGACGAAGAGATGCTCGATGTAGTCCTCGTCCTTCAGCTCCATGCCCATGACACCGATGCCGCCGCGCCGCTGCTCGCGGTAGGTCGTGACCGGGAGCCGCTTCACGTACCCGGAGCGCGTGATCGCGATGACCATGTCCTCCTCGGCGATCAGGTCCTCCAGCTCGAGCTCCTCCTCTGCAGCCGCGATCTCGGTCCGCCGGTCGTCGGCCTTGCCGTAGATCTCCCTGATCTCGTGCAGCTCCTCGCGGATCAGCGCATCGATCCGGGCGGGGTCGCCGAGGATCGTGCGGAGCTCGGCGATCCGCTCCTGGAGGTCGGCGTGCTCGTCCTCGATCTCCTTCCGCGCAAGCCCGGTGAGGCGCGCGAGGCGCAGGTCGAGGATGGCCTGGGCCTGGATCTCGGAGAGGCCGAAGCGCTCCTGGAGGCCCGTGCGGGCCGTGTCCGTGTCAGCCGAGCCACGGATGAGGGCGATGACCTCGTCGAGGTTGTCGAGTGCCACCAGGTAGCCCTGGAGGACGTGCGCGCGCTCCTCGGCCTTCCGGAGCTCGTGCTTCGACCGCCGGGTGACGACGTCCCGCTGGTAGCGCAGGTACTCGTGGACGAGCTCGAGCAGCGAGAGCGTGCGCGGGATGCCGTCCACGAGCGCGACCGCGTTGTAGCCGAAGGTCGTCTGGAGCTGCGTGTGCTTGAAGAGCTTGTTGAGGGCGACGTGCGGGACCGCGTCGCGCTTGAGCTCGATCTGGATCCGCATCCCGGTGCGGTCGGAGTGATCCTGGAGATCGGAGATCTCGGTGAGGACCTTGTCGTTCACGAGGTCGGCGATCTTGGCGATGACGCCGTTCTCGCCGCCCTTCTTGACGCCGTAGGGGAGCTCCGTGACGATCACCGCCGACTTGCCGCCGCGCAGCTCCTCGATGTGGGCGCGGGCGCGCATGACGATGCGGCCGCGGCCGGTCCGGTAGGCGTCGCGGATCCCCGAGCGGCCGATGACGTAGCCCCCGGTGGGGAAGTCCGGCCCCTTGACGTGCTTCATGAGGTCGTCGACGTTCGCGTCGGGCTTGTCGATCAGCTGCACGATCGCGTCGACCACCTCGGGCAGCCGGTGCGGCGGGATGTTCGTCGCCATGCCGACGGCGATCCCGGCCGAGCCGTTCACGAGCAGGTTGGGGAAGCGGCTCGGGAGCGTCAGCGGCTCGCGCCGCGACTCGTCGTAGTTGGGGACGTAGTCGACGGTGTCGGCGTCGATGTCGCGCAGCATCTCGGTGGCGATGCGCGCGAGCCGGCACTCCGTGTACCGCATCGCGGCGGCGGAGTCGTCGTCGATCGAGCCGAAGTTGCCCTGGCCGTCGACGAGCGGGTAGCGCAGCGAGAACGGCTGCGCCATGCGGACGAGCGTGTCGTAGATGGCCGAGTCGCCGTGCGGGTGGTAGTTCCCCATGACGCTGCCGACGACGTTCGCGCACTTCTTGTACGGCCGGTTCGGCTGCAACCCGTTCTCGTGCATCGAGTAGAGCACGCGCCGGTGCACCGGCTTGAGGCCGTCGCGCACGTCGGGCAGCGCCCGGCCGACGATGACCGACATCGCGTAGTCCAGGTAGCTCGAGCGCATCTCCTGCTCGAGCTCGCGGGGCTCGATCCGCCCCGGCCCCAGAAGCCCGGTCTCAGACATCTAACACGGGGGAACCCAGGGTTCCCCCGTGGGCCCCCTCCTTAAGTCGCCGGTCCACGTTCCTAGACATCGAGGAACCTGACGTCGCGCGCGTTCGTCTCGATGAACTCGCGGCGCGGCTCGACCTGGTCGCCCATAAGCGTGGAGAAGAGCCTGTCGGCGGCCGAGGCGTCCTCGACGTCGACGCGCACGAGCAGCCGCTTCCCGGGATCCATGGTCGTCTCCCAGAGCTGGTCGGCGTTCATCTCGCCGAGCCCCTTGAAG
>Ga0299913_10002205_pt1 | contig 15204 bp, 14 predicted proteins | sample RVTome_9_FD_201360 | JGI IMG/M metagenome (GOLD analysis project Ga0299913, IMG submission 201360) | Soil microbial communities from uranium-contaminated site in the Upper Colorado River Basin, Wyoming, United States - RVT155D38 (version 2) ...
CGCCGGGCGGCTGTTCGTATGTCCACCGTGCATCGGGCATGGCAGGCGGGTACCCGCCGCACGTAATCGCAAACGGTCTCATTGTGGGGGAGACGACGATTCCGAAGCCGAGGCCAACGCCGCGTCGAGGGGCGCCTGCTCGACCAGCCGGGACCGGCCTCCTCCGGGCCTTGACACAGACCGGCTGACTGTCAGACAATCGGACAGTCACTGCCGGGCTCTGAACGGGGGAGGTTCAGCATGGCTGAGGAAGAGGTGTTCGACGGCAGCATCTCGCGACGAGATCTGCTGAAGGGCGCAGCGGTAGGAGCTGCGTTCGCCGCCGGCGGCGGTAGTCTCTACGCCGCCGAGCGGGCCGCCGCGAGCGGCCAGGGGTTGAGGCAGGGGCCCGACCCCTGCGACGGGTCGAGAGACCTGTTCATCCACAACGGGAAGTTCGTCGACCACCGCGGGGTCGTCGCGAAGCAGATCTCCGTCAAGGACGGGGTCATCGCCGCCGTGGGGAAGGCCAAGGATCTCAGCTCGTGCACGCGCAACATCAACCTGCGCGGACGCACGGTGATCCCGGGGCTCCTCGACTCCCACGCGCACTTCACGCGGACGGGCACGAACCCGGGGTACGAGACGAGGTGGATCGAGACCGTCTTCTCGATCGCCGAGCTCCAGCAGGCGGTCTCCGACCGGACGGCCACCGTTCCGCCGGGCGGGTTCATCACGTGCGCAGGCGGCTGGAACCAGAACCAGCTCGCCGAGGCGCGGCTGCCGACGCTGGCGGAGCTCGACGCCGCCGCGCCCGCCCATCCGGTCTACCTGAGCGGGCGCACGAACACGCTGGGAGCCGCGTTCTTCGCCGGCTTCGGTATCACGACCGACCCGGTGACCGGCCAGGTCTCCAGCACGGGCGGCGCGACGACCGCGCTCCGCTCGATCCAGACCTTCGAGGACAAGGTGCGCGGAACGGCCGACGCGATCGCGTTCGCGGCCGCGACCGGCCTCACCTCGATCCACGACACGAGCAACCTGACCGTCCAGCCCGACGACTACGCGGTCATGAACACGCTCTACCAGCGGAGCGGCCGCAGCCTGGACGTGCGGATGCGCCACTACCGCTACTTCGGAAACACGGCCACGATCGACCAGCTCACGACCTACATGGACCCGATCTACCGCGAGGCCGGGGACGAGACCTACCGGATCAACGGGGTCGGCGAGCAGATCGGGAGCGCGGCGAACTACCTCGAGCATCTGCGCGCCGTCGCGCGCGCCGGCTGGCGGGACCAGCAGCACACGCTCTCGGCCGCCGACCACCCTCACCACTTCGAGGTGATGATCCAGGTCGGCACCGAGTTCGACATCAGCGACCTCCGCTGGTCGCTCGCACACATCCCGTTGGCGACCGAGGAGCAGATCAACGGGCTGAAGGCGGTCGGCGCCGGCGTCACGATGCAGGACTGGCTGTACCTGAGCGGCAACCCGGGCCCGCCGTGGCGGATGGTCGTCGACAGCGGGATTCCCGCCGGTGCCGGCACCGACTCGACGAACGTCGCACCGCTCAACCCGTGGCTCGCGCTCTTCTACATGACGACCGGGAGGAACAACGCCGGCGTCGAGACGAACGCGGGGCGGACGATCAACCGGCTCGAGGCGCTGAAGATGTACACCGTCGGAAGCGCCTGGTTCTCGGAGGAGGAGAACGAGCTCGGGTCGTTCGAGGTCGGGAAGAAGTGCGACCTCGCCGTCCTGAGCGACGACTACCTCACCATGCCGGATGAGAAGCTCCGCAAGGTCAGGTCGCTGCTCACGCTCCAGGGAGGGAGGGTCGTCCACGCCGCGGCCCCGTTCGCCTAGGAGCGGATGGATCCGTCGACGGAGCTCACCGCCCCTAGCGGCTCGATCCGCAAGAATCACAGGGTGGCGGTCGAGCCGGAGCTTCGTCGATGGGACGCGCTGTTCGCAGCGCGCACGCACGCTGGCGCGGGCGAGGGTCTCCTCGAGATCCTCGCCCTCGCCGGCGCGCAGGACGTGATCTCGTTCGCGGGCGGCTTCCCGGACCCGGCCACGTTCCCCGGCGCGGTCGTCGCGGAGATCCTGCGCGAGCTCGCCGAAAGCGGCGACCCGTCGCCGTTCCAGTACGCGCCGACCGACGGGCTGCCCGGGCCGCGGGACTACGTCGCCGGCCGGCTGGAGGCCGACGGGCGGCGTCCGGGCGACGGGGAGCTGATGCTGACGAGCGGCTCCATCGAGGCGCTCGAGCTGCTCGGCAAGGCCCTCGTCGACAGGGGCGACCGCGTCGTGGTCGAGGCACCGACCTACCTCGGCGCGATCATGGCCTTCCAGAGCTTCGAGGGCGAGGTCGCGTCGGTGCCGCTCGACGCCGACGGGCTCCGGGTCGACGCGCTCGAGCGGCTGCTCGCCTCGGGGCCGGCGCCGAAGTTCCTGTACACGATCCCGGACTTCCAGAACCCGGAGGGCGTCACGCTCTCGCAGGAGCGGCGCGAGGCGCTCGTGGAGCTGGCCCGGCGCCACGGGCTGCTCGTGATCGAGGACGTCGCCTACCGCGAGCTCCACTTCGGCGGCGAGCGGCCCGCCTCGCTCTACTCGCTCGCCCCGGACGTCGTCCTCCAGATCGGGACCTTCTCGAAGACCTTCTTCCCGGGCGTCCGGCTCGGCTGGGCGGCGGGCCCGGCCGACCTGGTCGCCAAGCTCGTCTGGGGCAAGCAGCTGACCGACCAGTGCGCCGGCGCCCTCGGCCAGCGGCTCCTGGAGGAGTACGGGCGCCGCGGCCAGCTCGACGAGCAGCTCGCGCGCTCGCGCGAGATCTACCGCGGGCGCCGGGACGAGGCGCTGGCCGCTCTCGAAACCCACCTCGGCGGCCGTGCGACGTGGACCGTGCCCGAGGGCGGCTTCTTCACCTGGGTCGAGCTCGCGGAGGGAGACGCACGGACGGTCGCCGCCCGCGCGCTCGAGGCCGGCGTTGCCGTCGTCCCGGGCGTGCCGTTCTTCGTCGCCGGCGGCGGCGAGCGGAGCCTCCGCCTCTCCTTCAGCCAGCTCGCGTTCGAGAACATCGAGCCCGGCATCGCCCGCCTGGGCCAGGCCCTCCCGTAGCGGTCGGTCAGGGCAGCGTCCGCGCCAGGATCACCGCCCGGTCGGTCCAGGACTCGAGCGCGAGCTCTCGCAGCGGGACGAAGCCGAGTGCGCGGTAGAAGGCGCGCGTGTCGGCGTAGGTGTCGGTCTCCCGCTCCTCGGGCTCGGACTCGGCGAGGGTGAGGACGCAGAGCAGCCGAGCGCCGTCGCGCGCCGAGCTCGGCCGCGGCCCGCTCGACGAGCTGGCGGCCGAGGCCGCGCCTGCGCCGGTCCGCCCGAACGGCCATCCAGGTGATCTCGGCGCTCGCCGCCTCCTGGCGCCGCAGCGTGAGGAAGCCGACGACCTCGCCGTTCTCGACGGCTACGAGGCCCTCCTGCGTCCTCACGGCCTCGGCGCACTCGGCTCGCCCGCCCTCGTGCCCGAAGTGGTACGGGAGGGTGAGGACGACGGCGTCGCACGCCGGGGCGTCTGCCGGCACGAGCGGCCTGATCACACGTCCTCGATCAGCTGGAGCTCGTCGGCGCAGTCCGTGTCGGGCTCCTCCCGGCACGGGCCCGCCCGCTCGTCCTCCCAGATCGCCGCGAAGGCGCGGTAGCCCTCGCGGCCGAGCTCCACGAGGATGCCGTCGCTCCGCGGCTCGCGCGAGACGACCTCCCAGCCGGCGGCGCGGGCGGCCTCCTCGAGGGCGTCCGCCCGCTCGTCCTCGGAGCCGTCGGAGACGTAGAAGACGCGGGCGCAGGAGGGATTGCCGGCGATCTGCGGGCAGGAGCCCTCGTCCGTCTCGACGAGCTCGGCTCCCGCCGGCACGAGCTCCTCGCCGAGCTCGCCGAGGCGCTCGCCCGCGGGCGGGTCCGCGACCGAGCAGCCGGCGAGCAGGGCTGTGAGGAGCAGCGTGGCGAGGAGGCGCGGCACGGCGCCCCCATCGTGCCCTACCGGACGCCGACGGGCCGCCGGTCGCCGCGCCCGAAGCTTCCGCGTGTCGCCCCGCGGGAGCGCGCGAAGCTCCAGGTGGCGCGCTCGTCGATCGCGAGGACGACGGGGCCGTGGACGATCAGCGACTCGCTCGCCTGCTCCTTGAGCAGGTCGGAGAGGAAGCCCTCGGCCAGCCACTCGCGACCGGGCGCGACCGTGGTGCGGACGCGGATCCGCGCCAGGTTCACGGAGAGCTCGTCGACGTGCTCAACCCACGGGCGGCGTATGAAGGTCGTCGGGTCGACGGGGACGAGCGAGGCGACCTCGCGCACGAGCGCCTCGCCCTCGTCCCGCTTGCTGACGAAGAGCTCGATCACGAGCTCCTTGACGCCCCTCGGGAGCAGGCGCACCGCCTGGATCTGCGAGTTGTGGATGTGCACGACCTCGCCCGTGACCGAGCGGAGCACGGTCTGCCGGAGCGACATGTCCTCGACGACGCCCTGGAGCTCGACGCCGGCGTGGACGACGACGGTGTCGCCGACCGAGAACCAGCGCTCGACGAACATCGTCAGCCCGGCGAGGATGTCCAGAAGGATCCGCTGGGTGGCGAAGGCCGCGACGATGATGAAGAACGAGGCTCCCGCGATGGCGGTCAGCCGGTCGACCCCGCCGATGAGCTGGCCGATCGACAGGACGATGGCGGCGGCGAAGGCGACGTAGATGATGCCGGCGCGGATCATCGAGACGAGCGTCTCGCGGCGCTTCAGGTTGGCGATCTTGCCGGTCGCCTCGAGGTCGCTCGAGCTGTGGCGCCGATCGTGCCAGGAGAGCACGCGGAAGGCGACCCACCCGCTCGAGCGCGCGACGAGCCAGGCCAGCGCGAAGAGGCCGGTGACGACGAGGATGCTCCCGAACGGCGGGTAGACGGGAGTCCTCGAGTTGAGGAGGTCGATGAGGGGGTCGAGCACGAGCGCCTTTCGTCAGATGCCTGCGCTCTCACCGTAGCGCCGCGCGCGGGGGCGCCCGAGAGGGGCCGGGCAGCTCTAACGCGACCTTAACCTCTGCCGTCGGACTGGCTGCGGCGGCACGTCTCGGCGTCAGGGCAGCGGGCCAGGACGCGCACGGTGGGGATGGCTCCCGAGCGCCGGAGCTGGATGAGCACGGAGGCGGCGTTGTTCTCGTAGTCGCTCTCCTCGAGAGCCCGCTCCGGGTTCGACCGGTGCACGAGGAGGTAGCGCCCGGGGGGAACGCTCGTCACGTCCACGAACTGGCCCTCGCGTCCCGGCTCGTAGCCTCCCCCGTAGCCGGGCGAGATGCCCGCGCGAACGGAGAGGAGCCCGGGCTGGTCCTGGCCGCACTCGTCCGTCCAGACCGGCTGCGAAGGCATCTCCTCCATCTCTGCGCCCTCGATCGCGTACCGGTCGCCGGGGCAGAAGCTGGTCTTGTCGCTCGGGCCCACGGTGGTGCCGTCGGCGGCGTTGCGGAGCTCGTAGACCGCGAAGCCGGCCAGGTGCCAGTGCCGGTGGGTCTCGGCTTCCGCGTACCGGAGCTCGTCTGGCACCTCGCGCACGCGCGCGGTCCCGTCCGTCCGGCGGACGAGTTGGCGCACGGTCAGCGCGGGAGCCTCCCGGCTCGGACGCTCGCCCTCGATCAGGAGCGGGCCGCGTCCGACGTTGTCGACCGCTGAGGCGAAGACCAGCCGGTAGGAGTCCCCCTCCTCGACGATCTCGAGCTGCGAGGGCACTGCCTGGTCGAGATCGGGGAGAAGCTCCTCGGGGCCGTCGTCGCGAAGCAGGAGGACGCCCGCCGCGGCCAGCGCGATGCCGGCGGCTGAGGCGACGAGGACGGCGAGCCAGCGCATGCTCTCACCGGTTGTCTACCTGACGGGCGGGGCCCCGCGACGGGGTGAGGGCTAGCCGCGGGTGCCGCTACCGGGCAGCCGAGGCTGCTCGGGGCTCGTGCCGCCCGGAAGAGTGGGGCCGGGGACGCGGTCGCCGGGCGGGGTCGAGGGCACCGGGTACGTCGGCGTGGGGGCCGAGCGGCTGGGGCCGGGCTCGGCCGGTGGAGCCGGCTCGGGCGCAGGGGCCGGCGCCGGGGGAGCCGGGCGGGCGACCGGGCCGCCGCCGCGCTCCGACGGCCGCTTCTTCGCGGGCGCCGGGTTCGAGACGAGGGTCGCGCCCCCGCCGTCTTCGACGAGCGCCGGGGTGGCCGGCTGGCTCCCGCCGCCGCGAACGGCGCTCTCCGGCTGCGGCCGGGCCTCGGGCGCGGGCGAAAGGTCGATCGCCGCGGCCACGGTCGTCCTCCCGAAGGCCGCCGACGCGTTCGCAGAGGGGAGCGAGATGGGGCCGGCGTCGGCGCCGAAGACGCGAAGCCAGAGGTAGATCGTGGCGGCCGTGCCGGCGGCGAGCAGGGCGAGGTTCACGCCCGCGAGGAGGTTCGGCCCGCTGCTCTCGGCCCGGCCGGCCGCGTGGCCGACTGCCAGGGCCGGGACCGGCGCGAGCGGCGGCGGCAGGGCCCTCGGCGCCTCCGGCACCGGCTCGGGAGCCCGCTGCGGCGGCAGGCCGACGGCGAGCGCCTCGAGGGCGCAGTCGACCCGGTCGAAGCCGTGCGTGATCCCGGGCACCATGACCTGGAACCCCTGCGGGTCGAACTGGCGGCCGCATACCCGGCAGTTCATCGGCCTTCCTTATATCAGGAAGGGACTGGTTTTTCTGGACCCGATTCAGGCCGAGGCGACGCGGTTCTTGCCGGCCGCCTTGGCCCGGTACAGGGCCCCGTCGGCCGCGGAGAGGAGCGCCTCGGCGCTCCTGGCGGCCGGGAACGCGGCAACGCCGAAGCTCGCCGTCACGGGCGGCCGGTCGCCGGTGATCTCCGGCAGCCGGAGCCGGAGGAGGGCGGCCTGCAACCGTCGCGCGAGCTGCTCGGCCCCGTCGAGGCCGGTCTCGGGGAGAAGGACGGCGAACTCCTCGCCGCCGTAGCGGACCGGCAGGTCGAAGTCCCGCACGTTCTCGCGCAGGACGTCGGAGAAGCGGCGGAGCACCTCGTCCCCCGCCTGGTGACCGTACCGGTCGTTGATCTGCTTGAAGTCGTCGAGGTCGGCGAGGACGAGCGCGAGCGGGTCGCCGAAGCGCTCGGCGCGGCGCACCTCGACTGCGAGCGTCTCGGTGAACCGGCGCCGGTTGGCGAGCTGGGTGAGCTCGTCGGTGATCGCCTGGCGCTTGACCGTGCGGTGGAGGCGCTCGTTCTCGATGGCGATCGACGCCTGCGCGGCGAGCCAGTGGGCGAGCTGCTCGGACTCCTCGTCGAACGAGCCGTCGCGCGGCGGGTAGAGGAGCAGGCGGCCGATCCCGTCCTCGTCGGTTCCCAGGCGCAGGGTGAGGGGGCCGCCGCCCTCCTCCGGCCGCCCGGCGCGGACGACCTCGGTCCCGCCGCTCACGAGCCGCGCGCCGGCGGCGCCCGTCGCCTCGATGGCGCTCTGGAGGATCACCGGTAGGAGCGCCTCGGGATCGTGGGTGGCCGCGAGCGCCTCGCCGATGAGCGCGACGGCCTCGCGGACGCGCTGCTCGTCGTCGCCGCCGCGGCGGACGTCGCGCGAGCGGCGCCGGCGATCCGCCTCCTCGGCCGCGCGTTCCTCGGCGAGGCGCCGCCGCTGCTGGACCAGAGCGATCGACCCGGCGAGGAGCAGCGCGAGGCCGACCGTGGCCAGGGCGGCATAGAACGCCCGGCGCTGCGTGTCCTCGACGGTCGCCTCGATCGGCGCTTCCGAGGAGAGCGCGGCCAGGCTGACGCCCGTGTCCTCGAGGAGCGGCGTCGACACGAAGCGGTAGCTCTCCGCGCCCTGCTCGAAGCTGCCCTGCTCTGCGGCCGGCAGGGCGGCGCCGGGCTCGAGCCCCCCCGAGGCGGCGAGCGTCTCGCCGCCGTCCGCGATGGCCAGCACCTCCATGTCCTCCAGGTCGGCTGCCTGCGCCAGGCGGTCGGCGAGCTCGCCGTCGAGCGGGACGCCGGCGACCACGCTGCCGACCGTCTCGTCCTGGTCGTCGATCACGTCCACCACCCTGCTCGCCGCCCACGAGTTGTCGCCCGCGAGGAGCCGGTCGTCCACGACGAGGCCGATGTCTCCCTCGGTCTCCGCGATCTGCGCGGCGGCCGCCGCGTCCCCCTCGGCGAGGGCGCGCTGCACCTCGGCCGAGGCGGCGATCCGCTGCGCGTTGGCCTCGGCGTCGTCGAGGGCGTCGGCGAACTCCCCCCGGCCCACGCGCAGGTTCGCCGTGAGGCGCGCGTCTAGCGCGTTCCGTTCCTGCCGCTCGGCGATCACCCCCGCGACCCAGGCCGCCAGGATGACGATAACCGCGCCCAGGAGGAGCGCCCAGAGCGCGAGAGCGAGCCGACCGCGGGCCGCTCGCGGTGCCATTCTCGCCAGCGTTGCCGTCGTTCCTCCTTTCTCCGAAGAGTTTAGAACGTCGGTTCGAGGACGTTCGTGACGATCAGCAGGACGATGATCGCCGCGAGCACGAGCCGGTAGACGACGAAGAGCGTGTAGCTGTGGTTTCGGACGTAGCCGAGCAGCGCCCAGATGGCGAGGAGGCCGGCCGCCGCCGAGGAGATCACGCCGACGAGAAACGGCCCCGCCGACCCCGGGGGGAGATCGCCGAGGAGCACGTCGGTGACCCCCTTCCAAAGCGACGCGCCGAACACGATCGGGATCAGCAGCAGGAACGAGAAACGAGCGGCCGAGTCGCGGTCGAGGCCGAGGAAGCGCGCCGCCGTGATCGTGATCCCGGACCGGGACACGCCCGGCATGAGCGCGAGGCTCTGGGCGAGCCCGACGGCCACGGCCGTCCCGGGCCCGAGATCGGCCATGCCGCGCCGCGCCGGCGTGCGGTCGGCGATCCAGAGCAGGATCCCGAAGACGGCGAGGGTGATGGCGATCTGCCACGGCTCGCCGAGGTGCTCGGCGATCACGTTCTCCCCGAGGGCTCCGATCAGCGCGGCAGGGACGGTGGCGACCGCGACGAACCACGCGACCCGCTCGTCGGGCGTCTCGATCCGCCGCCGCCGGACGCTCGCGAGCCAGGCGGCGACGAGCCGCTTCACGTCGGCCCAGAAGTAGGAGACGACCGCGACGAGCGTCCCCACGTGGAGCGCCACGTCGAACGTCTGGTTGAACTCGTCGTTCTGCTCGAGGTACTCCCAGCCGCCGAACCAGGGGACGAGGATCAGGTGCCCCGACGACGAGATCGGCAGGAGCTCGGTTGCGCCCTGGACGATCCCCAGGATGAGCGCCTGCCAGTTCGGAAGTGCCCCCGGCTCCTCGCCGACCTGGGCGACGGTGAGGCCAACGGCGACCAGGAGGGCCCCGCCGGCGACGGCAAGGAGGCCGGCGCGGCTCATCGACGGGTTATCGTAGGCGCCGGTGAGCCGCAACGACGTCATCCTCGGGGTCGCCGCCGCCGTCCTCGTCGTCTTCAGCCTCGTCGTCTCGATCGTGATCCCGCGCCGGGATCCGGGCTTCCCCGGGCGCAACATCGGGGTCTTCACCGTCGTCGCGATCACGCTCGTCGTGATCGTGCTCGCCACGGTCGAGATCGTCGGCGAGTCCCACGAGGCCGAGGGCTCGGAGGGCGGCGGCGAGAGCGTCCCGGCGGAGACGAACGGCGGCGAGGGTGGGGGCGGCGACGCGGCGGCGGGCGAGGCGGTCTTCACCGCGAGCTGCGGGTCGTGCCACACGCTCGAGGAGGCCGGCACGTCGGGCACGGTCGGCCCCAACCTCGACGAGTCGACGCTCGACCTCGACGCCGTCGTCGCGCAGGTCACGAACGGCGGCGGAGGCATGCCGGCGTTCGAGGGCACGCTCTCCGAAGAGGACATCCAGAACGTGTCCGCCTTCGTCGTGGCCTCACAGGGCTAGAAGGCGCCGGTCCGCGCCCTTCGAGCCCCGGAGATCGAGGCGGAGAGGGCGGGATTTGAACCCGCGACCCAGCTTTCGCCGAGTACGCGATTTCCAGTCGCGCTCCTTAGGCCACTCGGACACCTCTCCGCGGCAGGGCCATGGTATCCGCGTTTCGGGATCGCCTCTGGGGGCACAGGCCGCCTGGAAGCACCGACGCAGGAGGACCACCATGCCGCCACGCGGAGTGAAGAAGGGCTCGAAGCGCGCCCGCCAGTACGAGCACATCAAGGAGAGCGCCAGGGAGCAGGGCGCCTCCAGCGACCGGGCCGAGGAGATCGCCGCCCGCACCGTCAACAAGGAGCGTGCGCGCGCGGGCGAGTCGAAGACGCGCTCGCGGACGTCCACGCAGGACATGTCCTCGAGCCGCCGCGGCGGACGCCGCTCCGGCACGAACCGGCCGAAGGGCCGCACGAAGGACCAGCTCTACACCGAGGCCAAGAAGCTCGGCGTCGAGGGCCGCTCGAAGATGACGAAGGCCCAGCTCCAGCGGGCGATCGCCGGCAAGAAGTAGCGTCCGCGACATCCGCAGGAGCACCTACCCCTCGCTTGGCTCGCTGCAGCGGGACAACCGCACCTGCCGGGCCTGCGCCGAGGCGGGCTACCCGATCGAGTCGGCGCCGGTCCTCGAGGGCCGCGCCGGCCAGCGCGCCCTGATCGTCGGCCAGGCGCCCGGCATCGTCGAGGGCGCAGAGGGCCGGCCCTGGCGCGGGCGGGCCGGGCAGACGCTGCGGCGCTGGCTCGAGCTGGACGAGGACGCGTTCTACGGGACCTTCTACTGCGTCTCCGTCACCCGCTGCTATCCGGGGAGAGGGCCGTCCGGCCGCGGCGACCGCGCGGCGACGCCCGCCGAGCAGGAGCTCTGCTCGTTCTGGCTCGAGTGGGAGCTGCGGCTCCTCCGGCCCCGGCTCGTCCTCCTCGTGGGCGGCCTCGCCGTCGCCCGGCTGCTCGGCCGGCGGCGCCTGACGGAGTGCATCGGCTCGACCTGCCCGCTCGGCGAGGCGGTCGCCGTGCCGCTCCCGCATCCCTCCGGGGCGAGCGGCTGGCTGAACGACCCGGCGAACCGGGAGCGGCTGGACGCCGCCCTCGTCCTCGTCCGGCGGGAGCTGGCGGGGCTCGCTTGACAGAGCCTGTCCTGCCTGTTTAGTGTCGCTAAAGACGCTGGTGCAGCAGAGAACGCCGGCGCCTTCTGGTTCCCGGACCGTCCGAGCCGCAGGGACGGGAGCGGGGGCGGGGTCGGCGGAGCGGGCTCGCGACCCCAAGCGCGCGCTCCGCTCCGTCCCCCCGGACGTCTCAGTCCTTGAGGCGGCGGTAGAGCGGGAACGCGTACCAGAAGAGAACGAACGCGAGGGCGACGAGCGAGGACACGATCACCGTCGCGGGCTCCCCGAACAGGACGTCCGTGATCAGGTAGACGGACGCGGTCATGGCCGCGGCGATGAAGACCGTGGCGGTAATGGCCGTGCGCGTGGCCATCACCATCAGCGCCTCCTTGTCCTGCTTGCGCCAGCGGATCCGGTGTGACGCCGTCGGGGTGATCAGGAGGATGATCGCGATCGTGGCGCAGAGGAGCGCCGCGTAGTAGACGTACTCCTGCTGCGTCGTCAGCTCGGCGAAGCGGTTCTGGAACGGGAGGATGAGCAGGAAGGCGAAGAGCACCTGCACGCCGGGCATCGCCAGCCGGTGCTCCTCGACGAGCTCGCTCCATTCCTGGTCGAGGACCTCCTTGCTGCGCTGGGCCACGGGCGGCAGCGTACCGGCTGCCGCCCGTCGCCAGTCCGTCGCGCGGCAACTAGGCCGGCAGCTCCTGGATCGCGCGATAGCCCTCGGCGATGGCGCTGTGCCGTGTACGCCATCGCGCCCGAGTCGCTGTTGGCGATCGAGACGTTCCTGAAGGGGACACGGCCCTTCACGTGCGGCTGGTCGGCGACCGGCCCGAACGCAGACGGGTCCCACACGGACGTGAGCTCGTGCGCGTACCCGTAGTTCCAGCGGTTGATCATCACGGCGTGCACGTCCCGCTCCGGGTCGAAGTCGCCGCCCGATTTGTTGACGCTTCGGTCGAGCACGTCCCAGACCGCTCCTTCGAGCTCCTGGAAGCTCAGCTCCAGGAGCCGCTTGCGGCCGCCCTCGTAGGCGGCGAGCTGCGGCGTCGCCGTGTGATCCGAGGGGACGACCTGGAAGCTGAGCACGGCCGGCGCGCCCGGCGGCTCGTTCGGGGTCGGCCCGTAGGCAGACCCGAAGCGCGCGCCGGCCGCCAGCGAGGTCGAGTCCCAGAAGAGGCTGTTGCCGCGCGGCGTGACGCTCGAGATCTGGGAGTCGGCGAACGCCTGCCAGCTGTTCAGCAGGGCCCGGGCGTAGATCAGCGGCACCTTTCTCGCGTAGCAGAGGTTCTCGACCTGCTCCGCCGGGAGCCCGTCGACGATCTTGGCCGTGACCCGGTTCCAGCAGGCCATGACGACGTGCCTGCCGACGACCCGCTTGCCCTTGCCGCCGACGACGTACTCCACGATCGCGTTGTTCCGCCAGTCCTTCGCCGGCTTCACGCGGAACACCATGCTGTTCAGCCGGATGCGGACGGCGTTGCCGGGCCGGTCGAGCTTGGAGTAGTCCGTCGTCGCCTTGACGATGGTCTCCTGGTTGGGCCGGCCGCCGTCGACGTCCGGGATCGCCGCCGGGATGAGCTTGGCGACGAGGAGCCGGAGCAGCGAGATGTTCCCGTCGGGCCAGGCGCGCGAGGGCCCGCCGTTGGGGATGAAGTCGAGCTGCGGCGTCCTTCCGATCCCCGGGAAGCTCTCCTCGACGAGCCCGAGCCCGCCGAACCCGGCCTGCCCGAGCGCCCAGGCGTCGGCGGCCGAGATGGCCTGGACACCCGCGCCGAGCAGGCTGTGCCCGTTGCGCTGGTACCAGATCGTCGACTCGTCGGGCACGCCGACGTAGTCCATGTAGTACTGCTTCTGGGTCATCCGGGCGAGGAGCTGCTTCTTGTCCGCGTCGCTCATCGGCCCGTGCTCGAGGGCGATCCAGTCGGTGGTCGTGTCGGTCTGGATGCGGGCGATGCCGTCCTGTGCCGCCTGCGAGAACGGGGTCTGTGCCAGGAACTCCGGCCAGGGCTGGCTCCCGAGCCGGTTCCGGATCAGCGTGTCCGTGCCCCAGTCCTCCGAGGGGAAGAGGAGCATCGGCCGGAGCCCGTATGAGGCCGGGATTCCCGCCGCCGACGAGCTCGGGAAGTTGTTGTAGTCGACCCCGCAGAACGCGAGCAGGTCGACGGCCGGCTGGCCGTACGAGCCGGGGATGTCGAAGAGCCCGCCCGCCGGCTGGTTCCAGGTGCCGATGGAGTCCAGGTTCACCGTGCCGCCGTTCCGTAGGACCATCAGGTCCTGGCCCTGGTACGGGATGTGGAACTCGTTCCGGTGCGAGTGGCCGCCGAAGTCGGCCAGCGGGTCGAGCACGAGGATCTTCGCGTCCGGCCCGAAGCGATCCCGGTAGAACTTCGCGGCCGCCAGGCCGGAGGCGCCGGCACCGACGACGACGCAGTCGTACACCTCGCCCGTGTCCTGGATGCGCCTCGGCTTGATGCCGGTGCCGCCGCGGGTCGAGTGGACGTCCTTCTGGTTCGGCTTGCCGTCGATGGCCATGTACTGGCTGAGGACGGCATCGGGCTGGCCCTTCAGGCCGGTCGCCGTCGGCGGGTAGAAGTCCGGGTCGGCCGCCCCGCTCGCGGCGAACGCCGCCTCGGCGCCGGTGAGGCCCGGCAGCGCCGAGGCCGCGGCCAGGCCGGCGGCCGTGATGGCGACGCCGTCGAGGAAGTCCTTGCGCGTGATCTTGCTGTCGGGATTCCACGGATCCCGAGACTTGCCGTTCGCCATGACGCACCCTCCTGCGTCCGAGGTTGACGGCCGATGCTTGCGCACCGGCACGGGCGAAGCAAGATCCCCAGGTCAGTAGGATGAGCCCACGATGAGTCCCGAGCGTGCACAGGAGCTCCTGACGGCCGAGCGGCAGCGCATCGAAAGGGCGCTCGCAGACCTCGGAGAGCCGGTCGGCCGCGACGAGCTGGCGACGCTCGACAACCCCGCCGACCAGGGCAGCGAGCTCTACGAGCGCGAGCTCGAGGAGGGGCTGCTCGAGCGGCTCCGCCGCGACCTCGAGGCGCTGGAGCGCGCCGAGGCACGCCTCGCCGCGGGGACGTACGGGCTCTCCGTCGAGAGCGGGGAGCCGATCCCGGACGAGCGGCTGGAGGCCTACCCGCTGGCCGAGCGGACGGTCGACGAGGAACGCCGCCGCCAGCGCGGTTTGTAGCGACCGGGACGGGGAATGCACCGGCGTACGAAACCGTTTTAACGATCGAAGCCGCTCGCCCGGCCACCGGGTGGGCGGTCAATCTTGCGAGTGAAAGGAACTACCGATCCAGACTTACTTGGAGACTTCTGACATGCAGACGCTGCTCGAGGACGGGGAGCGCGATCTCGCCCTGCTCGAGGACGACGAGAGCGTGGAGGAGGAGTTCGACATCGGAGACGTCGAGGTGGAGCTCCCCAGCTCGGCGGGCTCGCTCGACCTCTTCCTGAACGAGATCGGCCGCCACCCGCTGCTGACCGCGGCGGAGGAGGTCGTCCTCGCCAAGGCCGTCGAGCGCGGCGACGAGGCGGCGAAGGACCGGATGATCAACTCGAACCTGCGTCTCGTCGTCTCGATCGCGAAGCGCTACCGCGGCCGCGGCGTGCCCTTCGGCGACCTCATCCAGGACGGCGTCATCGGCCTGAACCGCGCGGTAGAGAAGTTCGACTACCGCAAGGGCTTCAAGTTCTCGACGTACGCGACCTGGTGGATCCGGCAGGCCGTGCAGCGGTCGGTCGCGGGCCAGTCGCGCACCATCCGCGTGCCGACGCACGTCCACGAGCGGCGGAACAAGCTGAGCGCCGCGGCGCGCAAGCTCGAGCCCACGCTCGGGCGTCCGGCGACCTACGAGGAGCTCGCGGAGGCCACCGGCCTCTCGCTTCTCCACGTCGAGGAGGCGCTCGACGTCGTCGAGGCGCGCGTCTCGCTGAACCGGCCCGTGGGCAGCGACGCCGACGGGGAGCTCGGCGACCTCTTCGCGGACGCGAACGCCGACGATCCGGAGGAGGCCGCGGAGGAGTACCTGCGCGGGCGGGCCGTCCGGCTCGCGCTCGAGCAGCTGCCCGAGCTCGAGCGGCGTATCCTCGAGCTCCGCTACGGCCTCGACGGCGAGCCCCACTCGCTCGAGGCGATCGGCGCG
>Ga0299913_10002206_pt1 | contig 15200 bp, 11 predicted proteins | sample RVTome_9_FD_201360 | JGI IMG/M metagenome (GOLD analysis project Ga0299913, IMG submission 201360) | Soil microbial communities from uranium-contaminated site in the Upper Colorado River Basin, Wyoming, United States - RVT155D38 (version 2) ...
ACGCGGTTCGATGCGGGCTCGTCTAGCGGATCCGCACGCGCGCGCCGGGGTTGACCGCGCACCAGGCGCGGAGGTAGAGCGTGAGCTCGAGCCGCTCGCCCTCGGGGAGCGGAGAGTCGGGTATCCGCACGCGCAGCCTGGACCCGTCCAGCTGCTCGACGCCACAACACGCCCGCTCCAGGAAGGCGACGAGGTCGCCGGTGTGCCGCGGGTCGTCGAGTTGGATCTCCATGGGGCGCTCGGGAGCCTCCACCGAGCCGCTCGGTGGGGACGGTCACACCGTGGCGGACGCGGGCCCTGGGCGAAACTGCCCGTAGGCGCAGACCACCCTCCTCGCACGAACGGGAACGGACGGGTCGGAGCGCGGACGGGCGGGCTCATCCTCGTCGGCGCGAGCGTCGCTCTGCTCATCATCGGCTCGCTGGCCCTGCAGGCACGCCTCGAGACGCTGGACCGTATCGTCGAGCCCTTCCTGTTCATCGGCCTGGTCCTCTTCCTCGCGCACGCGGCCGCGCTCGGCCACCGGCGGGCCGTCGACGCGGCCGTGGTCCGGGAGCGCCGGCGCATGGCGCGCGAGCTGCACGACGGCCTCGCGCAGGAGCTGGCCTTCGTCGTGACCGAGTGCGGCCGCCTCGGCTTGGATCCCGGGCTGCGCGGCATCGCCCGGGCGGCGCAGAGCGCGCTCGCGGAATCGCGCCGGGCCATTCTCGCCCTCAGGCGACCGGTAGCGCCGTCGCTGGCCGAGGAGCTGGAGCAGGTCGCGCGTCACGCGGCGGATCGTGCGCAGCTCCGCCTCGACCTGCGGCTCGGCGTCGGCATCGACCTTCCGCCAGCGTCGCGTATCGAGCTTTCCCGCATCGTCCACGAGACGATTGCAAACGTGGCGCGACACGCCGAAGCGACGTGCGTCCGCGTCGAGCTCTCGGCCGAGCACGGCACGCGGCTCGCCGTCAGCGACGACGGGGTCGGATTCGATCCGAGCTCGGAGGCCGGCCGGTCCGGCTTCGGCGTCCTCGGCATGCGGGAGCGCGTGAAGGCGCTCGGCGGGGAGCTACGGATCGTGTCGCGCCCCCAGCGCGGCACGCGGGTGGAGGTGCTCCTCCCGTAGCCGCGCCACTCCGCGTCCTGGTGGCCGACGACCATCCGCCGCTGCGTGCGAGTGTCAAGCGCGCGCTCGAGGAGCACGGCTTCGAGGTCTGCTTCGAGGCGGCGAATGCCGCCGATTCCGTGGCCGCCGCCGAGCGCGAGCGGCCGGACGTCTGCGTGCTGGACGTGCAGATGCCCGGCAACGGCATCTGCGCCGCGGCACAGATCGCGGCCCGCCTCCCGGAGACCGCCATCGTCATGCTGACCGTGTCGGATAGCGACGAGGACCTCTTCGCCGCGCTTCGCGCAGGGGCCCAGGGATACCTGCTGAAGGACATGGACCCCGGCAGGCTTCCGCTTGCGCTGGAGGGCGTCCTCGCCGGGGAGGCGGCGTTGCCGAGGGCACTGGTGGCCCGCGTGCTCGACGAGTTCAGGACGCGCCGGCGCCGGCGGCGCCTGCTTCTTCCGGGCGGGCGCGGATGCACCTTGACCGACCGCGAATGGGAGACGCTCGAGTTCCTTGCGGAAGGCCTTTCGACCGCCGAGGTCGCCGAACGGCTGCTCGTGGCTCCCGTCACCGTCAGGCGGCACGCCGCGGCGATCGTCAAGAAGCTGAACGTCGGCGATCGCCGCTCCCTCCTGCAGCTGGTCCGCGCAGCCGAGACCCACCCACCGAAGAGAACGGGCTGAGCTACCCGTCTGCGGGGCGAACGCCGTCGTCCGGACGTTCATAACCGGGACAGGGCGCGAACTGCGCTCCCGGAGCACCGTCCACGGAGGCGGTCGTCGGCGATCCACGCAAGGAGAGAACAGTGTCGAAGCCGGAGCGCACACGAGCACGGGGCAGGCTCGGCCTGGTCCTCGGGACACTCGTCGCGACGGGGCTGCTCGCAGTCGGAGCGTCCGCGGACGACATCAGGAACGACCTCAGCGGGACCGCCGGCGTCATGACCCTCACCTCGGGAGGGGATACCGGGTCGACCGCCCTCACCGTCGTCCCGCGCAACGGGGACGGCAAGAACGGCTGCAACCTCGCGGGGACGTCGGTGCTCGTCGTCTCCGTTCACTCGAGCGACACATCGGTCGCCACGGCGAGCCCGGCCTCACTGACGTTCGAGAGCTGCGGCGACGTTGAGATGGTGACCGTGACCTCGGGATCGCCCGGCACGGCGACCGTGAGCTTGGCACAGGTGTCGAACACGACAGGCGCGTCCTTCAACCTCGTGCCTGCAGCGTTCACCGTCCACGTCGTCCCGCCGCCGAACACGCCTCCGACGGTTGCCGTTACGGGCGTCGACCACGGTGCGAGCTACGCGAAGGGCTCGGTGCCGGCAGCCGGCTGCGCGGTCGAGGACGCCGAGGATGGCACAGCGAGCTTCGCCGCCGACCTGAGCGCAATCAGCGGCGCCTACGCCGCGGACGGGCTCGGCAACCAGACTGCGAGCTGCTCCTTCACCGACGAGGGCGGTCTCATGCAGGAGACGTCCGCCACGTACTCGATCTACGACCCGTCGGCGCCGACGATCGACTGGACGCTCACGCCCTCGTCGCCTGACGGAGACGAAGGCTGGTACCGGAGCGATGTGACGCTCACTTGGGACGTCGGCGAGCCGGAGTCTCCGAGCTCCCTCGCGCTCGACGGCTGTGACGACCAGAGCATCGTGACGGACGGCGAGTTCGTCTTCTCCTGCTCGGCCACGAGCGCCGGCGGCTCCTCCGGGCCGGTCGACGTATCCGTGAAGCGCGACGCGACGAAGCCGACCATCTCAGGGTCGGGCACTCCGGAGGCCAACGGGTACGGCTGGAACGCGGGCGACGTCGTCGTGTCGTTCGCGTGCGCCGACGCCCTCTCGGGTCTCGCCTCCTGCACCGCCGACCAGACGCTCGTGGGCGAGGGGCGCGACCAGTCGGTGGTCGGCATCGCGCGAGACCGGGCCGGAAACATCGACTTCGCCACCGTCGGCGGCATCAACATCGACCGCACGGCTCCGGACGCTCCGTCCGCGACGCCGGACCGTGCGCCGGACTACACAGGCGCCGGCGGCTGGTACAGGGACGGTGTCGTGGTGACCTTCGCCGGCGGCGAAGATCCCGATCTGGCCAACGGCGACGCCGGGAGCGGGGTCGACCCGGCGACCGTGCCGGCGAACGCCGCTTTCGACACCAGCGGCTCGCATACGGTGAGCGGGACGGTGCGTGACCGGGCCGGGAACGAGTCGGCAGCCGGCAGCCTCTCGCTGCAAGTGGACGCCGACGCCCCATCCATCGCAGTGGTCTGCCCCTCCACCCCTGTCATCCTCGGGAGCAGCGCGAACGCGCACTGGACGGCCGCAGATGCCGAGTCGGGTCTCGCAACGCCGGCCTCCGGCTCGGTCGCGCTCGACACGACGTCCGTCGGGACGAGGTCGGCGAGCGCGCCGGCAGCCGAGGACAACGTCGGCCACTCGGCCGGCGCGGCGTGCGTCTACAGCGTCGTCTTCGACTTCAGCGGCTTCTTCCGGCCCGTCGACAACCCCCCGACACTCAACGTGGTGAAGGCGGGGAGCGGGATCCCTCTGAAGTTCTCGCTGAGCGGCGACCAGGGACTGGACATCGTCGCCTTCGGATACCCGGCGTCATACGGCGTCGACTGCAATACGTCCGCGCCGCTCGACACCGTCGAGCAGACCGTGACCGCCGGGGCGAGCGGCCTCTCCTATGACGCCGACGTCGATCAGTACGTCTACGTCTGGAAGTCGGACAAGGCCTGGGCGGGAACGTGCCGCCGACTCGACGTGACTCTGATTGACGGCACGCGGCACATCGCCCACTTCAAGTTCGCGAAGTAGCAACGGCGCGAACGACAAGGGAGAGGGGCGCCGCGCGCCCCTCTCCTCCTGGGGGGCAGAGGGCGTTCACGGCCTGAACGCTGAATCCGCCCTCCGACCTATTGCTTCATCGAGCGAGCGGCGCCACGCTTTGGAGCCCCACTTGGAGTGGGGGTTCCGAGGGAGGGTTGCGGCATGAAGACGAAGGTCCTGATCGCGGACGATCATCCACTCGTCCGCAGCGGAGTGCGGCGTGCTCTGGAGGAGGAGCAGGACATCGAGGTCGTCGGAGAGGCGACGAACGGGGCGAAGGTGCTGCCTCTGATCGGGCAGACAGGCCCGGATCTCGTCGTCCTGGACATCAGCATGCCGCAGCTGGACGGGCTCGCGTGCCTGGACCAGATCCACAAGCGGTACCCGGACGTGAAGGTCGTGATCCTCTCGGCTACCGGCGATCCGGACCGAGTGCAGGCGGCGCTCGCACGGGGAGCGACGGCGTACGTCGTAAAGAGCATCGACGTACGCGACCTGGCCTCCGCGTTGCGACAGGCGGTCGAGGGGACCGTTTTCCACGCTCTCGGCGTGCAGCACGACTCGGAGGGACAGCTCGCCGAGTCGGCCGGCCTCACCAAGCGTGAGGTCGCGATCCTGAAGGCCGTCGCCCGCGGTCTCTCGAACCAGGCGATCGGACGGGAGCTCTGGGTCAGTGAGCAGACCGTGAAGTTCCACCTGCGTAACGTCTTCCGCAAGCTCGGGGTGGGAAGCCGCACGGAGGCTGCCCGCTACGCGTTCGAGCACGGGCTCGTCGAGAGCTCGGTCTGACGAGATGATCGCTTTGACGGGCGCGCTTCTCGAGCGTGTAGAGGTCTTCGTCGCCGACGCGGTCGGGGAGGGGGGCGATGCTGTCCTCGCCGCAGGAGAACGCGCGCGGGCGCTGATCCGAGCGGGCGGAGCATCGCCGGAAGCTGAAGAGCGCGCCGCGCTCGCCTTCGCGGGCGAGACCCTGGGCGTCCTCACGCTCGAGAGCGGGTTCGGCGAGGTAGCAGAAGCGGTGGTAGAGCTTCTCCGGACCGAGACGCAGCGCCCCCGGATCGCCGTGACGCTCGATCTCTACCGGGAGCTCCTCCGCAGCCGCCTCCTGAGCGAGCTCCCGCCGGCAATGGCCGCGGAAGGAATCCTCCGGGCCGCGGTGTCGCTCGGCCCGCTCGAGGAGGCGTCGCTCTGGCAGGCGGATGCAGGACGCGGCCTCGTATGCCTCTCCCTCGTCGGAAGGGACGCCGCCACCAGGCGAGTTCGAGCGTGCGCGCGAGAGATGCTTCTCAACGGCCGCAGTCGGGACAACGACCGAGGCCACGTCCACGCGGTTCCCGTCTTCCGTTGGGGCGGCACCTACGCCGCGCTGGTTCTGCGTGCTCGGCCTGCCAACCGAGAGGTGGCGCTTGCGTATGCAGGCGAGGCCGCTTCCGAGCTGACCGCGGTCCTCGAGCGCGAGCGGCTCCTCCTGCGAGGGGCGTCGCACGAGCGGGCGCTCGTAGAGACGAGCGAGCGGCGGCTGGTCCGCATCGGTCTCGACATCCATGACGGGCCGCTGCAAGTGCTCGCGATGCTGGTCGGGGACACGTGCATCCTGCGGGACCGCCTCACCGCCGACCTCGGCGGTGACACGAATCGCAGGCTCGTGCTCGCCTGGCTCGACGACTACGCGCTTCGCCTCCGCGAGGTCGACGAGGAGCTCCGTGAGCTCGCGCTGTCGCTGGAATCGCACCGACTGCGACACGCCGACTTTGCCGTCGCGCTTCGGGACGAGGTCTTGGCGTTCGCGGCTCGGAGCGGCATCGAGGTCGACATCGACGTCACCGGCAGCTTCGGCGACCTGACGGCCTCGCAGCGCTTCGCGATCGCGGCGGTCGTTCGAGAAGCGCTCGCCAACGGCCGCGCGCATGGCAGCGCATCACACGCGCGGCTGCGGGTGCGCGCCACCGCCGCATGCATCCGTGCAACGGTGGTCGACGACGGCCGGGGATTCGATGTCGAGCGTGCGCTCGTCGCCGCGGCGGCGAGGGGGCGCTTGGGGCTCGTCGGGATGAGCGAGCGGGTGCGGCTGCTAGGAGGCCATCTCGCCGTCGACAGCCGCCCCGGCGGTCCGACGGCGATTACGGTGACCCTTCCCCGCTGGGAGCCGGTGACAGAGATCGTGCGGGGCCAGGGGCGTCGCGCAGCCCGGACCCGGTAGCTCATCTACCCAAAGGGCCGTCTCCGACTGCTCTGTCGATGGGGCCGCGGTGGCTCCTGGGGACGGAGACTGTGGGCAGCCGTCGCGCGGCCTCCGGATCGGCCCAAGCGAACGCGGCAAGGGCGAACCCTCCGTGCCGCGCGGCGGCGCTCCCTCTTTGTTCGCCGAGGGGAGACCCAACTTTCGGAGAGGAGCGGACAGGCCCTTCGACGGTCGTCCGGCCTGTCGACGCACGTAGGCTGAGTCCATGGGCAATCAGGACACCGAGAGCAGGCCGGCTCGGGTTTCGGAGAGGACCGCCGTGCGCTGCTGGCGGCGGACGCAGTTCCTTGCGCTGGGGTTCACCCCGAGGGAGGCGGAGGTACTGACGAAGGCGCCCGTCGATGTCGGCCTCGTGCGGAAGCTGGTCGCGGCGGATTGCCCGCTCGAGACGGTGCGCCGCATCGTCCTCTAGGCGCTCAGCTCGAGCTCGAGCGGCGTGCGGAAGCGCGGCGCGACGCGGACTCCGCCGAGCCACCCTCCGAGGCGCTCGGCCTCGGCCTCGATCGCGGCGCGCGCCTCGGCGCCGACGTCCTCGAGCAGGCGAAACGCGACCTCGCCGCCGGAAGGCTGGCCCCAGCCGCCGACGATGCGGCCGTCGCACCACACGCTCGGCCCAGCGTTCCCCGCGGTGTCGAAGAGCGCCGGCCCGTGCGGGCCCAGGTACCACTCCCGGCGCTTCCAGCCCATGACGGTGGGGTCGAGGCCGGGGAGGAGGGCGATCCAGGGCTCCGGCGCGTCGACGGGCTCCAGGTCGTCGGCGAGGACGAGCCCCGGCTCGCCGTCGAGGTCGACCTCGACCGTCTCGAGCGCGCCGAGGGCGCGCTTCGTCTCGCCCGCGGTCCAGCCCGTCCACCAGCGCAGGTCCGTGAGCGTCGCCGGGCCGAAGGAGCCGAGCCAGCGGCGCGCGAGCTCCACGTGTGCCGCCTCGGGCTCCCACTCTTCGAGTCCGCCCGGCAGCCACGACGCCAGCGGCGTCCAGCGGTACTGGCTGCTGAGCCACGAGCCGCGCGGCCTGCCACGGACGACTCGCCCCTCGGCGCCGAGCAGGACGAGGAGGCGCGTCGTCAGCCTCTGCACGCCCTCCCACTTGGTGCCCTTGCCGAACGGGAACTCCTGGCGGAGCGCCGGTACGTCCTTGCTCAGCTCGACGCCGGTCGCCTCGCCGCGCGCCGCCAGCGCCTGCAGAGTGGCCTGCTCCACCTCCCGGAGGTGGGCCGTCGCGTCGGCGTGTAGGCCGGCGCCGTCGATCATCTGCTCCAGCTTGCCGCGCTCCCGGGCTGCGATCGCGCCGGTACAGGCCGCCTGGACGACGCCCGTGAGCTCGACCGGGAGGACGAACATCGTCCGCCGCATGCCGAGCATTCGCACCAGCGTCCGCTCCTCATAGAGCGCGCGCTCGACGGCCGCGAGCTCCGGCTCCCGCATGCGCGCGGCGGCGGCGAGGTAGACGGAGGCCGGGTCGGTGGCGTGCAGGCCGACCAGGTCTCCGGCGATCTCGACGGGATCGTCCGAGCAGGCGGAGGGCGCGAGGCGATGGCGCCGGGCGAGCCGCGCCCGCCGCTCCTCGACCCCGATCCGCCGCATGGGCCTCAGTTCGGGATGCGCAGGATGACCTTGCCGAGCTGGCGGCCGGCCTCGAGGTGCTCGTGCGCGGCTGCCGCCTCGGCCAGCGGGAAGACGCGGTCGACCACGGGCTGGGCGCGGCCGCTCTTCACGAGCTCGTAGACGGCGGCGAAGTCTTCGCGGGTGCCCATGGTCGAGCCGACGATCGTGAGCTGCTTCCACCAGATCCGGTGGAGGTTCGCGGGCGGGTTCGGGCCGCTCGTCGCCCCGATGACCGCGACCCGGCCCTGCGGCGCGGCGACCTGGAGGGACGTCTTCCACGTCGCCTCGCCGACGTGCTCGACGACGACGTCGGCGCCGTGCCCGCCCGTCGCCTCGCGCACGGCGGCCACGACATCGCCTCCGGCGTGGTTCACGGTCGCGTCGGCGCCGAGCTCGTCCCGCGCGCGGGCGAGCTTCTCGTCGCTCGACGAGGTCACGATCACGCGGGCGCCGAGCGCCTTCGCCACCTGAAGCGTCGCGGTCGCGACGCCGCTCCCGATCCCCCAGACGAAGACCCACTCCCCTTCACGTAGGCCCGCCCGGGTGACCAGCAGGCGGTAGGCGGTCTCGAAGACGAGCGGGAAGGCGGCCGCCTTTTCGAAGGAGAGGCTGTCGGGGAGCGGATGGACGTACTCCGCGGGCAGGGCGATCAGCTCCGCGTGCGTGCCGTCCATGTGCTCGCCGACGATGCGCACGCCGTCGTCGAGGCCGGGGTTGAGGACGACCCGGTTGCCCGGCGAGAAGCGGTCCGTGCCCTCGCCGAGCGCCGCGACGACGCCGGCGCCATCGGCGCCGAGGATGCGCGGCTTGGGCGCCGACGGAAGCCCGCGTCGCAGCCAGATGTCGAGGTGGTTGAGGGACGCGGCCCGGAGCGCGATCAGCACCTCGCCCGGGCCAGGGGCGGGGTCGGGCGCGTCCTCGTAGCGGAGGACCTCGGGCCCGCCGTCCTCGTGGATTCGAACCGCCTTCACCCGGGCGATCCTAACCGGCCTCCGCTGCTACCTTGGTCGTGAGATGACGACCGCCGAGCTCAGCCGCCTGGCGGAGGAGCTCGGGATCGACGTCGTCGGCGCCGCGCCGGCCGAGCCGTACGCCGAGACCGAGCGCCATATCCGCGAGCGCCGCGCCCGGGGCCTCTTCGCCGGCATGCGCTTCACCATGGCGCAGCCCGAGGTCTCGTGTCACCCGGAGACGCTGCTCCCCGGAGCGCGCACGGTCGTCTCGGCGGCCCTCTGCTACTACGCGCCCGGGCCGGACCCCGAACCGGGGGAGGGGCGGCTGCCGCGCTACGCCTGGTCGGACCGGTACGCGGAGCTGCGGGAGAAGCTCACAGCGCTGGGCGAGCGCTGCGGGGGCTCCTACCGGGTGCTCGTCGACGCGAACCAGCACGTCGACCGCGAGGGCGCCGCCCGCGCCGGCGTCGGCTTCTACGGAAAGAACACGATGCTCATCACACGAAAGCACGGCTCCTGGGTCGTGCTCGGGACGCTCGTCACGGACGTCGTCGTGGAGCCGAGCCTGCCGCTCGACCTCGACTGCGGCTCCTGCACGCTCTGCATCGAGGCGTGCCCGACGGGCGCCCTCGACGACCCCGGCGTTCTCGACTCGACCCGCTGCCTCTCCTACTGGACGCAATCGCCCGACCCGATCCCCGAGGAGTACCGCGCCGAGCTGGGCACCCAGGTCTACGGCTGCGACATCTGCCAGGACGTGTGCCCGTGGAACCGCGGGATCGAGAAGCGCCGCGCGGGGGAGACCCCGCCGGCGGGCGCCGAGCCCGTCGTCTCCCTGATCGAGTGGCTCCAGGCCGAGGACGAGGAGCTGCGCGGGCGCTACGACCGCCTCTACTTCCCGCGCAACGACCCGCGCTACCTGCGCCGGAACGCCCTCGTGGCGGCGGGCAACTCCGGCCGCGTCGAGCTCGCGGACGCCGTGCGCCCGTACGCGGAGGGCGAGGACGATCTCCTCGCCGAGCAGGCCGGATGGGCGCTCGCCCGCCTCGGCGGCGGCGAGCCGTGAGCGCCGGCGAGTTCGGCTGGCAGGCGACGAAGGACGGCCGAATCCGGATCACATGGCGGGGGCGGGTCGTGACGACGCTCGCAGGCGCGGCGGCGGCGCGCTTCGTGCGCCAGGCCGAAGGCGCCAGACGAGGAGACGGTGCAGGGCCTGCTGGCCCGCGCCACGGGGAACTTCAAGCGCGGCAACGAGCGGCGCGGATGACGCCGCGGGCCGCGGGCACGCTGGTGGTGCTCACGGCACTCGTGGCTGCCTGCAGTCCATCTCGGCCGGACACGCAAGGCGTCGCCAGCGACGACGAGGCGATGGCGGCGCGCATCGGCGAGTACTTCGAGCGCAACGGCAGCTCCGCGTCCTGGTACGAGAGCATCGACACGATCCGCGTCGACGACGGCGTGATCACAGTCGAGACGAGCCTCGAGCTCGACGGTGCCGACCGGCAGGCGGGACGGGAGATCTGCAGCCTGATCCACGGCTCGGACGAGGCCGACTTCACGCCGGGCCATACGATCGACGGCGCGGATGGGGCGTCCATGCCGTGCCCGGCTCGTCAACGCGTCTGAACGCGCCACCGCCGGCGGGTCCCTAGATTCGGGCCCGCCGGCGGCGTACTCTGTAGCGGTCGTCACAATGGCTTCCCATTTCGACCGCCGGGGGGTCGCATGCTGACGCTGCTCGGCTTCCTTGCGGTCGGCGCCGTCGCCTCCAACGTCCTGCGCCGGTGGGACGTGGCCAGAGGCCTGCTCTGCGACCTGGCGGTGGCCCTTCGCCCGCTCTCGCTTCCCGTGCTCGTCCTCGTGCTCGTCGCGGCGGCCCGCGCGCTTCCGCTCGGCGTGGCGCTGGGCGTCTTCGTCCTGGGAATCTTCGTCGCGGCCCGGTTCGTGATCGTCCCGGAGTGGGGGACGGTCGTCCGCGTGCACAGGCTCGTCAGCTCCCTCTTCGACCAGCCGCGCATCCCGGCTCCCGGGATCACGCCGTTCCGCCGCATCTCGCCCGTGAGCCTGCTTCGCACCTTCCAGCTCGTCGTCGTCCCGGGGCTCGTCGTCGTCGCCTTCGTGTCCCCGTCGTTCTGGCTCGGCGGCCGGGGAGGCTGGGTCACGGCTTTCGCCGAAGGCGGCATCATCGTCATGGGGCTTGCGCTCCTGGCCCGTCTGACGGGGTTCTCCAGGAAGCCGCTGCGCGCGCTCTGCGCGTTCCTTCTCTGCCTGCTCGCAGCGCGCTCGCTCGTGCTTGCGGGGTTCATCCCCGGGGAGAGCCTCCTACGCGACCTGCCGGGCTGGCAAGCCTTCTCGCCCCGGAAGATCGCCATGGCGTTCGGTGCGGCGCTCCTGCTCTGCGCGATCGTCGGGAGCCTGGCCCTCCGTTCCGGCACGGAGGGCCGCACGGCGTGGCTCCGCCGTCTCGACACCACCTGGACAGGCGAGCGGGTGGCGAACGGCGCGGCCGCCGTGGGTTTCCTGTGGTCGTTCGTCGCCGCCCTCGCGCTCACGATCTCGGTCTTCTGGGGCATCTACGTGATCTCGCATGCCCAGGGGAGTGCGAGCGGCGGCGTAACGGCGCGGCCTCTCTCCGACCTCGAGAACGGCGCGTCGCTCCGCCCCAGAGCGCTGAGCGACCGGGAGCTCGCCGAGGCGTACATGCCCGTCTTCGTCTACGCGGAGCACCAGAGCTGGCTTCCGTCGCCGGTCGACTCCTACCTCGGCGAGGCGACCCTCGTCTCCGTGCGAGGCGAGCGCGAGCCGGCGCCGGAGTCGCCCTCGGAGCTTCCGTCGACCTGCGGCGCGGACGTGGCGCCGCCGTGCTACCGGCTCACCATCAAGTGCGAGAGCGCCGATCGCGGCTGCGCGGGCCGTAACGAGCTGCCTGCGACCGACGAGCTCCAGCGGCACGGCACCGTCTACGCGCGCGTCCTGCGAGCCGACACGCGGCTCCGCAAGTCGCGCCAGACTCAGGAGGCCGACGCGGTGCTCGCCTATCCCGGGCCGCTCGACGCTCCCGTCCGGACGCTCCTCCAGTACTGGCTCTTCTACCGCTACGACGAGTGGGCCGCACCGACGATGCTCGGACGGCTCGTCCAGCGCCACGAGGCGGACTGGGAGTCGATCACGATCGGGTTCTCGGCCACCGAGCCGCTATTCGTAGCGTATTCGGCCCACTGTGGCGGGCGCTGGCTCGAGTGGGAGGACATCCACGTCGCCGACGATCCGAGCCTCGCCTCGGCGACGCATCCGCTCGTCGCCGTCGCCGAGGGCTCGCACGCCAACTACGACGACTCCCACAGCCGCCGGCCCCCGGACTGGGCGACGTGCATGGGCATGGAGGGCTCGGCGTTCGAGGCCCTCACCTACGTCTGGGGCATCGAGGACGTCACCGGCGACCACTACCGGCTCCTGCCCACGGACATCCGGATGGTCGACGGAGACGATCCGCCGATGACCTTCCCCGGCACATGGGGAGGCAACGACCACACGACGCTGCGAAACGCGCGCAGCTTCCAGATCGGCCCGGAGGGCGCCGGGCCGAAGACGCCGGCCCTGCATGGGCTCTGGATCGATCCGATCACGAAGATCTTCTGTTCCGAGCAGTGGCGGCCGCGGAAATGCGACAAGGGCATCCGCCCGCCGGCCGACCGCGGCCTGATCGCGGTCCTCGACGAGCTCTGAGCCCGCCGGACCATACGAACGGGCTGGGCTTCGCGGCCTCGGAAACGGGCCGAACGGCCTCGGAAACGGGTCGAACGGCCTATTGTGCTCCGGCCTCCGTTCGCCGATAACAAGTTTGCGGCAAAAGTTCTTTACACGGCGTCACCACGGGCGCGTGCCGCGGCCCGCCGACGCCGACGTCCTCAAGGGAGCAGTCACATGCTGATCGTCATCGCAATCGCAATCGGGCTCGTCGGCGGCTGGGTCTACGCCGGGTGCCCGCTCCCGCGCACGCTGTCGGGCGCGCTCTCCTCCCGGCGGCCGCCTGCGGAGCGGCCCGTCGCCGAGGTCAGCCCCCCGCCCGTGCGGGGCGCTTCGCCAGCGCGCCCTTGAGCTTCTTCGCCCGCGCGGCCACCTCACGGCGCAGGTTCTCCGGCTCGAGGACCTCGGCGAAGCCGCGGTGGGAGAGGATCTCGCCGACGAGCCAGTCGCTTCCGCCGACGCCCAGCTCCTCCAGGGCGTAGTTCTTCTGCAGCGGCAGGGCGCCCCGCTCGAGGCGCCAGCGGGCGACCTCCGGGTCGAAGAGCACCCGCGCGATCGTCACGTCGCGGAGCTTCCTCGGCTCGAGGCCGGGCCGGGCCTCGAAGGTCTCGTCGAGGAGCGAGGCCCCGCGCATCCGGTCGAGGCGGAAGCTGCGCTGCCCGTCCTTCGTGCGGTCCCACGAGTGCACGTACCACCACGGCAGCTCGCGCTCCAGTGCGTGGGGCTCGATCGTCCGCGTGCTCGTCTCCTCCCCGACGGCGACGTACTCGATCTCCACGAGGCGCTGCTCGCGGATCGCCTGAGAGAACGTGCGGATGAGGCGTTCCTCGTCGGTGCCGGCCTCGGGCTCGGGCGGGCGCTCCGGGAGGCCGAACTCGCCGAACGTCTCCTCGAGCTTGCGGCGCACGCGCTCGAGGGGCGTCTGCGCCTCGGCCGCGATCATCGGCCCGACGAACTCGAGCGCGAGGCGGATCGCGCGCGCCTCGAGCGGCGTCAGGCGAGGCGGCCGGCGGAACGCGTCGCCGAAGAGCTCCTTGTCCACGCGCACCTCGTCGCCGTCGAGCGAGGCGTAGACCGCGTAGCAACCCCCGCCAAAGTTCACCAGGTTGAGGAGCTGGAGGTGGTCGTCGAGCTGGTCGGGCGGGATGTGGAAGCGGTCGACGAGCTCTTGGGCGGGGATCGTCGCGCGCGTGTCGTCGCCGCACGCGGCCAGGAGATGCGCCAGGAGCGCCTGGAGCACGCCGAAGCGCTCGGGCGCCAGCGGCCCGACCGGACGGTCCAGAACCTGCGCCTCCGCCCGCGCCTTCGGGCGCGGCGGCTTCGTCGGCGCGCCCTCGTGGCGGGCGAGCACGCGCTCGAGCCCGGCGGCGACCTCGTCGACGAGGCCCGGCGGCGAGAGCGGGCGCGCGCGGGCCTCCTGCCGCAGCACCCAGCCGGCCAGCAGGTCCAGCCGCGAGTAGGGAGTGGTGAAGAGGCCGTCCTCGACCTCGCCGCGCTCGACCATCCGCTCCACCCACCAGGCCGTGTCCGGGTCGAGCTCGATCTCGGCCGTGCCCTGCTCGTCGCCGTACTGCCACGGCTGCCGGCCGCGGAAGCCGGACGGGTCGTACTCCGGCATGCGGAAGTCGCGCTCGCGCCGGGTGGCGAAGCGGATCTCCCCGACGATGCGCGAGACGCGGAAGGTGCGCTCCTCGTCCTGGTCAAGATCCTTGCCGATCAGATACCAGGAGCCCGCCTCCGGAAGGAGCGCATACGGGTTCACGGTGCGCTCCCGCGTCTTGTCGCGCGAGATCGACCAGTAGGTGAACTTCACCGTGCGCTGCTTCGAGATCGCGCCTTCGAGCTTCGTCAGCCGGCCGGACATCTCGTCCGAGTAGTCGGGGTCGCGCACCTCGACCCGGACGGCGCTCTCCGTGCGGGCGTCGAGCTGCGTCGGGCGCCCGAGCGCGAGGTTCTGGAGCGCGAGGCGCAGCGGCTCCGCGTAGGCGAACTGGCCCTCCAGGAGATAGAGCGCCACCTGGAGCGCCGCGAGCTCCTCGTCGTCGAGGTCGAGCTTGGGGAGGAAGTACTGCTCCGAGCGGAGTGTGTAGAGCTCCTCGCCGGTGAATTCGTCCCGCTGCGAGTGGAGCGGCACGCCGAGCGCGACGAGCTCGCTCCGGTCGGAGTAGAAACGGCGCGCGAAGGCCTCGTCCGACATCTCCGAGTAGCCCTCGACGACGGACTTGATCTCGCGCGCGGTGAGCGGCCGGCGCTCCGCCATGAGGAAGGCGACGAGCGAGAGTTGCCGGATCAGCTTGTCGGTGTCGTGCGACACGGCTCCTATTCTGTCATTGGCGTGCGCATCGTCGCCCATCTCGACCTGGACGCGTTCTTCGCCGCCGTGGAGGAGCTCGAGCGGCCGGAGCTCGCGCGGCTGCCGCTGATCGTCGGCGGCGACCCGCACGGGCGCGGTGTCGTCGCGACCGCGAACTACGTCGCCCGGCGCTACGGCATCCATTCGGCGATGAGCTGCGCCGAGGCGCTCCGCCGCTGCCCCGAGGCCGTCTTCGTCACGCCGCGGCATCGCGCGTACTCGGAATACTCGCGCGCCGTGTGGGCCTCCGTGCGGGAGGTCGTGCCGACAGTGGAGCGGACGGGGCTCGACGAGGGCTACCTCGAGATGGGGGAGGTGGCGGAGGACTTCCGGCGCGCGCGCGTCGTCGCCGAGGCGGTGCAGGCGGCGGTGCG
>Ga0299913_10002207_pt1 | contig 15199 bp, 15 predicted proteins | sample RVTome_9_FD_201360 | JGI IMG/M metagenome (GOLD analysis project Ga0299913, IMG submission 201360) | Soil microbial communities from uranium-contaminated site in the Upper Colorado River Basin, Wyoming, United States - RVT155D38 (version 2) ...
TCGCCTTCTACACCGACGTGCTCGGAATGCGGGTCTCCGACTGGTCCGAGCACCAGATGGCGTTCCTGCGCTGCAACACCGACCACCACAGCATCGCCTTCAACCAGGCGGCCTGGACCTCGGTCAACCACGTGGCCTACGAGATGCCGAGCATGGACCACTTCATGCGAGGCATCGGGTCCCTGAGGCAGCAGGGCATCACGCCGCTCTGGGGCCCGGGGCGGCACGGTCCCGGCAACAACACGTTCTCCTACTTCGCCGACCCGGCCGGCCTGGTCTGCGAGTACACCTCCGACGTCGCCCAGGTCGTCGAGGACCAGTGGCTGTGCAAGGTCTGGCGCCGGGTCCCCGAGCTCTCCGACCTCTGGGGCACCGCGGGTCCGCCGTCCAAGGACGTGCGCACCCACATGGCCGGCAGCGAGGACCCGGGCGCTTTCGCGCTGCCCGGCGGCGAGCTGCTGGAGGCTTCCCGATGATGATGTCGATCAGCCAGGTGGACCCCACCCTGGCCCAGTTCCTCAACGACCGTCCGCGCCGGAGGGTCGCCGTGATCGGGGCTGGTGCGATCGGCCGAGCGGTCATCGACGTGCTGGCACGTGGTGGCGTGGAGGGCGCCGAGCTCGCCTGCGTGGTCAACCCGCACCCGGTGCCGGACGTCGACGTCCCGCAGGTCACCGTCCGCGAGGCGATCCGCACCTGCGACGTGATCGTCGAGTGCGCAGGGCAGGTCGTGGTCGCGCAGTACGCCGCGACGATCCTCGACGCCGGTGTCGACCTGCTGGTCAGCTCCGTCGGTGCCTTAGCCGACCAGGCACTCCTCGAGCGGGTGCTGCGGGCCGGCCCCGGCCGCCTGCTCTTCACCTCCGGTGCCGTCGGCGGGGTCGACCTGCTGGCGAGCGCCGCCGTGGAGGCGCCGTTCGACCGCGTCCGGGTCACCTCGCGCAAGCTGCCTGCGTCACTGCTGCAGCCCTGGATGGACGACGCCACCCAGGAGCGCGTCCGCACCACCACCGAGCCCGTGGAGATCTTCCGGGGCCCCGCCGGCGAGGCCGCCACGTGCTTCCCGCGCTCCCTCAACGTCGCCGCCACCGTGGCCTTCGCCGTGGGCGACTTCGACCTGGTCGAGGTGTCCCTGGTGGCCGACCCGGCCGCCGAGCTGACCACCCACGTGATCGAGGCCGAGGGCCCCACCGGCCACTACCGCTTCGAGATCGCCAACCGGCCCTCACCCGCCAACCCGCGGACCAGCGGCGTCGTGCCCCACGCGGTGCTGCGCTCGCTGTCGGTGCTCGTCGGCCGCCCGGTCCGGATCGTGTGAGGAGGGTCCCGTGATCAACGTCCTCGACAAGGGCACCGGCCCGGCCGTCCTCTGCCTCCACGGCATCGGCTCCAGCTCGGCCGCCTTCGCGCCGCAGGTGGACGTCCTCGCCGGCGAGTTCAGGCTGCTCGCCTGGGACGCCCCCGGGTACGCCGCGTCCGGCGACCCCGCCGTGCCCCTCGACCTCGACGGGTACGCCGATGCCGCGGCGACCGTCCTCCGCGACCGCGACACCGGTCCCGCCCACGTGCTGGGCGTGTCCTGGGGCGGCGTGATCGCCGTCCGGCTCGCCCTGCGCCACCCCGAGCTGGTCCGCAGCCTCGTGCTCGCCGACTCCTCGCGAGGATCCGGCCAGTCGCCCGAGCAGGCGGCCGCGATGCGCGACCGCATCCGGCAGCTCGAGAGCGACGGCGCCGACGCGTTCAGCCGGGAGCGCGGCCCCCGTCTGGTCACCGACCAGGCACCGCCCGAGCTCGTCGAGCGGGTCGTGGCGACCATGCGCGACGGCGTACGGCTCCCGGGCTACGCGTTCGCTGCGGAGTCGATGGCCGCCACCGACCTGACGCCCGAGCTCGCCGGCGTGGACGTCCCCACGCTCGTGCTCTGCGGGGACGGCGACACCGTCACCGGCATCCCCGAGAGCCAGGCACTCGCGGGCGGCATCCCCGACGCCGTCTTCGTCACCCTCCGCGGCGCCGGCCACCTCGCCAACCAGGAGTCGCCAGAGGCGTTCAACGCCTGGCTCTCCGCCTTCGTCCAGATCATCGAACGCCTCTACCGCTGACCCCCAAGGAAGGAACACCACCGATGACCACCACCGACCAGACCCTCACCTACGAGACGGCCGAGGACCTCGAGGCCTTCACCGACTCGCTGATCCTCACCCGCGCGAGCCGCCACGAGGACTGGGACACCCTCGGCTTCCAGGCCAAGGCCGGCGACCAGTTCCGCCGGGCCCAGATCCGGTACGTCGGCTCCGGCGCCACTGGCAACCACGAGGACGACAACCGCACCATCAAGTCGCGCGGCTTCACGTTCTCCAACATGCTGCTCCCGCCCGGTGCGGAGGGCCCCGAGCACACGCACCACGACGCCGAGGAGGCCTTCTTCGTCCTCGAGGGCGAGGTCGAGGTCGGCGTCCACCGCGACGGCCAGGTCGTGAAGCGCACCCTCGGCTACCGCGACATGATCGTGGTGCCCGCGGGGGTCCCGCGCAGCCTCAAGAACAACGGCGACGTCGATGCACTCTTCTGCGTGGTCATCGGCGCCGAGAAGCCCCAGGTCCCGACGTACCCCGAGACGTCGGCCGTGCACGGGATCAGCCGCGACTGATGAGCGACGGAGTCGAGCGAGGAACGAGCGAGCGACCGAGCTCATCTCGACCGGCACCGAGCCTCCGCGGTGAACCGATCCTGGTGACGGGTGCGGGACGTGGCCTCGGCCTGGCCATGTCCCGCCGCCTGGCCGCCGCCGGCGCGCGGGTCTGGTTGGCCGACGTGCGCACCGACTGGCTCGACGACGCGGTGGCGAAGCTCCGTGCCGACGGTCACGACGTGGCCGGCGTGCCGGTCGACGTCACCGACCACGCGTCGGTGCGCGCCCTGGCCGACACCGTGGGCCCGCTCTACGGGCTGGTCAACAACGCCGCCCGGGCGGACGGCGTCGGCGGCAAGCCGGTGCACGAGATCACCCCCGAGGAGTGGGACTCGCTCATGGCGGTCAACCTCCGCGGTCCCTGGCTGGTCTCACGTGAGGTCGCCCCGGCGATGATCGCAGCCGGTCGGGGCCGGATCGTCAACATCGGCTCGGACGCCGCGCTCTACGGCTCGCCCCGGCTGGCGCACTACATCGCCGCCAAGGGCGGGGTCGCCGCCCTCACCAGGGCGATGGCCCGCGACCTCGGGCCCCACGGCATCACGGTCAACACCGTCTCGCCCGGGCTCACCGGCACCGAGGCGGCGGCCCAGATCCCCGAGGCGCGGCACCAGCTCTACCGCGACCACCGTGCGCTGAACCGCGACCAGCAGCCCGACGACGTGGTCGGCGCGGTCGCCTTCCTGCTCGGACCCGAGGCCGGCTACCTGACCGGCCAGCAGGTCGTCGTCAACGGCGGCTTCGTCCTCAACTGACCCTCCCACCCCAGGACATCCCATGGACCTCCAGCTCTCCGGACGCACCGTCCTCGTCACCGGCGGCAGCTCCGGCGTCGGGCTCGCGACCGTCGCGGCCCTGCTCGCCGAGGGCGCCAACGTCGTGACCTTCGCACGGCGGCACGACGTCCTCGAGAAGGCGCTCGCCGACATCGGCGCCCGGGGAGACCGCGTGCTCGCCGCGTCCGGTGACGTGCGCAGCGCCCGCGACGTGCAGCGCGTCGTCGATGCCGGCGTTCGTCGCTTCGGGGGGCTCGACGGGGTGGTCAACAACGCCGGCCAGTCCCGCATGAAGCCGCTCGCTGAGGCCACGCTCGCCGACTTCACCGACGAGCTCGACCTCAAGTTCGCCAGCGTCCTCAACACGACCCGGGCCGCGCTGCCGCACCTGCGGGAGTCCGAGGTCGCGTCCGTGGTGACGATCAACGCGGTGCTCGCCCGGCAGCCCGAGACCAGGCTGGTGACCTCGGCGGCCGCCCGGGCGGGCCTGCTCAACCTGACCAAGTCGATGTCCATCGAGTACGCCGCCGAGGGGATCCGGGTCAACTCGGTCTGCCTCGGCCTGATCGACACCGGCCAGTGGCGCCGTCGCTACGAGGAGAGCGGCACCGCGCAGACCTACGCGGAGTGGGAGCGCGACCTGGCCGCTGACCGGGGGATCGGTCTCGGCCGCTTCGGCACCGCCGACGAGGTGGCCGCCATGGTCGTCACCCTGCTGTCCCCCCGCGCGTCGTACGTGACCGGCGCTGCGCTCGACGTGTGTGGCGGCGTTGCCCGCTACGTGGCCTGAGGAGCACCACCATGACCCACACCAACATGCATGCCAGCGGCGGAGACCTGCTGGTCGAGGTGCTCCGCGAGGCTGGCGTCGAGGTTGTCTTCGGGATCATCTCGGTGCACAACCTGCCGCTCGTGGAGGCCGTGGCCCAGCACCTGCACTTCGTGCCGGTGCGGCACGAGGCCACCGCGGTGAACGCCGCCGACGGCTACGCCCGGGCCACCGGCGGCATCGGCTGCGCGCTCACCAGCACCGGCACCGGCGCCGGCAACGCGGCCGGCTCCCTCGTCGAGTCGCTCAGCGCCGGAACCTCGGTGCTGCACATCACCGGACAGGTGGAGCTGGAGCACCTCGGCTCGGGCCGCGGCTTCATCCACGAGACGCAGGACCAGCTCGGGATGCTGCGTGCAGTCTCGAAGGAGGCACACACCGTCCGCTCCGCCGAGGAGGCCCCGGCGGTCCTGCGGCAGGCGGTCCGCACGGCGCTGGCCGCGCCCGGCGGCCCGGTCAGCCTCGAGTGGCCCATCGACCTGCAGTACGCCGCCCACCCCGCAGGCACCGGACCGGCCGGGGTGGTCGCCCCCACCACCGCGGCCGGACCGGGGGCATCGGCCCCGGCGCCGGAGGACCTGACCGAGCTGCTCACGCTGGTCGCCGGTGCTCGCCGTCCCCTGGTCTGGGCAGGTGGTGGCGTCGTCCGCTCCGGGTCGGCGCTCACAGCCCTGCTCGACGCCTGGGGCGCCGGCCTGCTCACCTCCAACTCCGGCCGCGGCGCCGTGCCCGAGGACCACCCGCTGGTCGTCGGCAACTACGCCGCCACGCCTGGCGGCCAGGAGCTCCTCGACGAGGCCGACCTCGTGCTCAGCCTCGGCACGCACTTCCGCTCCAACGAGACCCGCGACTACGCGCTGCGGCTCCCCGTCACCCACGTCCAGGTCGACCTGGACCCGGCAGCCCTGGGGCGTGTCTACCCCGTGAAGGCGGGCGTCGCCGCCGACCTCGCCGACGTGCTGCCCGCCCTGCTCGATGCCCTGCGTGACGGGGGCGCGACCGACTCCGGGTGGCGGGAGCGGGTCACCCGCGCTCGCGACGACGTCCGGGCCCGGCAGCGCGCCGGTCTCGGTCACCACGCCGTGTTCGCCGACGCCCTGCGCGACGTCCTCCCACGTGGCTCCGTCGTCGCCCGCGACGTCACCATCGCGTCCAGCTCCTGGGGCAACCGGCTGCTGGAGATGTACGACCCGCGCTCCAACGTCTTCCCCCGCGGCGGGGGCATCGGCCAGGGCCTGGGCATGGGCCTCGGCGCCGCCCTGGCCCGCCCGGACGAGCCGACCGCGGTCATCGCCGGCGACGGCGGCCTCGCGGTGCACTTCGGCGAGCTGCTCACGCTCGCCCAGGAGCGGCCGTGGCTCGTGCTCCTGGTCTTCGACGACGGCGGTTACGGCGTCTTGCGCAACATGCAGGAGGCCCACGGCAAGGAGCGGTCCGCGGTGGACCTGACCTCCCCCGACTTCGGGGAGCTGGCCTCGGCACTCGGCCTGCCCCATCGCCGCATCGGAGCCGCCGCCGAGGTGGAGCAGGTCCTGGCCGACGCCGTCGCCCTGCGCGGCCCGGTGCTGGTCGAGATCGACCTCGCGGCGTACGGCGAGATGCCGGCGCCGTTCACCCCGCCGGTAACCGTCCCGACTCCCACCCACGCGACCGACAGGAGGCAGTCATGAGCGACAACCAGTCCGGCGAGGAGCGCCTGGAGCTGCTCGTCAAACAGCTGACCTGGGAGGCCGACGGGGTGCTGTCGCTGTCGCTCACCCACCCCGACGGCAAGCCACTCCCCGAGTGGGCTCCCGGAGCCCACATCGACCTGACCCTGAAGGGGTCGCTGGTCCGGCAGTACTCGCTCTGCGGCGACCCCGCCGACGAGTCGCGCTACCGGGTCGCGGTGCTCCGCGAGCAGGCCGCGCTCGGTGGCTCGGAGTACGTCCACGAGGGGCTCCGCCCCGGGCACCGGCTCCAGGTCGTCGGGCCGCGCAACAACTTCCGCCTCCTGCCCGCCCAGCGCTACGTCTTCATCGCGGGTGGCATCGGCATCACGCCGATCCTGGCGATGGTCCGCGTGGCCGAGGCTGACGGCGCCGACTGGGAGCTCTGGTACGGCGGACGACGCAAGGAGTCCATGGCGTTCCGCGACGAGCTGGCGGAGTACGGCGACCGGGTCCACGTGGTCCCGGAGGACGAGGCCGGCCGCCTCGACCTGACGACGATCCTGCCGGGGCCCGTCGACGGGACGCTTGTCTACTGCTGCGGTCCCGAGCCGCTGCTCGCCGCGGTCGAGGAGCGCACCGCCGACTGGCCGGAGGGGGCCCTCCAGGTCGAGCGGTTCAAGAAGAAGGCCGTGGAGACCGGCCCCGACGGCGACCAGCGCGTGACCGTCGAGTGCCACCGCTCGGGCCGCACCGTCGACGTACCCGCCGACTGCTCGCTGCTCGACGCCCTGGAGGGCGCCGGCGTCTCCGTGCCGAACTCCTGCCGCGACGGGATCTGCGGCAGCTGCGAGACCCGTGTCCTCGAGGGGACGCCCGACCACCGCGACTCGCTGCTCAGCGCTGCCGAGCAGGCCAAGGGAGAGTCGATGATGGTCTGCGTCTCCCGCGCTCGCACCCCCCGGCTCGTCCTCGAGCTCTGAACCGACAAGGGAGACACCATGACCACGAACTACCTGGAGCCCTTCCAGGCCCGCGACACCGAGCCGTCGCCGTACGAGCTCAAGCTCGCGGGCGCCATCGAGGAGGTCTTCGGCACCGGCCGGCACGACCTCGCCGGACTCGTCGACGGGCTCAACGAGCTCGGCGTCCCCGCCCCCGGTGGCGGCGCGTGGACGGCCGAGTCCTACCAGGCCGAGATCAAGCGACTGGCTGCGGCCGGGAAGGGAGCGTGACCCCATGGGACCCATGGTCAAGAAGCAGCTGAGCGCCGACGACATCGTCGCGACCGGCCTGCGCAACCAGTGGTACGCGATCTGCCCCTCGCACTTCGTGCCCCACGGCGGCATCCACAAGGTGCGGCGGCTGGGCATGGACTGGGTGCTCTTCCGGGAGTCCGACGGCACCCTGCGCATGCTCGAGGACCGCTGCCCCCACCGTGGCGCGCCGCTGTCCCTGGGCCAGCACGTCGGCAACAAGCTGGCCTGCGCCTACCACGGCGTCCAGGTCGACGGCACCGGCACGGTGGTCTCCGTGCCCGGCCTGCCCGGCTGCAACCTGGAGGGCAAGCAGCTGGTGCCCAGCCCGCCGGTGCGTGAGGCGGCCGGCGCGATCCTCGCCTACCTCGGCGACGACCAGCACCCGGAGCCGGCGGAGCTGGCCCTGCCCGACCCGCTCGTGGACGAGGAGATCTCGTCGTTCCTCTGCTACGCGGAGTGGGACGCGCCGTGGCGGTTCGCGATGGAGAACCTCCTCGACCCGATGCACGGCGCGTTCCTGCACCGCGACTCGCACTCGATGTTCGCCGGCGAGACCCAGGCCCGCTTCCGGATCCGCGAGACCGACCGCGGCTTCTTCTTCGAGAAGACCGACCAGCGGGGCGTGAACTTCGACTGGGTCGAGTTCTGCCGCACCGGCATCGACTGGGTCGACCTGTCGATCCCCTACCCGCCGACCGCCGGCCCCGGCGGCTCGTTCGGCATCGTCGGCCTCGGCACCCCGATCGACGAGTCGCGCACGGCGGTGTTCTTCTGGCGCTACCGCAAGGTCAGCGGCTGGGAGCGCGACACGTGGCGCTTCCTCTACCGCACGAGGCTGGAGGAGCGGCACTGGAAGGTGCTCGAGCAGGACCGCGAGATGCTCGAGGCGATGGCCGCCGACGCCGACCAGGCCGAGAACCTCTACCAGCACGACCTCGGCGTCGTGCGGCTGCGCCGGCTCTACCGGAGCCTCGCCGAGGAGCAGGCGAGCAAGCCGGTGGTCGCGCCGTGAGCGCCGAGCACCCCTACACGCCGGCGTACGACGACGACGGCGTCGTCTACGTCTCGGGTGCCCTGTCGGTCGACGGCGACGGTCGTGCCGTCGCCGGCCGGCGGCAGGCGCTCGAGGCCGCGGTGACCAAGCTGCGCGAGCGTCTCGGCACCGTCGGCCTGGACCTCCCGGACGTCGTCAAGACCACCTATTTCGTCACGGACGTGACCCTGCGGGACGAGGCCAACGTGCACTACAGCGAGATCTTCGCCGAGCCCCGCCCCGCGCGCTCGTTCGTCGAGGTGAGTCGACTGCCCTACGGCGCCACCGTGGAGATCGAGGCGGTTGCGCGCCGCAGGGCGTGACCCGCGGCCGATCCTGACGCGTGTGAACACTGGGGTCGTACTGGGGGTGCGCGGCGGCATCGACGGCCCGGCGCGGGGAACATCCAGTCTCTGAACCAACCGACCTCGGGGTCGACCGACATCGGGGTCAGGGGCTGGGCCCCTTCGCGAAGCCGCGGAGGCACAAGTGAATACGCAATCCTCCACTCACGTACCCCACCCGGGCCGCCGTGCCGTCCGGCTGGCACTGGCACTCGCCGTGCCGCTGTTGTCGACCCCTTGGCTGGCCGCGCCTGCCGCCCAGGCCGCCCCGGGCGACCGCCAGACCCCCACGCACGCGGGCACCCCGGCCCCGCAGTCCGCCGAGCCCCCGGCGGAGCAGGGTCGGGTGCCCGTCAAGCCCTCGCCCCGAGCTCAGGCGGACCCGCCGGCTGAGCGGCAGGCTGAGCGGCAGGCTGAGCGGCCGGCTGAACCTGCTGAGCGGCCGGCTGAACCGGCTGACTCGGCTGAACCGGCTGAGCGGCCGGCTGACCCGGCTGGTCAGAAGCCCGCACAGGATGCTGGTGCTCCCGCCGGTTCGCACTCCGACGAGCCCAGCGCCTCGCGGGCGCGGTCCGGCGAGACGTCCTCGCCGACGAAGGGCTCCCGACCGAAGGCTGCGGCCGCCGAGGAGGCGCCCGGTGACCGCGTCGTGGTGTGCAAGTACGTCCGCAAGCCCCATGTCGCGGAGCTGCTGCACCACATCATCATCGTCAACGAGCAGGCGCTGCTCGGCAGGGGCTTCGCCGGCAGTTTCCCCTTCGCGTTCAGCGACGCGCACTTCAAGTCAGTGGCGATCCGCTTCGCCGCCGACGGCGAGCAGGCCAAGGACGTGCCACTGAGTGCGTGCCCGGGCCGCGACGTGCCACCGCCACCACCGCCGCCGCCCCCGGAGGAGTGCCCGCCGCCCGTCACGGTTAGCTGCCCCGAGGAGGAGCCCGAGGTGCCTGAGAAGCCCGAGGTGCCGGAGAAGCCCGAGGTGCCGGAGAAGCCCGTCGCCGGTGTGATCGACGGACCGAAGGGGCCGATCTCCGGACCGCCTGCGGTCGACTCCCCGGACGCGGCCGGCGCCGCACCGCCCGCGGCCCTGCCCGCAGCGGGAGCCCCCGCGGCCCTGTCCGTTCTCGTGCTGGCCGGTCTCGGGATGCTGATGCTCGGCGGGAGCCTGCTGCTCAGGGGCCTGAGGCGTCAGAGTGCTGCCAGGTTCCGCAGCTCGGCCTGGTAGCCGGCGTACGCCGCGCGCAGGGCGGGCCCGGGCCACCCGTCCTGCAGCAGTTGCGCCGGCAGCAGCGGGTCGCTCGCCAGGTGGCGGACCAGCTGGGCGGCCGCCGCGAGCCGGAGTGCGGGCTCGTGGACGTCCTCGAGGAGCGCGAGCAGGTCGCGACCACGGCGGGCCCAGCCGTCGAGGTCCCACAGCGACGCCGCGAGCCCCTGGTCGTCCTGGTCGGCGCGGGCCGTGAAGCAGCGCAGCACGGCGTCGTCGGCGTACGACGGCGGGCGGCGGAGGTTCGCCGGCCGGGTCCACACGCCTTCGCGCAGCTCGGCGAGCCGGGCGGAGACCAGCCGCTCGCGCAGTGCGGCCCGCTCGGGGCCGGGACGGCCGGTCACCACGACCACCGCCATCTCCCAGTCGCCCTGCCAGGGCGTCTCGGCGTCCTCGACCGCCTCGTCCTGGTGGTGCTGGCGGGCCACGAGCCGCTCGCCGAGCACGTAGTCGCCGTCCACCCGTCGCAGGTCGCCGGCGGCGACGGCGCGGGTGAGGGCGACGCGCAGCGTCGCGGGGCTGATGCCGAAGTGCTCGCCCGCGCGGATCAGCGTGGCCGGGGCCATCCGGTCGGGGTGGGAGCCGAGCAGCAGGCTGAGCGCGACCGAGCGTGCGGGCAGCGGGGTGAGCTCCTGCTCCAACGGGCGTGCGGTCACGGGAGAACTCTCCCACGCTACTTCTCTGGACACAACTGTGCCCAGAACTGTAACGTCCGGGCCATGACCGACGCAGCGCCCTGGCGGCGCGACGCCCACGCCGGCGACGACTCGCCGTACGCCGGCCTCCCGGTGCCGGACGAGACCGCGGCGCGCGACCACCGGACGCTGACCTACGAGGTCGACGGCCGGGTCGCCCGGATCACCTTCGACCGGCCGGACCACGGCAACGCCATCACCGCGGACACACCGGTCGAGCTGGCCGACGCCGTCGAGCGCGCCGACCTCGACCCGCGGGTGCACGTGATGGTGGTGAGCGGCCGCGGCAAAGGCTTCTGCGGCGGCTACGACCTGGCCGCGTTCGCCGAGCAGGCGATCCCCAACCACGACCCCGCGAAGACCTGGGACCCGATGGTCGACTACGCGATGATGAGCCGCTTCACCCGCGGCTACGCCAGCCTGCTGCACGCCGACAAGCCGACGGTGGCGAAGATCCACGGCTTCTGCGTGGCCGGCGGCACCGACATCGCGCTGCACTGCGACCAGATCGTGATCGCCGCCGACGCCAAGATCGGCTACCCGCCGACCCGCGTCTGGGGTATCCCGAGTGCCGGCCTGTGGGCCCATCGTCTCGGAGACCAGAAGGCCAAGCGGCTGCTGCTCACCGGCGACTGCCTCTCCGGCCGCGAGGCCGCGGAGTGGGGCCTGGCGATCGAGGCGCCCGAGCCCGAGGACCTCGACGAGCGCACGGAGGTGCTCGTGCAGCGGATCGCCGCGATGCCGGTCAACCAGCTGATGATGGTCAAGCTCGCGCTCAACTCCGCACTCCTCGCGCAGGGGGTGCAGACCAGCCGGATGGTCAGCACCGTCTTCGACGGGATCTCCCGCCACACCCGTGAGGGCTACTCCTTCGCCGCCCGCGCCGCCGAGGTCGGCTTCAAGCAGGCGGTCGCCGAGCGGGACGCCGCGCCGTACGACGACTCCGGACCCTCCACCAACAAGGGATGACGGACATGACGCACGAGGTGTTCAACCAGGCCCCGCCGCTCGTCGGCCACGACACCGCGCAGGACGCAGCTCTGCTCGAGGGTCTCGAGCGCGAGGGCGCCGGCTGGGCGGTGCCCGAGGTCCACGAGATGGGCCGGCTCGCAGGCAGTGCCGAGGCGCAGGACTGGGGCCGCTGGGCCGAGCGGGTGCCGCCGCGGCTGCACACCCACGACCGCTGGGGCCACCGCATCGACGAGGTCGAGTACGTCCCGGCGTACCACTCGCTCATGGAGACCGCCGTGCGCCACGGGCTGCATGCCGCGCCCTGGGCCGACGACCGTCCCGGTGCCCATGTCGCGCGGGCCGCGAAGTTCTACGCCTGGTCGGTCGACGCCGGCCACGGCTGCCCGGTCTCCATGACGTACGCCGTCGTCCCGGCGCTGCGCGCGAACCCGGACCTCGCCGCGCGCTTCGAGCCGCTGCTGACCAACCGCGAGTACGACTTCGGGCTCCGCGACCCGGACACCAAGCGCGGACTCATCGCGGGCATGTCGATGACCGAGAAGCAGGGTGGCTCCGACGTCCGCGCCAACACCACCACCGCGACGCCCGTCGGGGAGGGTGCCTACGAGCTGGTGGGCCACAAGTGGTTCACCTCCGCGCCCATGAGCGACATGTTCCTCACGCTCGCTCAGGCGCCCGGCGGGCTGTCCTGCTTCCTCGTGCCGCGCGTGCTCCCCGGCGGGGAGCGCAACCGGATGACGTTCGTGCGGCTCAAGGACAAGCTCGGCAACCACTCCAACGCCTCCTCGGAGATCGAGTACGACGGCGCGGTCGGGTGGCTCGTCGGCGAGGAGGGTCGCGGGGTGCGGACCATCGTCGAGATGGTCAACATGACCCGCCTCGACTGCGTGATCGGCAGCTCGATGGGGATGCGCACCGCGCTCGTGCACGCCACCCACCACGCCCGCCACCGCCACGCGTTCGGCAGGGCGCTCATCGACCAGCCCGCGATGCGCAACGTGCTCGCCGACCTCGCCGTCGAGTCCGAGGCCGCCACCACCGCGATGCTCCGGCTGGCCGGGGCCAACGACCGCGCCGTACGCGGCGACGAGGGGGAGGCCGCCGTACGCCGGCTGGCCCTGGCCGCGACCAAGTACTACGTGTGCAAGCGTGGCCCGATCCACGCCGCGGAGGCGCTGGAGTGCCTCGGCGGCAACGGCTACATCGAGGACTCCGACCTCCCGCGGATCTACCGCGAGCTGCCGCTGCTCTCGATCTGGGAGGGCTCCGGCAACGTCGCCGCCCTCGACGTGCTCCGCGCGATCGCGAAGGAGCCGCACACCCTCGACGCGTACTTCGGCGAGGTCGAGCAGGCCGCCGGCGCCGACCCGCGCTTCGACGACGCCGTCGCGCGGCTGAAGAAGGAGCTCACGTCGTACGACGACCTCGAGCTGCGGGCGCGTCGGGTCGTCGAGCAGGTGGCCCTGGTCTTCCAGGCGTCGCTGCTGCTGAGGCACGCACCGCACGCGGTCGCCGACGCGTTCTGCGCCTCGCGGCTGGCCCGCGACTGGGGCGGCGCACTCGGCACGCTGCCGCCCGGGCTCGACCTCGGGCCCGTCATCGAGCGCGCCCTGGTCGACGTGCCGTGAGCGTCGACGTCAGCCGCCGGGGTCCGGTCACGGTGGTCACGATCGACCGGCCGGAGGTGCGCAACGCGGTCGACACCGAGCACGCGCGGTTGCTCTGGGAGGCGTTCCGCGAGTTCGACGCCGACGGCTCCGCCGACGTGGCGGTGCTGACCGGTGCCGGCGGGACGTTCTGCGCCGGAGCCGACCTCGGTGCGGTCGCGGCCGGCACGATGCGCGCGGACCCACCCACCGTGGAGGGCCCGGCGCCGATGGGGCCGACCCGGCTGCTGCTGTCCAAGCCCGTGGTCGCGGCGGTCTCCGGCCACGCGGTCGCCGGCGGCCTCGAGCTCGCGCTCTGGTGCGACCTGAGGGTGGCCGACCCGGGTGCGGTCTTCGGGGTCTTCTGCCGGCGCTGGGGCGTGCCGCTCATCGACGGCGGCACCGTGCGCCTGCCCCGGCTGGTCGGCCAGTCCCGGGCCCTCGACCTGGTGTTGACCGGCCGTCCCGTCGACGCCGAGGAGGCGCTGCAGATGGGGCTGGCCAACCGGGTCTCCGCACCCGGCGCCGCGCTCGACGAGGCGGTCGCCCTGGCTCAGCAGCTGGCCGGTTTCCCGCAGGCCTGCCTCCGCGGCGACCGGAGGTCGGCGTACGAGCAGCACGGGCGGGCACTCCCCGACGCGCTCGCGGGGGAGTGGGCGCACGGCGAGGAGGTGCTCCGCGAGGCGGTCGCCGGCGCGGCCAGGTTCGCTGCCGGAGAAGGCCGCCACGGGGCCTTCGGCTGATGCGTAACCCGGTGACCGCAGTCACAGTTGGATGATGCATGCGTCGTCCACGGTTGTCCGCCGCCCTCGCCTGCCTGCTCACCGGCTCCGCCCTCGTCGCGCCCGCGGTCTCCGGGCCCGCCGGCGCCGAGGAGCCGGCGTACACGATGACGACGCTGCACTTCGCGGTCACCGTGGGCCCCGACGACGCCACCCGGTGCGACGTCGTCGGTGACCTCTACCTGCCGGCCGACGCGTCCCGGGGGCGCCCGGTGCCGGCGGTCCTGACCAGCAACGGCTTCGGCGGCTCCAAGGACGACCAGGCCGGCCTCGGCCGCGCGTTCGCCGAGCGCGGGTACGCGGTCCTGTCCTACTCCGGTCTCGGGTTCGGCGGCTCGAGCTGCCGGATCACGCTCGACCACCCCGACTGGGACGGCAAGGCCGGCAGCCAGCTGGTGAGCTACCTCGGCGGCGCCGACGGCATCGCCTTCCACGACGCCGCGCACACCCGGCCGGCACCGGTGCTCGACGTGGTGCGCGGCGACAGGCGCGGCGACCCGCGCGTCGGCATGGTCGGAGGCTCCTACGGCGGCGGCAACCAGTTCGCGACCGCGAGCGTGGACCCGCGCGTCGACGCGCTCGTCCCGCTGATCACGTGGAACGACCTGAGCTACAGCCTCGGCCCCAACGGCACCAGCCAGGTCAACGGCGTCTCCACCGCGACGCCCGGTGCCACGAAGGTGCTGTGGGGCGCCGGCTTCTCGGCTCTCGGCCTCACCGGTGACCTGCAGAACGGCCAGGCCCCCGGCGAGCCGCTCCCGTGCCCCAACTTCGCCGACTTCGTCTGCCCCGCGCTGGCCACGGCCGGCACGACCGGCTACTTCCTGCCCGCGCACGTCGACCGCCTCCGGCAGGCCTCGGTCGCGTCGTACGTCGAGCGCATCAAGGCCCCGACCCTGCTCGTGCAGGGCGAGGACGACACGCTGTTCAACCTCAACGAGGCGGTGGCGACCTACCGCGCGCTCGAGGCCCAGGGCACCGAGACGAAGATGGTCTGGTCGCGGTTCGGGCACAGCGGCCCGGCCGCCCCCGGCGAGCTCGACATCTCCGCCCCCGACCCGGCCGCGCAGTACGTCACCGCCCGGATCGCGGCCTGGTTCGAGCGGCACCTGCAGGGCCGTCCGGTCGACACCGGTCCCGAGTTCTCCTACTTCCGCCCCTGGGTCGAGTACGACGGCATCGCGACGCCGGCGTACGGCACCGCGTCGGCGTACCCCGTCGGCACGGAGCGCACCTACCGCCTCTCCGGCGCGGGCGCGCT
>Ga0299913_10002208_pt1 | contig 15196 bp, 15 predicted proteins | sample RVTome_9_FD_201360 | JGI IMG/M metagenome (GOLD analysis project Ga0299913, IMG submission 201360) | Soil microbial communities from uranium-contaminated site in the Upper Colorado River Basin, Wyoming, United States - RVT155D38 (version 2) ...
CCAGAGATCCGGCTTGATCAGCGTGTCGGAGTCGACGCCGGGCTTGTGCTGGGTCGAGATCAGGATCTTCTCGACCTCGATCGGGCGTCCGTTCTCGTAGCGCACCGTCACCTGCGTCTTGCCGTCCGGGCGCAGGTACGGCATCACGTCCCCGCGCCGGACCTCGGCGAGGCGGTGCGCGAGCCGGTGCGCGAGCAATATCGGCATCGGCATGAGCTCCTGCGTCTCGCGCGTCGCGTAGCCGAACATCATTCCCTGGTCGCCGGCGCCGGCGATGTCGAGCGCGTCGTCGTCACCGGGGTCGGTGCGCGACTCGTACGCGTTGTCCACGCCCTGCGCGATGTCGGGCGACTGCTCGTCGATCGCCGTGATGACCGCGCACGTGTCGCAGTCGAAGCCGTACGAGGCGTCGTCGTAGCCGATCCGACGGATCGTGTCGCGCGCGATCCTCGGAACGTCGACGTACGTCTCGGTCGAGATCTCACCCGACACGACGACGAGCCCGGTGTTCACGAGCGTCTCGCACGCGACGCGCCCGTAGGGATCGTCGCGCAGGACCGCGTCGAGCACGCCGTCGGAGATCTGGTCGGCCATCTTGTCGGGATGGCCCTCCGTCACGGACTCGGACGTGAAGAGGAACTCGTTGTCGGAAAGAGGCTGGAAGTTCATGGAATTTGGAAGGTCAGCTCCGCTGTCGTGAATTGGTCCTCACGCGAAACGGCGGCACCCGCGGCCCGTAGCTTCTGCAGGTCGTCTCGGACAGCGAGGTAACGCGGGTCCTCCCCCAGTCCTGCCTGCTCGGCCAGCGTGAGAAGCTGATGTAGGTCGAGGAAGACTAGCGCCGAGTGCGCATCGGGACGGCTCCCGAGGACCGCGTCGAACCCGTCCGATCCGGGCAGCCCCTCGCCGCGTCGCACGGCCGCGATCCCACGCAGCGAAGTGGACACCACGAGCCGCCGGTCCCAGGCCGCGTAGCTCACCTCGAGGCCCGGCGCCAGCTGCGCCGTGATCGCGGTGATCCCGCCCACGTCGGCGGCGCCGAAGGTCGGCGCCTGGCCGAGCTCCTCGACGCCGAGCAGGTGGATGAGCGCCGGCTGAAGCCGCGCGAGCATGTCGAGGGCCGCCTCCTCTTCGACGTCGTCGAGGATGAACGTGAGCGTGGGCGCGCGCTCGCCCGGCACCGCGATCAGGGCGCCGCGCCGGCCGAGCAGCGGCAGGAGCTCGTCCTCGAGCGACACCCGGCCGCGCCGCCCCGCCGCGCGCCCGAAAGTGCGGATGGCGGCCCGGACGCCGTCGTCACGGGCGGCGAGCGCCTCGAGCGCGCAGGACACCGACGACAACTCGAGGTAGAACGCCGCGTCCGGGTCGGCTACGTCGACGAGCCCTGAGTCGTCGTCCTTCGCGCCGCAGGGGCCCGGCGCGCCGTCGTGAAGCACGCGCGCGCGGAGGCGCATGCGGTCGTCCTCGATGACGTCCGCGGCAGCCGCGGCAGCGGTCACCGTGGAGTCGAGCGAGCGGAGGAAGTCGATCGCCCCGCGGCCGAGGTACAGGTGTGCGAGGCGCTGCTCGGGGAGGCCGTCGAGCAGCTCGCCGTACTCCGCCTCGTCGGCGAGGCTGCGCGGCGCCTCGGGATCGTCCGGGCCGAGGACGAGCGGCTCCTTCCGCCCGGGCAGCAGCGCGACGCCCGCCTCCCCGTTCCCCGGCACCTCGACGGCGCCTTCGAGGAGCGGGATGACCATGCCCTCGAGCGCCGGCAGCCGCGCCAACGCGTCGCGCGCCGCGGCCCAATCGTCGGCCTGCCGGTCGAGGTGCAGGTAGGCGCGCGCCTCCGCGGGCACGGAGGTGACGACATTGTCGTCGGTCTCCGACACGCCGCAGCCGGCGGCGACGGCGAGTCCTGCCAGCGCGAGAGCGGCGGCGCGAGCTCTCAAGATGTCTTGTAGTCGATCACCAGCGGGACCCCCTCGAGCCCGTAGCGCTCCCGCAGGCGATTCTCCAGGAAGAAGCCGTACGAGCGTGTCAGTAGCGAGCGGTCGTTCACCTGGATCGAGAAGCGCGGCGGGCGCACGTCGTACTGGGCCATGTAGTAGAGCCGCAGCCGCTTGCCGCGCACGGCCGGCGCCTCGCGGGCGGCCTGGAGGTCGGCGAGGAAGCGGTTGAGCTCGGGCGTCGGAAGGCGTTGGGTGACGCGGTCGGCCAGCGCGAGCGACTCGTCGAGCAGACGCCTGATGCCGCGGCCGGTCTTGGCCGAGGCCGTCATCACCTTCGGCCTGAGGCGCAGCTTCTGGGCGACGCGAGCGCGCGTGAACTCGAGATCGACGTCCTCGATGTCCCACTTGTTCAGGACGATCACCGTCGCGCAGCCGCTTTTCATCGCGAGCTCCGCGACGCGGAAGTCGTCGGAGGTGACGCCCTCGGATGCGTCGCAGACGACGAGCGCGACGTCCGCGCGCCCGGCCGCGCGCTCGGAGCGCAGCTGCGCGTACCAGTCCACTGTCCCCGCGACCTTTCCGCGGCGGCGGAGCCCGGCGGTGTCGACGAGGACGAGCGGCCGCCCGTCGACCTCGAGCCGAGTGTCGATCGCGTCGCGCGTCGTGCCGGCCACCTCGGAGACGATCACGCGCTCCTCGCCGAGGATCCGGTTCACGAGCGATGACTTGCCGACGTTCGGGCGCCCGATGACCGCGAGCCGCGGCGGCTCCTCCTCGGCCTCCGAGTCGGCGCCGGTCCCGAGCAGCTCCGTGACGCGGTCGAGCAGGTCGCCGGTGCCGAGACCCTGCGTGGCGGACACCGCAACGGGGTCGCCCAGGCCGAGCGCGTAGAACTCCGCCGCGTCGGCCTGGTGGCGCACGTCGTCGACCTTGTTGGCGGCCACCACGACGGGCACGTCGGAGCGGCGCAGCTCCGCGGCAAGCTCGGCGTCGCCGGGCCGCATGCCGGTGCGCGAGTCCACGACCAGGACGGCGACCGCCGCCTCGCCCAGCGCCTGGCGGGCCTGGAGCTGCACCGAGCGCGCAAGGTCGTCGCGCTCCTCGAGGTCCACGCCGCCGGTGTCCACTAGGAGGAAGCGGCGCCCGTTCCACTCGGCCTCGACCTCCTTGCGGTCGCGTGTCACACCGGACTGCTCGTGGACGACCGTCTCGCGCGTCCCGCTCAGGCGGTTGACGAGCGTGGACTTGCCGACGTTCGGGTAGCCGACGACGGCGACCTTCGGCAGGCTCATCCGCGCTCGTGCGCGAGCTCTGCGATCCGCTCGACCACCTCGTCGATCGAGAGGCCGGTGGTGTCCACCTCGACCGAGTCCGGCGCGGGCTCGAGCGGCGAGTGCGCGCGCGAGCGGTCCTGCTCGTCCCGGATCGCCTGGTCGCGCAGCACGGTCTCGAGGTCGGCGCCCAGCTCGGCCGCGCGCCTGCGCGCCCGCTCCTCGGGGTCGGCGGTGAGAAACACCTTTAGCTCGGCGTGCGGCGCGACGACGGTGCCGATGTCGCGGCCCTCGGCGACCCAGTCGCCGCTCGTCATCAGCTCGCGCTGGCGCTCGACGAGCGCCGCCCTCACGCCCGGATCCTGGGCCACCTCGGACGCCTTGGCCGAGACCTCGGGAGCCCGGATCGCGGGGTCGCCGAAGTCGATCTCGACCTCGCGGGCGCGCTGGGGCGCGTCGCCGGGGTCAGCGAGGAGGGAGAGCGCGACCGCCCTGTACATCGCGCCGGAGTCCAGGTATGTGAAGCCGAGCCGCGTCGCGACGGCGCGCGCGACCGTGCTCTTCCCCGCCCCGGCGGGGCCGTCGATCGCGATCACCATGCGCGCGAGACTACGGCCCTAGGCCGCCAGCAGTCGCTCGAGGTCGCGCTCGAAGCCGGGGTAGGAGACCGAGACCGCCTCGAAGCGCTCGACCTCCACCCCCTCCTCCGACGCCAGGCCCGCCACGGCGCCGAGCATCGCCAGGCGGTGGTCGCCGCGCGAGTCGATCGTCCCGCCGCGCAGGCGGCCGGTCCCGCGCACCACGAAGCCGTCGTGGGTCGCCTCGATATCGGCGCCGAGCCCGCCCAGGCCCTCGACCACGCCCATGATCCGGTCCGACTCCTTCACGCGCAGCTCCCCGGCGCCACGTATCACCGTCTCGCCCTCGGCGAACACGGCCAGCAGCGCCACGAGCGGGATCTCGTCGATCGCGAGCGGCACCTCGTCGGCCGTGACCTCGGTCGCCTCGAGCGGCGAGGAGGCAACGTCGAGGTCGCCGATCGGCTCGGCCGCCACGAACGTCCCGGGCTCCTCCAGGTCGCCCACGACTACCGCGCCCATCCGCTCGGCGATCCTGATGAAGCCGGTGCGCGTCCAGTTGAGCGCGACGCCGTCGATCACGATGCGCGAGTCGCTGACGAGCGTCGCGGCGGCGATCCAGAACGCGGCGGACGAGGGGTCGCCGGGAACGGTGACCTCGCCGAGCTCCAGCTCGTCGAGCTGGGAGACGCCGAGCCATCCGTCGTCGTCGCGCGTGAAGGTGGCATGCGAGCCGAACAGGATGCGCTCGGTGTGGTCGCGGCTCGCGTGCGGCTCGCGGACGCGCGTGACCCCCTCCGCGAGCAGCCCGGCGATCAGCACGCACGACTTCACCTGCGCGCTGGCGACCGGCAGCTCGTAGTCGATGCCGGTCAGCCGGCCGGCTCCGATCCGGAGTGGCGCGAGCCTGCCCTCGCGCGCCTCGATCGCGGCGCCCATCCGCGCCAGCGGCTCGACGACCCGGTCCACCGGCCGCCGGCGGATCGACTCGTCGCCGTCGAGCGTCCACACGCCCGTCGCCTGTCCGGCGAGCCAGCCCGGCAGCAGCCTGAGCAGGGTCCCCGAGTTCCCCACGTCGAGCGTGCCGCCCGTCACCTCGAGCGCGCCCCGGAGGCCGACGCCGCGCAGGACCAGCTCGCCCTCGCGCATGTTGGCGCCCGCGCCCAGCACACGCAGCGCGGTCAGCGTGGAGAGCGTGTCCTCGGCGTAGAGGTAGTTGCGCACCGTCACGGGCTCGTCGCTCATCGCGCCGAAGAGGGCCGCGCGGTGCGAGATCGACTTGTCCGCCGGCGGCGTGACGCGGCCGCGCAGCGGCCCGGCGGGTTCGAACCGGCGCTTCAGGGCTCCACCGCGTCGCCGAAGTCGAGTCCGTCGATGACCGCCTTGGCGCGCGTCGCCGCCTCGTCGCCGGCGATCCACAGCGTGATCGCGCCCGAGCGCATGTCCGGCGCCGGCGCGAGCGCCATGTCGACGATGTTCACGCCGGCGCGACCGAGCGCGAGCGCGAGCTGCGCCACGACGCCGGGACGGTTGGGGACCGGGACGCGCAGCTCGTGCACCGGGCCGCCCGCGAGGTCGGCCTCGAGCAGCCGGCGGCGGTCGCCGCGCGCCGCCTCGTTCCACTCGGCGAGCGCGCCCCTGTCGCCGGCGCGCAGCGTTGCCGCGACGTCGCCCAGCCGGCGCGCGGTTTCCTCCACCTCGGCGGCGATCGACTCCGCATTCGACAGGTAGATGTCGGTCCAGATGTCGGTGTTCGCGCCCGCAACCCGGGTCGCGTCGCGGAAGCTCGGGCCGACCCGCGGCAGCGTCTCGCCCTGTTCGTCGAGCGCCCGCGCCGCCTGCGCGACCAGCACGTTCGCGACCACGTGCGGCACGTGGCTGACGGTCGCGAGCAGGCGGTCGTGGGTCTCGGCGTCGATCGCGATCGGCCGCGCGCCGAGCTCGACGACAAGCCGGTGCAGCCGCTCGTAGAGGAGGCCGGAAGAGCGCTCGCTCGGCGTCAGGTACCAGGTCGCGCCCTGGAACAGGTCGGCGCGCGCGTTCTCCACCCCGGCCGTCTCGGCACCGGCGATCGGATGCCCGCCGACGAACCGCTGGTCGGTGATCAGCTCCACGATCCGGCGCTTCGTCGAGCCCACGTCGGTGACCACGCACGCCTCCGGCGCCGCGGCGAGCGCGCGCTCGACCAGGTCGGGCAGCACGCCGACCGGTCCGCAGGCGAAGCACGCCTCCGCGCCCGCGAGCGCCTCGGCGAGGTCGGTGGTCGCGCGGTCCAGGGCGCCCAGCTCGACCGCACGGTCGAGCCGCTCCGGTTTGCGCCCGAAGCCCACGACCTCCGCGCCGTCGATCCACTCCCTCGCAGCGAGCCCTATCGAGCCTCCGATGAGGCCCACTCCGAGGACGGCTATCCGCACGCGCGGCCGGCCCGCAGCCTCAGCGGCCGCGCGCTTCGCGCCGCGCCCGCACGGCGCCCGCGAGCCGGTCGAGGACGAGCGTCGTCGTGTCCCAACCCATGCAGGCGTCGGTGATCGACTGGCCGTACACGAGCGAGTCCGGCGCGCCGAGCTCCTGACGGCCCGCGGTGATGAACGACTCGAGCATCAGCCCGACGATCGCCTCGTTGCCCGCCGCGATCTGGGCGGCGACCTCGGCGACGACGTCAGGCTGGCGGTCCGCGTCCTTGCGGCTGTTGTCGTGGGACGCGTCGACCACGATCCGCTCGGGCAGCCTGGCCGCGCGCAGCTCGGACAGGACGCTCTCGATCGACGCCGCGTCGTAGTTCGGCGCGGCGCGCCCGCCGCGAAGGATCACGTGCGCGTCCTCGTTGCCGCGCGTGTGCAGGATCGCCGGCTCGCCGCTCATCGTGATGCCCGAAAAAACATGTGGGGCCGCGGCGGCTCGGACGGCGTCCACCGCGACGCCGACGTTTCCCGCGGTGCCGTTCTTGAACCCGACCGGCATCGAGAGGCCCGACGCCAGCTGCCTGTGGATCTGGCTCTCGGTCGTGCGCGCGCCGATCGCGGCCCACGAGACCGCGTCGGAGATGTACTGCGGGGTGATCGGGTCGAGGAACTCGCTGCCGGTCGCGAGGTCGAGCGACAGCACCTCGAGCAGCAGCCCGCGCGCGCGATGGAGCCCGGCGTTGACATCGCCCGACCCGTCCAGGTGCGGGTCGTTGATCATTCCCTTCCAGCCGGTCGTCGTCCGCGGCTTCTCGAAGTAGACCCGCATCGCAAGGCACAGGTCGGCCCTGAGCTCGGCGCCGACGCCCGCTAGCCGCCGCGCGTAGTCGAGCGCGGCGTCGAGGTCGTGCACGCTGCACGGGCCGACGACCACGAGCAGGCGATCGTCCTCGTGCCGAAGGATCTCGACGATCTCGGATCGCGAGCGGAGGATCGTGTCCTCGTGCTCACGGGTGAGCGGCAGATCGGCCAGGATCTCGTTCGGGGGCGCGAGCGGCACCACCTGGTCGATCCGCTGGTCGCGCACCCGGTCGGGGTGGCCTTCCATGAGAGTCCGCATCTCGCTGGTCATTCTGTCTCTGCTTTCTGAAAAGTCGCTGGAAATCCTACGTAACGTACGGCGGGCTGAGAAGGCGTCCGGCTGGCTGAAGGAAGTACGTGCGGCACGGTGCCGCAGGCCGAACGCCTAGCTAAATCGCAGATACCAGCGCTGGGCACGCCGCGACGCGGAGTCGATGCAGACAGGCGTGCCGATGCGAGCCATCGCCTTCTTTGTACCACGCGGGCGCCCGTATTCACAGCCCTACCCGCACGGCACTGTTCGCAGCGCTCGTCGCGGGCTCGCTCTAGCCGGCGAGCGTTTCGTCGAGCGCCGCCAGGAAGCGGTCGTTCTCCTCGCGCGTCCCGAACGTCACGCGCATGTGTCCCGGCCCGCCCAGGTCGGTGCCGCCGCGGACGATCACGCCGCGCTCACCGAGCCCCCGCATCACCTCGGCCTCGTCGCGGTCCCCGACCGAGACCCAGGTGAAGTTCGCCTGGCTCTCGGTTGTCTCGAGCCCGCGCTCCGCGAGCTCGGACTCGACGTGGACGCGCTCGATGGCGGTGCGCTCGACGCGCCGTGCGACCTCGTCCTGGTGGAGCAGCGCCTCAGCGGCCGCCGCCTGCGCCAGCGCGTTCACCGAGAACGGCTGGCGCACGACGTCGACCGCGCGCTTGAAGTCGGCCGAGCCGAGCGAGTAGCCCGCGCGCAGCCCGCAGAGGCCGTAGACCTTCGAGAACGTCCGGAGCACGACCACGTTCGGGTGCCGTCGCACGAGGTCGAGCGACTCGTCCGGGTCCTGCATGACCGAGAACTCGACGTACGCCTCGTCGATGAGGACCGCGACGTGACGGGGCAGCGCGGCCACGAACGCGTCGATCTCCTCGACCGGCAGCGCGGTCGCGGTCGGGTTGTTCGGGTTGCAGACGAGCACGATCCGGGTGGCGTGCGTGACCTCGCGCGCCATCGCCTCGAGGTCGTGGCGGCCGGCCGCGTCCAGCGGGACGGTGACCGCCCGGGCACCCGTCATCGCCGCGAGATGCGGGTACATCGAGAACGAGGGCCACGCGTACACGATCTCGGCGCCCGGCTCGAGCATCGCCTCGGCGGCGGCGAGCAGGATCTCGCACGAGCCGTTTCCCACGGCGATCCGCTCCGGCGGCAGGTCGCACCGCTCGGCCAGCCGGCGGCGAAGGAGAGCGGCGGTGGGGTCGGGGTAGCGGTTCAGGTGCGCGAGGCCCGCCTCGGCGGCCTCGCGGACCGCGGGATGCGGCCCCCAGGGCGTCTCATTCGACGCGAGCATGACGCGCTTGCCGTCGTACCCGTACGTCTCCGCGGCCGGATAGACCGGGATGTCGCGAACCCGGCTCGTGAACTCGATGCCCGTCATTGCGCGCCCTGGAGGTCCTTGCGGAGCGAGACCGCCTCGCGCAGGTAGACGTGCCGTGCCGGCGCCGCCTCGTCCGCGTAGCAGTGCACGAGCACCCGGATCACCCGCGGCAGCGCGCCGGGGACGCCGATCTCGCGGGCGCACAGCAGCGGCACGGCGCTCAGCCCCATGCGCCGCGCGGCGACCGCCGGGAACTCGGCGTCGAGGTCGTCGGTGCACGTGAAGATGCACGAGACGAGGTCGCCGCTCGCGAGCCCGTTCTGGTCGAGGACCGCGCGCATCAGCTCCTCGGTGGCGTCGAGGATCGCGTCGCCGTCGTTCCGTTCGACCGTTATCGCTCCTCTGAGCGCCCTGAGCGTCACGGGCGGCGATTCTGGCAGAGGTGGCTCGACTACCCGCGGAGCGCTAGCCGGTCGCCTCCCACGGGAGCGTCCCCTGGTCGCACGTGCCGAAGCGGGGATCGGCGAACATCAGGCGAACGGTGCCCTCGGCGCGGCGCGCCGTGGTGAACGTGCCCGTGATGGTCAGGCGGCCGCTACGCGTCTGACCCGCCGGGTTCGCGAACGACACCCCCTCGTTGAACGAGAAGCGGCCCGCGCTGACGGGTATCACGAGCGGCGCGCCCTGCGTCATGAAGTTGCTGGCCGTGTCGGAGAACTTCGAGCCGTCGGCACACGTGACCGTGTAGCCGAACTGGAGCTGCCGCACCCCGGTGGCGTCGGACGTCGTCATGAACCTGAACATCGGAAAACCGTTCGGTCCCGCGTCGATGAAGCCGGTGAACTGGGCCCCGCCGCCAGGGGTCGCCCCGGGTCCGGGTCCCGTCCCCGGCGGCTCGCCACCCGGCGGCGCCGGGGTCGGCGGGAACGCCTCGTGGATGACCACGAGGTGGCACCTGACCTCGACGCTGCGGGCGCCGCGGCTGAGCCGGAATGTGAGCGTCACGAACTGCCACTCGCCGCCGCCGAAGAAGCCGCCCGGTTGCGTCCGGTGCTTGAGCGTCGACTGCACCGTCGCACCGCCACCGGTGACGTCCTTGACCTGCACGCCCTGAGGGAGCGGGTCGGTCAGGAGCTTCGCGCTCGGCGACTTGAGGTCCGTGAAGAACCGGACCTTCTCCTCGTCACCGTGGTCGACCGGCACGAACCATGGCTCCGTGTCGCAGAAGTGCTCCTCGCGCCCTCCTGCCGGGGACAGGTAGTCCTCGGTCTCGCCGTGCGAGAACCGCCCGCGCCCGACCCGGGACGTGACTCGCTGGTCGAGCGTCAGCGTCGCCCGCTGCCAGATGTTCTCGACCTGCCGGCCGGCCCGCACGCGAACCTGGACGGTCTGCAGCGGGTCCTGCGCGAAGCTCCCCAGGTCGATCGCCAGGTTCTGCACGCGGTACTCGGACACCCGGCGGCGACCGCAGCGCGACCTGTCGCCCCAGTCGCCGTCGCGGTTCCAGTCGAACCAGGCATTGAGGTAAGCCACGTGGCCGCGGCTGCGGAGGGAGGCCGGAACGCGTGACGCGTCGATCAGGAAGGTCAGCGTGCTCCGCGAGCAGGAGCGGAGCGTCGCCGAGAAGCCGTCGTCGTCGCGGTCGCGGTCGACCTGCCTGGAGTCGCCCTCGCGCGTGACGCCCGCGCCGAGCCGCAGCGGGCCCGGCATCGTGTGGCGCGCGCCGTTCGAGCGCGCGCGCGCCGGGAACCGTCCGATCAGCCCCGGGCTCGTCGCGTAGCGGGCGCGCGCGCCGTCGGCGGCGTCGCCGTAGTCGCCGCGCACGGCGCCCTGCGCCGTACCGGGGACCATGCCCGCGGCGGCGGCGAGCACCGAGACGACGGCGTATGACACGGGACCAGCGCGGCTCATAGCGAGCCCCTGTCAGCGGTGGATTGTCCTCCCGGACGGGGGCGCTGTCCATCCACCGGTCGGTGGATTCGTCACCCCTTCCCCAGCCGCTCGACCTCGGCGGGCGTGAGGCGGCGCGCGTCGCCGGGTGGCAGCGCGCCCAGCCGCAGCGGCCCGAACGCGACACGCTCGAGCGCCTCGACCGGGTGTCCGACCGCTTCGCACATCCGCCGCACCTGGCGCTTGCGTCCCTCGGCGAGCGTCAGCTCGAGCACGCCGGGCTCGGTCTGCCGGACGCTCGCGGGAAGCGTGCGCCCGTCCTCCAGTTCGACGCCCTCGCGCAGCCGCCGCAGCGCCGGCTCCGGCACCGGCCCGCCGGCGACGCGCGCACGGTAGACGCGCGGGACGCCGTACCGCGGGTGCGTCAGACGGTTCGCCAGGTCGCCGTCGTTCGTCAGGAGGATCAGGCCGGTGGTCTCGGCGTCGAGCCGCCCCACGGGATAGAGCCGCCGCTCGCTCTCGACCAGGTCGGTGACGATCGCCCGCCCGTGCGTATCGCTCGCCGTGGAGACGACGCCGGCGGGCTTGTTCACGAGCCACACCTCGCGCGGCTCGGGCGCGGCCGGCCGGCCGTCGACCGCCACCTCGCTCGCGTCGTCCACGTCGTGCGCCGGATCGGTGACGACCGCGCCGGCTACGCGCACGCGCCCGTCGGCGATCAGCCGCTCGGCCGCGCGCCGCGACGCCACGCCCGCGTGCGCCAGGTACCGCGCCAGGCGCACGCGTCAGGGAACGATCGTGATCGTGCGGCGGGCGGTCTCTGTCGTGTCCTGCTCGGCGCGCGCGGCGAGCCGCACCTTGAACGGCCGCTCGGCGTCGGCGAGCTTGCGCTTCGCCTTCCGCCGCAGCCCGACGTCGAGCGCGACGGTGCGGTCGAGCGGCAGTGTGGCCGTCTCGCGCCCGATCGTGGTCCGGCGGCGCTTGAAGCCGAGCCGCTTGGCGACCCGAGCGGCGAGCGAGAGCCTCAGCGTGATGTCGCACCCGTTCACGCAGCGCGCGCGGGCGCGGAGGCCCCTCCCCTTGACGAGCCGCCGGAGCGCCTGCTCCCGGGGCGCCCTCAGCGTCAGCCCGGGTTCGACCTCGACCGGCTCGGGCACCGTCCCGGTGGCATCGCGGACGCGGACGACGCCGGACATCGCGGCGCCGTGAAAGCCGCACCGGTAGCGGAAGACCCCCGGCATGTCGAACGTGCGCTGCACGCTCCAGTCGTCGGCGCTCGGGCTCGCCGGCGCCGTGAAAGAGCCGTCGTCGAACCGGACGTTGTGGAAGCCGCCGCCGTTGTTCCAGGTGACGGTGTCGCCGATGTCGATCTCCACGCTGTCGGGAGACCACGTAATGCTCGGCGTCGCGGTGACGGTCTGGTCGGCCGCGCTCGCCGGGACGGCGAGCAGCACGGCGACGGCAAGCGTCAGCGGCCAGCGGAGCACCACCGCTCCATACTAGTTCGGTGGATCTCGACCGGCTCGAATCGCAGCTCGCCGACTGGGGCGAGCCGCCCTTCCGCGCGGACCAGGTGTGGGAGTGGCTCGCGCGCGGGTGCGCCGCATACGAGGAGATGACGAACCTGCCGGCGCCGCTGCGCTCGCGGCTCGAGGACGAGCTGCCGCTCTCCACGCTCGCCATGGAGCGCGACGCGCTCGCCCGCGACGGCACCGAGAAGGCGCTCTTCGCCACCGCCGACGGCCGCCCGGTCGAGGCCGTTCTGATGCGCTACCGCGACGGGCGCAGGTCGCTCTGCCTGTCGAGCCAGTCCGGCTGCCCGCTCACCTGCACCTTCTGCGCGACCGGGCGCATGAAGTTCGGCCGCAACCTGACCGCGTCCGAGATCCTCGACCAGGCGCTCCACTTCCGGCGGGTCGAGCCGGTGAACCACGCGGTGTTCATGGGCATGGGCGAGCCGCTGATGAACCTCGACGCCGTGCTCGCCGCCTGCGCGCGGCTCCCGGACATCGGGATCGCCACGAGCAACACCGCGATCTCGACCGTCGGCTGGCTGCCCGGCATCGAGCGCATGGCCCGCGAGGGGCCGCCGGTGCGGCTCGCCCTCTCGCTGCACGCGCCCGAGGACGCGCTGCGGTCCGAGCTGATGCCGGTGAACGACCGCTATCCGCTGGCGGACGTCTTGGAGGCATGCCGCGCCTGGCACACGGCGCGCCGCCGGCAGGTGTTCGTCGAGTACCTCATGCTCGGCGGCGTCAACGACCGGTACGAGCAGGCCGTCGCGCTGGCAGATCTGTTGCAGCCGCGGAAGGCGTTCAAGGTCAACCTGATCCCGTACAACCCGACCGAGGCCGGCTTCGAGGGCTCGTCAAGGGAGGCCGTGGCCGCCTTCAAGGAGGCGCTCGAGGAGCGCGGGCTGCGGACGATGGTGCGGCTGACGCGCGGGCGCGACATCGCCGCGGCCTGCGGCCAGCTCGCGGTCACCAACGTTTAACCGGATGCTTACGCGGAACCCCGAAGGTGCAGGGGCACTCGCACCCGATGGAGGAGAAGCCATGATGGACCTCCAGTCGTTGACGACCGCCGAATCGACGCCCGAGACGCACGACTTCGGGCGTGAGGACGCAATGGCCCTGGTCAGCCCGCGTGAGCGGGATGGGGTCGATACGCCGGGCGATCAGCTGGACGCGCTGATCGCCGACGAGCTGTTCACGGCGTAACGCAGAGCTAGGGTCGGGGCGTGCAACCTCACGTCCCGGCCTCGCCCGCCGTTCTATGCCTGTGAGGCTGCCGCCCTTCCAGGCGCTGATGGACGACCACCGCGACGACGTGTACCGCTTCCTGGTCGCGTCGCTCGGCCGCGAGGAGGCCGACGACTGCTTCCAGGAGACGTTCATCGCGGCGCTGCGCGCGTACCCGCGGCTGCGGGATGCGTCGAATCTGCGCTCGTGGCTGTTCACGATCGCGCATCGCAAGGCGATCGACGCGCATCGCGCGCGGGCGCGCCGGGCGGTGCCGGTCGAGGAGGTGCCGGAGCAGGCGGACACGGGCGGCATCGCGCTGCAGCGTGACCCCTCCGGGGCCACCCCTCCCGGGGACGGCGAGCCCGAGCTGTGGCGCGCCGTGCGCGGGCTGCCCGCCAAGCAGCGGGCGGCCGTGCTTCACAGGTACGTCAATGACCTCGCCTACGTGGACATCGGGCAGGTGATGGGCTGCTCCGAGGAGGCCGCCCGCCGCTCGGTCCACGAGGGCCTGAAGAAGTTGAGGACGGTGTGGACGGCATGAACGAGCTCGAGAAGGCACTTCGGAGCGCATCGCTCCCGCGCGGGGACGCGGGAGCCGCGGCCGCGTCCGGCCAATTCCTCGCGAGGGCCGAGGACGAGGGACTGCTCGAGGTCGCCTACGGCACCGTCGAGTCGCCGTTCGGCGACCTGCTCGCCGCCGTCACACCGCGCGGGCTCCTGCGGCTCTCGTACGACCCGAGCCGCAACGACGCGGTGCTGGCGGACATCGCGACGAAGGTGTCGCCGCGCGTGCTCGAGGCGCCGGCGCGGCTCGACCCCGTGCGGCACGAGCTCGACGAATACTTCGAGGGAAGGCGGCGCCGATTCGAGCTGAAGCTCGACTGGCGGCTGACGCGCGGCTTCTTCCAGAAGATCCTGCGCGAGACGGCCCGCGTCGGATTCGGCGAGCTCGCCACCTACAAGCAGATGGCCGAGGCGGCCGGGAGCCCGCGCGCGGTCCGCGCGGCCGGGAACGCGCTCGGCTCGAACCCGATCCCGATCGTCGTCCCCTGCCACCGGATCGTCAGGACCGGCGGGAAGATGGGCGGCTACGGCGGCGAACTCGGCCCCTACATCGGGGGCCCGGGGATCAAGCAGCGACTTCTGGAGCTTGAGGGGGCGCTGGACGAGCACGGTCGGCCGCGGCTTCGGCCGGCCTGAGCCGGCTGCGGCCCGGCAGCCGCCCCTGTCCCGCCATCCACGAGCCGGCGAGGATCAGCCCCATGCCGGCGAGCGTCGCCGCGGAGAACGGGTCGCCCCGCAGCGTGACCCCGTAGATCACGGCGAAGACCGGCGCTACGTAAGCGACGATCGAGGCCTTCGTGGGCCCGACTCCGGCGATCAGCGAGTAGAAGATCACGAAGGCGACTCCCGTCCCGCCCGCGCCGAGCGCGGCCATCGCGGCCAGCGGGCCGGCGCCGGGTGTCTCGCCCGGAAGCGTCGCGAGCGCTACGGGCAGCACCAGCAGGGCGCTGGCCATCATCGTCGCCGTCACGAGCCCGAGCGGCTGGAGCGCGCGGAAGCGCGCCTTCACGAAGACGCTCCCGATCGCATACCCGAGGCTCGCGAGCACGACCGCGAGGCCACCGAGGAGCGCCGCCGAGCTGCCGCCGACGTCGACGCCGAGCAGGAGGGCGACGCCCGCGATGCCGAGCACGATGCCGCCCGCGCCTACCGGCGTCGGCCGCTCGTCGTGCGCGGTGACCACGGCCAGCAGCGCCGTCATGATCGGTGCGGACGCCACGAGGATCCCGGCCAGGGACGACGTGATCTCCTCCTGGCCCCAGCTGATCAGCAGGAACGGCCCCGCAACCTGCACCGCGGCGAGCAGGACGATCGGCCGCCACAGCGCGCGGACGCCGGCCAGAGCGCCGCGGGCGAGGGCCAGCGGCGCGAGGACCAGGGCCGCGAG
>Ga0299913_10002209_pt1 | contig 15195 bp, 19 predicted proteins | sample RVTome_9_FD_201360 | JGI IMG/M metagenome (GOLD analysis project Ga0299913, IMG submission 201360) | Soil microbial communities from uranium-contaminated site in the Upper Colorado River Basin, Wyoming, United States - RVT155D38 (version 2) ...
GTGCCAGATGGGAATGGGACGTCTTCGCCGCGCTGCTGACCGATTCCACGAACTGACGTCTTCGCTCGGGAGAGGACTCCGGGCCGAGGCTGCGTATCAGCACCGGCCTGTCGAGCGAGGTGTCGGTGGCCAGCCATTCCTCGATGTCGCCGTCACGTCCCAGCCGGACCTCCAACTCGTAGCGATCCGGGATCGACGCCGGCATGTCCTAGTTGCCCATCTCGTGAGTCCGCTGACGTCGCAACGACCCGATGTCCTCACTCTCGACGTCATGGACATCGAAGAGCAGGGCGGGTGTGTCACGGTCCTCTGCCCATGCCGGCCACCCTGGCGCATCGGGGTGCGCCACCGGAACTACGGGAGAGACCACTGGTTGACCACTAGGGGGCACCTCGCCGAAGGACTTGGAGCGAAGTGCCGGTGTCGGTGAAGCCGAGACGTCGATAGAGACGTTTGGCCCTGGTGTTCCCGGGCCGCACGTTCAGGACCATCGACCCGATCCCTGACCTGGCCCCCCAGTCGATGGAGGCGGCAAGGAGCGCGGCTCCGAGGCCCCGCCCCGAGTCGGTCGGGAGCACAGCGATGCGATGCAGATAGACAGTTCCCCATTGCGCTCCCACGATGGCGTAGCCGGCGAGTCGACCCTTGGCAGGCACCACGAAAAGGGCAGTGGAGCGGTTGGTCCCATAGGCCTCGGCCAGCCCGAGTCTGCTCATGCCCCAGAAGCCTTCGAAGGCCTCGCGGTCCACGTCGAGGATCTGATCCCAGTCCGGGTCGGTCTCCAAGCGAACGTCGCCGGTCACGTCGGCTCGACCGTGCTCGAGCGTTCGCTCCATCATGTCGAGCGAGGCGTAGTCCTCGAACCCGGACCTTCTCCAGACTCGGGTGGAACCTGCGTAGAGCGCGGGGGAATAGATCGAGCCGCACCCGACGGCGAATAGTTTCTCGGCCACCGCGTTCAGGAAGTCATTGCCACCGCGCTCCAGTCTCAGCATCGGGTCGGTGACCGCCTCGTTCCATGGGCGAGCCCGGGCGCGAAACCAGCCGGCGCTGAGGCCGATCGGGCCCGGCCATGAACCCTCGACGCGGAGAAGAGTCGCCACTTGTGCGAGAGTAAGTACATGGATGTTGTAGTTGCGAGCCATCCATCGGCGCTGCTTCACGACACCGGGCCGCGTCATCCCGAGAGGAGCGAGCGCGTCGACGCGGTGAGAACGGGCATCGACGAGTCCGGGCTCACCGTCCACGAGATCATCTCGCCTCGAATCGAGCGGAGCGAGCTTGCCCTGGTCCACGATCCCTCCTACATCGAGATGGTCGAGAAGTTCTGCCAACTCGGCGGCGGTGCGCTGGACATGGACACCTTCACCAGCCAGGACTCCTGGGAGGCGGCCCTCACCGCCGCGGGTGGTATCCGCGCCCTCGTGGAAGAGCTCAGTGCCAGGACGGACGCCACCGGATTCGCCATCACCCGCCCTCCGGGCCACCACGCCTTCCCCGACCGTGCCATGGGGTTCTGCTTGTTCAACAATGTCGCCGTGACCGCGGCGTATCTCCGCTCCCGGGGGGAGCGGGTCGCCATCCTCGACTGGGATGTCCACCACGGCAACGGAACCCAGGAGATGCTCGGCGACGATGCGGGCACCCTCTACACCTCCATCCACCAGGATCCCTTCTACCCGTTCTCCGGCGCATTGGAGGACATCGAGAGCGGGGAGGCCAAAGGGACCGTCGTCAACGTGCCAGTGCCTGCGGGGACCGCCGGCGACGTGTACCGACGGGCATGGGAGGAGTTGTTGCTCCCTGTGGTGGGCCAATTCGAGCCCGACTGGGTGATCGTCAGCGCCGGGTTCGACGCTCATGCCGAGGACGAGCTGGCCAGCCTCTTCCTCGAGTCCGCAGATTACGGGTGGATGGCGGCGAGGCTCTCCGAGGTCCACTCGCCGGCCAGGACCGTCCTGGCCCTCGAGGGCGGCTATGACCTGACGGCACTGCGCGAGTCGTCATCGTCGGCGTTGCAGGGGCTCAACGGCTCTGCCCGCCTCACCGACTCGGTGTACCAGTCGCCAGGCAACTCCCACGCCGCCCTCTCCCACGCCGCCGAGGTGATCGGCCGTCACTGGAGCCTCTGAGGGCAATCCCTAAACCCGGCGTCGAGCGGCGCCGATAAAGGCAGTCGGAGCCCAGTCGAGGTACTCGATCGATGGACAACAGCGTCGACACATTGTTGAAAACTGCCGTTGACTACGGCGCGTCCGACATCCACCTCAAGGTGGGGTCTGCGCCGATCGTGCGCATCGAAGGCGAGCTGCGGCGCCTCGACGGGTATGACCCTCTGCGCCCCGCCGACACCGAGGCGTATGCCCATGCGATGTTCACCGAGAAGGCTGCCGGCGACTTCAAGACCAAAGGCTCCACAGACTTCGCCTACGGCCGCCACGAGCTGGGGCGCTTCCGCGCCACGGCGTTTCGTCAGCGCGGGTCGGTCTCTCTCGTCCTGCGCCGGGTGGTCCCGGGATCGAAGTCCTTCAGCGAGCTCGGTCTCCCCAAGGCCATGGAGCGGATCGCCGGCGCCAAGAGCGGTCTGGTCCTGGTCACCGGGCCATCCGGATCGGGCAAGACCACGACCATGGCTTCGATCATCGACTGGATCAACTCGAACCAGGGTCGGGCCATAATCACCATCGAAGACCCCATCGAAGTGCTTCACCCCGACAAGAGGTCGGTCGTGGTCCAGCGCGAAGTCGGTGTGGACACCGGAAACATGGCAGACGCCATTCGCGCTGCGATGAGACACGACACTGACGTCATCCTGGTCTCGGAGATCACCGAGCCCGACGTGGCGCGGGCGGCGATCGATGCCTCCGAGACAGGCCACCTCGTCATCTCGTCGATGCGAACCAGCGATCCTGCCGATACGATCCATCGGCTCATCTCGATGTTCCCGGAGTCACAACAAGGTGTGATCCGCAGCCAGCTCGCCGCTCAACTCAAGGCCGTGATCAGCCAGATCCTCGTCGATGCCGGTGAGGCAGGCGGTCTGGTCCTCGCCTGTGAGATCCTCACGAGCAGCGAACGGACCCAGGAGTGGATCATCAGCGGCGACGACGTGTCGTTCCTCGTCGAGGTGATGAAGGACGGCGGCTTCCATGGCATGCAGACGTTCGACCAGGCTTTGTTGAATCACGTCATCGGGGGGATGGTCAAGCTCGACAAGGTCCTGCCCCACGTGCGCAACTCCCACGAGGTCAAGGCGAAGGCTCAGGCAGCCGGCATCGCCATCTGAATAGGGGCAGGGGACCGATGGTCCCCCGATAACCTGACGTCCTGTGATCCCCGAGCGGCTCGAGTTCCTCACCAGGCCCGACCTCCCTCCCGCGCAGCTGGCCAAGCTGTTCGCGGACGCGGGTGAGGAGATCTATCTGGTCGGCGGCTCGGTCCGCGACGCCTTCCTGGAAAGACCCCTCCAGGACTTCGACTTCGCAACGAGAGCCCGACCGGAGCAGATCTCGGAGATCCTCGAGCCATGGGCCGACATCGTCTACGACGTCGGGGCCCGATTCGGCACGTTGGCGGCGCGCAAGCACGGCCGCACGGTCGAGGTGACCACGTTCCGCAGCGAGGTGTACCGGGACGACTCTCGCAAGCCACACGTGACCTACTCCGATGACATCGTGACCGACCTCGGGAGACGCGACTTCACGGTCAACTCGGTCGCTCTGTCCCTCCCCGAACTGGAGGCGATCGATCCGTACGGGGGCCTCGCCGACATTGCCCGACAGACACTCAAGACGCCCCTCGAGCCGGCGATCTCATTCGGCGACGATCCGCTGCGGATGCTGCGCCTGTTCCGCTTTCAGGCCTCGTTGGGATTCGTGCCTGATGGGTCCGCCGTGGAAGCCGTGGTCGAGATGGCCCCCAGGCTCGGGATCATCTCCGCCGAGCGGATTCGCGACGAGTTGAGCAAACTGATGGTGGCGCCGGCCCCGGGCGAAGCCCTGCAGCTGATCGTTAGCACGGGTCTCGCCGATCACTTCCTGCCCGAGCTCCCAGGCCTGGGGATGCAACAAGACCCCCACCACCGTCACAAGGACGTCCTGGCCCACACTTTCGCGGTGGTAGACAAGACCTCGCCCGACCTGACCCTTCGCCTCGCCGCCCTGCTCCATGACGTCGGTAAGCCGGAGACGAGGGAGTTCGGGCCCGGGGGCGTGACGTTCCATCATCACGAGGTGGTCGGGGCGCGGATGACGCGTCAACGTCTGCGTGAGCTGCGTTTCCCCAAGGAGATAGTCGAGGACGTCTCCCGTCTCGTCTATCTCCATCTCCGCCCCCATACCCTCAAGTTGGGATGGACCGACTCGGCGGTGCGTCGCTACGTGCGGGACGCCGGGCACCTGCTCGAGGCGCTCAACGAGCTGGTCAGGTGTGACGTCACCACCGCCAATGAGCGGCGTGAGCGCGCCATCCAGACCCGCATCGACGAGCTCGAGGAGCGCATCACCGATCTCTCCGCCAGGGAGGAGCTGGCCCAGCTGCGTCCCCCGATCGACGGGCACGACGTCATGGCGTATCTCGGGATGGATCCGGGCCCGGCGGTGGGGGAGGTGATGGACGCGCTACTCGAGAAGCGGATGGAGGAGGGCCCGTACCCACGGCCGGAGGCCTATGAACTGGCCAGGGAGTGGGCGCTGCAGCGCGGCATGCCCGATCCCGGACCTGGCCCGGCCGACGAAGAGGAGTGACGGCCACGTCATAATGCCGCCACCCATGCTTCGCCGTAAGTTCGATCCACACAAGAAGAAGAAGGTCCAGGTCCTGGGTTCTACGATGGCATACGTCGAACACGGGTCCGGAGACCCGATCGTCTTACTCCACGGCAATCCCACGTCGTCGTATCTATGGCGCGACGTGATCCCCGAGCTGGCCCACATCGGTCGGTGCATCGCCCCTGACCTCATCGGGATGGGCGACTCGGCTCGCATCGCCTCCGGAGCGAGTGCTTATCGATTCTCGATGCATGCCGAGTATCTGGAGGCTCTGCTCGAGGTCCTCCAAGTCGACGAAGACGTGATCCTGGTCGGCCACGATTGGGGAGGGGCATTGCTCTTCGATTGGGGACGGAAGAATCCCGGGGCCGTGAAGGGAGTGGCGTACATGGAGACCATCCTCACCCCGCTCACATGGGACGACTGGCCGGAACAGGCCGTCGGCGTCTTCCAGGGCATGAGGTCGGTGGCCGGTGAGGAGATGGTTCTCGCCAAGAACGTGTTCGTGGAGCGAATCCTCCCTCGGTCGGTGCTCGACCCGATATCGGAGAGCGACATGGAGGTGTACCGGAGGCCTTATGTGGAACCCGGGGAGTCGCGACGCCCGACACTGACCTGGCCGCGTGAGATCCCGATCGACGGGGAGCCTGTGCACATGGTCGGGGTTGTCGAGGCGAACGAGGCGTGGCTGTCGGGCGCCGGCGTTCCCAAGCTGTTCGTCAACGCCGACCCCGGCTCGATCGTCGGCGACCGGGTGCGGTCTCATGTCCGGGAGTGGCCAAACCAATCTGAGGTCACCGTGCGGGGGATCCACTTCATCCAGGAGGACTCCGGCGCCGAGATCGGCAGGGCGATTGCCGGATGGATCCGAGAGCTCTGAGCCCTTCGCAGGGATCGGCGCACTCCTAACCTCACGCCGGTGATCGTTGTAGCGATACCCGCGGTCGCCCTGGCGATCGTCTCGCTGGCGGCGTTTCTGGGGCAGTGGGTTTGGTGGCTGGATGTTCTCGCCAACTTTCGCGCCCAGTACGTCGTCGTCCTCGCCTTCCTCGGGCTCGTCGTCCTGATGTCGAAGTGGCGCAAGATCGGCTACACGGTCCTCGCAGTGGCTCTCGTGAACCTGGTCGCAGTGCTCCCGCTCTATGTCGGCTCCCCGGCAGAGGTATCCCTCGAGGCCCCTTCGATGAGGGTGCTCTCCTTCAACCTCCTGTCCACCAACGAGAGCTATGCCGAGGTCATCGAGTACATCGAAACGGTCGACCCCGAGCTGGTCTTGCTCCACGAAGCGAGCCGGCCCTGGGAGGTGGCGATGGAGTCCTCCGACCTCGACTACCAGATCATCAGGCCGCGGTCGGACGATCTCATATTCGGGACGCTCGTCCTGGTCCGAGGGGAGGACGTCGCGGCCGTCTCATACGGCTTCTCGTCCTCGAGCCCGAGGGCCGTGGAGCTGACATTCACGCCTCCCGGCTGGACGGCGGAGCTGGCTGTGTTGGGGACCCATCCACTCGCCCCAACCGATGAGGACCGGGCCGAGCTACGCGATGCCCAACTGGCCTTCGCCGGGCAATGGGCCTCCGGCCAAACCGGGGCGTACGCCGTGGTAGGTGACTTCAACTCGACGCCATGGTCCTGGCCCTTCCGACGACTGATGTCTTCGGCGGAGCTGATCAACAGCCAGAGCGGGTTCGGTCTCCAGCCCACATTCTCGACCGAGTCGAATCTGCTGCTCCGGGTTCCGATCGACCACCTGGTCCACTCACCGGCGCTCGAGGTGACCGACCGACAGCTGGGTCCCGACCTCGGTTCGGACCATTTCCCCCTCCTGGTCGACGTGCAGCTCGCGGGCTGATCCGGCCGGAAGACCTCGACGCGGTCGCAATTACGATCAGGGGATGTCCAATCGTCATGCAGAAGCACGCCGCCGACTCGCCGAGACCATCGGCGGCGACGGGATCGCCGTCATTCCCGCGGCCCATGAGGTGATCCGCAACTTCGACGTCCCCCACCCGTTCCGGCAGGACTCGGCGTTCTGGTACCTGACCGGGTTCGCAGAGCCCGAGGCCGTGGCCGTGATCGCCCCGGGACACCAGGAGGGTGACTACACGCTATTCGTTCGCCCCAAGGATCCCAACGCCGAGGTCTGGACCGGGATCCGCGCCGGCGTGGAGGGGGCGAAGGCCGATCACGGAGCAGACGCCGCATACGAGCTGAGCGCCATCGACGATGTGCTGGAACGGATGATGCATGGCCGCGAGGTTCTCTGGTACACGACCGGAAACGACCACTACGACGAGCGCATCACCTCGATCGTCAAGAGCGCCCGTGCTCACAGAGAGCGCATGGGCGGAACAGTCCCTTCCACGGTCAGAGACGTGTCTGTCCCGCTGGGTGAGATGATGCTCTTCAAGAGCGCAGAGGAGGCAGATAGTCTCCGGCGCGCATGCGAGCTGACGTCCGAGGGCCATCTCGAGGCGATGCGCTTCGCTCGCCCGGGGATGCAGGAGTATGAGGTTCAGGCCGCCCTCGAGTACCTCTGGAGGCTCCGGGGCTCACGCCGAAATGGATACGAGTCGATCGTCGCTTCCGGAGCCAATGCGTGCATCCTCCACTACGTGGACAACGACGACCGAATCGCCGACGGAGACCTCATCCTCATCGACGCAGCTGCAGAGCTCGACGGCTACTCCTCGGACATCACCCGGACCTTTCCCGCCAACGGCAAGTTCACCGGGCCACAGCGCGCCATCTACGACGTCGTGCTCCATGCCCAGAAGAAGGGTGTGGAACTGTCCACCCCTGGGTCGTCCCTGCGAACGGTCCACGACGAGTCCACCCGGATCCTCACCGAGGGCATGGTGGAATTGGGCCTACTCCCCAAAGGGCTCGACGAGTCACTGGCGATGAACCATCACACACAGTTCTTCATGCATGGGACCAGCCATTGGCTCGGTCTCGACGTCCACGATCGGGGCTCTTACCGGCTCGACGGTGTCTCCAGGCCGTTGCAGGCGGGTATGACCTTCACGGTTGAGCCAGGGCTCTACGTCGCTCCCGACAAGGCCGAGATCGAGCTCACTCTCCTCGAGTACGACCTCGACGAATGGAACGAGCGGCGTATCCGTCTCGGAAAGAAGGAGGCCGCGGCCAAGGAGGCGGAGGAGAAAGAGAGCGCCGAGAAGATCACCCACGAAGTGCCTGCTGAATTCTTGGGGATCGGTGTTCGGATCGAGGACGACGTCCTGATCACGCCGGAGGGCCACGAGAACATGACCGGGTCGGTCCCGATCGAGATCGACGAGGTCGAGGCCCTGTGCGCCGAGGAGTCGAGACTTCCTGCTGCCTAGGCCAATGCCTGCCGCCTAGGCCACTGCAGGTATGGCGTATATGGCGACGGCCAGGAAATGGGACACGCTCGCCAGGACCACCAACACGTGGAACAACTCGTGGTAGGAGAACGTCCGGGGAAACAACTTCGGCCGCTTCGTCATGAAGACGACCGTTCCCGCCGTGTAGAAGAGCCCTCCGAGGGCGATGTAGAAGATCGCCCCGGCGCCCAGCGAGGCCCAGATCTGAGGAAGCCACAGGATCACGGTCCATCCCATCGCCAGCTGCAACGTGACCGACAGACCCGTCGAGATCGCGGGCAGAGTGAGCTTGAGGGTTATGCCGATTGCGGCGATGGCCCACACCAATCCGAGACACCACCACATCTGAGCACCGTCGAGCCCCCCAATGGCGATTGGGGTGAAGGTGCCCGCCACGACCAGGTAGATCATCGAGTGGTCGATCCGCTGCAGACGCCGCTTCCATTCTGCGCCCCAGGGGACGGAGTGATAGAGCGACGACACCGTGTACATCACGAGCAGAGCCCCACCGAAGACGAGGGAGCCGATGAGAGCCGAAGTGTCGCCCCACGCCATATAGGCCAGGTAGACCGTGCCCACCAGGGCCGCCAGGGCCGCCATGCCATGGAGGAAACCCCGGATCGGGTTCTGCATGCGGCCCAGGGTCAGTCGCTCCATGGGCCGTCAGGATATGACGTGGTCGGGACAAGTTGGGTCGGGAGGCTCAACGGCAATCTCTCCGGCGGCGGTACCATTGGCTGCCGGAAATGGCCCTTGGTCTCCTCTACCGCCTTTACGAGCGCAAACTGCTCGCCCAACTCGATCGGAACCGTCTCCCCAACCACATCGGAGTGGTTCTCGACGGTCACCGCCGGCACGCCCGCGCCGAAGGCCTGCCCAGCTACACCGACTCATATCGCGTCGGAATGGAGAGGTTCGAGCACTTCCTCGGCTGGGCCGACGACCTGAAGATCCCCGCCGTCACCGCCTGGGTCCTCTCGCCGGAGAACCTGTCGCGTCCCGCCGAGGAGCTGGACCCCTACTTCGAGGTGCTCATAGACCTCTTCCAGCGTCTTCCGGCCCAATGCGCCGAGTACGACATGGCACTGCGGTTCATCGGGAGCCTCGACCTCTTGCCCCGTCACTTGGTCGAGGCGGCGAAGAACGCCGAGGAACAGCACCCCTCCGGGTCGCGCCGCCTCAACATCGCCATGGGCTACGGGGGGCGTCAGGAGATAGTGGACGCGGCCAAGGACCTCGTCGCCCGGCTCGCAGACGAAGGTCTCCCGGTGGGCGAGATCGCCGACCACATCGACGCCGAATCCCTGGCCAAGCACATGTACTCCGCAGACCTGCCAGACGCCGACCTGATCATCCGCACCTCGGGTGAGTCGCGTCTGTCCGGGTTCCTCCTGTGGCAGTCGGCTTACTCGGAGTTCGTATTCGTGGACGTCAATTGGCCGGCCTTTCGCCGCGTCGACTTCTTGCGCGCCCTGCGCGACTATGAGGGACGCACCCGCCGCTTCGGCCAATAGCCGTGGCTCCCGCATACGGGAGTCACCGCGCTCGAATGGGTCATGCCGTGACCATGCCCGGGTGAAGATGGGTCACGTCGCCGAGTTGTCGCAGTGAGAACGCCCAGCCGGTGCTCACCCTGAAGGTGGTGAGACGCGACACGCCGGTGTGGGGTTGGCGAAAGCGATCCCACTCCCACGGGACCGGATCGAGACCCAACAGATGACCGAGGACGAGGGCGTTTGTCCCGGCGTGGGCGACGACCACCACTCGCTTGTCCGGACGGTCGACCTTCCAGAGATGCCGGTCGCCGGGGCTGGCAGGATGGACACCGTGAGAGTCGAGCGTCTCGATCAGACCGGTCACCACCCGTTGATGGAAGTCACGGAACGACTCCCCCTTTGGCAACCCGTCCCACATCTCGTCCATGCTGCGGAAGTTGGCCTCTTCGAAAGCCCGCTCGACCACCTCGGCCGGCTCCCCTTCCCACTCGCTCGGGTTCTGGATCTCCTTGAGCCAGTCGAACACCTCGTGCTCGATCCCCAACTCGGACGCCACCGGCGTCACGGTCTCCATCGAACGATTCATCGGCGACACCCAGACTTCGTCGACACCCTCGAGTGTGGAGAAGCGGTGACCGACACGCTCTGCCTGCCGCCGCCCCAAATCCGTCAGGCCCGGGTCGACACGTGCCACCCGCCCCGGCGCCCAGTCGGGCTGGCCATGTCTGATCAGGAACAGATCCATGTCCCCAAACCTATACCCGCTGCAGCGTTGCCGATTCGACGCCGCGCCTCAATACGATGGGAGCGTGGCCAGCCAACCCCTCATCGACCACCTCGCTGCCAACGCCCTGCGAACGGACGGTCCCTTCACGCTGACCAGCGGCGGTGTCTCCGATTGGTACGTCGACGCTCGACAGACCACCTTCGACGGCATCGGGGCCCGCCACGTGGGTGAGGCGGTGCTCGACGTCCTCGGGACCGGCGTGCAGGCGGTGGGGGGGATGACCATGGGAGCGGACCCCATATCCATCGCGACTGCGATGATCGCCGCGGAGCGGGGACGCGACGTCAAAGCCTTCTCGATCCGGAAACAACCCAAGGACCATGGAACCGGAGGTCGTCTCGTCGGCCCCATAGACCCATCGATGCGGCTGGCCGTCCTGGAGGACACCACCACCACCGGAAGCTCGGCGGTGGATGCCGCCCGCTATCTGATCGAGCAGGGCTTCGAGATCGTCCAGGCCATTGCCTTGGTCGACCGCTCCAACGGCGAGGCGCGTAAGAACTTCGCCGCCCTGGGAATCGACCATGTCGCGTTGATCACGCCGGCCGACCTGGGATTCGGGTCATGACCGTCGTGGTGAGGAGGTCGGCTCTGAAGATGTGGCTGATGGCGATGGGCGGCATTCCCCTCCTGGTCATCTCTCTCGACGTGCTCACCGAGCGTCGCATCACCAGATGGCTCACCGACATCATGTTCCGGCCCGAGGACGTGCAGATCTTCGAGCCGCGTGACGTCATATTCGCCTGGGTGATGCTCCTGTTCGGCGCTCTGTTGGTGGCTTGGGGCCTGAAGGAGCTGTTCATCCCCACGAAGGTCATCGAGTGCCGGGACGAGGGTCTGGCGATTCGGGTCAACGGCCCCCTGCGTCCACCGGCGGTGCTGCCCTGGGACAACATCCGCGATGTCGGTGGGGCCGACATCGACGACGAAGGGGACGTGATCCCTCTCCTGATCGTGACCGTGTTCTCCCGGGACGGCATCGCCGACAACCCGTGGGGAGCGCGTTGGGTGGCCGAGCGCGAGTTAGGGATCATGGCCCAGGACTTCGACGAAGACCCGCAGAAGACCGCAGAGAAGATCGCCGACTACGCGGTGGACAAGGCGAGGCGAGGCAGGAGGGAGACCATCGCCGGCGTCTCGGAGGAGCACGCGTGATGGTGGTGGGTGCCCACACCCCCTCAGAGCGTCCTCTGGCCGAGGCCGCCGCCAGGAGGGCGGATCTGGTTCAGATCTTTCTCTCCAACCCCCAGGGGTGGCGGAAGCCGAGCCCCCGTGAGGACGCCGACGAGCTGAGGCAGGCCCCCATCCCGATCTACGTCCACGCCCCCTACTTGATCAACGTCTGCGCCGACAACAACCGGGTGCGGATCCCCAGTCGAAAGATCCTCCAGGAGACCTGCGACGCCGCCTCTGAGATCGAAGCCGAGGCAGTCGTCGTCCACGGCGGTCACGTCACCGGCGATGGTCCTCAGGAGGAAGGCATAGATCGGTGGCGCAAGGCGCTCGACGCCCTCGACTCCGAAATGACGGTCCTGATAGAGAATACGGCGGGCGGCGACAAGGCGGTGGCTCGCCGTGTCGAGTGGATCAAGCGGCTCTGGGAGGAGATTGGCTCGTATGGGGTGGGATTCGTCCTCGACACGTGCCACTCCTGGGCGGGCGGCGAGCCTTTCGACGACCTCGTCGAACAGGTCCTCGATGCAACCGGGCGTATCGACCTGGTCCACGCCAACGACTCCAAAGACCCGTTCGACTCCCGCCGTGACCGGCACCAGAACCTCGGCGCGGGAGAAATACCAAAAGAGGACCTCGCCAGGGCCATCGTCGAGGCCGGTGCCCCGATCGTGGTGGAGACGCCCGGTGGCGCCGTCGAGCAGGGTGCCGACATCGAGTGGGTTCGGAAACTGGTCACCTGAGTCATGGCGGTCGGACGGGCAGAGCGGCGCGCTGAGCGCCGGACCAAGGTAGCGGTGCTCTTCGCAGACCGGACCGACAGGGCCCTCGACCTCCTCGAGTTGCTCGAGCTGGCCTGGCACGACGTGCACGGGGAGGTGTCGCCACCGGAGGACTTGATCGACGACATCCTCCTGATGAGCGAGGGGAACCTGAGACAGCTGATTCGCTGGGCGAGGCTGGCAGTCGAGGACTGGCGCGACGTGCGAGTGGCCGCCGACGATGTCCGCACCGGGCCCTGAGTCGACCCCAGATTCGCGAGAATCGCGCCCCGGGTAGCCTTCAGGGCAAATGACAAAGGTAACCGCACCGGGGATCCTGGACCGCAAGGGCGGGCCGAAGATCTCGATGGTGACCGCATATGACTACCCGGGCGCGGTCATAGCCGACCGGGCCGGAATCGACATCATTCTCATCGGCGACTCGGTGGCGAATGTCGTCCACGGGATGGAGACGACCCTCGAGATAGGCCTCGACGAGATCGTCCTCCACACCCGTGCGGTGAAACGGGCAGCCCCCGAGGCGCTCGTGGTCTCCGACATGCCGTGGCTCACCTTTCATCTCGGTGCGGAGGACGCCGTCAGGAACGCCGGGCGTCTCGTCCGGGAGGGTGGCGCCGAGGCGGTGAAACTCGAAGGCGGGCGAAAGCGCCTCCCCGTCATCGAGGCGATTCTCGACGCCGAGATCCCGGTCATGGGTCATGTGGGGCTGACCCCGCAGTCGGTCCATGCGATGGGAGGGTTCAAGGTGCAGGGCAAGATCGTCGCCGCGGCGCGCGACATGATCGCCGACGCCAAGGCACTGTCCGACGCGGGTTGCTTCTCGATTGTCATCGAGGGGGTCCCGGACGTCCTCGGGGAGATAATCACCAAGGAGGTCGACGCCCCCACCATCGGCATCGGCGCCGGGCCGAGCACCGATGGCCAGGTCCTGGTCTTCCACGATGTCCTGGGTCTCGGATCGGGCAACTACCCGAAGTTCGTGCGCCCATACGCCCAACTGGCCGACGACGCGGTCGCCGCCCTGGAGAGATTCAAGGCCGACATCGAGTCGGGGTCCTTCCCAGGCGACGACGAGAGCTATCACGCTCCGGACGAGGTCGTCAGCGAGTTGCTCAAAGGGATCTGAGACTTCTCTGCGCTCTTCTCGTGACCGGCGTGGTTGCCTGCGCCGCCCCTCCCCCGACTCTCGGAGACTTCGGCACGGCTCAGATCGAGGTGGGAGAGCAGCGGCTCACCGTGGCGGTGGCCGAGACTTCGTCACAGAGGAGTCAAGGGCTGCGCGGGGTCGGGGCGCTTCCCGTGGGCATCGACGGGATGCTTTTCGCCTTTGGCGAGCCCGCGACGACGACGTTCGGGATGAGGGACACCCTCATCGCCCTCGAAATCTGGTGGTTCGACGGGGAGGGCCGTCTTCTCGGCTCGGCCGACATGGAGCCGTGCTCAGCCACGCCATGCACGGGGTACGCCTCGCCCGGGGAGATCGCCTGGGCTCTCGAGACGCCGAGCGGGGAGCTGCACTTCGCCCCGGGCGACACCCTGAGGGTGATCGAGGTCTCCGCGCCCTCGTAGTGGTCAGGATCACGGGCTGTGGAAAGTCCCCACACCGGTCTACCATTTCTCAATGATCCGGCGACACGCGCCGCCGGCCCCTGCTCCACCGAGTTGGTGGGGCCTTCCGTATGGATGTCCACAGGAGGTGTGATGCGCGACTACGAACTGATGACTATCCATCGGCCCGACCTGGCCGAGGATGACGTCGAGGCCAAGATCGGCGAGCTCGAGACCTACCTGGCCAATAGCGAGGCCGAGGTCACCAAGCGAGACATGTGGGGGAAGCGTCGCTTCGCCTACGAGATCGAACATCTCAGCGAGGGCTACTACAGCGTATTGTCGTTCAAGGCAGACGCTGATGCCATCGCCGGTGTCGATCGCATGCTCTCGCTCGCCGACGAAGTCGTCCGTCACAAGATCGTCCGTCTCGGCGACGGGTGACTGGATTCTGTCGCCGCTTCCGGGCATAGTCGGTAGCGGGACACAAAGAGGAGAACTCGATGTCAAGCAACGTAACTTTGATTGGAAACCTGACGATGGACCCAGAGCTCCGCTTCACGCCAAGCGGAATAGCCATGGCGAGGATCGGCCTCGCGGTGAATCGACGCTATCAACGAGACGGCGAATGGCAAGAGCAGACCAGCTTCTTCTACGGAACTGTGTGGCGGGAGCAAGCGGAACAGGTCGCTGAGTCCCTGCAGAAGGGTGCGCGCGTGATCATCTCTGGCCAAATGGAACAACGGACCTGGCAGGACAAGGAAGGGCAGGACCGCGAGTCGATCGAGGTGCGCATAGATGAGATCGGCCCCTCGCTTCGCTGGGCGACGGCAACGGTCAACAAGACCCAGCGTCAGGACAACTGGTCCGAAGGCAATCGATCCGCCGGGGCCGCCAGCGCGCCGTCGGCGCGTGACGATTACGGGCCCGACGAGGCTCCCTTCTAGAGGGCCCACGAGGAGATTCGAATGGCTCGCAAGAACAGAAGAAACCCGAAGACGGTCGGCCGGGCGCGCCGCCAGGACTTTCGCCGGGGCAAGCCCAAGCCATGTGCCATCTGCCCCGAAGGCGACGTCGACTGGAAGGACTCGTCTTTCCTTCGCAAGTATGTGTCCGATCGGGGCAAGATCCGCGGCCGCCGCGTAACCGGTCTCTGCCCCCAGTGCCAGCGCAAGGTGGCGGTGGCGGTGAAGAACGCCAGGGAGATGGCCCTCCTGCCGTATGTGGGGGGCCGATGAAGCTCATCCTCACCGCGGACGTCGACCCCCTGGG
>Ga0299913_10002210_pt1 | contig 15192 bp, 16 predicted proteins | sample RVTome_9_FD_201360 | JGI IMG/M metagenome (GOLD analysis project Ga0299913, IMG submission 201360) | Soil microbial communities from uranium-contaminated site in the Upper Colorado River Basin, Wyoming, United States - RVT155D38 (version 2) ...
TGCCGACCGGGGTGCTGGTCGTCCACGCGAGCGCTTTCACGTCGCGAGACTCGCCCACAGGTACAACGTTGCGTACGACCGCCATGGTCTCCACCTCTCGTCTCGGTTGTCTTTCGGATCGATGCCTAGCTTTGTTAACGCGTGCTTTATGCCGAGGTCTGATGGCAGGAAGGAGTCCGGATCGCGCAGGGCGCGCATCGCGATATACGCCACCGTCCACGGACCGATCCCGGGCAGGGCGATCAGCTTGGTTTTGGTCTCGGTCATGTCGGCAGTGCCGTCGAGCACGATGTCTCCGGATGCGACCGCATGGGCCAAGGTCGCGATGGTCGCGGCCCTGCGTTCCGGCAACCCGATCTGTGCGATCGGCGCGTCCGTGAGCCTGTGCGGTGATGGGAAGTAGTGGGTCAGGGGTCCATCGGGTTGGGCCATGGGCTCACCGAACGCGGCCACCAAGCGACCCGCCAGCGTCGTCGCAGCCCTGACGCTCACCTGCTGCCCGAGGATCGCGCGGACCGCCAGCTCGAAACCATCGAACGAACCCGGCACCCTCAGGCCGGGAAGTGCTGCGAGGGTGCTCCGCAGCTTCGGATCGCCGGACAGATGGGTCGAGATCACCCCGGGATCGGCGTCGAGATCGAAGAGATGCCGGGAGCGACGGACGACCGCGGCTAAGGCCGCTACCGAATCGAGGTGGGCATGCAGTCGCATCTCACCCGAATCCTCGAGCGCGATCTCGACGATGCCTCTCGACCCGTCGATGTCAACGCTTCGACGATAGTGACCGGGCCCGACGCTCTCGACCCCAGGTGTGGCACGCCCCCTCAGGTAGGACAGGACGTCCTCGCTCGCGAACGGTGCGCGGAACGGCAGCCGCAGCGTGCATCCCGCGGAGGCCGTTCCTCCAGATGCTCTCCTCATCGCGGTTGGTGTGCGTCCGAACGTGTCCTGCATGGTCGCGTTGAATCTCCTGATACTGGAGAACCCGGATGCCAGCGCGACAGCACTGATCGACATCGAGCTCTCTTCGATCAACCTGCGCGCTAGCTGGGTGCGATGTGTTCTCGCGACGCTTCCGGGAGCCGCTCCCAGTTCCGAGACGAACAGCCTGCGGAGGTGCCGCTCGCTCACCCCGAGCCGATCCGCCACTCCCGGGATCCCTTCCCTGTCGGCCGTACCTTCGCCGATCAGGCGCAACGCCCGCCCCACGAGGTCCCCGCGCCAGTCCCAGTCCGGTGATGAGGGGCTCCGGTCGGGCCTGCAGCGGCGGCAGGGCCGGAACCCCGCTTCTTCCGCTGCGGCCGCGAACGGGAAGAAGCGGACGTTGCGCCGCCCGGGGGTGCGGGCAGGACAGATCGGACGGCAGTAGATCCCGGTCGACGTGACCCCGGTGAAGAAGCGCCCATCGAAGCGCGCGTCCCGGCTGCGGATCGCTTCGTAGCAGGCGTCGAGGTCGAGTTCCATCAGGAGCATTCAAACAAGGTCCGGGGAGCCGTGCTGGCCGTTTCCGGACATCTCCATCGAGCCTCGTTTGTCCGTTCCGGCGGGCGGGCAGGCTCGGGTCATGGACGACCTAGGCGGTCTCCTCGGTCATTGCCACGCCCTGAACCCTCAGTCGCTCGCGCGCGGCTCGGATGGAGCGCTCTGCGGAGAGGGGATCGTCACCGAAACCGATGAAGAGGTTCCGGCCCATGTCGGCGAGACAGTCGATCGCCTCTTCGAGTGTGAGCAATCCGGCGAGGTGCAAGGTGACGATGCCGTGGCTCATCGACCACAGCTGCGTCGCGAGCGAATAGGCGTCGGCCTTGTCGAAGCGACCCGCCTGGATCGCACGTTCCAGCCCCGCGACGAGGCTTTCGAACGTCGCTTCGCCGACGTCGTCGTTGACGTCGAACGGCTCCATGAACATGAAGCGGTACAGGTGCGGATTGGCGAGGGCGTTGAAGAGGTAGATGCCGCCGGCCGCGGCAACGTCGGCGACGGGATCGTGGCTGGGCGTGATCCGTTCGAGGAGCTCGGCGAGGCGGTCGAACCCCTCCTTCCTGACCGCCCGACGAAGGTCGTCCATCCCGCGGAAGTACGTGTAGACGGCCATCGTCGATGTGCCCACCGATTCCGCGAGGCGCCTCGTGGTCAGGGCTTGAGGCCCATCGGCGAGGAGCACGGCTGCGGAATCGATCAGGGCGCTCCTGATCTGAGGGTCGGGGAGCTTCGGCATTTTGACAGTTTGACATATCAACGTTATACAAAGGACACAAAACAGCGTTATGGCATCGCTGCGGCGTCGAAGGGCAAGTGATGGACGAACTGGATCTGTACCCGCGGATCAACCCCTTGCAGGCGATACGCAACGGGGTGAGCTTCGCGCGTTCCGAGTGGAGAAGGATCGTCGTCTACGGGTTGGTGGTCGTAGTCGTGTTCGGCGCGGCGGCTTACCGCTGGGTGACGACCGCTACCCCGATGGATCGGGCCAGCGCGGTCGAGCTCTTCCGCGCACAGACCGACGGCAGCGGCGTCGGGGCAGCGGAGGGCAACGGGGCGCGCTCGCAGCAGCGCCCCCGGATCGGATCGCAACGGGCAGACGGACGGGCGGAACGCAACCATTCCAAGACGCGTCCTGGGAAGCCATCGATCGAGTCGGCATCTCGACCCGACGGTGTCAAGGGCAACGCAGGGCGGCGACAGACATCTGCTGGGGGTGGTCAGGAGCAGACCTTCAGCCTTCCTCGGGAGGGCGTGTATTCCTGGGCGACCGATGGTTACGAGCAGGTCAGCGGAGCGCGTCGACAGTTCCCCAAGGAGTCCCAGCGCATCGTGACCCACGAAGGGCAGCGGTCGTGGTTGGTGCATCACTATTTTTCCGAAGAGCGCGAGATATGGACGAACTTCCACTGGGGGTCAGGGGGGGCCGAGATCGAAAGGCAACGCAACAAAGTCACCTTCGGTCCCATCACGAACGATTCGGCGATCGATTTCGATCCACCGATGCTCGTTGGCCCGAAGGACCTCGAGGTTGGTTACGTATGGGGCGGAGAATGGCGAGGGGAAACGTACGGTGACTACTCGAGCGAGATCTTCGAGCACAAGACCCTCGACATCGGGGGAGAGCGCGTGGAGGTGTGGGGGGTCGCCTACGAGATCAACCTCCACGGGAAACAGGAAGGCCGGGTCGTAGCCAAGGTCTGGCTCGCCCCCGACCACGGCCTGACGGTCAGGGAGTACTACAAACAGGACATCGAATCGAGTGGTGCTCGCTACCAAGCCGAATGGACGATGCAGCTGAAGTCGCTCGAACCACAACAATAGGACTTCACATCCCGCTGCAGTAGGACCCCCCCGCCGTCACTCCTCTTCTCGATCCGCCTGCTCGCGGGGAAGCCGGATATATCCGTAGGCCAGCGCGATGAGCGTGGCGACACCTCCGAACCCCAGCGCGACGCGTGGACTGAACGACTGAGCTAGCCAACCTATGATCGGTGCGCCGATCGGCGTCGACCCTAGGAACAGAACGAAGTAGATCGCCATCACCCGGCCCCGCATCGCGTCGGATGAATTGAGCTGCAACGTCGAGTTGATCGTCGCCAGGAATGCCATCGACGCTGCTCCCAGGGGGACCATCATCACCGCGGCCATCAGGACGGATGGGGACGAGGCGACGACGATCGACAGCACCCCGAGCACGGTGCCTGCACCGAGCAGCACCGTTCGGGACGATCGTCCGAACGCCGCGTTGGTCATCGAGCCGGTGAACATGCCCACCCCCAGAGCCGCACCCAGGAACCCGAGGGTCGTCGCGTCACCCCCGAAGGTGTCTTTGGCCAGCAGCGGCAGGATGACCTGGAAGTTGTACTGGAGCGTGCCGACTATCGCCATCATGATGAGGATCGTTCGCAGCAAGGGCTGCGAACGGACGTAGCGCAATCCGTCGCGCACCTGGCCCGGGGCTCTCTCGACTCCGGCGGTCGGGACGAGCTTGCTCTTGTCCATCGTCAAGAGGGCGATCGTGACGGGGACGAAGGACGCGGCATTCACGAGGAAGCATTGACCGATGCCGACACCGGCTATGAGGAAGCCCGCGACGGCCGGGCCGATCACTCGGGCGGTGGTAAAGGTCGCGGTGTTGAGACTCACCGCATTCATGAGCCGCTCTCGACCCACCATCTCGAACGTGAACGTCTGCCGGGTGGGATTGTCGATGGCCGTGAGGACACCCAGCAAGACCGCGATCACGATGATGACCCCTAGGGACACGAACCCGGCCACCGTCGCGATGCCCAGCACGAGGGACAGCGATCCCGAGCCGACATTCGTAAAGATCAACAGGCGACGCTTGTCGAAGCGATCGGCGATGACGCCGGCCCAGGCACCGAACAGCAGGACCGGGAGCCATTGCAGGGCGGTGACCAAACCCAAGCCGAATCCGCTATCGGTGAGCCGCAATACGAGCCATCCCTGGGCTATCCACTGGACCCAGGTCCCCGTCCAGGAGACGACCTGACCCATGAAGAAGAGCCGGTAGTTCCTGACCGACAGTGACTCGAAGGTCCGGGCGAACGTGTTTGCCATGCCCAAGCCCTACCAGCTTCTAGCGGTGGCCAACCACGCGTCGTAGCCTGTGTGCTTCATACGACGCGAGAGGAGGGACCCGATGGCGAACAAGGACAAGGGCGGTTCGAAAGATTCCAAGAAGGCCCCCAAAAAGAACCTGAAAGAGAAGCGTAAGGAGAAGCAGCTCAAGAAGGGCAAGTAGACCCGGAGCATGAGCTCGAATGCGGCCGGCGATCCGGAACCCGACTTCAGTGACCTGAGGGCCCTCTTCATCAACTGCACCCTCAAGCGCTCGCCCGAGCCATCTCATACGCAGCTCCTCATGGACCGTTCCATCTCGATCATGAGTGGCCGGGGGGTGGCGGTCGAGACGTTGAGGGCGGTCGATCTCGATCTCGCAACGGGGGTCTGGCCGGACATGAAGGAGCACGGCTGGCTTACCGACGCCTGGCCGGATGTCTTCGAGAAGGTTCTCGCCGCAGACATCCTCGTGATCGGTTCGCCGATCTGGTTGGGAGAGAAGTCGTCGGTCTGCACGCACCTGATCGAACGGCTGTACGGGAACTCGAGCCTCCTCAACGAGAACGGACAGTACGCCTATTACGGCCGTGTCGGTGGTTGTCTCATCACCGGCAACGAAGATGGCATCAAGCATTGCTCGATGAGCATCCTGTACGCCTTGCAACACCTTGGCTACTCGATCCCACCGCAGGCCGATGCCGGCTGGATAGGCGAGGCCGGACCGGGTCCGTCGTACGGCGACGACGGTGTCGGTCTCGACAATGACTTCACCAACCGGAACACGACCTTCATGACTTTCAATCTGCTTCACCTCGCGCGCATGCTCAAGGATCGGGGTGGCTTCCCGGCATATGGGAACCAGAGGTCCGAGTGGGATGCGGGATGCCGGTGGGACAACGCGAACCCGGAACACCGCTAGGTGCGACGGCCATACCTCGCGATCACCCTGTCGAGCTGAGATCCTTCACGGATTCGACCTTGGCCGGGAAGGTGAGGATGAATTCAACCGTGTCATCGCCGGTTGCTACTTCGATCGCTCCTTCCATCGATCCGGCGAGAGCGCGCGCCACATAGAGCCCGAGACCCATCCCCGAGGAATTGGCCTCCGGCCCCCGCTCGAAGGGGGCGAACAAGGCCTCGGTGTCGATGTCTTCCGGGAGTGCCCCTCGGTTGCGGATGAAGACCGAGATCTCAGACTCGGTCACGTCGGCGCCCACCTGGATCTCGCTGTCTTCTGGACTGTGGGTCGTCGCGTTCTCCAGAAGTGTTCCAAGGATCTGATGGAGGGCCACCGCGTCGCCCCAGAAGATCACGTCCGGTGATGCGGAGATGGTGATGGCTCGCACCGCCTCGGAACGCCTGACCGCTTCCGCGATGAACGCGGGCAACACGATCTTCTCTCGGGCACCGATCAGGTCTGCTCGAGCACCCAGTAAGAGCATGTCGATCAGGCGCTGGAGGTCTTCTCCCCGTCTCAACGCCGAGTCGAGGAGGTCTTCCTTCATGCTGTCGGGTAGTTCGGCGAGTCTGTTGTGGAGCGTGTGCAACGCGCCGAGCATCACGGTAAGAGGTGTCTTCAGTTCGTGCGAGACCATTGTCAGGAATGCGTCCTTGGTTCGTCGAGCTTCTCGCATCGACTCCACGGTCTGAGCATCCGTTAGAGCGATGCTGGCGCTCTCCGCCAGCGCTTTGAGCATCTCCTGCTCAGCCTCGCTGTAAGACCGGCCCACCTTTTTCGTGCCGGTGACGAGACTTCCCACTATCGCTCCATCGACGTAGAGGGGCACAGCCATAGCGGTTCGCAGGTCGGTGGCGCTTACCAGCTCGGGGATCGCCCCGGCAGATCCGGGGTAGTCCTCGAAGATGCACAAGCGGTGCTCTTGGATCGACCGGCCGGCGACGCCCTCGTGGATCCCGATACGTTTGATGTCTTTGACAAGGGCTTCCGGCAATTCCGTGCTGGCCGATGCGAGGAGCAAGAAGCGGGCATCCTCCGGGTCGATCAGACGGATCACCGCGAACTCATCACGCATCAACTCGTGCACACCCTCGGTGATGGAGTCGAGAACCTCTTGTAAGGGTGCCCGGTGCGAGATCGATCCCTGGATACGGGCCAATCTCTCGAGCAGAAGTTGTCGCTCTTCAAGTTTCCGGAGCGCGGCCCGCTCGCCGTCGAGGGTGCGCAGCATCCTGAGAACGAGGCCGAGCGTCCTGCCCATGTTGTCCAGGAGGTTCTGCTCATCGCGTTCGAACGCGTCGTCTCCCGCTCGGGCAACGACCAAACGACTCCCCAACCCATCCTCGAGGTCGGCCACGGCCAAGTGGCACCGGCCGAGCATCTCTAGGGTGACCAGATGTTCGTCGCTCTCGATCGCCTTCAGCAGGGCGGTCTCGGCTTGCATCATGTCGATCAGACCGATGCTCAACACGATCGACGAGTCACGGACTACTGCAGCAACCTCTGCTTCCAGCGCTTCGGCGGCGTGCTCTATGCCTCCGCGCAGTGCCGACGCCCCATCGGGATACGAAGTGACGCGCGCGAGGAACTCGGAGACTTGGTGTGAGATCCAACTGCCGGAAGTCACTGTCAGCCGATCGCCAATACAACCAGCGTTTGGTTGTGGAAACCGGTAACGCCCTTCGTTCTGGCGATCTCGCCGTAGGTGTAGAAGCCCGCGACGGGGGCTCCGTTCGCATGCATGGCGATCCGGTCCACCTCGGACTTGATGCCTAGATCCCCCAGGACCCCTCGTCGCGCGATGCAGTCGAATGCCACGACCCCGAGAGGCCGTTCGATCCCGAGAAGGGCGTCGTGGCACGCGGCGTCCGTGGCCTCGAGGACCGATTCGGCGTCGCCCTCCATCAACCAGACCATCCCGCTGCGGGGGACCTCCGCGATGCAGATCAAAGACCGTTCCTCGAAGTTCGCCTCGCCGATGAATCTCACCTGGGCTTCGGCACTTCTCCGGTCCAGCCCGAGAGGATGAGTCATAGCGAATCTCGTGAAGGCCTCCGGATCGTGGTGGACATCGGGAGGAGGGGCCAATCTCTCGAGATAGACATCGAGGGCGGGCCGGTTGTCGAGAGAGAACACGTGGTTGCCTTCGCTCTTCGTGACCAACATCGGTTCTCCTACGGCCCTCCAGCCGTGACGGACCCCGATACCTAGAGGTGCCTTCGAGCTCAAGGCTGACGCCACTACCGCGTCGGTCATCACTTCTCGCCCGTGGAACTGATGAGTGGCCTTCATCTTCAGGTCGTCTCCAGCACAACCTCCGACGAGTGGAACCGAAGCCCCCGTGACCTCGTAGATGCCTCGCATGATCTCTGCCTGATCGCCTGCTAGACCGTCCGTGAGCAACAAGAGAACCTGGTGGGGGTGCTCGTCACTGGACTCGAAGCACTGGGCAACGGTCGTGCCGCTGAGGCGGAGGTCCTTGGACGCACCGTGCGCGGCCGCCGTCTTCACAGAGAAGCCGTGTCCACCCATCGCGGTCACGACGATGCTCGTGTCTTCCGGTCCGTCGGTTGCTATCTCGCCGGCGGTCGAACAGCCGATCAGCGGCGCGTCACCGCTCGAATCGTTGATCCCGGCGAGCACGGCTTCGAGGTCGTAATGGTCCGAGGCGAATACCAGTAGGAGGCTGGCCGATCGCCCTGCCAGAGCTTCCTTGGCAGCTGCACTGCCCGCTGCGTACGCATCTTGTCCGGAGGATCGGCCAACACCCACCCAGCGGTCGGAGTGGGCGACTTCCGTCTCGTTATGCCCGACTTGCGTTGATGTCATGAGAAGCCTCTCTTCTAGAACGATAGAACCGACGCGGCGTTCTCGCCTATGGCTGCAGCCACCTGCCTGCAAAGCGAGGTGAAGCCACGCGGAGCGGTGCCGGCATGAGCGACCACGACCACGCCGAACGAGCCATCGGGGCCTACCGGCACGGTGCAGCGGGCCACCAGGCCGTCGCCGTACGACAACGGGGGATACGCGTAGGGGCTCGTGCTCAGGTCCTGCTCGACGAAGGGACCATCCGCAGCCAAGCCGGCGAGCGGGTAGATCGCGGCGATGAGCTCCTCGTCGGTAGCGGCCGGCCTCCAACCCTCGTCCGCGATGAATATGCGCATCGGGGATCCGTAAAGGAGCAGAGCTCCGAATTCGCACGCTAGGGCACGGACTGCGGTTCGAACCACTTCCAAAGCGGCCTCCTCCGAGGTCTCTGCAGTGATCGAGTTGACGGTTCCTATCGCCTGGTTCAGCTCCATCTCGTCTGCTTGCCGTTTCTCGATCGAGACCTCACATGCCGAGGTGGCGATCTCTCCCGCTAGTTCCATCAAGGTTCCAGATGCTGTATCTGCAACCCCATCCCCCGAGAGCACTAAGACGACATCGCCGGCATCGACCCCGACGACCTCCGTGGCCCAGTAAGGGCCGAATGCCCTGAACGGGATCCCCGAGCGTCGGTGATCGACGCCGTGCTTCAGGACCGAGGACAACCACGGTTCGGACGCGGGATCGATGGAGATGTTCCCCGCCCATCCATCGCCGCGGCCGAAGCCGGCTACATTGAAGAAGCGGTCTTCTGCGATGCGACGCAGGACGAAGAGGTCCCGCGCCCCGGTCAGGGCGGCGGTGGTCTCGAGATTCATCGATCCGTCGACCCGTCCGATGGAACGCTGGCGACGAAGCGGGTCCATCCTTCCCGGCGGGAGTAGGACAACAGACCACCGAGGTCTTGCTCGATCGCTTGTTTCGCCGAATTGAGCCCGAGGCCGACTCCGTCGCTGCGACCCGTGTCGCTCGAGTAGGCAGTGAAGAGCCGAGGAAGTATGTCGTGAGCGACGCCGGGACCGTTATCCGCAGTGGTGAATCGGGCCCATCCATCTTCTTCTTCGGCGATCAGGTAGACGGCAGCTCCCTCGGGGGAGTACTTGAGGGCGTTGTCCAGCAGGTTCAAGAGAGCGCGCTCGAGCCTGTCGGCATCGGTGCAGATCTCGGTGTCCGGGGATTCGACCGTGACGGTGCCCTTCCTACCCATCATGGCCGCGGCGGCGGCCCGCTCCACGAGATCTCGGAGTCGAACTTTCACCATGCGGACCGGTCCATCGCGATGTCTGTCCCTCTCGAGGGTGTCGCTCACCATGCGGGTCAATCTGTCGGCTTGACGAACGATGCTTTCCAAGAGCTCGTGGCGGACCTCGGGGGAGACCTCTGAGTCGCGCTCGATGAGCGTTCTCGCCGACCCCAATATCCCGGTGAGCGGAGTTCGGAGATCGTGATGGAGTGCAGCGAGGAGCAGCGAGATCTCTTGATCCGCTTCCGAGGCACGATGTCTGAGCTCTCGGGACGCGCGTTCTTCGGTGATCAGGTGGACGAGCACCGTGACAGGAGCAGATGCGCGCTGCAGCGTGCCTAGGTCGATCTGAGAGACGCTCCCCACCATGACCAGGCAACTGGTGTTCTCATCGATGCAGCTCGAGACCGCGGCGACATGTTCGTAGTCCCTCCATTTGCCGGATCTCATCGCCGGTGGCACCACCACGGCATCCATCTCGCCCCCGAGCGCGCGCAGCATCGTGTGGTCCTCACCGGTTCGGGAACTCAGTCCAGGACCGTCGGGCCCGGCCGAGGCCAGTGTCTCGGGAGGTTCTGCGACAGGGATCACACACGCGGCTACGAGCTGTGCCTCCAGAGCGCCGGCGGTGCCGCTGAGCAGGGCAGCCAAACCGGTGGGGGCCCTGCGCAAGGATCTAAGCGCCAGCGTCACGAGCTCGTCGAGATCCAGAGCGGTTACTTGCATACCTATTGTTTCGGCATCGGATGGGCTCGTTTTAGCTCCGAAGGGATAATCCGGCCGAAAGGCGTACCCTGGGCCCAGGTTCGCCACACGCCAACGGCCTAAGCAGCATGGCCACCTCGGTCGATCCGTTGACGGGAAAGGCCGTCTATATGGATATCGCCCGGACGATCCCCGGTGTCGAGCCCCTCGATGCCTCCAGCGCGAAGTGGCAACGACTATCCGTTCTCATCATCACCCTGGTTCCATTCGCCGGATCCATAGCGGCGGTGGGAGCCCTGTGGGGTAGAGGGCTGACCGTGGTCGACGCCGCTATCGCACTGACCTTCTATGCCTTCACGGGTCTGGGGGTGACGATCGGGTTCCATCGCCTCTTCACCCACCGGAGCTTCGATGCGGTCCGGCCGCTGAAGGTCGTACTTGCCATAGCAGGATCGATGGCGCTACAGGGCTCCTTGATCGACTGGGTTGCGGCTCATCGCCGGCATCACGCGTTCTCCGATAAGGAAGGCGATCCTCACTCTCCGCATCTCGAGATTGGCGCAGGGGTCGCCGGGGTCGTCAGAGGACTGTGGCACGCGCACGTCGGCTGGTTGGTATCTCCCGAACGCACGGATCTGGAGCGGTGGGCACCGGACCTACTGAAAGATCCCGACCTCGTGAAGATCCACAAGAAGTTCCCTCTGCTCACGCTGGCGACGTTCCTTCTACCTGGGCTCATCGGTCTTGCGATCACGCGCTCGATCTGGGGTGGGGTGACCGCATTCCTCTGGGGCTCTCTCGCTCGCATCTTTTTCCTGCATCACGTTACGTGGAGCATCAACTCGGTATGTCACTTCTTCGGCAGGCGTCCATTCGAGAGCGCGGATCACTCCACGAACAACTGGGTCCTGTCGGTCCTGTCGTTCGGAGAGTCGTGGCACAACAACCACCACGCGTTCCCAACGTCGGCGATCCACGGCATCGGTCGCGGCCAAGTGGATCCCGCCGGACGACTCATCCGGATCTTCGAGTCGTTGAAGTGGGCCAGATCGGTGAAAGTGGCCTCGGCGAAGCAACTGGCGGCGAAGGCCCGCACGAGCTTCACCGTGAGGAGGGGCATCGCCGAGGGTTGACCGGCTAACACGCCGCCGACTCCGGATCACCTCAGCAGGCTGATCCCCGCTTGCAAATGAGAATCATTCTCGTATAGTCCTCGTCGTGGAAACGCCCGGGACGGTCTGGCTCAGTGCTCTTGCCGCCGTCGTGCTGGTGAGCGTCCTGTCACTCGTGGGTGCCTCGTCGTTGGTCCTCAAAGAGAAGTGGCTCAAACCCATGCTGATCGTGCTGGTGGCCTTCGCCGCCGGCGCTCTCCTGGGGGACGCATTCCTTCACCTCCTTCCTGAGGCGGTCGAAGCCAAGGGCGAGCTCAGTCTTTCGATCTCGCTCGCGGTGCTTGCCGGGGTCAGCGCGTTCTTCGTCCTCGAGAAAGGACTGCATTGGCACCACGCTCACATCGGGCATGAAGAGACCGTGCATCCGGTAGCCGTGACCAACCTGATCGGTGACGGACTCCACAACTTCCTCGACGGAGCGATCATCGCTGCTTCTTTCGCCGTGTCCCCCCAGCTGGGGGTAGCGACGACGGTGGCCGTGGCGCTCCACGAGATCCCGCAGGAACTAGGCGACTTCGGGATCTTGGTGCATTCGGGGCTCAGCCCCAAACGAGCACTGATGCTCAACTTCGTCAGTGGGCTCGCCGCGATCGCAGGCGCCGTTGCCACCCTTGCCTTCACTCCGGTCGACACGATCGAGAATGCGATGGTTCCCTTCGCTGCCGGAGCCTTCATCTACATCGCCAGTACCGACCTGATGCCTGAGATCCATAAGGAGCCCGAGCCGTTGAAGTCCGTGATCCAGCTATTAGCCTTCGGGTGCGGCGTCGGCGTGATGGCCGCCCTGCTGGTCCTCGAATGAGTCCGAAGAGGACCCAGCAGCGAGCCGCGGTCGTCCGGGCTCTGGAGCAGGCAGGCGGCTTCCGCACCGCGCAGCAGTTGCACGCGGAGATCCAAGCGGGAGGGAGTTCTGCGGCCTTGGCGACGATATACCGGAACCTCAGCTCGATGGCCGCGGCCGGAGAACTTGACGTGTTGCACCCCCCGGGCGGGGAGGCGATCTATCGCTTGTGCCAACTACAGGAGCACCATCATCACCTCGTCTGTCGCTCGTGCGGCGCGACGGTCGAGATAGACAGCCCCGATATCGAGGAGTGGGCCCGCAAGACGGCTCGGCGTCACCGCTTCCGTGCCGTCTCTCACACGGCCGAGTTATACGGGCTCTGCTCGAGGTGCGCGTAGCCCCATGAATGCTTGGGTGGTCTTCGCGGTTGCCCTCGGCACCGCCTTGGCGACGGGTCTCGGTGTTATCCCTGTGATGGCCTCACGGATGGACGAGAAGAGATCTATCGCTCTGTCCAGCGCTGTAGCCGGAGGCTTCATGCTCGGCGCTAGTGCGGCTCTGTTCTATGAAGGCGGCCAGAGGGGGATCGGCGGCACGTTCCTGGGCGCGCTGGTCGGGATCGCGTTCATCTATGTCACTGGGAGATCCCTGGAGAACCACCCGGACGCCCATATCGGGGGTCTGCGAGGTGCTCGGGGAGTGACCGCGCTGCTGGTGATCGGCGTGATGACGGTCCATTCGTTGACGGAAGGCGTCGCCGTGGGGGTGTCGTTCGCGGGCGAGGGGTCCCTTGGGGTCCTCATAGCGATCGCGATCGCCATCCACAACATCCCGGAGGGGGTGGCGATCAGCCTGACCCTGGTTCCGTTCGGAGAACGGCCGAGGAACGCGGCTGCGTGGAGCATCTTCTCGAGTCTGCCTCAACCCTTGATGGCCGTGCCGGCGTACCTCGCGGTGCGCACCTTCGAGCCGCTGCTCTCCGCGGGGTTGGGTTTCGCGGGCGGAGCGATGGTGTGGATGGTGTTTACGCACCTGTTGCCCGAAGCGTTGTCCGGCGAGTATCGATCGCGCAGCATCGTCGCGCTGGTCGTGTCCACGGTGTTCATGGTGTTGCTCGAGCTGGCTATCGGTTTCTAGCTCCCACCAGAAGACGCCTGATCGCCCCGATGATCGTCCCTGGGTCCCGCAGGCCACCGACGACCACCGAGTGATCGGTAAAGGCCGGAGACTGGATGCTTGCTTCGATCGCGATGACGCCAGGCGAGGCCAGATGGGATGCACACCTGAGGCGCGGAAGAGTGCTGGTCACCGTGGAAGGTGCGCGTTTGTCGACGTAGACGACAGCGATATCGGCTCTCTCGCGCAGGTCACACGGCTCTCCGACCATCAGCGGACAGGCGGACACTGCCGGGCCGTCACAGGTCTGCACGGCCCAACCTTCGTCCGTCAACGCTCTCTTGAGTGCATCTGTGGGCAGACCCGGCCTCCGAACCACGAGTGCAACAGGTCGGCGAACCGCGGGGACCGCGACCGATCGAGTTTGGTACCTGTCCATCACTTCTGTGAGCTCCGGGCGGGACAGGTCGAGCGCCGGTGGGATCAGTTCGGGATCCGGTACCGGATTCGGAATGGTCCTTGCGCTCGGGTCATCGATCATGGCGTCACCTCCTGGCACCCATCCCACCGCAGGCACCGTTCGTGACATAGGGCCGTTAGGCGCTCTTGAAGGGGGGCCGCATGGCCCTATTTCCTCCACCTTTCGGGTGCGACGTTCTAGATACACACGAGCAGGAGGCAGGCATGAACGGGAAGATCGTAGAGACGCATCCGTTGATCTCGGTGCATAGCTCAGCGTCCGTAGCGGATGCGGCCCAGGTGATGAGTGATTGCAGCATGGGGGCGGTCGGGGTCTTGGGCCACGCCAAGGAGCTCGTAGGCATCTTCACCGAGCGCGATCTCGCATGGGTGGTGGCCGAGCGTCGCGATCCGTTCCAGGTGAGGTTGAGTGAGGTCGTCAACGACTTTCCCGTCATCGTCGAAGGTCCCGTGTCGGACGCGGTTGCCCTCGAGCGCATGCGCAGGGCGCATATCCGCCACCTCCTCGTGGACGAAGGAGGGGACATCCGGATCGTCTCGATGAGGGACTTGGTATCGGTGCCACCACCCCCTGCTGACCCGCCCGAGGAACGGGGGCCGCGTGGCGAAGAAGAGCGGGCCGGATGGCCCTATGGCGTCAGCTCGTCTTTAGACACACTGAACGTCTAACCGAGCGGAAGTCAGGGGGAAGGTCAGATGAACGACATCAAGGTCAGGGATGTGATGACCCACCTGGTGGTGATGGCCTACGAGAACGATCCGCTCCAGAAGCTCGCCGGTCGGTTGGTTCGCAACCGGATCAGTGGAGTTCCGGTCGTTCGAGAGGGCAAGGTGGTGGGGGTCGTTTCCGAGATGGACATCGCTCAGGCTCTGGTCGTTCCCGCCAAGGTCGACCATGGCCTCGAGGCCGCCGACGTCATGTCGCTGTTGCTGAGAGCCACTCCAGCCGCTCACAGACACGTTAGGACCGTTGCCGATGTGATGTCCAAACCGGCGGTAACGATCGGACCCGACCAGTCCCTGTTCGATGCTGCGAGGTTGATGGACCGGCGTGGGGTGAAGAGGCTTCCGGTCGTCGATGACGAGGGGTATCTCGTCGGCATCATCTCTCGCGGGGATCTGGTGCGTGCGATGACGAGGGACGACCGGGACATCCGCGATGACGTCCTCCAGGCCATCTTCGTGCTTGGTCCCGAGAATTTCGACGATCTCGATGTCGAGGTCGGAGAAGGGGTAGTAACCCTCCACGGGGTCTGCGATCGGCGTTCGACACGGGACATCGCGGTCGACATCGCCA
>Ga0299913_10002211_pt1 | contig 15185 bp, 11 predicted proteins | sample RVTome_9_FD_201360 | JGI IMG/M metagenome (GOLD analysis project Ga0299913, IMG submission 201360) | Soil microbial communities from uranium-contaminated site in the Upper Colorado River Basin, Wyoming, United States - RVT155D38 (version 2) ...
ATCCCCCCGCCATCGAGTATCCGTTGGATCCGTCGCGCGCAGAGAGCGTGTTCCTCGGCTCCCTTGGCCTCCCGCTCCAGCTGCGTCGCAAGTTCGTGGACGACCTTGGTCGCGACCTCCGGAGAGAGGGTGCCGTAGCCGAGGAAGGAGCGGCGGATGCTTTCGAGGATCTCGAGTGCCGGGTTTCCCTTCACGAGATATCCGACGGCGCCGGCACGGAGCATCTGCAGCACGGTCGCCCGGTCCTCGTAGGCCGATAACGCGAGGATCCTGGTGTCGGGGGAGAGCCGGCGGATCATCGCCGCCGCGGCGGCACCGCCCCCACCTGGCATCCGCACGTCCAATACCGCCACGTCCGGGTGACGGTCCCGGGCGATCTGCCCGGTTTCGTCCACGTTGGCGGCCACGCCGACGACCTCCATCGAGGGATCCGCATCGACGAGGGCCGCGAGGGATTCGCGCACGACGAGCTCATCGTCGGCGATCAGGACGCGTATCCGCGGCACGTTCATACCTCCATCACCGATGGCATTCGATACGGCTCAACGACCTCGGCGCAGGGCATCGATCCGTACCAGAGACACCTGGAAGCACGGAGCCAAAAGGTCATCCGCACCCCCTTCCGAGTCTTCGGCTGGTTGCGCCGGCCGCTTGACCACGTGTGGTCGAGGTGTGCCTGGGACTGAGGAAGGTCGCGGAGACGGGAGTGTCTGGTTTCAGGACATAGTTCCCACCTGTCTCGGGACATCGTGCACACCTCAGGCGAGAGGGGTGCGGGATGTCGCTGACGCGGCTCGTGGGCACCGCGGTCAGGATCGAGGGACGGCCCAAGGCCGTCGTGGCTCGCGATCACGGAGGCACCCAGCGGGGCGTTCAACACTGCGCTCATAGCACGCGTAGCGCTACTGAGGTCGGGGTGTAGTTGTTGATCTCGTTCAGGTCCTGTGGGCACGCGGAGGCCACCACGAGGCAGTCCGCTTCCGCCCGAAGGGTGACATCGTCTCCTGGCTTCGTGGTGGCGGGCCCCCACATGAGTGACCCATCGGGTTTCACGCGGACATCCATGAACAGGTTGATGGGCTGAGGGGTGTGCACGGATCCGTACCCGAGCTCCGCCATCACGGCCTGGAGGTTCTCCTGACACGAGGGATGCCACCCCTCCACCCCAAGGAGCTCATATCGACGTGGATCACAGGCGGCGCACAGCATGTCGTGCGCTCCCGGAGAGCGATCTTCCTCGAACCGCAGGATCGGACGCCGCCGGTTTGTGAAGAAGTCCTGACCCGGCCTGGGGAACAGCCCGTTGACGACGACGCGTGTGTGCTCCGCGCTGGCGAACTCGGTGGGATCCGCGGCCGAGAACGCGAACAGGTCCACGACCTGCCCGCCTTCGACGTCGATCACCTGGACCCGCTGACCCGCCGAGACCCGCACCCCGCGAGCCTGCCGTGCGGGAACTTCAACGTACAACCCCACCGCCATGCCCCCCTTATCTGTCCATGAGCCCTTCCGTCGCAAGAAGGATAGGCGCCCCCTCACGTAGGATTCGCGCAGCCGAATGAGGAACGGAGGCCGATGTGCAGGGCGATCGCAGCGAGCCGCGCGTGGACTTCCCGTTCGTCGGGATCGCCTCGTTCCTGCGATCGGCCGTCCAAACTGACCTCAGCAAGCTGGATGCCGACGTCGCCGTCATGGGGGTGCCCAGCGATGAGGGCTCGCCGTTCATGCCGGGATCTCGGTTCGGCCCGCGAGCGATCCGGGAGCACTCCCTCCGGTTCGTCACGGACCCGCCCGGCTATTTCGATCCTCACGAGCGACGGCGATTCTTGGAGCGCGAGATGCGAGATCGCCGCCTCGTCGACGTGGGGGACGCCGACGTCCTCCCCACGAACGTCGTGAAGACCTTCGACAACGTCACCGACATGACGAAGGCGGTCCTCGATCGAAAGGCCATGCCGGTCGTCCTTGGAGGGGACCACGCGATCACCTACCCGGTGGTCCGGGCGTTCGAGCAACCACTGCACGTCATCCACTTCGATGCGCACATCGATTACATGCCGTTCGTCCACGGGCTCGAGTACACGAACCAGCACGCTTTCCGCCACATCCGCGCGATGCCGAACGTCCGCAGCCTGACCCAGGTCGGCATCCGGAGCATCCGCGGCTCGCAGGTGATGCAGGAGGACACGATCCGCGATGGGAACCGACTCGTCACGATGGAGGAATTTCGGGATGCCTCCCTCGACGCGGTGCTCGCGGACGTGCCTGCGAGGGACGCGTGCTACGTGAGCATCGACATCGACGTCCTGGATCTCCCGCTGGTCCCGGGCTGCGTCTCGGCGGAGCCGAACGGGATGCAGTACTCGGACCTGCGCGAAAGCCTGTTCGCGATCGCCGAGCACGCGGAGGTCGTGGGTTTCGACCTCGTGGAGGTCAACCCGCAGTTGGACGTCGGGACCGGGGTCACCTCCTACCTCGCGGCACACACCATCATCGAATTCCTTGGGCGGATCTGTGCCCAGAACCGATGGGTCGAGGCCCACGAGCATCGCACCGGAGGGAACGCCGGATGACCGGACCGATCCGCGTAGATGTGCACATGCACCTGTACGAGACGAAGGACGTCGGCGAGTGGTGGAAGCGCGGCTATGAGATCTGGGAGTACGGCCCGAAGGACGGCGTTCGCTTCAGCGGATTCTCGGGGACCGTGGAGGACGCGGTCGACGCCATGGAGACCGCGGGATTCAGCCACGGCATCGCGGTGAACCTATTCGCGGTGGAGCTGTCTCGGCAGGAGGCGATCTCCCGGATCCGCCAGGGGCTCGACGGTGAGGACCGGGAGCGAGCGATCGCCGAGATGGACGCGACGCTCGGTGAGCGCTACCGGGAGTTCAACGGGTGGCTCTGCGAGGCCCTAGCCCCTTTCCCGCAGCTCACGCCCTTCGTCGCGGCGGATCCCTGGGTCCTCCCGCCGGAGTCGAACGCGGCACATCTGCGCGAGATGGCGGAGGTGGGAGCACGCGGCATCAAGATCCATCCCGCCGCGCAGGCGTTCGCTCCCTCGGATCCGCGCATGTCCGCCGTCTACGAGACGTGTCTCGACCTCGGGTTCGCGGTCCTCTCCCATACGGGTAGCTCGAAAGGGACAGAGGCCTTCGCGGAGCCCGCTGCGTTCGCGGACATGCTGCGACGGTTCCCGGACCTGACGGTCGTGCTCGCGCATCTCGGCGGCGGGCGCTGGCAGCAGACCGCGGAACTCGCGCATGCGTTCCCGCACGTGTCGTTCGACCTGTGCGAGATCATCGACTGGACCGGCGCCCCGAACGCTCCGAGCGATGAGCAACTTGCCGCCTTGATCCGCGAGGTCGGTGTCGACCGGGTGATGTTCGGCACGGATTTCCCGTGGTACGACCTCGATCACACCGTGGAGCGCGTGATGGAGCTCCCGGTCCTTTCCGGCGAAGAGAAGGAGAAGATCCTCGGAGCCAACGCCGTGAGGATCCTCGGGCTCTCGGTCTGATCCACAGTCACGTGGAAGCGACGGTTCATGCCCCCGCCCGGGTGTGGCGCTCGGAACCCGCGGCTCGTCGCAGGACCTGCCATACGCGCTCGGGCGAGGCGGGCATGTCGATCTCGTCCTCGGTCTCCAACGCGTCGTGGACCGCGTTCATGATCGCGGGGGGGGCGCCGATCGTTCCCGCCTCTCCGACGCCCTTCGCACCCAGGGGGTTGAGTGGCGTGGTCGTCACCGTGCGATCGAGCTCGAAGTTCGGAAGCTCCGTGGCCCCGGGGATCAGGTAGGTCATGAAGGACCCGGTCTCGAGCTGTCCCTCGATCGAGTACCTCGCCTCTTCGAACAGCGCCTGCCCGATCCCCTGCGCGATCCCTCCGTGGACCTGTCCCTCGACGATCATCGGGTTGATCACGTTCCCGCAGTCGTCGACGGCGACGTACCGGACGACCTCGACGGCACCGCTCTCGAGGTCCACCTCAACCACCGCGGCGTGCGTACCGAACGGATAGGTCCAGTCCGGGGGGTCGAACACGGCAGACTCCTGCAGTCCCGGCTCGATGCCCTCGGGGAGGCTCCACGCCACGTGAGCCGCATGCGCAACCTCCGCCAACGACAAACCGCGTCCAGGGGCACCGGCGACGGCGAACCGGCCGCCCGAGAACCGGACGTCCTCCTCGGCGACCTCCAGAAGGTGGGCGGCGATCCTCGTCGCCTTCTCCACCACCCGTTCCGCTGCGCGCAGGATCGCGGTTCCCCCGACGATCAAGCTCCTCGAACTGAAGGTCCCGGTCCCCATCGGGACGAGTGCCGTGTCGCCGTGCAAGACCCGTATGTCCTCCAACTCCACGCCGAGCGCATCGGCGACGACCTGAGCGAACACGGTCTCGTGCCCCTGTCCCTGGGGGTTCGTCCCCGTCAACACCTCCACGGTGCCGCCCGGGAGCACCCGGACACTCCCGAACTCCCAGCCTCCCTGCTCGTACAGGGTTCGTGCCAGGACGGCGGAGGGGCCGAGCCCCGCCGAATCCACGTAGCTGGCGATCCCGATGCCGAGCTGTCTCCTCGCGCGCGAACGCCGGCGATCGTCCTGCTGGGCGCGAAGCTCCTCGTAGCCGATCATCTCGAGCGCGCGGTCCAGGGACTTGCCGAACTCGATCGAGTCGTAAGGGATGCCCATCGCGTTCTCGATCATCTGGCCGTCCGGAAGGAAGTTCATGCGTCGGATCTCCACCGGATCGCGGCCCACCGCACGGGCGAGAACGTCCATCATCCGCTCGATCGCGTAGATCGCCTCCGGCCGGCCCGCTCCCCGATAGGCTCCGGTGGGCGTCTGATTCGTGAAGACCCCCGTGCAGTCGTACGCGTATCCCTCGACGGCGTAGGCGCCCCCGAACAGAAGCCGGCCGATGATCGGGATACCAGGCGTCTCCAGCTGCAGGTACGCGCCGAGGGACGCGAGAACGGAAACGCGGATCCCCAGGACGCGCCCCTCGCGGGTGGCAGCCAGCTCCACTCGCTGGTGCTGGGCCCGGGCGTGCGCGGTGGCGTGGGCGTGCTCGGTTCGCTGCTCGATCCACTTGACGGGCCGGCCAAGGCGCCGAGCGAGCGCGAGCGCGAGCGCCTCCTCGGCGTAGACGTTCAACTTCACGCCGAAGCCACCGCCGACATCCGGCGCCACCACGCGCAGCTGGTGCTCGGGGATGCCGACGCAGGGCGCTAGCGTCCGCTTGACGATGTGCGGGATCTGCGTTGAGGTCCATAGGACGAAGTCGCCGGCCGGACCCGGCTCCGCTACGACGCCGCGCGGCTCCATGGGGCTCCCGAGGATCCGTTGCTGGCGGAACGTCCGCGAGACGACGACTTCTGCCTCCGCGAAGAGTTCATCCATGTCGCGGCCGTGCGCGAGGCTGAGGGAGAAGCAGCGGTTGGACCCGAACTCGGGATGGACGAGAGGCGCACCGTTCTCGAGCGCCGCCTCCACTTCGACCACGCTCGGCAGCGGCTCCAGATCGGGCGCGACGACCTCCGCGCCGTCCTCCGCGGCCGCCGGGGTCTCGCCGACCACGACGGCGATCCCGTCTCCCGCGAACCGGGCGACGTCCACGGCCAGCGGCCAGTGTTCGGGCACATTCGCGTCCTCGTCGACGCGCCAGATCACGGGCAGCGGGCCCGCCCAGTCACCTCGGAGATCCTCGCCGGAGAACGCCGCCACGACGCCGGGGACGGCGAGCGCGGACGCCACGTCCACCGAGCGGATCGTGGCATGGGCGAACGGGCTCCGCACGACGGCCATGTACAGGACGTCTCTGAACGGCAGGTTGTCGACGTATCGCCCGCGCCCGGCCACCAGCTCGCGGCCTTCCCGCGGGGGGACCGAACGACCGGTCCAGCGTTCGCTCACGTCACACCGCCGCTCCCGAGATCGCTGATGCAGGGACCCGGGCGTGGACGGGTGGCCCCTCGATACACCGGCCCTCCTACCCCTTCACCGCCCCCATGCTCAGCCCCCGCACGATGTATCTGTGCAATGCGAGGACCAAGATCGCGACCGGCAGGACGGCGATCGTCCCCAGTGCCGCGAGCGGCCCGAACTGGACGCCGGCCGGGGTGATGAAGCGAGAGATCGCGACCGGAAGGGTCTCGGCGGCGCTGCCTCCGAGGATCAGAGCGAACAGGAACTCGTTCCAGGCGAAGATGAAGACGAGCACGGCCGTCGCGATGATGCTGGGAAGCATGAGCGGCAACATCACGCGGAAGAAGACGTACGTGGGGCCGTATCCGTCGGCGAAGCCGGCGCCCTCCAGGTCCGCAGGGATGTCGCGGGAGAACACAGCCAGCAACCAGACGTAGAAGGACAGGTTGAACGACATGTACGCGATGATCAGCCCCAGGTGTGTCTCGAGTAGGCCGAGCTTCTGGTAGATCAAGAAGAACGGGATGGCAAGCGCGATCGGGGGAGCCATCCTGCTTCCGAGAACGAACATCATCAGGTCGTCTTTGCGCTTCGGTCCCAGGCGCGCGAGGCTGTAGGCGGCGGGCGTGCCGACCAACACGACGAGCAATGTGCTCGTGGTCGCGAGGATCAGCGAGTTCACGATGTTTCGGATGAAGTCGCCGTTGCCGAAGATCGCGGCGAAGTGATCCCAGATCGGCGGATACAGCCACGTCGGCGGGATACTGAACATGAATTCCCGGGGCTTCACGCTCAAGCTCAGCGTCCAGTAGACAGGAAATACGAACGCCGCCGTGACCAGGACGAGGATAAGCGTCCTCGACAGCGTCCTCGGCGAGCGCGTGTTGTCCGTGTCCGACATCAATCACCTCAGAACAGTTTGAGACGCCTGCTGAAGATCCGATACAGGATCGACGCGAAGATGAAGAACATGACCCAGATCAGCACGGCCCCCGCAGCGGCGCGCCCGAGCTCCCAGAACTGGAACACGCTCTTGTACAGGTAGATGCTGACGACCTGCGTCGACGTACCCGGTCCGCCACCGGTCAGGATGAAGATGGTGTCGAAGATCCTGAACGAGTCCAGCGTCCGCAGCAGGAGCAGCACCGCGAGCAGCGGGAGAAGCATGGGCAACGTCAGGTAGCGGAAGATCTGCCACCGGGACGCCCCGTCGACGGCGGCGGCCCGGTAGGGACTGAGCGGAAGGGCCTGGAGGCCGGCGAAGAGCGCCAACGCGACGAACGGCGTCCACTGCCAGATCTCGATCAGGAGGATCGAGACCAAGGCTGACCTCGGCAGACCCAGGACGGACCCGCGCTCCAGCAGCGAGAACCGGTCGACGACCTGATAGGTGAGGAACCCCCAGGTGCCCGCCAGCATGACTTTCCAGATGATGGCCACGACCGTCGGCGCCACGACCGCCGGAAGCAGCAGCACCGGCGCGATGAACCGGGACCCGAGGATCCCTCGGTGCATCACGAGCGCGATGCCCAAGCCGAGCAGGAGCTGGACCGGAACGGCAACCACGAGGATCAGCGAGGTCACCCCGAGTGCCTTCCAGAAGAGAGGGTCGGACACTAGGCTCGTGAAGTTCTCCACTCCGTTGAAGCCGACCGTCCTAGTGAACGACGTCTCCTGGAAGCTGATGAACACCGTGTAGACGAACGGGATGACGCCTACGATCGACAGGACGAGGATCGTCGGCACGACCATCAGGTAGGGGAATCCCTTCCCCTCCAAGACGTCGCGAAGGCTCCGTCTCGCGGGGAGCCGGCCGACGTGTGTCGCCATCAGTCAGTCGCCTCCAGATCTTTTCCGGTCCAACTCCGAACTCGACTCACGTGACTCCTCTCGATGCGCCTACCCCACCGACAACAGACAGTCGGCGGAGCAGATGGCGGTCAGGTCCTCTTGTAGCCCACCCAGCGCCTCCTGCGCACTGGACCCCAGCAGCGCCTCCTGGAATCGTTGGAGCATCGGGTCCTGGAACTGCGGGAACCCCTGGATCAGCGGCGTCGGGTGCCCCACCGCCACGCTGCCCGCGATCGCGGCGAGCAGCTCCGCCCTCGGTCCCTGCGAGTACATGGGATTGTCGATCGAGGACTGCAGGATCGGGTCGAATCCACCCAGCCCCTGGTTGACGACCAGGTCCAGCCACGCATCCTGCGTCTCCTGGCTGACCATCCACTGCAGGAACAGATAGGTCGCTTCCTTGTTGTCGCTCGCGTTGCTGATGACAAGCAGTGATGGCGCCGCGTTCACCTGGTGCGAGTCGGGCGAATCGGCGTTCGGCGGAACCGGCGCGTAGGTGAAGTTCCCCGCGTGCGGCGAGCCGGCATCCGAGTCGACGGTCCAGAAGAAGTCGCTCCACGCGATCCCGGTCACGGCCTGGCCCTCACCCAGGATCACGGGGATGTCGACGAGGGAGAGCTCGGCCGCGCCCGGAGGCGCGAACTCGAACATCGACTTCCAGAACTCCAGGCCATCGACGTTCTCCGGCCGGTCAGCCGTGGGGGTTCCACTCTCATCGAACAGATCCCCTCCGGACTGCTTGATGTAGTTGTACCAAGCGTCCGACCACGTCGCGCCGAGGCGCGCGCCCTCCTGGATAAAGCCGTACACCGGCGAGGACAGCGTCTCGTCGCCGAGGGTGTCGCCCTCGTCGCGCGTAAAGAACTCGGCGATGTCGCGCATCTCCTGCAGCGTCTGCGGCGCTGCGAGCGCGTAGTCGTACTCCTCCTCGAACGCCGCCTGCTCGTCGGGGTGCTCCATCAGGTCCTTCCGGCCGATCCAGACCTGGTTGTAGCTCCAGTTCAGGAAACCGGCGCGGTTCCCGTCCACCAAGGTCGTCTCGTCCGTCATCGGCTGAACGAAGTTGCCGAAGTCCACGGAGGGATCCCGCAGGGCCGGGTCGTCCAGATACGGGTCGATGAACTGCACCGCCTGGGCTTCGAGCGAGTTCGGCAGCTGCCACATGTGAAGCATGACCGCGTCGAACGCCCCGCCACCGCTGAACAGGTCCGCCTCGCCGTTCGTGATGACGTCGAAGTGACCTTGGATCTCGACGTTGACCGTGATGCCCGTCTCCTCCTCGAACTGGGAGACCAGTTCTTCGTAGAACACGGGCTGAAGGTCACTAATCTCATCCAGGATCCGGATCTCCGTCCCCTGGTATGGCTCGGCGGCCGCTGCCAGCGAGAACTCGCCGGTTCCGCCCGTCTCCCCGGTCCCCGAGGTCGGCGTCGGTTCGTCGGTGTCATCGCCTCCAGTACAGGCCGCCGCGGTGAGGAACGCCACGAGCAAGGCCACGAGCAAGCGCGTCTTCATCATTCTCCCTTCGATCTCTTGACGGACTCAGCGCGTCCCTGCCGGTGCGATCTGCGCTTCACATAGCAGCTCCCTTTCCTTCCCCCCATGGAAGAGATAGACGTGCGCGCCTCCCCACTCGACCGTCACCTGCTCCTTGGCCCGGAACTCCGAGAACGGAGGCGCGAGGATACGGACGGAGCCCTTCCCGATCCCGACCGACACGACGGTCTCGCGTGTCGTGAACTCTCGCTCGACGACCTCGGCCTTCGTCGCCGTCGCGCTGGACCCATCCTCCACGAGGCTGAGGCTGCGGGCCCGGATGCCTGTGAGGATCGGTCCCGGCTCCACTTTCCCGCGCTCGATCGACAGCGGGAAGGGAACGGGGATCCCGTCGAGGTGGAGCTCCGGACCGGGCAACCGCACCTCGCCGGGGAGGATCCCGATTGGCGGCTCGCTGATGATCTCGGCGACCCTCACCGTGGCAGGGTGCGAGAACACGTCCCTCGGCGTGCCGGACTGCACGATCGCACCCTCGACGATGACCGCCATCCGGTCGGCAACGGACAGCCCCTCCTTGCCGTCGGGCGTCGTCCAGATGCACGGCCGGCCCTCGGCCTTCAGCCATCGGCGCAGCTCGCCGCGCAGCCAGTGGCGGAGTTTCGCGTCGAGGTGGGAGATGGGTTCGTCGAGGAGGAAGAGCTGCGGCTTGCGGACCAGGGCGCGGCCTAGCGCCACGCGCTGCCGCTGACCCCCGGAGAGATGCTGGATCCGGTTGTCGAGGAGCCGTTCCATCGCCAGCACCTCCGCGACCTCGGTCACGCGCCGGCGGATCTCCTTTTCCTCGACTCGCATGCCCGACCGGGGTTTGCGAAGCGGAAAGGCCATGTTGTCGAACACCGTCATGTGTGGATACAGGGCGTAGGACTCCTGGACGAGCGCGACGTCACGTTTCCACGGCGGGATCTTCCCCACGTCCTTGTCGTCGACGCGGATCTCGCCCTCGTCCGCCGACAAGATCCCGGCCGCCACGTGCAGGGTGGTCGTCTTGCCGGCTCCCGAGGGCCCGGCGAGCGCCAAGATCTCGCCCGGCTCGACGACGAGATCGATCCCGGCGAGGGCGTCGACCTCGCCGTAGCGCTTCCGGATCCCCTTCAGCTCAAGCACTTGTCCTCGTCGCCTGTTGCTCCTCGTCGATGGACGAACCCTCGCCTGTGCCGGCGCGCTCCGGCTCGCCGACGAAGAGGTTCCGCTCTTGCTCGTCGAACAGATGCACCCGAGCGGGGTCTACCTGGAGACCCACGCTGTCCCCGATGTTCACGGCGAGGCTCTCCTCGGTCAGGAGTGTGAGCCACGGCTCCTCGCTCCCCGGTTGCGTCAGCAGAACAACCTGGTACTCGCCGCGCCACTCAGCGAAGAAGACCTCCGCGCGGCCGCACACTCGGTCGGACCCCGGGGAGGAAAGGAACAGGTCTTCAGGCCGGATGCCGAGCGTGAACCGGCGCGAGAGATCGACCCCGGACCCCATGAGGGACCGGCCCTGGTCCGGCAGGAGCGGCACGTCGAGCCCGTCGGCTTGCACAGTGACCCGCCCGTCGGATACCTCGAACCCGCAGTCAGGCAGGAAGTTCATCGGCGGTTCGCCGATGAACCCCGCCACGAACATGTCACTCGGCCAGCGATACACCTCTTCAGGCGTTCCGAACTGATGCAGCGTTCCGAGGTGCATGACGGCCACGCGGTCGGCCAGGGCCATAGCCTCCGCTTGGTCGTGAGTGACCAGGACCGACGTGACGGCGTTCTGCTGTTGCAGCGATCCGATCTCGTGGCGCAGCCGGATCTTCAGCTCGGCGTCGAGGTGTGACAGGGGCTCGTCGAACAGCAGGATCGCGGGATCACGAACCAGGGCCCGAGCGATCGACACGCGTTGCTGCTGCCCGCCGGAGAGCTCCCGAACCCGAGCCGTTGCCACCTTCTCGAGCTCGAGCAGCGCGAGCATCTCGGCGACGCGGCGCTCGCGTTCCCTGACCGGAACACCGCGCACTCGCATCGGGAACGCGATGTTCTGAGCGACGTTCATCCTCGGGTAGAGCGAGTAGTCCTCGAACACCATCGCGATATCCCGGCTCTCGGGAGGGATGTCGTTCATCCGGCGGTCGTCGAAGAGGAGATCGCCCGAGGTGATCTCCTCGAGGCCCGCGATCATCTTGAGGGTGGAGGTCTTCCCGCATCCCGAGGGACCGAGCAGCGCGACCAGCTCCCCCTGCCCGACATGAAAGCTGATGTCCTTCACCGCATGGACATCGCCGTACCGCTTGTTGACCGAGCGCAGTGTCAGCGTGGCCATGTGGATCGTGTCACTCGCGTGGTCACTCCCCAGTTTGCCCCGGTGGGAACGACGCCGTGCCGGCGGAGGTATGTACGGAGACCACCGGCGCCGAGATGGCACCTCCGACTGTCTCGCGGCGTCCGATTCGCCCGCGCCGCGGGGGAACCCCTAAGATTCGGATGCGTGGATACAAATTCACGGGCGTTTATATCCTGCGACCTGCCCTTCGGCAAATCGGCGGTGTCGTGCGACCATCCATCTTCGCGCTCGAGGACCATCGCCTCCTCGTCCGCGACCTCCGCGCTCTCACCAGGCGACGATAGGCGACGAGGGTGACTGGCAGTGTGGTCTTCGCGCCTGCGCTCGTCTCGGTGTCCGGGTTCGCCCCTCCGCTCCGAGGCGCCGGGCTCACCGACCACATGGTCTTCCGCGACGCCGCGCTCGCTTGGGAAGAAGGACTCATCACGTTCGCCGGGCGGCGCGCGGATCTCCCCCTCTCGCACGACCCGGTCGAGACCTTCCACGTCGACGGGGCCGTCATCCCCGGATTCGTCGACTGCCATACCCATGTCCCGTTCATGGGATGGCGAGCCGACGAGTTCGAGGCCCGACTCGCAGGGAAGACATACCGCGACCTCCACACGGGCGGCGGCGGCGGGATCTACCGCAGCGCTCGCATGCTGGCCGAGGCATCGGATGACGAGGTCCTGGACTTCTGTCGCCCATTCCTCGTCGAGATGCTCGAGCACGGGACCACGACGCTCGAGTTTAAGACCGGATACGGGCTATCGATCGAACGGGAGCTCCGCCAGGCGCGGTTGGCTCGCCGTCTGGCCGACGAGGCACCGCAGTCGGTGACCGTCACGCTTCTCGCGTGCCATGCGATCCCAGAGCAGAGCACCAGGCAGGCATGGGTCGACAATGTCTGTCGCGAGTTGATCCCCGCTGCCGCTCGGGAAGGCCTCGTGGACGCCGTCGATGTCTACGTCGAAGACATCGCGTTCAGCGCCGAGGACCTCGAGCGCGTGGCCACGCGCGCCCGAGAGCACGGGCTCGAGGTCCGCGCCCATGCTGATCAACTCGCGTCGTCCGGAGCGGCCGAGGTCGCGGCCCGATTGGCCGTTCGGAGCGCCGACCACCTGAACCACGTCAGCGCTGAGGGGATCGCGACGCTCGGCGCTTCCGCCACGATGGCCGGATTGCTCCCCGTCTCGACGATGTTCCTCGGCGAGCACCCGGCTCCGGCCGCCAACCTGGTGTCCGCCGGTGCCGCCGTCGCGATCGCGACCGACTTTAATCCCGGCACGTCGCCCTGTCTGTCGATGCCGGAGGCCATCGCGGTCGGAGCAGCGCTCTACGGGTTGCCGGTCCCCGCGCTCGTGGCGGCCGCCACGCTGAATGCGGCCTGGGTACTCGGACTCCACGAGCAGCTCGGATCCCTGGAGCCCGGGAAACGGGCGGACTTCCTCGTTCTCGATGTCTCGGATCCGGCGATGGTCCCGTACCGACCCGGTCACGACCCGGTGCTGGAGACCTGGATCGCCGGCAGACGCGTCGCGATGCGGACGGGAGCCGAGAGCTGATGGGAGGAACAGTGCCCATCGGCAGCGCCACTCGGCCGGGACGACACGTCAATGCAAGGTCAAGACCGTGAGGAGGACCCGAGGGTGAGCAGGCACGCCGCGGAAGGGGATCGGGATCGGATCGAGGACGCGCTCGCCCAGATCGACATTGGAGAGGCGACCGGCATCCTGGAAGAGCTCATCGCGTTCGAGAGCACGTGGGAGCACGAAGGCCCGCTGGCACACCATCTGGAGCGGCGGTTCCGCCAGTGGGGATTCCCCGACGTGACGTTGGTGAACTTCCCGGCAGACCGCCCAAGCGTGGTCGCCCGGATCCCGGGTACCGGGGCAGGCAAGTCGCTGATGCTGAACGGACATCTCGACATCTACGAGATCGCTGCCGACTGGACGCTCGACCCGTGGACGTTGACCCGCCGGGACGGGAAGCTCCATGGCGCCGGCATCGCGGACATGAAGTCGGGAACGGCGGCCTGCATCGCGGCTGCGAAGTTCATCTTGGACGAGCACATCCCGTTGAAGGGTGACCTCCTGCTCGCGTGTGTCGGCGCCCACTTCGAGGGCGGGGTCGGAACCCGGGCACTCGTGACGTCGGGGATCCGTCCGGATGGCGCGATCGTCGCTGAGCCGTCGTTCATGAAGGTCGTCGTCGCGCAGCGTGGAACCGCGTATCTCGACATCACGACGAAGGGTCGGCAGTCGCATTCCAGCGCCCCCGAGAAGGGGATCAATGCGATCTACAAGATGTCGCGGGTCCTGGAGGCGCTGCGCGACCTCGAACTCGACTACGAGCCGCATCCGCTGCTCGGCGAGTCCCACATCATGAACGTCGGAACCATCCGCGGAGGCACCCGGTACAGCCAGGTACCAGATCGCTGCACCGTCAGCGTCGACTTTCGCTTCCTTCCCTCGCAGTCCGCGCTGGGTGTCAAGGAGAGGGTGCAGGAGATGATCGCCGCCCTGTCGGCCGAGGATTCGGAGTTCGATGCGGAGGTCGGGTTCAACGAGCACTGGCTGTGGGGCCCGAGGATCCCGTACGAAGTGAACGACTCGTGGGAGATACTTCGGACGGTGGGACGGGCCACCGAGGTGGCGCTGGGCGCGCCAGCAGAGCACGTGGGGATGATGGCCTGGACCGACATGGCCGTCCTCGGGCAGGCCGGCACGGAGGCGGTCAACATCGGCCCCGGAGGCTCACCACTCAACTTCGCGGATGAGTACGTGCTGGAGTCCGAGTTCGAAGGAGCGATCCGCACGTACGTCAGCGCTGCCATCGACTACTGCAACCAGCCCCCATGAACATGAGGATCGATCTGGTCACCGTGCATCACGGGGAGAGGCCGGCGAGATCGGCCGGATAACCAGAGCGCAAAGACACACTGGGAGGGGACGTGGACATGCCGACCGAGGACACGCTGCGGCGCGCGCCCACCGCAGATGAGACCGTCAGGAGGACGGACCCGGAACAACCGATCGTTCTCACGAGCCTGGCGGACGAGATCGCGTTCCGGGTGGAATCTGCGATCCTGGACGGCACCTACCCTCCTGGGTCCAGGCTGGTCCAGGACGAGCTGTGTGAACGCTTCGGCGTCAGCCGGACACCGATCCGTGAGGCCCTGCGCAAGTTGCAAGCCAGGAACCTCGTGAAGGTGATTCCGAACAAGGGAGCCACCGTCAGCGTCCCGACGCGCCGGGAGGTGATGGAGGCCTACGACGTGCGAAGCGAGCTCGAGGGATTCGCGTGCGAACTCGCTTCCCAGAGCGTCACACAGGACATGCTCCAGCAGCTCGACCAGGTCCAGGCTCGCATCGCCGTGCTGGTCGGAAAGCTGGCGCGGTCCCGCGGCGACGACGCGGAGCTCGGCTGGCTCCACCTGCAACTCAACGCCGCGAACGATGAGTTCCATCACATCATCCATGGCGCCGCGGGCAACGAACGCCTCCTCCAGATCATCACCGATCTGGCGGGAGTCTTCCCGAAGGAATTCTTCTGGCGTGGCATCA
>Ga0299913_10002212_pt1 | contig 15184 bp, 16 predicted proteins | sample RVTome_9_FD_201360 | JGI IMG/M metagenome (GOLD analysis project Ga0299913, IMG submission 201360) | Soil microbial communities from uranium-contaminated site in the Upper Colorado River Basin, Wyoming, United States - RVT155D38 (version 2) ...
ACGTGGCGGGGCCGGTCGACGCGGTGATCGTGGTGGCCTATGTCGTGACCGGGATGGCCCTGGCCACGATCGGGGCGATCCTGGTCACCCGTGTCCCGAAAAACCCGATCGGCTGGATCCTCGGTGCGGGGGCGGTCTGGTTGGCGTCGACCTTTCTCCTCATCGTCTCCCTGTACTTCCTTCACCCGCCGGAAGCAACGGAAACGGCCCTCGCCAACTGGTTGGGGGATTGGACGTTCGTCATTCCCGCTTCGCTCAGCCTGGTGCTGTTGATCTTTCCCACGGGCAGAGTCCCATCGCCCCGCTGGCGCCTCCTGCCCTGGATGGGAGTCATCGGCGTGGCGGGCTGGGTCACGATCGAAGCCACCGAAGGCACCCTCGGAGTCGAACAGGCGCTTCAAAACCCGTATGCCAACCCCGGTCTCAACCGCGTGGCCAATCTGGCAGCGATCGTGCTGCTCCCGGCGCTGATCGGGACCATCGCTTCCCTCATCGTCCGCTATCGCGGGGCGTATCCCGAGGTGCGCCAACAGATCAAATGGGTGGCCCTTGGTGGTCTGATCGCGATCGTGGTCTGGCTCCTCATCTGGGGGATGTCCGTCTTCCGTCCCGACGATTTCGGATCGATTGCCGTGGCGGTGGGCACGTTGGCCGGTCTCATCACACCGGTTGCTCTGACGGTGGCCATCCTCAGGTACCGGCTCTATGACATCGACCATCTCGTGAGCCGAACGGTCTCCTACACGGTGCTGGCGGTCCTCCTCGCCGGCGCCTACTTCGGGGGTGTCATCGGTCTGCAGACCGTCTTCCCCTCTTCGGGAGGTTTCGCCGTGGCCGGCACCACCCTGGGGTTGGCCGCCGTGTTCAACCCACTCCGGCACCGGCTTCGGGATGTGGTGGACAGAAGATTCAACCGTCAACGATTCGACGCCGAACGCGTCATCGAAGGTTTCACGTCACGTATGAGCAATGTGACCACGACCGACAGCCTCTCGAGCGATCTGACCGCGACACTGGAGCAGACCCTGGCGCCGGCCGCGATCGGGATCTGGATCAGGACCTAGGTCCGGTAACGATTCCGGCACGCCGACCTGATACGACCGAGCTCTCGATCCGATGAACGAGAGGAGTGAGGATGCTGGGCTCGAAGAGCAAGCCGGCGGTCGAAAGGACAAGCGAATCGGGCCATCGTGGGCCGTTGTGGAGACGTCTCCTCGGCTGGACGGGGTGGGCCGGGGCCCTCGGGTTCGGGATCGTCGCCCTCTTGCTGGGGGACATCGAGGCGGCAGCAGTGGCCGTCGCCTTCCTGATCTCCACCCTTCTGCTTCGACTCCGCGGTGGTCGGCTCGGAGCGGTCGGAATCTCGTTGGTCTCGCTCGTGACGCTCTTCTTCATGGGGGCAGCGGCGCTCACCAATGCCCGGGTCGGTTCGCAAATCCAGTGGGTCCTGATCACGGCCGTCCTGACCGCCATCGCGTTCACCGGTGTCATCGCGGCAGTGAATGATCTGTTCCGACCTGCCGACAAGTCTGCCCGAAGCCCCGGGCCCTCGATCACGGTCGGGCTGGCCCTGCTCTGGTTGGTGGGTGTCACCACCTGGGCCCTGATCTCCGGTGACCGAGCTACGCCCGACGCCACCATCTCTCTGGTCGCGGAGAACGTCGCCTTCTCCGAAGAGGTCTTGGTCCGGCCGTCGGGCGAGATCACGGTGGAGGTGGCCAACCGGGATCTGTTCTGGCACACGTTCACAGTGGAGGATCTCGGGGTCGACCTCAGGGTTCCCGTTGGCGCCGAGCGCACCGTCGCATTCGACGCTCCTCCCGGCACGTACCAATACATCTGTGCCATCCCCGGCCATCCCGAGGCCGGCATGAAAGGGAGCTTGATCGTCACCGACGCCTGACGCGAAGGTCAGACCTCGCTGTGCGCTCGAGCCCGGGTCTTAATCTGTGACCCTGATGCCGACTGCCCCCACGGCAAGGGCCGCGCTGAGCCTGCACCCTGGACCGATGAATGACTGAAGATACCGGTGAGCTTCTCGTCGAGCGCCGCTGGGATAGCGATCTCCTCGACTCGACCGAGCAGTTCACTCTTCACTCGCACCATGAGGGATACCGATTCGCCGGCACCACCCTCATTCGCCACGAGGGGATCCGGGTCGAGATCGACTATGTCGTCGAAGCCAGGCTCGACTGGTCCACCCGTTCCGCGAGAGTCGACATCCCGGCCGTGGCCACCCTCTTCGAGGTGGAGGTGAGCCCTGACGGGAGATGGTTGATCGATGGTGACCATCGACCAGACCTCGAGGGCTGCGTCGAGATCGACCTCGGGTGGACCCCGGCGACCAACACCCTTCCCATCCGGCGACTCCCATTCAAGAGTGGGATCCCGGTCAGCACCCGGGTCGGCTGGCTGAAGTGGTCGGAGCTCGTCTTCATGCCGGCTGAGCAGTCCTATACCAAGCACGCCGACGGCAGATGGACTTATGCCTCGGGGAGCTTCTCCGCCGACCTGGTGGTCGACGAGCTCGGTGTGGTCATCGACTACGGGGACCCGCCCATATGGCATGCGGTGACTTGAGCCCTATCGCATCGATCTCGGTCAGACCGTGGCCAGATCCGCAGCCCACTCGCACTGCGAGACCAACACTGCGCACTCGGCGCGCACCGCGGCACTGATTGCACGCATCCGGTCTGACGCCTCCTCGGCATCCCACTGATAGCGGGCCAGGGCCTCCGACTCTCGGAACAAGGTTTGGGACAACCCGTCGCGCAACCGCTGGTACCCGTTCATCGCCTCCGCGGTCTCATCGGGGGTGCAGATGGCGCGATCCACCGCTCGGGCGCAGAGCTCCGCATCTCTGAGGGCGTCGCTGATCCCATGTGCCGAGATCGGGTCCTTGGTGTAGCCGGCGTCGCCGACCAGGGCCCATCCCGGGCCCCACGACTGTCGGATGAAACCGGGCAGCCCTTTGGTGCCCCGGAACTGGCTCGCTCTCGATCCCGCCGACACGGCCTCGGCCAGGTCGGGGCCCGCCTCCTCGAGAAGACGGTTGAACTCGGTTTCGGAGCCCTCCCGGAACTCGCCCATCCGATCGTTGGGACGACCGGCAAACACGCAACAGACGCCGTCGTTGGTGGGGATGATCCCGGCGTTGACTCCGGGGGTGAACTGAAACCAGAAACCGGGGACATCCACGTCCCGGTAGTAGGCATAGGTCACGGCGTTGGTGGCTGGGTGGCTCCGGTACGAATGCGCCCCGACCAGGTCCGCGGTCCGTGACCACACCCCGTCGGCGCCGATGACCATCCGGGCAGTCCAAGTCATCTCCTCTCCCCGCCGCTTGGCCACGACCCCCGTCGCCGTGCCCTCCTCGTCGCGGAGCAGGTCGATCATCCGGGTTCCGCCGGCGAACTCTGCCCCCGCCTCCTGGGCCGCTTCCACCAGGATGGTGTCGAGGATGTGACGACGGGGGGCGTAGAGGGTGTCGACACCATGCTCAGACTTGACCTGGAACGGGATGCGTTCCGCGCCGAAGCCGAGCGTGATGTCACGCACCGGAGGAGTGCCCGCGGCGACGACCCGGTCGAGGATGCCCCAGCGGGTGAGCTGGAGAACCCCGCTGCGGAGGATGGCGTGGGTCGAAACCACGTCCGAGGGCATGTTCGCCCGGTCGACGACGAGCACGCTGTGGCCCTGCCTCGCCAAGAGCAAGGCGGTGGAGGCCCCGGCCACCCGAGCCCCGACCACGATGACGTCGTAGTCAGGTTCCACGGGCAGACCGCGCCGGCCCGGGTGCGGCCGGAGAAGCCCTCCGGCCGCAAGCTCCGGCCCCCTCATTCGACGTCGACGCGGACCGAGACCGAGGTGCCGTTGGTCAGCATGTCGTAGACCGCCGACCTCGCGATGGATCGCTCGACGACACCGCGCAGCCGCTCCGCCTCGGCATCGCCTTCGATGACGAGATGGACGTCGATCGACTGATACCCGTTCCGCACCGATGTGTCGAGGCCGAGGAGCCCGACCAGGTCGATGTCCCCGCTGACCGTCGAGCGGACCCGGGTCAGCTCGATCCCCCGAGCCGCGGCCACGTTGCCGATGCCTGCAGTGATGCACGCCGCCAGCGCATGGAGGAGGAACTCGACCGGGGTCGGCCCCAGGTCGGTCGCCACCAGTTGCTCGGGATGATCGGCGTCGTACTCGCGGGCCTCGCGATGAGTCTGCTCCGAGCCCAAGCCGAAGAAGTCGTGGATCCGGCTCCGGCTGTGGGTCCCGCTCACCCACTCGTTGCTGGCGCGGAACTGGAACTTGGCCGCCTCGGGCTGAGCCTTCACCGCGTCCAGGGCCCCGAACAGGCCTTCGACGTTCACGCCGTTCCGGCTGGTTGGTGTTGTCATCGTCATATGTCCTTTTCTCCTTTGCTTGATTGCTGATTTGAGTTCGCGAACGGGTCGAAGGTATGCCACCCGTCGAGTTGCCGAATCGGTGACGCTGCAGATCTCGACCCCGGCTTGCCTATGTCTCGAAGGGCCTACCCAGAGATAGGTCGGTCGTCCGACCGATTAGGTGGCTGTGACTTGCTTTCTGTATGGGCCGCTCCTTTCTCCGCCTGCCCTAGATGAGCTCGGAGATCATCCGGGCGGCTCGTTCGGCGCCGTCGGTCTCCACATGGCGGTAGCGCACCTCACGGCCGACCTCGGAGGTCATGGCCTCGGCCATCAGGTCGGGATCGGTGCTGCGGTAGTCCATGGCCCGGCCCGCCCCGTACTGGTCGAGTCGATGCCGGACATGGAAGTTCTGCTCGAAGTGGTTGATGAGGGGGAAGTAGAGGAAGGGTCGCTGTGCCGCGGTCAGTTCCATGGTCGTCGTCAGGCCTCCTTGGACGACGGCCAGGTCGGAGACGGCGAGGTGCCGGTACAGGTCTCCGACGTACCCGCGAACCTCGAGCCCGGGATGAGCGGGCAGGCTCTCCGGCTCGATACGGGGGCCGGTCACCGCCACCATCCTCAACTCGGGGACCAACTCCTGGGCCAGGGGATAGGCGGCGATCACCTTCTCCAGGAGGGCGCGGCCCACGCCGGAGCCGCCAACGGTGACGATGCAGACCTTCTCCTCGGAGTCATAGCCCAGGTCGTGTCTCCACTCCTCGACCTGACCCGGGGTCGGCGCTTCGAACCCGGTGATGTAACCGGAGAAGGAGAAGTGATCCTCCGTCCAGTCACGGATCTTGGGCAGGTCGGGGCCGAACGCCGCCGGGTAGATGTCGTCGGGGTTGCCGACGAAGATCGCCCGGTCCCGAATCCGGGGGAAGCGGGCGATGTGCTCGATCATCTCGGCGTTGTAGTCGGCGGTGAGGAATGCCTCGTGGTCGCCTCCGTCGGGCATGGGAAGGTACCCGACGAAATCGGTCAGCCACACGTTGGCTCCCCGTTTCAGCTCGGGGTTCTCGTGCCAGTAGTAGTCGACGTCCCACGCCTCGTCCCCGATCACGAGGTCATAGTGCCCTTCCTCGACCACCTCCTGGAACACCATGAAGTTGGCCACCAGGATCTCGTCCATGCGACGCAGCGCCTGGAAGCAGTGCAGCTCGTGCCCGGCTGCCTCCGAGGCGATGTGGCCCGACTCGGAGGCGAGCCACTCGCTGGCAGGGTGGATCGTCTCCCCGGCTTCGGCAAGCACCGTCGTGACCGGGTGTTGGGCCAGCCATTCGATCTCGAGGTCGGGCTCGATCTTCCTCAACTCCTGGGCGACGGACAGATCGCGCCGGGCGTGGCCCAGACCGATCGGCGATGACAGGAACAGGGCCTTCTTGCGGCGGCTCATCCCACGGGCCCACGACTGGCCGGGCATAGACACTCCCTTGAGCTCGTCGACGAAATGACGGATGGCACGGTTGACCTCTACGGGCTCGCGGGCCGGGGTGAGATGGCCTGCCCCCTCCACGACGAGGAGGTCGCCACCGGTGATCCGGGCGAACTCCCGGCCCCGCTCGACGTGCTGGCAGACATCGAGCTCACCGTGGATGGTGAGGGTGGGAAGGTTCAGCGATCGGTACCACGCCATCGCCGTATCCCGCTCGGGCACGCCGATCTCGAATCCCTCTTCCCCGGCGGCGAGCACCTCGCCGCTCGACTCGAGGGCCCAGTCCACCGCGTCCTCGAACTGCTTGGTGGAGTGGGGCTCGACCAGCTGCTCACCAAAGAAGAACTCGACCCAATCCCGGTGCCTGGTGACATACGAGTGCCGGTTGTTCAGCTCCCAGCCCTTGGGATCGTCGAGGACCTCGTCCCAATGGGGGGCGGTCTCCACCCAGTGCGGCTGGGGCCGGCCCAGATAGGGGACCCCGGGCTCGATGGCGACCAGCGCTTCTACTCGCTCGGGGTGGGCGGTGGCGAGGGCGACCGCCCACCAGCTGGCATGACAGTGCGCCACGACCACCGCCTTCGGCGTATCCGAGGCGTCGAGCACCGCCACCAGGTCGCCGAGATTGGCCTCCTGGCTGTGCGCGTCGGGCTCACCGGGCCGACCCGATCCGCCGTTGCCTCGTCCATCGAAAGTCACCACCCGGTAATGACGGGCCAGATGCGGGATGAGCCCCTTCCATATCCTGGAGTGAGTGATCGGCGAAGGGGGGATCAGGAACAGAGTGGGCTCGCCATCTCCGTACACCTCGAAGTGCACCTCGACGCCGTCGCGGTCGACGAAGCCCTCCCGCTCGGGGTATCGCGCCCTCATCGGCCCAGCCGCTCCACGAAGTCCCGGAGCACCAGGTTGACCTTGACCGGGTCCCTGACGTTGGGCATGTGACCCGATCCCTTCATCGAGACCAGGGTGCCCTGGGAGAGCCGGGCCGCCTCCTCACCCACCCGGTGCGGCTGGATCCGGTCCTTGGTCCCGTGGATGACCAGGACCGGGCAGTCGATCTTCGTGAAGATCTCGGTGTCGGGCACCTCGGGCTCGGGCCGGGCTTCTTCCGCCTCGAGCATGGCGGGCCCTCCCTCCAGTGCCCACCCCACCGCATCTTCGATTGGCTTGGTCGAGTGTCTCTCGGAGAAGACCTGGCCAAAGAAGAACTCGGCGAAGTCCTGGTAGTGATCGTGCCAGTAGGCCAGGTTGTATTTGTCCCAGCCCTGGGGGTCCTCGGGATAGGGCTGGTGGACCTTGTCGAAGATACCGGCTCGATCCGGGTCCGGGTCCGCCAGGCTCATCGCCGGGCCGATCAAGGCGACGCCGAGCACTCGCTCCGGGTGAAGGGCGGCGATCCTGGTCGCATACTGGCCGCCCATGGAAAGGCCGACCACAACCGCCCGCTCCACGTCACAGGCGTCGAGCACCGCCATTGCGTCGGCCGCGTAGGACTCGGCCCCATAGAGCGTCGGGTCGGTGACCCGGTCGGATCGACCGTTGCCCGGGCCGTCGTAGGTGATGACCTGATAGCGACGGGCCAGGTATGGCACCTGCATCTTCCAGAACCGGCAGTGGATGATGGTCCAGGTGGGGAGCAGGAGGATGGTCAGGTCGCCGTGGCCGAACACCTCGTAGCCGAGACGGACCCCTGCCCTCTCGACATGACCGGCCCGATCGGGCTCGGCCGCTCTCACGTCGGTTCCTCGAGTGCGCGCAGCACGTCGCCGAACTTGCGCAGGGCCGACCTGATCGGGACTTCCTCCTCGGTGAAGCCGAGCAGGATCATCGCCTCGGCCCCGAGGAAGGGAACGCCGGCGACGAAACCGGCCTCGGACGCGGTGAAGGGGCCGAGCCCGCCGATCCGCTCCGATGCCCGGCCCGCCACGTCGGCGAGCAGGACGTACCAGTTGCGCAGCATGTCCTTGACCGCGACCCCGATCTCGGGGTTGGCCCACCCCGCCGCCATCAGCTCCTGGAGGACCCTGACGTATCCCGACTCGAGGTCGTCCTCGAGGTAGTCGCAGGCTTGCTCCCACTGCTTCCACAGCGGCATCTCCTGCGAGTACATGCTCTGCTGTCGCGAGAGGAGCTTCCGGTTCTCCTCTTCGAGGACGGCGAGGACCAGACCCTGCTTCGACCCGAAGTGGTAGTGGATCTGGCTGAGTGGGACCGCGGCGGCCTCCGCGATCTTCCTGGTCGACAATCCCGAGTATCCACCGTCGAGCAGGGCTTGCTTGCCGGCGTCGAGGATGCTGGCTCTGGTCTTGGGCTCGACGGTCAAGGTCTCTCCTGTGATCAGCGTTCGGTCGATCGACCGAACTATGCCACGCTCTCACCCGTCCTGTCAACCCCCGGGTTGCGCGCACTAGCCGAAGCTACCGACGCAGACGGAACCGCGACGGTCCCGAGTGCCCACTCGGTTTCCCGAAGATCCGGGGTGACTTGTATCATTTGACACCCCGAGGGCCCATAGCTCAGCCCGGTTAGAGCGCATCCCTGATAAGGATGAGGTCGGAAGTTCAAGTCTTCCTGGGCCCACAATTCACCGACCTGAGAGGAACCCCAGAATGGCTTCTGAGCAGGGGAAAACGCTCGAAACCCGGATCTCATCTCAATCGAGCGGGGTCTTCAGCGCGGTCGGGTATTGGCCTGGCGGACCAAGCCAATTCCGATCAATAGCAGCGGCAAGAAATGCAGGATCGGGTAGTAGAGATCGTCAGGCACCCAGCCAACCAGCACCGCGAGCCAACCCAGGTTCCAGAATAGAACCACCCAGCCGATCCAGGACGATGCCACCCCACTTCCGATCAGTGACCAGCCGAGGATCGCCTCCGCGAAAAGCAGCGCCATCACCATCACGACCACCAAAGCGGTTTGGCCAGTGCCCCGAGTTAGGAACGAAGATTCGGCGATGATCGCCAGCACGGCGGCGATCAGGAAACTGGTGGCGGCGAGTCGCCCGAGGACGGTGCGGACCGTCTGATGTAGGGCGGACTCCAAGACGGCGACGCCCAATGCTGCTGCAGCGTACGCGGCGATGAATAGGCCTCGTTCCCAGGCGAACCATGCCGGAGTTCCATCGAACCAGCTGAGAAACTCTCGCCCGTTGGAGAGAGGACGACACCCCCGAGATGAAGCATGAAGGCGGCAATGATCAGTGCACCACTCACCCGCCGCTCATTGAGGAATCTCATCAAGGCGACGCGATCGGTCGAGAGGTGGGGTCGACTCCAGTTACGACGCACTCGCATTTTCTCGAAGGAAGGTCGCCCACGGCGGCGACTCTTCGGCCCACGTCGACCTGGACCACTGATCTGATCTGCGTGTTCCGACGCGAAGAGGAGTTGGTCATGCGATCACCAGAGCCACACCCACGACGATGGGGACCAGCACGGGTAGCTGCGGGAACCCGAGACGCTCGGGAGCGATCATCACACCGACTACCGACAACCCGCCGATTGCGATGCTCGCCCACCCGGCCCACGCCGACGGAAAGCCGCTGCTCACCATGCCCAGTCCCCAGACCACGTAGGCAAGGCTGGCCAGGATGATGTACGTGGTCTCCGCCCAGCCGGCGGCCGTCCACATCGGCTCGAGCCACCCCGGCGTGGTTCCGGTTGCACGTCGGACCCGTGCGGCCAGCACTGCAGGGCCGAACTGGAGGAAGATGGCGGCCACGAAACCGAATGCTCCGAGCAAGAACGAGCCGAGGGCGACGGCGGCGAGGGCTCCCACCCCCGCCTGACCGAGGAGAACGCTGAAAGCGCTCAGACCAGCGGTGGCTGTTGCCAGCAGCAGGATCATCCCGATGCCGACCCAAACCCAGTGACGCGCGTACCCGGGGATGTGGTCCAACTTGCGGTCGAGGTCCGATGTCCAAAAAGCGCTGTTGAATCGGCCACGCATCTCGATCACACCATCGGCCACAAGGAGTGGTACCAGCAAGAGCAGGATGGACCCGACCAGCCGGGTCTCAGCAGGGTCGATCTGTATCACTGCTCAACCAAACGTCGCCGGTCACTCTGCCGTCGCCAGCCAGACCAAGCAGGTCTCGGAGGACTGATTTGTGGTGTCGGCCATCTCCCCCAAAGGACGGGATGCTTCCCGTCTTCGGCGGGAGTCGAGCCTCGCAGCAAACACATCAGCTGAGGCCTTGCGGACCGCGGACTCGCGCCATGTAACGGTTGTAGCGACGCCGCCCCACAAACCGCCACATCAGCTTGATCGGGAGCGGGAGTTCGCCGACGAACCACTGGACCTCCTCAGGCGTGGCGACATCCTCCAAGACACCGGTGGCGATGAGCTTCTCGGAGTTGGTGAACTTCTCGAAAATGTCCTGGCCGAACTGCTCCCACTCCGTGGCGGAGATGTGGGCGCGGATGAGGGGTACGACATGCACTTCCTCGTCGTCGAGGTGCTCGACGAGAGCGTCGGTGAAGTCGTCCAACACCGCCGCGAGTTCAGTGCCATCCGCAGGATCCTTTCGCCAGTCCTCCAGCAGGGTTCGTACCCGTTCCGATCGCTCGTCCACTACTTCGTGTTGGGTCTCCATCCGGATGATCCACTCCGACTGTGGTGCGGCGCGCTCGAGCAAGCGCGGCCAGATGTTCTCATCCTCGCCGGAGTGGTGGTGGAGGAGGGAGTTGAGCAGGAAGTCCAGATAGGCGGCGACCGACTCCGAGCGGATGGTGTCGCCTGGCGGTGTTCGACGAACCAGGTCGGCGACCAGAGGGAGGCCACGCCGGTAGATGCGGTGGACGACGGCCATCTCCTCGGTACGGGCTGGCGCCGGCGACGGAGCGCTCATCCGGCCACCAACTGACCCTGCATGTCCGGATGAGGGCCGCAGAAGAAGGTGTAGGCGCCCGGTTCTGCTGTGAACGTGACCCTTTGCGTGGTACCGGGCGGCACACTGAGATCGACCCCGAGCTCGGCGTTGGTGAAGGTGTGGCGGGTGTTGTCTTGGTTGGTGACCGCAATGGAGACAGTGCCCGGATCAGTGGTGACATCGGTCGGGGTGAATGCGAAGTCCTCTGTCACTATCAGTAGGTCTCCCGGTTGGGGCTCAATGTTGTCCGACCGAGCAGATGCGACCAGTGACCAGGCCGATGCAGCGATCAACAACCCAGCCGAGGCGGTGGCGATCCTTCGGGGACTCTTCGGCTGAACGGCACCTTCCCCGATCTCCCGGAACGCTGGTATCGCAGCGGCGGCACCCAGCACACTGCCCAAGGCGAACAAAGACAGGGGAATGAAGTCAACCGCCGACTCGGGATGGGTCAGGGCATCGCCGAGGAAGGGGAGGCTGAACATGAGCACGGCCAGGGAAACGAATCCAAGCCAAATCGCCGCGACCCGAGGCCGTTTCATCATCAGTAGCAAGCCGATGGCGAAAGGAGCCGCCATCGATAGAAAGAAGGGCTCGAGGCTGAGTTCAATCACCATCGGCGCAACGAATGAGATGAGGACGCCAATGGCAGCAATGACCTGCAGACGACGCCAGCCGAAGCGACGCCCGGGGATTGCGCCACCGGATTCGACACCTGCGGCTTGGGGTCTGAGCTCCGTGTTCATTTCTCCTCTTATCCCACCGGTGGTCAATGTGTGGTCAATACTGCGAGCGGGATCGTCCGACCCGACTTCTCCTCGTACTTTGCAAAGAAAGGAGCCCGGGCCAGGACGACCTCCTGCCAGAGTTCGTCGCGCTCCGAACTGTCGACGATCCGAGCGTCGACCTCGTGCTGCTCCCCATAGACACTGATATGTGCCTTTCCTGCGGCGCCTAGGTTGTGGATCCACTGGGGGTCGGCCTTTCCGCCGCCTGCGGAGGCCGCCACGAGGTAGCCGTGGCCGTGTTCGAAGAATGCCACCGGGACCGAGCGGGGTACTCCGGTCTTACGTCCCGGCACCGTGATCAGCAGGACGGGAACTCCGTTGGCGCTGCCTCCAATGCGGCCCTTGGTGCGGCGGTAGACCCAAGCAGCCGACCTGTTCCCCGCCGCCATCATCTTGTTTGCCACCGATGTCATCGCGTCCTCCCCGTCCCAGCATTATTAATGCTGCTTGTCTTTCAAGTTACCTTATTAACTACAATGAGCGGGTGTCAACCAAAAAGGCGAGCTCAAAGCGCACCCATCTGAACACGATCTCGATGCTGGGCCAGACCTACAGCCTCTTCGGGTTCCAGATCGTCGACGGAGTGGTAGGAGCCGGCTTCCCCCAGAAACCCAAACACTCAGCGGTTTTTGCCCAGATCGACCCCACAGGTTCACGGCTTACCGAGTTGGCCCACCGCGCCAACATCACGCCACAGGCCATGGGTGAGCTGATCGACGAGCTCGAAGAGCTCGGATATGTCACCCGACAGCCCGACCCCACCGACCGGCGAGCCAAGCTCATCCTGCTCACCGGCGAAGGCCTCGCCGCCGTCGAAGCCGGTCGACAGACCATCCTGGGACTCGAAAACCGGATCACAGAGATCCTCGGAGTCGAGGGACACGAGACGCTTCGTGAGATGCTGTCCAAATTGCTGGCGGAGGGCAGCCCCACGCGGACGACGTAGAGAGTTGATCAGACCGTGAACCGGACACTGTTCACTTGGCTGGATTCGTCCCTTCGGTCTATTTGGCACCAGTAACTCTGCGGAATTGGCCGCTGAGATCTCCTCTGGCCATCCCGCAGTGCGCTGCTATCGTCACCGTTGCGATGTGGTCATTGCATGGCCATCTGGCCTGGCAGTGCATCGTCCATTGGTAACGCGGGCTCGAACTCTCCCGCTTTCCGCAAGGTCCTCATAGCACCTCCCGAGTCTGGTTCCCCCGGGATGAGAGCGCAGAGGCCTGAAGTGTCAACCATCACCCCTCCTCCCGTCACCCGCTCCCGGCGACGAGCCCTTCAACCATTCACTGGAGTGTCAGTCCCGAATTGGCGCGAATCGGCCCTCTGCCGCGAGGGGATCGGCGTCGACTTCTTCCCCTTCTCTGAGGACGCACACGCGATTCACCGGGTCAAAGCGATCTGTGACCGCTGTCCGGTCACCGACGATTGCCTCGCCTACGCCATGGAAACCCGCCAGGGCGAGGGAGTGTGGGGCGGCCTCACCTCGACCGAGCGGATCTATCTTCGACGCAAGTGGACCGAGCACAATCGGGCCATCTCCGAGATGAACGCCGAGGGTGCCTCCGCCAGGAAGGACACCCGCCTCAAGCAAAAGACGTCGTCGTGAGAGCCTCTCCGCCTGACGGAGAGGACGACCACGACCGGGCATCAGAGGCCCGGTATCGGGGTCTGCTGGAGGCGGCCCCGGACGCGATGGTGGTGGTGAACCAGACCGGCGACATCGTCCTGTTGAACCGCCAGGCCGAGAAGCAATTCGGGTACAGCCGAGACGAGCTCTTGGGGCAGCAGGTCACAAACATCATCCCCGAGGGTTTCGCCGAGCGGCTGATCGCCGACGACCTTCGCTCCGCCGAAGACGCCCTGGAGCAGCAGATCGGGACCGGGATCGAGCTCACGGCTCGGCGCAAGGACGGCACCAACTTCCCCATCGAGCTGATGCTGAGCCCTCTGACCAGTGGCGACACGATCCTGGTCACCGCTGCAATCCGCGACATCACCGTCCGGAAGAAGGCGGAGGCAGACCTGCTTCAGACCGTGGCGGAGCTGAACCGCTCCAACGAAGAGCTGGGGCAGTTCGCCTATCTCGCGTCCCACGACCTGCAGGAGCCGCTGCGGATGGTGGCCAGCTACACCCAACTCCTGTCCCGTCGCTACAAGGGCCGACTCGACACCGATGCCGACGAGTTCATCGCCTTCGCCGTCGACGGCGCCAGCCGCATGCAGCGCCTGATCGAGGACCTCCTCTCCTACTCGCGGGTCGGGACCGCGGGCCAGCCCCTGGTGGCCACCTCGAGCGAGGCCGCACTGGAGCAGGCGCTGGCCAATCTGGATGTCGCGGTGGAGGAGCACGGGGCAGAGGTGACCCACGATCCGCTCCCCGAAGTTCTCGCCGACGAGGTCCAACTGATCCAGCTCTTCCAGAACCTCGTCGGCAACGCCATGAAGTACCAAGACTCCGGAGTGCCCAAGATCCACGTCTCCGCAGCCAGAGACGGCGAGCGGATGTGGGACTTCTCGGTGAAAGACAACGGTCTCGGCATCGGTCCCGAGTACCTCGAGAAGGTCTTCGGCATGTTCGAGCGACTACACAGACGCGATGAGTACGCCGGCACCGGGATCGGGCTGGCCATCTGCAGAAAGATCGTCGAACGCCATGGCGGCGAGATATCGGTCGAATCACAACTCGGTGAGGGCTCCACCTTCCACTTCGGTCTGGCGGAAGCGGGGTCATCGTGAAGTTGCTCGGAGGCGAGGGAAAGACCATCGAAGTACTCCTGGTAGAGGACAGTCCCGGTGACGTCCGGCTCACCCGTGAGGCCTTCCGGGATGCCGACGTGTCGATCCGGCTCCACGTCGCCTCCGACGGAGTCGACGCCATGGCCTTTCTCCGCCGCCAGGACGAGCACATTCACGCCCCCCGCCCCGATCTCATCCTCCTCGACCTCAACCTGCCCAGGATGGACGGTCGAGAGGTGCTGGCTCAGGTCAAAGAGGATCCGAACCTGAAGACGATCCCCACGGTGATCCTGACCACGTCCGCGGCGGAGGCCGACATCATGAAGAGCTATGAGCTCCAGGCCAACGCCTATCTGAGCAAACCGGTCCAACTGGACGCGTTCGAGAGCCTGGTCAACAGCATCAAGGACTTCTGGCTGACCCGGGTCAAGTTGCCGCAGAGGCCAGATGGATGAGCGATCGGCCGGCCACCCGCCTGCTGCTGGTCGAAGACAACCCCGGAGACGCCCGCCTGCTCCGCGAGATGTTGAGGGAACCGGGCACGCACCAAACCGAGATGACCCATGTCGCCTCGTTGCGAGAGGCCGAGACCTATCTGATCGACCACTCACCGGACATCATCCTCCTCGATCTCGGGCTGCCCGACGCCGACGGGCTGGACGGGGTACGTAGGGCCCACCTGGCGGCGCCACACATCCCCCTGGTGGTGCTGACCGGGCGGGACGAGGAGATGCTCGCCGACCTCGCTCTCCAGGAGGGAGCCGGGGACTATCTGATCAAAGGCCAAATCGAGGCGCGCGGGCTGGTCAGGGCCCTGCATTACGCCATCGAGCGCAAGGTCATGGAGGACGCCCTGTTCATGGAGAAGGAACGGGCCGAGGTGACGCTCAACAGCATCGGCGACGCCGTGATCAGCAGCGAC
>Ga0299913_10002213_pt1 | contig 15184 bp, 17 predicted proteins | sample RVTome_9_FD_201360 | JGI IMG/M metagenome (GOLD analysis project Ga0299913, IMG submission 201360) | Soil microbial communities from uranium-contaminated site in the Upper Colorado River Basin, Wyoming, United States - RVT155D38 (version 2) ...
CGACCGCACGGCGTTCATGACCACCCAGGTCGAGCCCGACGAGGACGGCGGCGACCGCCGCTCGGGGCACCTGGTCGAGTACGACCTGACCGACCGGATCTTCAAGAATCCGGCGGATCCCCGCACTGAGGACTACATCTCGGGGCGGTTCGGCTAAGCCGTGAGGGCTTTGCGGATGTCGCCGAGCGCCTGGGGCACGAGATGGTAGTAGACCCACGTGCCGCGGCGGTCGCCCTCGATCAGCCCCGCCTCGCGCAAGAGCCTCAGGTGATGCGACACCGTCGGCTGGGACAGCCCGGTCGGCTCGGTCAGATCGCACACGCACACGCCGTCGGCGGTCGCCCGGGCCAGCAGGTTCACGATCGTGACGCGCGCGGGGTGGCCGAGCGCCTTGAACACGCCCGCCGCCCGCTCCGCGTCGAGCGCGGACAGCGTCGGCTCGGCGATGGGGGGGCAGCACGGCTGGTTCGGCATCGCCCAATGGTGACACAGCGACGGACCCGCCGCTGAGCGAGGAAGGCAACACGATGGTCGATGTCCTGTTCGTGTGTGTGCACAACGCCGGGCGCTCGCGCATGGCCGAGGCGCTGTTCAACCAGCGCTCCCGCGAGCTGCACGGCGGGCGCTGGGCGGCCGCGAGCGCCGGGACGCAGCCGGCCGAGCACCCCCACCCCGAAGTGGTGCGCGCGATGGCCGAGCTGGGCCTGACGGTCGAGCAGCGCCCGGGGATGCTGCTCACGCCCGATCTGGCCGACGGCGCCCGCCTGATGATCTCGATGGGCTGCAACGTGGAGGAGGCGTGTCCCGCCGTGGCGACGCCGATGGAGGACTGGGCGCTGGCGGACCCCAAGGGCAAGGATCCCGATGCGGTGCGCGCCATCCGCGACGACGTCGCGCGGCGCGTGGACGAGCTGCTGGCCCGGCTGGCCGCCGGGGCGTGAGCTCAGTCGTCGCGCGGCGTCGGGGAGTTGCTCGACAGCTCGATCATGCGGCCAGTGACGGCGAACACCGCCTGCTCGCCGATGTCGACGGCGTGGTCGCCGAAGCGCTCCAGGTTGCGCGCCACCAGAACCATGCGCATCGCCCAGTCCAGCCGCGTCTCGTCGGACGCCGCGAGCGCCACAAGCCGGCGGAACAGGCCCTTGTTGAGCTGGTCGAGCGGATCGTCCATCGCCGGCAGCTCGTAGGCCGCCTCCAGGTCGCGCGCCGAGAACGCCTCGAGTGCGCGGCGGGCGACGCGCTTGCCGTGCTCGCCCATCTCGTGGATCTGGCGCATCAGCTCGTCCTCGCCGGGGAAGTCCGCGAGCAGCTTCACGAACTTGGCGATGTTCACGCACACGTCGCCCATGCGCTCCAGGTGGACGTTCACGTGCAGCAGCGCGGCCACCAGGCGCAGCTCGCTCGCCACCGGGGCCTGCAGCGCCAGCGTCGTGAGGATGCCGTCCTGGACGGCGGCGTACTCGTGGTCCAGCGCATCGTCCATGGCGATGACGGCGCGGCCCAGCTCCTGGTCGCGCCGCTCGAGCGCGTCCATGGCCTGCGTCATCATGTCCAGCACGCGGTCGCCCATGGCGAGGACGCGGTCCTCGAGCTGGACGAGGTGCTCCCTGTGGCCGGCGCGCAGTTCACCGCTCATCGCGGAACGGACTCCCTTCGGGGATGTGGGCGGGGACGTCGGCGGATCATAGGGCGAGCCTGCCCCGTTATCGCGGCTCCTAGACTGGCAACGGCATGCCGAAGCTTCTGATCGTCGAGGACGAGCCTTCGCTGCGCGACGCCTTGGCGTACGCGCTGGAGTCCGAGGGCTTCGTCGTCGTCTCCTGTGACCGGGGGGACGCCGCCCTGGAAGTGTTCGAGCGGGAGCGACCCGACCTGGTGCTGCTCGACGTCATGCTGCCGGGACTGTCGGGCGTCGAGGTGTGCAAGCGCATCCGCGCCACCCACGCCACGCCGATCATCATGCTCACGGCCCGTGACAGCGAGATCGACACGGTGGTGGGCCTGGAGGTCGGGGCGGACGACTACGTCACGAAGCCGTTCAGCGTGCGCGAGCTCGTCGCCCGGGTCCGCGCCGTGCTGCGGCGCGGCGCGGACTGGGAGCAGCTCGACGCCGACGGCGCGGTGGAGTCCGGCCCGGTGCGGGTGGACGCCGAGCGGCACGAGGTGCGCGTGCGGGGCGCGCTGGTCGCGCTGCCCCCCAAGGAGTTTGCGCTGCTGGAGCTGCTGGTGCGCAACGCCGGCCGCGTGCTGACCCGCGACGTCCTGATCGACCGCATCTGGGGCGCCGACTACGTGGGGGACACCAAGACGCTCGACGTGCACGTCAAGCGCCTGCGCGGCCGGATCGAAGAGGACCCGCGCAGCCCCGCCCTGCTCGTGACGGTGCGCGGCGTCGGCTACAAGTTCACGGGGCAGGCCGCGTGACCCCGCGCTGGTTCGCACGCCGCGATCATGCCGCCGAGCTGCGCCAGCTCGAGCGGTCGCTCGAGCAGCGCATCGCCGAGCTCGCCACGGAGCGGCAGCGCATGGAACGCCTGCTGGAGCGCCTGCCGATCGCGGTGCTGCTGTTCACCCCCGGCGGGCTCGCCTACGCGAACCCGGCGGCGCGCGAGCTGTTCCCCGCCGCCGGGCAGGGCCGGTCGCCGCTGCGGGTGCTGACGTTGCGCGCCCTGGCCGACGCGGTCGCCGAGGCGCGCGAGAGCGGCCGCACCGTCCACCTGCATGTCGCGCGCGACGACCGCTGGCTGTCGGTCCGCGCGCTGGTGACGGCGCACGGCGAGGTCGCGCTCGTGGTCACCGACCAGACCGACGCCCGCAGGATCGAGGTGGTCCGGCGCGACTTCGTGGTGAACGCCTCGCACGAGCTCAAGACCCCGGTCGCCTCGATGCTGATCCTGGCCGACACCCTCGAGATGGCGTTGGGCCGCGACCCCGAGCAGGCCGCAGGCATGGCCCACCGCCTGCGCGCGGAAGCGGTGCGCATGGGCCAGCTCGTGCGCGACCTGCTGGATCTGGCGCGGCTGGAGGAGCAGGAGGCCGAGCAGCGCGAGCGCGTCGACCTCGCCGAGGTGGTCGCGGACCAGATCGCCCAGGTGCACGACGACGCTGTCCAGCGCGGGGTGGAGGTGCAGACCGACGTGACCCCCGGCCTGTCGCTGGTCGCGGTCCCCGAGGACGTGCGGCTCATCGTGGCCAACCTGCTCGAGAACGCCGTGCGCTACAACCGCCCCGGGGGCCGGGTCCGCGTCGCGGCGCGCGGCGACGGCCAGGCGATCGTGCTCGAGGTCAGCGACACGGGCCTGGGTCTGGCGGACGCCGATCGCACCCGGGTGTTCGAGCGCTTCTACCGCGTCGACCGCGCGCGCAGCCGCGAGGCCGGCGGCACTGGGCTGGGCCTGGCGCTGGTGCGTCACGCGGCCGAGCGCCAGGGCGGCGAGGTCAGCGTCGAAAGCGTGTTGGGCGAGGGCAGCACGTTCCGCGTGACCCTGCCGGTGGCGCCCGCCGTGGAGGGGCGACCCTAGACTTGCGCGCCATGGACCTGGACCGCCGTTCCCCCAAGGCCAAGCGCGCGCCCGTCGTCGTCGCGTCCCTGCTCGACGCCTACGAGGGTGGCGTGGTCGAGTTGGACCACAGCTCGCCGTTCGAACTGCTCGTCGCGACCATCCTGTCGGCGCAGTCCACCGACAAGAAGATCAACGAAATCACCAAGACGCTGTTCGTGAAGTACCCCGGGCCGCAGTCCTACCTCGCCGTGGCAGAGGAGGAGCTCCAGCAGGACATCTACCAGTCCGGCTTCTACCGCCAGAAGGCCAAGAGCATCCGCGGCATGTGCCAGGCGCTGGTCGAGCGGCACGGGGGCGAGGTGCCGCTGTCCATGCGCGAGCTGATCGCGCTGCCGGGCGTCGCGCGCAAGACCGCGAACGTGGTGCTCGGCGCCGTCGCCCCCGAGGTCCACACGGCCGATCCCGACGCGGGCATCGCCGTGGACACCCATGTGAAGCGCCTGTCGCGCCGCTTCGGGTTCACCAGTCACGAGGACCCGGAGAAGGTCGAGCGGGACCTGATGCGCGTGCTCCCCAAGGAACAGTGGTCGCGGGCCAGCCTGGGGATCATCCTGCACGGCCGCCGCGTGTGCGACGCGCGCAAGCCCCGCTGCGGCGACTGTGTCGTCGAGCCGCTGTGCCCGTCGTCGCTGATCGCCGGTTGCAAGGACAAGGCGGGCCAAGCGATCAAGCTCGGCTGATCGGCCGAGCTGTGGTCCTGACCCCTTCCCTACACTGGCCGTGTGGGCTGTGGTCCTGACCCCTCTCCCTATACTGGCCGCGTGGCTCCCGAACCCCTGACCGTCCTGCTCGCCGCGCCGCGTGGCTTCTGCGCGGGCGTCGAGCGCGCCGTCGAGATCGTCGAGCTGGCGCTGCGCACCTACGGGCCGCCGGTGTACGTGCGCCACCAGATCGTCCACAACACCCACGTGGTGTCCGACCTCGAAGCCAAGGGCGCGGTGTTCGTCGAGGACGAATCCGAAGTGCCCGCGGGCGGCATCGTCGTGTTCAGCGCGCACGGCGTCGCGCCGCAGGTGAAGGCGAACGCCGAGGCGCTGGGGCTGCGCGCGATCGACGCGACCTGCCCGCTGGTCACCAAGGTGCACATCGAGGCGCGGCAGTACGCCGACGAGGGCTACTCGATCGTGCTGATCGGCCACGAGGGCCATCAAGAGGTGATCGGCACGATGGGCAACGCGCCCGAGTCGATCACGCTGGTCGAGACCCCCGAGGACATCGCCGGACTCGACCTGCCGGATCCTCACCGCGTGGCGTACCTGTCGCAGACCACGTTGTCCGTCGACGAGGCGAACCGGGTGATCGACGCGTTGAAGGAGCAGTTCCCCGACGCGCGCGGACCCAAGGGCGACGACATCTGCTACGCGACGCAGAACCGCCAGGACGCCGTGAAGGTGCTGGCCGAGCGCGCGGACCTGGTGCTGGTCGTCGGTTCGGAGAACTCCTCGAATTCCAAGCGCATGGTCGAGGTGGCGCTGGAGAGCGGCGCGCGCGACGCGCGGCTGATCGATGACGTGACGGACATCGAAGCGCAGTGGCTGGACGGCGTGCGCACCGTGGGGCTCACGTCCGGCGCGAGCGCTCCCGAGGTCCTGGTCAACCAGGTGATCGCCCATCTGCGCGAACGCTTCGGCAGCGTGTCGGTCGAGACCGTGCAGGTCGTGGACGAGGACATGCACTTCGCGCTGCCCGCCGGGCTGCGCCGCCTGCCCCAGGTCGAAGCCTCCTAGAAGCCTTCGAGTTCGCGTTCCAGCAGCGCCGCCGTGTCGAGGTCGGCCTGCGTGACGCCGCCGGCGGAGTGGGTGACCAGCTTGAGCGTCACCTTGTTCCAGCCGATCGTGACGTCGGGGTGGTGGTTCACCTTGTCCACCACGTCCGCCACGCGCGCCACGAATCGCACCGACTCGTTGAAGTCGCGCAGTGTCCAGGTCTTCTCGATGCCGCCCAGGTTGCCCTCCCAGCCGTCGAGCTGGTCGAGGCCCTGGTGCAGCGCGTCGGGGCCGAGCAGGTCAGTCATCGGTGTGGTCCGTTTCCTGGTCGTCGTGGCGCTCGGGGGCGGGGCGGGGGTCCGGCACGCCGGGACCCTCGATCCCCAGGATCGCGCAGAAGTCGTGACCAAGGATCTCCCATTGCCACGGCCGCAACCCCAGCAGGTCGCGCAGCGCACCCGGGTCCTCCGGGTCGGCGACCACGGCGGTCAGCAGGGTGCGGCTGGGGCAGAGGATGCCAGGGTCGATGCCGATCTCGCGGGCGGTGTTCGCCCGCGACGAGCGCAGCTTGTCGACCAGCGAGCGGTCCAGCTCGGTCACCTGGCGGTGGCGGCGCTCCGGCGCCTCGACCGCCGCTTCCGATGCGAGCTGGACGGCTTCCATGATCGCCTCGCCGAAGTCGCGCACCGCCGCGCGCCGCATGCCGCGGCGCGCCAGCTCGCGCGCCGTCTTCGGCGGCTGCGTCGCGAGTTCGATCATCATCTTGTCGGCCATGATCCGCCCTGGTGCGGTGTTGGTGTCACGCGCGAGCCCCTCGCGCGCCTCCCACAGCACGCGCAGCCGCATGCGTGCGCCGGGGTCCAGCCGCCCCGCGCCTTTCGTCCGGGTCCAGTCACGCCGCTCGGCGACCGCGGGCAGGGCGAGCGCGGCGGCGAGTTCCTGGCGGTACCAGTCCATGCGCCCGGCGTCGTCGAGGCGGTCCGCCAGCTCGTGCCACAGGGCAGGCAGGTCGGCGACGTCGCCGGCCGCGTAGCGGAGCATTTCTTCGGTGAGCGGGCGTTCCTCCCAGTTGGCGCGCTGCATCGCCGACTTGTCGCCCTCGAGCTCGACGTCGAGCAGGTCCGCGAGCAGCCATTCGAGCCCGGTGGGCAGTCCCAGGATGCCCGCGGCGATGGCGGTGTCCTGCACCCGCGGTGGCGACACACCGACCGAGGCCATCGGGCCGAGATCGTTCTCCATGGCGTGCAGCACCGTGGTGCGCTCGGCCAGGAAATCGTCGAGCGGGGTCCAGTCGGGCAGGGCGAGCGGGTCCACCAGCAGCACGACGCCCTCGCCGCCGACCTGGATCAGCGCGGCCTCGCGGAAATAGCGGTCCCAGTCGGCGCGCTCGACGTCCACGCCGATGTGATCCTGCGGCGCCAGCAGGTCGAGGCCGTGCTGGAGCTGTTCAGGCGTCTCGACCAGCTCGTAGTGCTCCAGGCCCACGCGGCACACACCTCGATCATCCGCGCCGGGAGATCCCGGCTGGCCTGAGGATACGCAACGCCCCGGGTCCGGCGGGCAGGCGGCGGACGGCCGCACTGAACTGTTCCGGGGCGTCCAGCGCGACGAGATGGCCCGCGCCCTCCACCACGTGCAGGTTCGCGCTGGGCAGGCCCTCGACCAGCAGGCGCGCGTGCTGCAGCGGGATCAGCCCGTCGCGTGCGCCCCACAGGATCTCGACCGGGCAGGCCACTCCGCCGAGCTGGGCCAGCACGCGCGGGTTTGCGGTGTAGGGGTGCCAGCTGCACCAGGCCGCTGCCGCGAGCTCCTGCACCCACGGGCCCCAGACGGCCGCGCCCGCCGACCCCCCGACCTCACGGCCCTCCGTCCCGGGGAGCCGGTCCCAGATGGCTCCGGCGATCAGATCGGGAGCGCTGTGCGCCGCGTCACCTGTGCGGAACAGCGCGAGCAGGTAGTCCTGGGGGCAATGCAGGCCGGCCGCGCTCGCCAGCACCAGGCCGGCGGGGCGTGCGGGGAACGCGAACGCCAGCTCGAGCGCGAACCACGCACCGAGGCTGGTCCCGGCGACGACGGGGTGCACCCAGCCGAGATGGTCGAGCAGCGCCGCGACCATCGCCGCGATGTCGCGCGGGCCGTCGATCGCGCCCGGGGGCGCCGACTCGCCATAGCCCGGCAGGTCGGCCAGCACGACGTCGTGATCGGCGGCGAGGTCGTCGAAGGCCGCCGACGCGAGCGTGTCCGCACCCGCGTCGTGCAGGTACAGCAGGGGGCGGCCGTGGCCCGCGCGCGCGTACGCGAGCGATCCATGCCGCAGCGGCGCCGCGTGACGGGTCCAGTCCACGGTCCCATCCTGCACCACGGCGCCGCTAGGCTGGCCCGGCGAAAGCGTCGAGTGAGGAGCGTGGGGTGGCAGGAGCGGCTGACGGACCGGGGCTGATGGCGGTGCACGCGCACCCGGACGACGAAGTGATCATGACCGGCGGGGTACTCGCCCGGGCGGTCTCCGAGGGCATGCGGGCCCGGGTGGTGACCTGCACCGGCGGCGAGCTCGGTGAGGTCGTGGGCGCGGGCATGGACCCCGACGAGATCTTCCCGCGGCTGGGCGAGGTGCGCCTGGAGGAGCTGCGTGCGGCCCTGGCGATCCTGGGGACCGACGGACCGCAGCTTTTGGGCTACCGCGACTCAGGGATGATCGGTACCGAGGGCAACGACGACCCGCGCGCCTTCTGGCAGGCGAACTTCGACGAGGCGGTCGGGCGGCTGGTCGCGCAGATCCGCTCGTTCCGCCCGTCGGTGCTGGTGGGGTACGACGCGTTCGGCGGCTACGGCCACCCCGACCACGTGCAGGCCCACCGCATCATGCTGGTCGCGTCCGAGGCCGCGGCGATGCCGCTGCTGTTCCCCGACGCCGGCCCGGCGTACCGCGTGCCGAAGGTGTACTTCGCGGCGCTGCCCAAGAGCCGCATCTTCATGATCACGCAGCTGATGACGGCGCAGGGCATGGTTTCGCCGTTCCCGCCCGCCGACCGCCCCGAGGACGTGCAGCTGGGCGCTGCCGACGACGAGATCACCACGACCGTCGACGTCGGCCCGTGGCTGGACCAGAAGATGCGTGCGCTGCGCGCCCACTACAGCCAGCTGTCGCCGGACTCGTTCTTCCTCAACGTGCCGGCGGAACTGGAGGGCCAGGCCTTCGGCACCGAGTGGTTCGTGCGCCTGCGCAGCAGCGTCGAGGTGCCCGAGCACGAGGACGACCTGTTCGCCGGGCTGCGCTGAGGTGGACGCGGACGGCCTCGGCAGCGAGCGGTTCCGCCAGGTCGCGGGCCGCTTCGCGACCGGGGTGACGGTCGTCACGACCGTCGGCGAGGGCGCCGTGCGCGGGATGACCGTGAACGCGTTCGCATCGGTGTCGCTGGACCCGCTGCTGGTGCTCGTGTCGGTGGACCGCCAGGCGAACATGCACGAGCTGATCGAGCGCCACGGCGTGTTCGCGGTCACGGTGCTGTCGGCGGATCAGGAGGCGCTGTCGCGCTGGTTCGCCTCGCCGGGGCGGGCCGAGGGCGCCGCGCAATTCGCCGATGTGTCCTGCGACGCCGCGCCGTCGAGCGGTTCGCCGGTGATCCGCGGTGGGCTGGCGTGGCTGGACTGCCGCGTCACCGCCGCGCATGTCGCCGGTGACCACACGCTGTTCGTCGGCGAGGTGGCCGCGATGGGCGGCCCCTTCGACGGCGAGCCGTTGGTGTTCTTCGGCGGGGACTACCTCACGCTCGGGGTGGGGCGCTAGAGCGTGCCGAACAGCCGGTCCCCGAAGTCGCCCAGGCCCGGCACGATGTAGCCGAGCTCGTTGAGGCCGTCGTCGAGCGCGGCGGTCCAGACTTGGACGTCGGGGTGCTCCTTGCCCATGCGCGCGACGCCCTCCGGCGCCGCGACGACGGACACCAGCCTGATGTCGGTGGCGCCGCGCTCCTTGAGCAGGCGGCTGGCGAACGCCGCGGACCCGCCGGTGGCGAGCATCGGATCGAGCAGCAGTACCGGCCGCCCCGCCATGTCGGGGACCTTGAGGTAGTACGACGACGGCCGCAGCGTGCCTTCGTCGCGCTCCAGTCCGGCGTAGCCGACCGACACGTCCGGCAGCAGGTCTGTCACTGCGTCGAGCAGGCCCAGGCCCGCCCGCAGGATCGGCACGGCCACGATCGACTGCGCGAGCACGCGCGTCGGCGCGGAGCCGACCGGCGTGGACACCGTCCCGTCCGCGACGGGCAGCGCTCGGGTGGCCTCGAGCACGAGCACCGTCGCCAGCCGGCGCGCCAGGTGGCGGAACCGCTCCGGCGGGGTCGCCGTGTCGCGCAGCCCGGCCAGCAGGTGGCCGGACAGTGGATGATCGACCACGCTCAGGTTCGGTGGGGTCAGGTTCGGGGGACTGGGCACGGGCTGATCGTAGAGCACACGATGTCGATTCCCGGCCCCGCCGCCGGGGTGTCCGCTAGGCTGACCCCCGCGCTTGGCGGTGCCATCTCCTGAGGCGCCCGGGCGACGGACGAGGAGGACGCGGTCCATGGGACATCGCAATCGACTTCTGCTGGCGCTGGTTCTGGCGCTGAGCCTGCTGGCAACCGCCTGTGGCGACTCGGATGAAGGCGACACGGGGGAGGACCCGACCGAGGAAGGCGCCGGGGCCGACCTGAAGGTCGGCATGGTCTACGACATCGGCGGCCGTGGCGACCTGTCGTTCAACGACTCCGCCGCCGCCGGCCTGGAGAAGGCCGCCGAGGAGTTCGGCTTCGAGGCCAAGGAGCTCGAGCCCGACGAGGGTGGCGAGAACCGCGAAGAGCTGCTGCGCCTGCTGTCGGAGGAGCAGTACGACCTGGTGTTCGGCGTCGGCTTCCTGTTCGCCGATGCGGTCAAGGCCGCCTCCGCCGACTTCCCCGAGGTGAACTACGGCCTGATCGACGGCTTCGTCGAGGAACTGACCGAGGAGTCCAACGTCTCGGCGCTGAGCTTCGCCGAGCACGAGGGCTCGTTCCTGGTCGGCGCCGCGGCGGCGCTGAAGTCCAAGACCGGCAAGATCGGCTTCATCGGCGGCGTCGACATCGACCTCATCAAGAAGTTCGAGGCCGGCTACGTCGCGGGCGCCAAGCACGTGAAGCCCGACATCGAGATCGACGTCAAGTACATCACCCAGCCGCCGGACTTCAGCGGCTTCGCCGACCCGGCCAAGGGCAAGGAGATCGGCCTGGGCATGTACAGCGGCGGCGCGGACGTCGTCTACCACGCCGCGGGTGGCTCGGGAGCGGGCCTGTTCGAGGCCGCCAAGGAGACCTCCGACACCAAGGGCACCAAGGTCTGGGCCATCGGCGTCGACTCGGACCAGTACCAGACGGCGCCCGAGGCGGTCCGTCCGTTCATCCTCACGTCGATGACCAAGCGTGTCGACGTCGCGGTGTACGAGACGGTGAAGGCGTTCGTCGAAGGTGACTTCGCCGGTGGCTACCGGACGTTCGGCCTGGCCGACGACGGTGTCGGCTACTCGACCTCGGGCGGCGCCATCGACGACATCGCCGAACAGCTCGAAGCGCTGAAGCAGGAGATCGTCGACGGCAAGATCACCGTCCCGGACAAGCCGGGGGCCTAGCGGCAGGGAAGGCCGGCGCCGTTGTCCGTGACCCCCGCCATCGAGCTCCGGGGAATCGTCAAGCGATTCCCCGGAGTCGTGGCGAATGACGACGTCAACTTGACCGTGCTTCCCGGCGAGGTGCACGCCATCGTCGGGGAGAACGGCGCCGGCAAGTCCACCTTGATGAAGATCCTGTACGGGATGCAGCGTCCCGACGAGGGCGAGATCAAGGTGAACGGCGCGGCGGTGGCGTTCCGCAGCCCCAAGGACGCCATCGCCGCGGGGATCGGCATGGTGCACCAGCACTTCATGCTGGCCGGCAACCTCACCGTGCTCGAGAACGTCATCCTCGGCGCGGAGCCGTCGCGCATGGGACGGCTGGATCTGTCCGAGGCGCGCTGGCGGATCGATCTCATGGGGGCGCAGCATCACGCGACGCTCGACGCCGACCGCCTGGTCGACTCGCTGTCGGTGGGCGAGAAGCAGCGCGTCGAGATCCTCAAGGTGCTGTACCGGGGCGCGAAGCTCTTGATCCTCGACGAGCCCACCGGCGTCCTGGTTCCCCAGGAGGTCGAAGAACTGTTCGCCACGCTGCGCGAGCTGACCGCGCAGGGCGTGACGATCGTGTTCATCTCGCACAAGCTGCACGAGGTGCTCGCGATCGCCGACCGCGTCACGGTCATGCGCGACGGCACCACGGTGACGACCGTGCAGGCCGCCGACGTCACCGCCGCGCAGCTCGCCGAATACATGGTGGGCAGCGAACTGCCGAGCCCGAGCACACGCACCACCCAGGCGACCGAGGCCGTGGAGCTCGCGGTCGAGGGCCTGGGGGTGCGCGGACCGGGCGAGCGCTGGCTGGTGCGCGACGTGTCGCTGCAGGTGCGGCGCGGCGAGATCGTCGGTATCGCCGGGGTCGAGGGCAACGGCCAGGCGGAGCTGGTCGAGGCGCTGCTGGGCCTACGTCGCCCGGACACCGGCACGGTGTCGCTGGGCCAGCGGGACATCACGGCCTGGTCCACGCGGCGCCGGCGCGAGGCCGGCATCGGCTACGTGCCCGAGGACCGCCACGCGCGCGGCCTGCTGCTCGCCGCGCCGGTGTGGGAGAACGTCATGCTCGGGCGCCAGGGCGCCGAGCCCTTCGCGCGCCGGGGATGGCTGCGGCTGCGGGCGGCCAAGGCGTTCGCCGCCGAGGTGCTGCGCCGCTTCGACGTGCGCGCCCCCGACGCGAACGTGCCGGCCTTCGCGCTGTCGGGCGGCAACCAGCAGAAGCTCATCATGGGCCGCGAGATCATGGGGGAGCCACAGCTGCTCGTCGCCGCCCATCCCACGCGCGGCGTCGACGTCGGCGCGCAAGCCGCGATCTGGGAGGAGATCCGCCGCGCGCGCGACGCGGGCCTGGCGGTGCTGCTTGTCAGCGCCGACCTCGACGAGATCATCGGGCTGTCCGACCGCCTGTTCGTGATGTTCGGCGGGCGGCTGGTCGCCGAGCTCGATCCCGACGACGTGACCCCGCAGGTCCTCGGCACCCACATGACCGGCGGCCGCCAGGGGGCGGCGTGAAGGCTCGCGCGCTGATCCCAGGGGCCGTCCGGGTCCTGGCGCCCGTGCTCGCCGTCGCGGTGGCGCTGGGGGTGTCGGCCCTCGCGTTGCTGGCCATCGGCGAAAGTCCCGTCGCGACGTTCAGCGCCATGCTGCGCTACGCGGCGCGGCTCGACTCGGTCGTGTCGATCCTCAACCGCGCCATCCCGCTGTTCCTGTCCGGCCTCGCGGTCGCCGTGGGATTCCGCACCGGGCTGTTCAACATCGGCGTCGAGGGCCAGTACAGGCTGGCCGCGCTCGTGGCCGCATGGGCCGGCGCCCTGGTCGTGTTGCCGGCGGGGGTCCACCTGGTGGTCGTGGTCGCGATCGGGATGGCGGTCGGCGCGTTGTGGGCGGGGCTCGCGGGCCTGCTGAAGGTGTGGCGCGGCGTGCACGAGGTCATCTCGACGATCATGCTGAACTTCGTCGCGACCGGGCTCGCCGCCTACCTGCTCGCCGAGCATTTCCGCGAGCAGGCGGTCGCCGGGGACCTGCAGATCAAGACCGCCGAGCTGCCGGCGTCCGCGCTCATGCCGACGTTGAACTGGGCCCTGCGGGCGCTGGGGCTGGAGCTGCGGCGCGGGTCGCACCTGCAGGGCTTCCTGCTGGTGTGCGTGCTCGCCGGCCTGGGGTTCTGGCTGCTGCTGAGCCGCACGCGCTTCGGCTTCGACCTGCGCGCCTCGGGCCTCAACCCCGAGGCGGCGCGCGCCAGCGGCGTCGACCAGCGACGCATGGTCGTGGCGACGATGCTGCTGTCCGGCGCGTTCGCGGGGCTCGTCGGCGCGTCGCAGCTGGTGGGGTTCTTTCACCGCTACACCATCGACTTCCCCCAGGGGCTGGGCTTCGCCGGCATCGCCGTTGCGCTGCTCGGCCGCAACAACCCCGTCGGGATCGCGCTGGCCGCGCTGCTGTTCGGCTTCCTCGACCGCTCTGCGCAGATCCTCGACCTCGAGGATGTGCCCAAGGAGATCACCACGATCATCCAGGGCGTCATCATCCTGGCCGTCGTGATCGCCGGGCAGATCGCCTGGCGGGTGGCGCGCCGCCGGCAGGCCGTCGCCGTGTCCGAGCAGGTGCGGCGGCAGGAGGCGGCGGCATGACGGCGCTCGCGCACCGGCCCGTGCCGCACGCGGCGCCGCCGCCGCGGCGGCGCCGGATGCGCGGCGCTCTGCTCGCAGGGTTGGGGGCGCTGCTGGTCCTGTCGGTGGTTGCACGCATCACGGATTCACCGGAGCTGCTGTCCAGCGGCACGTACGGCGCGGCGTTCCGCCTGGCCATGCCGATCGCACTGGCCGGCCTGGGCGGGATGTTCGCCGAGCGGGTGGGCGTGGTGAACATCGGCCTGGAAGGGATGATGATCCTCGGCACCTGGGCGGGCGCGTGGGCGGCCTGGATGCACGGCCCGTGGTGGGGTGTGGCCGCGGCCGTGGCCGGCGGCGCGCTCGGCGGCCTGCTGCACGCGGCGGCCACGGTGACCTTCGGCGTCGACCACGTCGTGTCGGGCGTCGCGATCAACATCCTGGCCGCGGGCGTCGCGCGCTTCCTGTCGGTGATCACCTACCACCCCGGGTCGGGCGGCGGCGCGACCCAGTCACCGCGCATCGCGTCGGGGACGGGGAGCGCGAGCCTGCCGCTGCTCGCGGGCGGGGAGATCTTCGGGTGGCGGTCGCCGAACCTGCTCGGCTGGATCGAGGCGCGCGGGGTCTTCTACGTCTCCGACCTCGCGGCCCTGTTGCGCGGCCCCGCCGAGACACTGACCTGGCTCACGGCCATCGCGGTCGTGCTCGTGCCGGTGAGCTGGTACGTCCTGTGGCGGACGCCGCTGGGCCTGCGCATGCGCGGGGTGGGCGAGCACCCGGTCGCCGCGGAGTCGCTGGGCGTGCGGGTCTTCGGCCTGAAGTATCTCGGGGTCACGGTGTCGGGCGCCCTCGCCGGCCTGGCCGGCGCCGTGCTCGTGCTCGAGTTCGCCGGCATCTACCGCGAGGGCCAGACCGGCGGCCGCGGCTTCATCGCCCTGGCAGCGGTCATCTTCGGCAATTGGCGCCCGCTCGGGGTGGCGTCGGCCGCCGGCCTGTTCGGCTACGCCGACGCGCTCCAGCTGCGCTCGGAGTCCGCCGTGCACGGCCTCTTGCTGTTCGTCGCCCTGCTGTTGATCGGCCTGGGGGTCTGGGCTCTCGCCCGGGGACGCCGCACGCGCGCGCTGTCGCTCGGCGGCGCAGGCGTGCTGTTCTTCCTGTGGTTCGCCACCACCGGGACCGTGCCGCGCCAGTTCGTGTTCTTCACCCCACACCTGGTGACGCTGCTCGTCCTGACCTTCGCGGCGCAGCGGCTGCGGCCGCCTGCCGCCGCAGGCCGGGTCTACCGCCGCGGACAGCTGGAGTAGGCGTGCGCAGAGCGAAGATCGTCGCCACCCTCGGCCCCGCGCTCGACGAGCCGGAGCGTCTGCGCGCGGCGGTGGAGGCGGGCATCGACGTGGTGCGGCTGAACTTCAGCCACGGCACCCACGACGACCACGCGCGCAGGCTGGAGATGGTGCGGGCGGTCAGCCAGCGGCTGGGACGCACGGTGGGCGCGCTCGCGGACCTGCAGGGTCCCAAGATCCGGCTGGGCAGCGTGCCCGACGAGGGCATCGTCCTGCCGACGGGGGGTGAGGTCTTCCTGGTGCCTGGCCAGGAACGGCTGGACGCCTACCAGACCGAGGGACAAACCGCCTTGCC
>Ga0299913_10002214_pt1 | contig 15179 bp, 15 predicted proteins | sample RVTome_9_FD_201360 | JGI IMG/M metagenome (GOLD analysis project Ga0299913, IMG submission 201360) | Soil microbial communities from uranium-contaminated site in the Upper Colorado River Basin, Wyoming, United States - RVT155D38 (version 2) ...
CAAATGTCTGCAATCTGGGTCAAGTCAGTCACCAAGTCACACTTCTCACACTCGACAGGTCCGTCACTCCACAACAAACAGGTGGGTGCCCAAAGGCGCCCACCTGACCGAAAAGCGTCCCTGTTGTAGGCAGGGATTATAGGTCCATGGAGATAGCCAGACTAAATGCCGAATCTGGCCCTTTCGATACGCTCCGCGAGCGATGCGACCACCTCGTCGAAGGCCAACTCGCTCTTCACGGTGCCCCGACGCTCGGTGATCTCCGCCACACCCGACTCGACGCCTTTCGGCCCTACCGTCACCCGGTACGGGATTCCGATCAGCTCCGAGTCGGCGAACTTCACCCCGGGACGCTCTTCCCGGTCGTCGAGGAGGGCGTCGACACCGGCGGAGTCGAAGTCGTCGTAGAGCCTGTTGGCCACGGCCATCGTCGCCTCGTCATCGGGCCGAATCACGGTGACAACCACCTCATAGGGGGCTACCGAGACGGGCCAGATGATGCCGTTGTCGTCGTGTGAGGCCTCGACCACGGCAGCCATGCCCCGTTCCAGGCCGATCCCGTAGGAACCCATGATGATCGGGTGGCTGGCTCCTCCCTCATCCTGGACATAAGCCCCGAATGCCTCCGAGTATTTCGTGCCGAGTTTGAAGATGTGGCCTACCTCGATCCCCTTCCACAGCTCCAAGGCGCCACCGTCGATGATGCAGCGCTCACCGTCGGTGACCGCGCGCAGGTCGACCCACTTGGTGACGTCGATGTCCCGGGCTACATCGACACCCTTGAAGTGCCAATCGTCCTCGTTGGCGCCGGTCGTCATGTTCACCCGTCCCTCAAGAGCGCGATCGGCGGCGATTTCGATATCCCCCACTCCAACCGCCCCCAGACTGCCCGGATCGGCTCCGAACAGATCCCTGATCTCCTCGGGTTTGGCGGGCCGGGCACCGTCCTCGGGTGCTCCGGTCGCGTCGAGGAGTTTCTGTTCCTGGAGGTCATGATCGCCACGCAACAGGACCAGTACGGGCTCTCCCCCGACGATGTAGACCAGCGACTTGATCTGACGATCCGGTGCCGCGATGTCGGGGTGGGCCCCGGCAAGGGCCTTGATCGTCCGCAACCCGGGGGTGGGGAACCGCTCGAGCTCGCCCGGCTCACCATCGTCCACCGGCTCCAGCGCGGAGACGGCGCGCTCGATATTGGCCCGGTAGTCGCAGGACTCACACGTGACCACCCAGTCCTCCCCGGCCTCGCCCCGCTGGATGAACTCGATCGACTCCGAGCCACCCATTGCCCCCGACGATGCCTCGACGTCGACAGCGTCGAGACCCATTCGCGCGAAGATCCGCACGTACGCGTCGCGGTGCTTGTCGAAGCCACGATCGAGGCCGGCTAGGTCGATGTCGAGGGTGTAGGCGTCCTTCATCGTGAACTCCCGCACCCGCAAGAGCCCCGACTTGGGACGGGGCTCGTCCCGGAACTTGGTGTGTATCTGATACCAAATCTGTGGCAGTTGCTTGTAGGAGAAGAGCTCGCTGGCGAGCATGCCAAAGATCTCCTCTTCCGTCATTCCTAGTGCGAGGTCGGCGCCTTTGCGATCCTGGAGCTTGAACAGGTTGTCCCCCATGAGCTCGTACCGCCCTGACTTCCGCCAGATCTCAGCCGGATGCAGGGTCGGCAGCATGAGCTCCTGGCCACCGATCGCGTTCATCTCCTCACGGATGATCGCACCGACCTTGAGCCGGACCTTCTGGCCGAGCGGCAGCATGGTGTAGGAGCCGGCCGCCAGCTGACGGATGAACCCGCCCCGGACCAGAAGCCTGTGGCTGACGGCTTCGGAGTCTGCCGGGGCCTCACGAAGAGTGGGTATGAACGCTTCGGACCAACGCATCGGTGGAGGACGGTAGTCAGAAGACCGGCGTTTGCCCCTGTCGTTTTGCCAGGCCGCCCTACCTTGTCCCCATGCGGACAGCTGCCCGATCTGCCGTGCTTCTCCTCTCCTTCGTTCTCGCCGCTTGCGGTCAGGTCGAGCCCGTGCTCGCGGCTGTCAGCATGCCGGAATGCACCTATCGAGGGCCGGCCGTGATGAGGGAGGGAGTGGTCAGTCTCAGCCTCACCCTCAATGGTCTGGGAAAGGCCCGGGTTCTGCTGGTGGAACTGGAGGAAGACCACACCTACGACGAGGTCGAGGCTGTGTTTGCGGAGGGTCCGGGTTGGGAGGGCCGACCGGAGTGGATGCAATCGGTAATCGACCTAGAACTGAGTGATGCGCAAGGGGTTGCGGGTGTCGCGGAAACCTCGCGTTTGACGGAAGGGCAGTACGCAGTGGTCTGCGTCGACGAAATCTCGGGGGATGCCCGGCCGGCCAGTCCGTTGGAAGTGAGAGGCTCGTGAGCGGTTGACGATCAGCGGGTCGCTGCCCGTAGGCTGCCGTCGGTGCTGACGAAGGTCCGCCCGATGGACGCGCTCGTGGCGTGGGCGCTGAACTATGCCTTGGCCGGTCCGGTGGCGACTGCGTTGGGAGCTGTGCCATCGGGCTCGAGCCATGGGTGGGCCGCACACGGTGCCCTGCGCCTCGCGGCGGTGTTCCTCTTGGTCGTGTGGCTGAAGCTCGTCCGCGGTGTCGACGTCACCGACTTGAAAGCGCTCTTCCCGGCGACCCGTCGCCTAATTGGCGTCGGAGCGGTTGTGGGACTCGCATTCTTCGCGGTCGAATATCTGACGGTCGTTGCAATCCAACTCATCGACCGACAACCGAATCTCGTCGATGGCACCTGGAACCCTTGGGTGGCTACGCGGTCGTTGACCGAACCAACGATTGTGTTCCTCCTGGTATTCGCGGTGGTGGGACCCTTGGTCGAGGAGTTCGTGCACCGGGGGGTCGCCTATCCAGCTCTGCGCTCCCGCTTGCCGAAAATCATGGCGGCGGTCCTTTCCTCGACTGTCTTCGCTCTGGGTCACGACTGGACTGCGTTCGACCTCGTTGGCGCGTTCGCATTGGGTCTCATCGCGATCTGGCTCGTCGAACGGTACAAGTCTCTCACGCCGGCGATCGCGGCACACATGGCATCCAATCTCAGTGTCGTGGTCGTGGGGTGGTCCTTGTATCACCTGTTCGGCGTTCCGGGAACGTTCGTGGGATGAACAGGCTCCGTGATGCAAATGTCGAAATGGCGGGCTGGTGAGCGCTGCCTAGTCCCCTGAGGCGACCTCGGCGACCTTCGCCCTCTTCTCCACGGACTTGTTGGCGTCGCCGCGGATCTCGATGAGTTGGCGTCGCTCCGCCGCTGCGATCTCCTCGGCGTTGGCCTCGGCGTGGGCCAGACGCGCTTCGAGACCCTCGTCTACGAGCTTCTGCGCCTCGTCGAGCAGCGCAGCCACCATCTCCGCCTCCGGGACCACCCGCACCACCTGGCCCTTGATGAAGAGGTGACCTCTGCCTCGACCGGCTGCGATACCGATGTCGGCCTCGCGGGCCTCCCCGGGACCGTTGACGACGCACCCCATCACTGCGACCTGGATGGGCAGGTTGGCCTCCTCCAATGCCTGCTGTGCCTTGGTGGCCACCTCGATCACGTCGACCTCCGCCCGGCCGCACGACGGGCAGGCGATCAGGTCGAGCCCCTTGCGCTCGCGCAAGCCCAGGAACTCGAGCAACTGTCTCCCGGCCTTGGCCTCCTCGACCGGGTCGGCCGTGAGCGAGAACCTGATGGTGTCGCCGATTCCCTCGTTGAGGAGTGTCCCGATCCCGGCGACCGACTTGATGAGGCCCGCCGGAGGCGGGCCGGCCTCGGTAACGCCGAGATGGAGTGGGTAGTCGACGGTGTCGGCGAGGAGACGGTACGAGTCGACCATCTGCCGCACATTGGAGTGCTTCACCGAGATCTTGATGTCGTGGAAGTCGACCTCCTCGAGATACCTTGCCTCGATGAGTGCCGACTCCACAAGGGCCTCGGGCACGGCCGACCCGTACTTCTCCATCAGATCCTTGTCGAGCGAGCCTGCGTTGACTCCTATCCGGATGGGGAGACCCCGATCGCGGGCTTCCCGGGCCACCGTCTTGATCTGGTCTTCCTTGCGGATATTTCCCGGGTTGAGACGAAGCCCCTGGACCCCTGCCTCCATGGCAGCAAGGGCCAACCGGTACTGGTAGTGGATATCGGCGATGATGGGGACTGGCGAGCGGGGAACGATCTCGGCCAGACCCTGGGCCGCCTCGACCTCGTTGCAGGTGATGCGGACGATGTCCGCCCCGGCACCGGCCAGGGCATAGACCTGGGCCAGCGTCCCGTCGACGTCGTGGGTCTTGGTCGTGGTCATCGACTGCACGCTGATCGGTGCGCCCCCGCCGACCGGCACGTCACCGACCTCGAGTTGGCGTGTTTCACGTCGCTCGAAACTCACAGGGATCAGGCTAGATGGGGTTCACGAGTTGGACGAAGGCACTCAGGCATTCCCAGGGTTCGGTGTGAGCTATCCGAGACTGATCGGGTTGACGATGTCGAGGATGATCGCCACGAACCCGAGGAAGAAGAGAGCACCGATCACGGCTGCTGCCACCGGCATTAGCCTGCGGATGTTGGCCTCGCGGCCGCTGACCTTCTCGTAGAGGGCCACGGCGAAATGACCTCCGTCCAACGGGAACAGCGGCAAGAGGTTGATGGTGGCCAGGATCACATTGACATAGGCGAGGATGGCCACGAAGCCGGTCGTATCGGTGGCTTGGCTGCCTATGGACACGATGCCGATCGGGCTCACCGGGCGGATCTCGTCTGGCACGTCGGTGTTTCCGCCCAGCACCCCGAGATACGAGGCCAGGCTCGACGGACGGAACATCTGATAGAGAGACGAGAACGTGTCGCCGATGCCACCCCAGACCGCCTGACCTGACATCCCGGCCGCCTGGAAGACACCGACATCGCGGGTGACCACCTGTGGTGTGACTCCGAGGAACCCCGATCCCGGGATGTTCTCGCTCTCGGCGAGATCGGCCTCGAGGTAGACGGTCTCGTCACCCCGCTGAACGGTGAGCGTGGCGGGGCCCGGTCCGACTTCGGCCAGGGCCGTGGTGGCGTCCTCCCAGCTCTTTACCGGATGGTCACCGATGGCGGTGATCTCGTCGCCTTCCTCGAGCCCGGCCACGGACGCGGGCGAGTCGTCGACCACAGTGCTCACATTGGGAACCGGCTCGTTGATCCCGTTGAAGAGGAAAATGCCCCAGAACATGAGGAATGCGATGAGGAAGTTGGTGCCGACGCCGGCCAGGACGACAACCGACTTCTCCCAGAACTTCTTCTCCCGATAGGTGCGACCCATGTCCTCGGGCGGAACCTCCTCGAGGGGGTTCATGCCGATGATGCGGACATAACCGCCAAAGGGCAGCGCCTTGACGCCGTATTCGGTCTCACCCCGCTTCGTGGACCACAGCCGGGGGCCAAAACCGAAGAAGAACTCGGTTGCTTTCATTCCCGTGGCCTTGGCCGCGAGGAAGTGGCCCGCCTCGTGGGCGGTGACGAAGAAGATGATGGCTACGGCGGCGGCGATACCCCCAAGCATGTGTGAAAGGGTACCGCCGGTCAGGGCGCTATCAGCACACCGACGCGATCAGCGAAGCGGCTACGCCGCGGGCCTCGCGGTCCACTTCGACCACGTCGTCGACGGTCTCCAGCCGTCTCCATTCCACCGAGTCGACGGTCCGCGAGACCATCTCGGCGATTCCCAGGAAACCCAGTCTTCCCTGGAGAAAGGCCTCGACGGCGATCTCGTCGGCCGCATTCATGACGGCGGGCGCCGAGCCACCGACCCGGCCGGCCTCATATGCGATGTCGAGCGCCGGAAACGTCTTGCGGTCGGGCTCCTCGAACGTGAGGTCGCGGCCCGCCAGTGAGAACCGCTCGGCCGGCAAGGGCCTTCGTCCCGGTGTCGTCAGGGCGTACTGGATCGGGATTCGCATGTCGGGAAAGCCGAGGTGGCCCTTCCAGGAGCCGTCGACGAACTCGACCGCCGAGTGGAGGATCGACTGCGGGTGGACAACGACGTCTATGCGGTCGTATCCGACATCGAAGAAGTGGTGGGCTTCGATGATCTCGAGTCCCTTGTTGAACATGGTGGCGGAATCGATCGTGATCCGCCGACCCATTTTCCAGGTCGGGTGTTGCAGCGCCTCTTCCGGCGTGACCCCCGCCAGACTCTCCCGGGTCCGACCCCGGAAGGGGCCGCCTGATGCCGTCAGGATCAGCCTGGAGACGCCATCCGGTGACTCGCCTTCGAGACATTGGAAGAGGGCCGAATGCTCGCTGTCGACGGGCACCAATTCACCATCGCTCGAAGCCAGTGCCCGCTTGACCACCTCTCCGCCGGCCACCAGGCTCTCCTTGTTGGCCAGGGCCACCCGGTTGCCCGATTCGAGGGCGGCCACCGTCGCCTTCAGCCCCGCTGCTCCGACGATCCCGTTCATGACTGTGTGGCCCGGCTCCCCGGCCAATGCGAGGATGGCCTCGGCTCCGAAGCGCACCTGGTTGCCAACCGCCGCAGCAAACTCGTCCCGTTCCTCACCGGCACCACCCGCCACGACGACCACCGCTTCCGGATGGCTACGGGCGAGGTGGACGAGCTCGGGCGAAGGGCTTCGTGCCGCCAGTGCGGCGACTACTAGACCGAGGTTGTCGGCGACCTCCAGTGTCTGGGTGCCGATCGAACCGGTCGCCCCGAGGACGACCAGGGAGCCGGTCACAGCAATCCGAATCCCCGGAACAGCACGTACACGGCCGGCACCGCGAAGAGGAACCCGTCGATGCGGTCGAGCATCCCTCCGTGCCCCGGCAGCACCGACCCCATGTCCTTGACGCCGAGGTTGCGCTTGACCATCGACTCAGCGAGGTCGCCGACCGGGGCCAGGACGCCGATCAGGCCGGCCGTGACGAGAGCCCTGGGGATACCGATCTCCTCCCAGGGCGGGAACACTGCAAGGACCGCAGCCACGACCGCGCCCAGCAACAGACCGCCGACGAAACCCTCGACGGTCTTGCTGGGAGACACGTTCGGCGCCAATGCTCGGCGGCCAAGAGATCGCCCTACGAAATATGCACCGACATCGTTGCTGGCGATCACGAGGACGAAGAACATGATGTGAGCGACCGGATGGGGCCCGTCGGCGATGAGGACGGCAAAGGCGAGCATCCCGGTCCAGGTCATGCCCAGGGCCGTGATCGCCGTGTTGGCGAGGGCGTGGCGTCGGGGCGTCAGTGAGAAGAACAGGATCGTGGCTGCGGTGGCCGCGGCCGCCCAACCGCCTATGGCGAGCGGGCCGACCGTTTGAGCGCCGACCCCCATGAGGATCACGCCCAGCAACCCGAACAGGGCCAGCGGCTTGTACCCGCGGCTTCGCACGGTGGCGTAGAACTCGCCCACCGAGACGACCATGAGCAGGATCACGAAGATCGTGAACCACCAGCCACCTAGAACGAGACTCCCCAGGAACAGCCCGAAGACGGCGAGAGCCGAACCGATCCTCATCGCCAGATCGGAGCTGGCCGCCTGCTCCGCCGCCTCGTACGACTCCTCCGATTCGGAAGCGGTCCCGGAGACGTCACCCAAGCCTACGAGACCGGATTCGACGCCCGGGAGGCTGGCGGCAACGGCCTGCTGTTCCCACTCCTCGGCGGATGCGCGCTCGATCTCCTCGGCGAGCCCCTGATATTCCTGAGTCGTGCCCTTCAGGTATTCCTCCGAGGTGAACTCCTCGAAGTCGTCGCCCCGTGACATCGCATCCCAATCGGGGCCTCCGTCGTCGACGGCCACCCCCTCCTCGGGGATCCTGACTTCCTCTACGTCTTTGGGCTCGCTCGCTTCCTCGGAGCGGCTGGTTTCTTCGTCAGCGTCGAAGGGGAGCTCCTCGGAAACCGTGTCGGTCGCCTCGTCGCCCTCAGTGTGCTCCCGATCGGACATCAGACCTCTAACAGCTCGTCTTCCTTGTTGCCGAGGATCTCGTCGATCCGCTCGGTGAAGCGATCGGTCAGCCTCTGCAACTCGTCCTCACCCCTGTGGATGTCATCGTCCGAGATCTCACCGTGGAGCGCCTCCATGTCGGCCTTGCCGGCACGACGAACGTTGCGGACCGAGACTTTTCCCTCCTCGGCCATGTGACGCACGACCTTGATCAGCTCCTTGCGCCTTTCCTCGGTGAGAGGCGGGAAGGCGATTCGAATCACGTTGCCGTCGTTGGTGGGGTTGAGCCCCAGATCGGCCGTCTGAATCGCCCTCTCGATGTCGTTGACCGTGGTCTTGTCGAACGGCTGCACCACGAGCAGACGTGGCTCAGGCACCGATGTCGATGCCAGCTGCTGCAATGGTGTGGGCGAGCCGTAGTACTCGACCTGGATGCGATGGAGCAGCTGGGGATTGGCTCGTCCCGTACGCACCGTGGAGAACTCGGTCGCCACATGATCCACCGCCGCCTGCATCTTCTGCTCGGCTTCTGTCAAGAGATCGTTGATCATTTGTGGGCGCTCCCAGACTCCTCCTCAGTGGACGATCGTCCCTATCTGATCGCCGTTGACTGCCTTCACGATGTTGCCGGGGACGGTCATGTCGAAAACATGGATCGGAACCTTGTGTTCCTTGCACATCGTAACTGCGGTGGTGTCCATGACCTGGAGCTCTCGAGCGATGAATTCCATGTAGGAGAGCTCGGCGATCTTCGACGCCGCGTCGTTGATCCTGGGGTCGGAGTCGTAGATACCGTCCACCTTGGATGCCTTCAAGAGGACCTCGGCGCCGATCTCGATCGCCCGCAGCGCGGCGGTGGTGTCGGTGGTGAAGAAGGGGTTGCCGGTTCCGGCAGCGAAGATGACGACACGCCCCTTCTCCAGGTGCCTCATGGCCCTGAGACGGATGTAGGGCTCGGCGAGCTCCTGCATCGTGATTGCGCTCTGAACCCTGGTCTGCACGCCGGCGTTTTCGAGGGCGTCGCGGAGAGCGAGGGCATTGATGACCGTGGCCAGCATCCCCATGTAGTCGGCATTGGCCGGATCCATCCCCCGTGCTGCCTGGGACACGCCGCGGAATATGTTGCCCCCGCCTACCACGACCGCCACCTCGACACCGTTCTTCTGGGCCTCGGCGATCTCGGAGGCGACCCGGTGCACCATCTCCGGGTCGATGCCATATCCAACATCGGGATCGGCGAAAGCCTCTCCGGAGAGTTTCAGGAGGACCCGTCTGTTGGATGGTTGCGTCAACCTTGCTCCTATCCGCCCACGGCGACTCTGGCCAACCGACGCACCGATATGTTCTCGCCCATCTTGGCCGCGAGTGCGCCGACCATATCGCCAACCGTCCCGTCATATCGCTCCGGGTTGACGAATTTCTGGTCGTAGAGCACGTTCTCGCCGTACCAGGACTCGATCTTCCCGTCGACGATGCGGTCAACCACGTCCTCGGGCTTGCCCTCGGCAACGGCCTGACGACCGATCAGCTCGCGCTCCTTGGCGAGGACATCGGCGTCGACCTCCTCCCGGTTCACCCACTGGGGGTTCATCCAGCTCACGTGCATCGCGATGTCGTCGGCGACCTGCCGGAACTCGTCGCTCTTGGCGACGAAGTCGGTCTCGCAAGCGAGCTCGACGAGCACTCCGATCACGGGTCGGTCGTTCTGGACGTGGATATAGGTGCCGATGGTGCCTTCCGATGCCTCGCGATCGGTGCGCTTGGCCATCTTCGCCTGACCCCGCTCGCGGAGCAGCTCGAAGGCCTTGTCGAAGTCTCCGTCGGCGTCGTTCAGGGCCCTTTTGGCGTCCATCATGCCGACCCCGGCATCCTGGCGTAGTCTCTGAATGTCCTTGGCGGTGATTTCACTCATCGTTGTCTGGATACGTCGTCACGACTCGGCGCCGGCTCCGGCCTTCGCCTTGTCGCCGTCTTCGCCCTTGGCGGGCTTCTTCTTGGATGCCACCTGCTTGCCCTCGACGATGGCATCGGCCAGGGCGCTGGCGATCAGGTCGGCGGCACGGATGGCGTCGTCGTTGCCGGGGATCACGTAGTCGACCGGATCGGGGTCCGAGTTTGTGTCGACCAGGGCGATGATCGGGATGCCGAGACGATCGGCCTCCTTCACCGCGGTCTCCTCGGTGTTGACGTCGACTATGAACACAGCGTCCGGGAGACGTGTCATGTCTGCGACTCCACCCAGATTCTGCTCGAGTTTCTCCAGCTCGCGCCGGAGCTTGAGACGCTCCTTCTTGGGTCGAGCGTTCATCTCACCTGTGTTCTCGAGACGACGCAGCTCCTTCATGTAATAGATGCGCTTCTGGATCGTCGCGAAGTTGGTGAGCATGCCGCCCAACCACCGGTAGTTCACAAAAGGCATGCCCGAGCGCCCGGCGGCCCCCTCGACCGCAGACTGAGCTTGCTTCTTGGTCCCGATGAACAGAACCGAACCGCCGTCGATGGCGATCTGCTTGACGAACGCGATGGCATCTGCCACCTGGGTGACCGTCTGACGCAGATCGACTATGTGTATTCCGTTGCGCTCGCCGTAGATGTACGGGCGCATCTTGGGGTCCCAGCGTCGAGTCTGATGACCGAAGTGGACGCCGGCCTCCAAGAGCTGCTTCATTGTGACTTCAGCCACAACTGCTCCTTTCTGGTTTGTTTCCTCCGCCCGCCGGACCGCAGTCGGACGAGCCGACAGTTGGCCCCCGCACCTCGGGGATGCAGCCCCTCTTCAACCGGTTCTCTGCAAACACGGCACCAGAGAGGGGTTTCACGGGCGTGCGTGATGGCCGGGATTGTATGACCGGTCTTCGAAATTCAGTAATCCGGACCTGGGCGAGAGTGGCACACTCTCAACGTGCCCATAGTGGACAACGAGACGATCCGGGACGCGGCTCTGGCGGCCGGAGCCGACACGATCGGCTTCACCTCGGCAGATCCATTCCCCGATGCGCTGGCCACCATGCTGCGAAGGAGAGATCGCGGAATGGCCGGACCTCTCCACTTCACATACGACGACCCGGAGACATCGACCGACGTTCGCCAGACCTTCCCCTGGGCGCGCAGTCTCGTCGTCGTTGGCGCCAGCTACATCGACCATGCCCCGCCTCCGGCCGAATCAGGGCCCGTGATCGGCCTCTTCGCCACCCGAGACCACTACGCACGGCTCCGTGATGCCGCCGACGCCGTCGTCGCCGCGATCGAATGCGCCGGTGGCCGGGCCGAGATGTTGGTGGACGACGACCGCTTCGTCGATCGGGCGGCCGCCGTCCGTGCCGGATTGGGCTGGATCGGTCGGTCGACGATGGTTCTATCGCCGGGGCACGGGCCATGGCAGCTCTTCGGCTCGGTCGCCACGGACCTCGACCTCGCCGAGACGACGCCTATGCGTCGAACCTGTGGGACCTGTGTCGCCTGCGTCCCCGCCTGCCCCACCGGCGCGATCACCGAAGACGGGCTCGACGCCCGACTGTGCATCTCGACATGGCTGCAGTCGTCGGGGTCGATCCCCCACTGGGTTCGGCCGCTGATCGAGCGACGCATCTACGGTTGCGACGACTGCCTCACCTCGTGCCCTCCCGGGTCGCCGGCGATGCTGGCCTCCCGAGCGCGGGAGGAGACACACTCCTTTGCCGAGTTGCTCGGGCTCTCCGACCAGGACCTGGTGAGACGTTTCGAATGGTTCTACATACCTCACCGCGAGGCGAGGTTCCTGCGACGCAACCTCCTCGTCGCCGCCGGCAACGCTGGTGAGCGGGATGCCGTCCCGGCGATCGTCGACCACTTCACCCACCGCTCGTCGCTCGTTCGCGGCCATGCCTACTGGGCCCTGGCCCGTTCGTTGGGACAGGAGGGGTGGATCCCACTCCGTGAGGCCTACGACGACGAGACCGTGGCCGACGGCCGGGCCGAGCTGGAGATGGCCATGTTGATGCTCAGAGAGCCCGGTGGCGGCTCAGCCGGTGCCTAGCCCCAGGCCGGGTCACCCAGACGGTTGCGCATCGACATCATCGTCTTGGCATGGATCTGACAGACCCGCGACTCGGTGACGCCGAGCACGTCGCCGATCTCGGCGAGGGTCATGCCCTCGTAGTAGTAGAGCGTTATGACGAGCCGCTCCCGATTGGGAAGCCGGTTGATGGCGTCGACGAGAGATCGCCGCGTCTCCTCCGCCTGGTACTCAGCCTCCGGTGACACCCCACGGGGATCGGCGATCATCTCCCCCATCGACGTTGACGAGTCGTTGGAGACGAACTCATCGAGGGCAGCGATGCCGGAACGGCCGATCTGGGCGAGGGCGTCCCTGAAGTCTCCGATGTCCATCTCCAGGTCATGGGCGATCTCGTCCTCGCTGGGCGGCCGCTGCAGCTTGTGCTCGAGCTCGGCTATCGAGGTCTCGATGCGGCGAGCTCGGGAACGGACGGATCTGGGCACCCAGTCGAGGGCACGCAGTTCGTCGAGGATGGCGCCTTTGATCCTGTTGATGGCGTAAGTCTCGAACTTGAACCCTCGCTCAAGATCGAATTTGTCGATTGCATCGATGAGACCGAACAACCCGTAGCTGGCCAGGTCGTTCTGGTCGACGGAACGGGGCAAGCCGGTTCCGACACGACCTGCGACGTACTTCACCAGGGGGGAGTAATGGAGAATGAGACGTTCCCTGGCGTCTTCGTCGCCCGTGGCTTTGAAACGCTCCCAAAGCCCGTCGACCTGAGACTCCTCAGGCCCTTGGGTGGCTTTGGTCATACATTCCTCTCAGGTGCTTGCGGGTTACGGCAGTGTAGATCTGGGTGGTGGCCAGGTCGGTATGTCCCAACAGGTCCTGCACCGTGCGAAGGTCGGCACCACCCTCCAGCAAGTGCGTGGCGAAGCTGTGACGGAGGGCGTGGGGGAAGGTGGCGATGTGACGGGTGACCGTCCGACGCAGGCTGCGCGGGGTCATGGGGCGACCGCGTGAGCCCACCCACAAGGCGCTTTCCGCCGCCTCACCGGCGAGGTGCGGTCGCCCGGAGTCCAGATATCGGTGGAGCGCGCGCTGTGCGGGTCGACCGAGCGGGACGGTGCGCATCTTGGCTCCCTTACCCCGGACCCGAACCACGTCGGCGTCAGCATCCCGGGTTGTCAGCGAGGCGAGCTCGGAAACTCGAAGACCGGTGGCGTAGAGCGTCTCCACGATCGCCCGGTCTCTCAGGCCGAGCGGATCTCCCGTGTCGATCGACTCGATGGCGGCTGCCATCGCCCTCGCCGGGATGGCGTGTGGCAACGCACGGCCGAGTTTGGGAGTCGACACCCCCTGGAAAGGGTTGGCGGACACCACCTGGCGGGTGGCGGCGTCGCCGTAGAAGGCCCGTATCGACGAGGCCTTGCGAGAGATCGTCGCACGTGCGTAGCCGAGCGTGTCGAGAAACGCCAGGTAACGGCGGGCCGTGCGCCGATCCGGTTCGTCGAGGCTGCGCTGCCCAGCCCGATCGCAATAGTCGAAGAACTGGGAGAGATCCCGCCGATAAGCGTCGATCGTGTGCTCGGACAGGCCTCGCTGATCGCGCAGACGGGCAAGGTATTTCTCCACCTCCGGAGCCGCCCAGTCGGGGATCACGGGGACGCGCATGGCACCGATGCTATTGGCAGCTCGCGGTTTGGAGGCGATCTGTGCCCGGAAACTACGACGGCATCACGTGATCGCCAAACCGCCTTACCCGACCTTCCATCTCGAGACGGCCCAGCCTTATCAACGACTCGGTGACCGTGAGCGACCACAAGGCAGGCAGATCTCTTATCTCCACACCCCCGGACGGGATGCCATGCTCGGTGTCGAGTGCCGGAGCAGGTGGGCCCAGCACCAAACTCAGCTCCTCGACGAGGTCGGCGCTGCCGAACACAGGGTGTGCGCCGTCACGGATGAGACGGTTGCAACCCTCGGACATCTCGCGGTCGACGTCGCCGGGAACGGCGAACACGGGTCTCCCTAGCTCGGCTCCCAGTCGGGCGGTTATCAGGGCACCGCCGGTCGCAGCGGCCTCGACGACGACAACAGCCGAAGAGATCGCAGCGAGGATGCGGTTGCGCGCCGGGAACCTCCAGCGGTCCGGTTGAGTTCCGGGCGAGTATTCGGACAGGATGGCGCCGCCGGTGGCGACGATCTCGTCGTATACGGGCTTGTTCTCCCTCGGGTAGCACACGTCGATGCCAGAGCCGAGAACGGCAACCGCATGCCCGGAGAGACGGAGACAACCTCGATGTGCAGCGGTGTCGATGCCGCGGGCCAGACCACTCACAGTCGTCCAGCCTGCCCGGGCGACGGCCATGCCGAAGGCCTCCGCCAGGTCGACCCCGTAGCGGGTACATCTCCTCGTGCCCACCACTGCCACCCCGGATCTCTCGACAAGAGTGCCCAGTTGCCACAGCACCGGAGGTTCCTCCAAATCACACAAGCCCACCGGGTAGGCATCCGAGCCGGGGGAAACTTGGAACGCTTTCACCAGGTCGCCCTCAGTGCCATGGCCTCTGCAACATGATCCTCATCGATCACATCCCCTGTCGCCAGGGCGACGATGGTTCGGGCCACCCGTCGGACTCTGTCAACGCCACGTGCGGTGAGAAACCCGTTCTTGAGAGCGGCGGTGAGCATCTCTTGTGCCCGCTCGCTCGTTCGCCCGGGCTTTGCAGCCAGGCTCTCCGACGCCGCAACGACCCGTCGACGTACCTCCTCCGTCGACTCCACGGGCTCGTGGAGCGCCTGCGCCGAGAGCCGATCGACCTTGACAACCAGGTCGAATCGATCGAGCAGGGGGCCCGAGACCCGCTGGCGGTATCGATCCACGGCCGCGTGCCGGCATTCGCACGGCTTGCGACGATCTCCCAGGTATCCGCAGGGACAGGGGTTGGTCGCGGCCACCAGGTGAAACGACGAAGGGAAGGTGGCCGTCACCCCGCGGCGGGCAACGGTCACTGTCCCGTCCTCCAAGGGTTGACGCAAAGTGTCGAGGTTGGCACGCGGAAACTCGGCCATCTCGTCGAGGAACAGGGTCCCACGGTGGGCCAGCGACACCTCGCCGGGAACCGCGATCCCGGAGCCTCCACCCACGAGCGCGGCACGCGAGGCCGTGTGGTGTGGCGACCGAAAGGGCCTTTGCCGGCTCAGCCCTCTCTCGAGCCCGGCGGCCGCATGAATGAGGGCGACCTCGACGGCTTC
>Ga0299913_10002215_pt1 | contig 15179 bp, 12 predicted proteins | sample RVTome_9_FD_201360 | JGI IMG/M metagenome (GOLD analysis project Ga0299913, IMG submission 201360) | Soil microbial communities from uranium-contaminated site in the Upper Colorado River Basin, Wyoming, United States - RVT155D38 (version 2) ...
GGCAAGCCGGCAAGATACCGGTTCATTCGTACTGGGTAGTCACCGCGGTGCCGGATTCAGAATCGTTCAAAGCAAAATTGAGTGGAACCGTCGAGACGGTCTCGGGTCAGACCCACCTGGTCGGCAAGATCACCGAAGGCGCCAACAAGGGGCGTCGGATCGAGACCAGCAGCCGGCTGCTCAACTTCGGACCCAACCGTTCGCTAAGTGACATCGACGGCAACATGACTATTGACGGGAAGTAAGGGGTCGCACAGTGACCCCAATGATGGGCTTTGCCGCCAGGTCCGTGCGCGGGCCGACTCCGATTGCCCGGTCTCCATTTCGTCACGTGGCAGCAACTCGATCCAGCTCGAGGATGGCGCCCGCGACGATGGCCTGCGCCGATGGCCCCGTAGTCGCTGTCGGAGGCTGGATCGGCACGACCACGTGGCAAGAGTGCTATCAGATGGCCGACGAGGCGACGATGAAAGCGGTCGTCCTCCAGGCCCGCCGGCGCCGGTGGCCAGTCGCTGGTTAGCGGGGGGTATTGTGACGCCGCCGGAAGGTGTCCTGGTAGGGACGCGAAACTGGTGCAGCAAACCGGTGAGGAAATCGTAGGTGCAATTGGCCCTGGTGGATTCGAACCACCATTAACGGATCCAAAGTCCGCTGTCCTGCCATTGGACGAAGGGCCACCACGCCAGAGAATCTATATCGCCTCGGGGCCCGGTGGCGGGCCTGCCAGCGTCTCCGCCGGGGTGAGCGTGCCGTGCTTCCGCCCGAGCATCATCCTCGCGTCTTCCCGGTCGCGGGCCGAGCGGTAAATGGCGAACAGCGCCGATCCCGAACCGGTCATCCGACAGACCAGCGGATGCGTCCCCGCCAGCGCCTCGAACGCGGCGCGAACCGGCGGGTGCCGCCCGAAGACCACCGACTCGAAATCATTGCCCGACATCCGCCCGATGTCCCCCCAGGTGGAGAGCGCGTCGAGGTCGAGCGCGACCGCGCCTCGCCGCCCCGTCGACTGCCGCGCCTCGTCGACCCATCCATAGGCGTCCGGGGTGGGGATCGAGATCGGTGGCGTGAGCACGAGCGCCGGCGCGGACGGCAGGGGCGGGAGTCGCAGGAGGCGGTCGCCGTGCGCCCAGGCCAATGCCAGCGGCGCGCCCGCGAGGAAGAAGGGAACGTCGCTGCCCAGCTTCGCGGCGAACTGAAGCAGCTCGTGACGAGGCACCGCATTGCCGGCGAGACGATTCACCGCGACCAGCGCCGCCGCTGCATCACTCGAGCCGCCGCCCAGTCCCGCCCGGACCGGAATGCGCTTCGTCAGGGTGAGATGGACGGCGAACTTCTCTCCGGTGGCGGCGAGCACCGCCCCGGCCGCGCGGACGGCGAGGTTGTCCGCCGCAGGCCCGACGTCGGCGCCATTGACCTCGATCGTGACGCCGCGCCCCTCACGCGGCTCCGCCCGCAGATCGTCAGCCAGGTCCAGTAGACAGAACAGCGTCTCCAGCCCGTGGAAGCCGTCAGCCTCCCGGGCGAGCACCCGGAGAAAGAGGTTGAGTTTCGCGTGGGCCGGCAGGCGCACCGCGGTCCCGGTCACGGTCTCGGGTCGCCGCGGAGATCGCTGAGGGCGACGGGGGTCCGCGCGAGGGACCAGGCGCCAGCCAGAATGACGGGAATGAACGTCGCCCCGTGGAAGGCGATGGCGTAGGACGACGCGACGTCGTTCCGGATGCCGTACAACGCCAGCGCCGCGACGATGGCCGCCTCGAACTGCCCCACGAAACCCGGCGTGAGCTGCACCGAGATGCCGATCACCAGGATGCCTTGAAGGACGAGCGCGCCGCCGTAGCCCACCGGGATGTCGAAGGACCAAAAGGTCACGTAGAGCGCCAACGCGTTCATCAGCCAGAGCGCGATCGACCAGATGCTCACCCGCGCGAGCAGCGCCGGTGACCGAAGCGACGAGAGTCCGTGCCGGAACCCCTCGATCACGGAGATCAGCCGCTCGGAGAGCCGGCCCTCCCGGAAGATCCGCCGGATCACGCGCTCCGCCGCGACTGGAAACGCGACCACCGCCCCCGCCACGCCCAGCGCGGCGAACGAGATGACGCCGGCGATCTGTGCGGCGCGCGCGACCGATACTCCTCCCACCACCACGCCCGACGGCAGGTCCGAGGTGAAGAGCCCGACGCCCAGCAACGCGACGCAGGCCAGCCCGTCGAACACCCGCTCGACGGCGATCGAGGACATCGCCGCCGTGAATCGGGTGCCCGACAGCTTGGTGACGGCGAAGATCCGCACCAGCTCGCCCGCCCGGAACGGCAGGATGTTGTTGGCCATGAACCCGATGGTGATCGCATGCCAGAGCGGCCAGGCGGGAAGGGGCTCGCCGGTCTGGCTCCGGAGCAGGAGCCGCCAGCGGACGAGGCGCATCGGAAAGGTGAGCGAGGCGAAAACGACTCCGAGGGCGAGCGGCCACGGGTCGGCGTTCCGGATCTGCCGGACCACCTCTCCTAGATGGACGCCGCGAAGAGCCCAGAGAAGGAGCGCGATCGCCAGCGCGGTGCCGACGATGCCGGCCACGAACCGCCGCACCGTGCGGGTGGGCGCCGCCTCAGGGTTCGTCAAGCGCCAACGGGACGAGGTCGAGCAGCTCCTGGAGCAGCGGCCGGATCGCGGCGAGGTCGGCGACCCCCGCCAGCTCAGCGGCGAGCGTGCCGCGCAGCGCGGCCGCACGCTCCAGCGCGGAGCGGCCGCGGTAGCAGAGCGCCCCGATGTCCACCGTCTGCTCCGCCAGGGCGTCGAGTGACGCAGGCGCGGGGCCGCGCTCGCGCTGGAGTCGCTCCAGCGTGCGGAAGCTCGCCTCCAGGCCGCTCACCTCCGCGTCTGTGGTCACGGGATCCGGCGCAAGGCTCGCGATCGGCACCACGTCCGTCTCGCTGTCCGGCGCGGCGTCGTACTGAAGCGACTCGATCGGCACGACGTCGGCCTCCGCCGTGCCCGACCTCGCCTGATCGAGCTTGTAGGCGACGTCGAGGATCCGGCGGGAGACCTGCATCCGGTCGGCGGCGTCGGCAACCGACCGCAGGAGCTCGCCGGCGGCCTTAAGGTTCGCCACCAGCTCTCCGGTCAGTTGGCTCGCCATGCCCGCCGCCAGCGCCTCGCGGGTGGAGCGGGCGAACACGGCGAGCGCGCCGGCCACAGGGTCGGGCCCCGGTGTACTCGCGGCCCGCAGCGCGCCGATGAGATGGTAGAGTCGCAGGTCGCGCTCGGTAGCCGAGCGCGCGCGGGCGATCAGGTCGGCGATCTGGCAGAGGTGCTCGCCCTGGCTCACCAGCTCGAGCGGACCGAGCGGGGCAGGGGCCTCGAATTGCGGCTGTCCGGGTGGAGGGGTAGCCGGGCTCGGGTCGCCCTCGCGATAGAGCGTCTCGATGGGGACGACGTCGCGCTCGACCGCGAAGGCGCGGAGCAGGAGATCGGTGAAGTGCCGCGCTTCCTCCGCGTCGGGATCGGGCCGGCCGTGCTCGGCGATGTCGCGGGAGAGACGGGTCAGCGCGGTGGCGCCCGCCGCCATGACCTCGTGAACGCCCGGCGGCGGTGCGAAGAGGCGGGTCAGGTCGCCGACCGCGAGCTCGATGCCGTCGAGGATCTCCGGCAGCGGCACCAGCTCGCCGAGCTCGGCCAGGCCGCGAAGCGACTGCATGCGCCGGATCACGGTGTAGAGCGGCTCGCGCTCGCCCGGGGCGTGCTGAAGCGAGCGGGCGGCGCGGTCGAGCGCGCTGGCGATCAGCGCACCTTCCCTGCCGACGAAGGCGCGCACGCCGGAGTTGAGCTCTCCGTGCTCACCGCGGCGCTCGGCGGGGCCCGAGACTGCCCGACCGGCCAGCGTCTCGAGGGAGAGCGCGAGGCGGCCCGCGCGCACCGTGTCTCCGTCGTCCCACTCGCGGACCCGCCGGACCAGGAGCCGGAACTCCTCGATCGCCTGGGCCACCTGCTCCCGGCAGCCGGGATCCCATGCCCGGCGGCCCTCGCGCAGCGCGCGGGCCACCGACTCCAGCCCGGCGGCGGCCCGCGCAATCGCCTGTTGGGACGCCATCAGGGCGGAGCCGCGCAGCACCCGGCTGGCGCGGAGGAAATCCTCCGCCGGCGGCGCGTCGTCCCGCCGCGTGAGCGTCTCGAGCCGATCGAGACACTCGCCGGCTTCCAGCGCGAAGAAATCCGCCGCCGCGAGGGGGTTGGTCATCGGCAGTAACCTATCAGACCCGGGCTCCCTTCACCAAGCGGAGCATCTCCTCCACCGCGGGGCGCATCCCGACCATTACCGCGCGGCTCACGATACTGTGTCCGATGTTGAGCTCCTCGATCTCGGGGATCGCCGCGACCGGCGCCACGTTCTCGTAGGTGAGTCCGTGCCCCGCGTGGACGAAGAGTCCCATGTCGGCCGCGTGACGGGCGGCCCGGCGCAGTTCGTCGAGGGAGGCATCGCTCTCCCGCCAGGTGCGCGAATATCGGCCGGTGTGAAGCTCGATCGCGGGGACACCGAGATCCTTCGCCTTGTCGAGCGTCGCCGGCTCGGGGTCCACGAAGAGACTGACCCGGATGCCCGCCTCGTCCAGCCGGCGGATGGAATCCCGGAGCCGAGTGACCGCGTGGCCGAGATCGAGCCCGCCCTCGGTGGTGATCTCCTCCCGGCGCTCGGGGACCAGCGTGGCCTGGTAGGGCCGGAGCCGGCAGGTGATGGCGACGATCTCCGGGCTGGTCGCCAGCTCGACGTTGAGCACGCGCACGGCCGGCCGCATCCGCTCCAGGTCGTGGTCGTGGATGTGGCGCCGGTCCTCCCGCAGATGCGCGGTAATGCCGTCCGCGCCCGCGGCCTGGCAGAGGAGCGCCGCCTCCAGGGGGTCGGGCTCGACCGTCCGCCGAGCCTCGCGCACCGTGGCTACGTGATCCACGTTGATGTAAAGCCGCATCGTCGCCGCCGTCATTGCCCGGGGTTTCGCGAGGGATTAACTTCGCTCGCTAACATATGCCAGGTGAGAGACTTGTGATCAAGCCGCGCTGGATCCTGCTCGCCGCAGTCCTCGCCGGGTGCGGCGGGGGATCTGCCCCTGCCACGGCGGCGCCGACCGGTTCCGCCAAGGGCACCGTCGACCGCTTCATGCAGGCGGTCGCCGACAGCAACCTCGACCAGATGGCCAACCTCTGGGGCACGACCGCGGGCCCCGCCGCGAAGACCGGGCAGCCGCCCGACTATCAGCGCCGGGTCGCCATCATGCACGCCTATCTCCGCAACGAATCCCACCGCATCATGACGGACACCCCGGACGGTGGCGGCACCCGTCACATGCTCCAGGTCGAGATCCGGCGCCAGCTCTGCTCATGGGTGATCCCATTCACCGCCGTGAAGCTGGGCGACGGGACCTGGATCGTCAGCCAGGTGGACCTGACGGCTGCCGGCAACCCCTACAGGCCCTGCGTGCCCGGTGGCGAGACGGACACCAGCAAGCAGGAGTAGCGGCGGGAACCTTCGGAACCGCCGGTTGTTATCTTACTCGGTCAGCTCGAGCAGTATCCCCGCGGTCGCCTTCGGGTGCACGAAGGCGATCCGGCGGCCGCCGGCCCCGGTCCGCGGAGCCTCGTCGATGAGGCGATACCCTCCGGCTCGACAAGCGGCGAGTGCCGCGTCGAGGTCGGCCACGCGATAGCAGACGTGGTGAATACCCGGACCCCGCCGGGCGAGGAATCTGGCGATCGGTCCGTCGGCGTCGCGTGGGGCGAGCAGCTCCACCTCCGACTCGCCGAAGGGCAGGGACACGATGGTGGCTCCGTCGGCGGTCTCGGCAGGGTGGGGCTCGAGACCGAGCACGTCCCGATAAAAGGCGACCGCCGCGGCGATGTCCGGCACGGCGATCCCGACATGAGCGATGCGGGGGAGATCCGCCAAGCGGCCCCTCCAAAATGTATGAGCGAAGTGGTTCAACCTTAGGAGAATAACATCATGGCCGCGACCAACCACTCAACCGTCCACGTCACCGACGCCTCGTTCACCAGCGAGATCGAGCAGGCGAACGGGCTCGTTCTGGTCGACTTCTGGGCAACCTGGTGTGGTCCCTGCCATATCGTGGCGCCGATCCTGGATCAGCTCGCCGGCGAGTACGTCGGCCGGGCCAAGGTGACCAAGCTGGACGTGGATGCCAACCAGCGCACGGCTATGAGGTTCAACGTCCGCTCGATTCCCAGCATCCTGTTCTTCAAGAACGGGCAGCACGTGGACACCGTGATCGGCGCTGTGCCCAAGGCCACCCTGGAGGGCAAGATTAAGCAGCATTTGGCGTAGGCAGGGCCGCGGGGCGGCGGGGCGGCGGGGCCGTTCGCTCCGCTCACCGAACGCCGCTGGTGTTCTTCGCTGCCCTGCTGCCCCGCTGCCCCGCTGCCCCGCCCAATGCCTGGCACACTCTACGTCGTTGCCACCCCACTCGGAAACCTGGGTGACCTCTCACCTCGCGCCGCGGAGGTGCTTCGGCAGGCCGGGGTCGTCGCGGCCGAGGACACCCGGCGAACCCGAGGCCTGCTCAGCCATCTCGGTGCGTCTCCCACCTTGCTCAGCTTCCACGCCCATTCCGGCGAGCGCCGCGTCGACACCCTGCTCGAGATTCTGAAGGATGGGCGCGATCTCGCGCTCGTCACCGATGCGGGCACTCCGGGCGTCAGTGACCCGGGGACGGATCTGGTGGCCGCTGCCCTGGAGGCAGGCCTCACCGTCGTGCCCATCCCGGGGCCCTCGGCAGTGGCGACCGCGCTCTCGGGCGCCGGACTTCCCGCCGACCGCTATCTCTTTCTCGGCTTCATACCACGGAAAGGCACCGACCGCTCCCGGCTGCTCGCGCGTGCGGCGGCGGAGGAGTGGAGCGTCGTGTTCTTCGAGGCCCCGTCGAGACTGGTGGGCCTGCTGGAGGATCTGGCGGCCGCGGCCGGTCCCGGGCGTACCGCCCTGGTGGCCCGCGAGCTGACCAAGCTGCATGAGGAGCTGCGACGCGGGACGCTCGCGGAGCTGGCGGATTATTATTCGCTGACTCCCCCCCGGGGCGAGCTCACCATCGTGCTGGAGGGAACCGGCGCGCCGGCTACGCCGCCGGATCGCACCGCCGACGCGGTGGAGGAAGCCACGGCGCTCCTCGCTGAAGGCCTTTCCCGGCGCGAGGTGGCCCGCCGGATCACCGAGACGCTGGGGATCTCGCGCAACGACGCCTACCGACTGGTGATGGGATTGCCCTAGATGCTGCGTGCCGCCGCCTTGGTCCTGTGGGGTCTGGTCGTCACCGGTTCGGCCACCGCACAGGGGCCGGCCGCGACGAGGTCCACCGCTGCGCTCATGACCGTGGGCCGGCTGCACTACGACGGCGGCGGCGACTGGTACGCCAACCCATCGAGCCTTCCCAATCTTCTCGAGGCGATCCGCACCCGAACCAGGCTTCGGGTAGCCGCCCAGGAGCAGGTCGTCACCCTGCGCGATGACGATCTCTGGAACCTTCCCTACGTGTATATGACGGGCCACGGCAACGTGCGACTGAGCGAGGACGACCTCGTCACCCTGCGCCGCTATCTCCGCCAGGGCGGATTCCTTCACGCCGATGACAACTACGGGATGGACGCGTCGTTCCGGCGCGAGATCGCCCGGCTCTTTCCCGGCAACGAGCTGGTCGAGGTTCCGCTAGACCACCCGGTCTACCACCTGGTCTACGACTTTCCCAAGGGTCTTCCCAAGATCCACGAGCACGACAAGAAGCCCGCGCAGGGGTTCGGAATCTTTCTCGATCGCCGCCTGGTCGTGTTCTACTCGTACCAGACCGATCTCGGTGATGGCTGGGAGGATCCCGAAGTGCATCGGGATCCGGCCGAACGGCGCGAGTCGGCGCTTCGCATGGGGGTCAATCTATTCGCCTACGCCGTGGGGTACGGCGAATGAGCGGGCTCGCGACCAGCCGGGCGCTCGATCGCCTCTCCCGTCCGCTGCGGCTCCGCGCGCGCGCGGGGTGGCTGGCCCTCGGCCTAGGCTCCGCGGCACTGGTTCTGGGGGCCGCGGCATGGACCGTACGGCTCGGCTGGGTCGCAGCTCCACATTGGGTGCTTCTGGCCTGGATGGTTGCCATCGGGGCGCTCATGGCGGTCGCTTGGCTGGCCTGGGATGCGCTCGGCGGACTCTCCCACTCACGAGTTGCGCGGCGGCTGGAGGATCTGGGAGCCTGGCGGCGTGGATCCCTCACGTCTCTTCTCGACCAGCCGGCCCGGGGAACCAGCGACGCTCTCCTGGCTCAGGCCGATGCGGCGGAGGCGACCGAGGTCGAGCTGCGCGGTGGCGCGGCCGTCGAGCCGCTGGCGCGTCCGGTGCGGGCCGTGGGGCTCGCGGGAGCCGCCGTTCTCCTCGTCGGCCTGGTCGCCTTTACGTCGGCGGGGCCGCAGCGCGGGACCGCCGCGGCGCTCTGGCACCCTGCCCGGGCGTGGCGCGCAATGGTGGCGCCGGTGCGCATCGCCTCCGACCGGAGCATGGTGGACCGGGGAGACTCGGTGGGATTTCGGCTGGAGGCTATCGGACGCCGGTCCGCGACTCTGTGGTTGCGCGCGCCGGGAGAGGAGTGGCGCGCTCGCGCCGTGCGGCTCGACTCGCTGGGCACCGCTGTGCTCTCCAGCGGGCCGCTCCTGAGCGACGTCTACGCGCGGGTGACCAGCGGCAGCCGCTCCTCGGACACCGTCCTCGTCTCCGTGCGACTGCCGGTCTTCCTCGGCTCGCTCACCGTCACCGCCCACTATCCCGGCTACCTCGATCTCGAGTCCGAGCCGGTACCCACCGACGGCGATACCCTCCTTTTGCCCGCCGGTACCCGCCTGGAGACCAAGGGCGAGGCCACCGCGCCACTGGCGTCCGCGGCATGGGAGCTGGGCACGCGCCGGGAGACGCTGGCCGTGAGTGGAGGCACCTTTTCGGGCGTGTTCGTTCCGCCGTCCTCGGGCGAGTACCGGCTGGCCCTCTCCAGCGCAAACGGTGCGCCGCTCGCCGGCGATTCGGTCCACCTCCCTGTGCGCGTGGTGGCCGACAGCGCGCCGGCGGTTGAGATCCCGGTTCCGGGCGCGGATACCCTCGCGCCACTCAGCCTCAAAGTGCCCCTGGTCGTGGATGTGCGAGACGACTATGGCATCACCGCGGTCGCGGTGGTGAGCCGGCGGATCAGCCGGCTCGGCTCGGTGGACTCGGCCGTTCGCGACACGCTCTCCATTCCCGAGCAGCAACCCGACCGTGCGATCCTGACCCATACACTCGACCTCAACCGCCGGGGGCTGCTGCCCGGCGACACGGTGCGGTATTACGCCGTGGCCGCCGACAACACTCCCCAGCGGCAGAGCGGTCGCTCGCGCGAGTTCGTGCTGCGGCTTCCGACGATGAGCGAGGTTCGGGCCGCCCAGCGGATCGCGACCAGCGATGTGAGCAGCCAGCTCGACTCCATCACAGCCGAGAGCCGGCGACTCGAGCGGCAGACCGAAGACCTCGCCCAGGAGCGCGTGCGCACCGGCTCGACTGGAGACCGCAGCGAGGAATCCCTGTCGTTCGAGCGGTCCAAGCGCGCGGAGGCGGTGGCGAAGGGCCAGCAGGAGCTGGTTCAGCAGGCGGAAGAACTGAAGCAGGCCCTGGAGGCGCTGCGGCAAAGCGCCGAGGCGGCCGGGGTGGGCGACTCGGCGTGGCAGCGGCAGCTCGAGGAGATCCGCGAGCAGCTCGACCGGGCGCTCTCACCGGAGCTGCTTGAGCGCCTCGCCGAGCTTCAGCGCGCGCTCCAAGACCTCGATGCCGACCAGGCGAAGGAGGCCCTGGAGCGCCTGGCGGAGGCCCAGCGCGAGATGCGGGAGACGCTGGAGCGCAGCCGGGAGCTGTTCAAGCGAGCGGCGCTGGAGGGCGACCTGGCCAACCTCACCGAAGAGTCCCGAGAGCTCTCGCGGGAGCAGCGGCAGTGGAACGAGCAGGTGCGGGTGGCGGACAGCACCGCCGCCGCTGCGGCCGAGCGCGAGCTCGCGGCGCGGGCGGATTCGCTCGCCAAGGGTCTCGATCGGCTGGCCAAGCAGATGGAGAGCGAGGCGCAGCAGGAGCGGTTCGAGTCCGCGGCGCAGCAAGCCGAGCAGGCCACGGGCCAGATGCAACAGGCGGCCAAGTCGGCCCAGCAGGGGCAGCGCAGTCCGGCGAAGCAGCATGGCGAAAAGGCGGCCCAGTCGCTCCAGCCGCTCGGCGACCAGCTTCAGCGCGAGCGGGAGCAGATGCAGCAACAGTGGCGCCAGGAAGTAATCCAGGCGATCGACCAGGCGTTGGCCGAGACCGGGCGCCTGGCGGAGCGCCAGCTCGGGATCCAGGAGGCGCTCCGCGGCGGTGCCGAGGCCGGTGCATCGCTCCGGGCGGAGCAGGGCGCGATCGAGGAGGGCGTGAAGCGGCTGCTGGAGCGGGTGCGCAAGACGGCCGGAAAGAATGCCCTCGTCCCGGCACAGATCGGTGGCGCGCTAGGCGGCGCGCAGCTTCAGATGCAGAAGACGCGGGAGGCGATCGCCTCCGCGGTGCCCAACATCCGGGAGGGCATGGAGCAGGCGGGAGGCGCGGTGGACGCGCTGAACGCCGCGGCACACCAGCTCATCCGGGCGCGGGGGGAAGTCGCGGGCTCCTCCTCCGGCTCGGGACTCGCGGAAGCGCTGGAGCGAATGGCGGAGATGGCGAAGCAGCAGGGCGGGCTCGGCCAGCAGGCGGCCGGGATGCTGCCGATGGCGGGCTCGGCGGGCTTCCAGCAGGAGCTGCGCCGCCTGGCCAACCAGCAGCGCGCCCTGGCCGAGGAGCTTCAGCGCATGAAGGGCCAGGGGAATATCCCGGGGGCCGGAGAGCTGGCCGATGAAGCGAACGAGCTGGCGCGCCGGCTGGAGGGCGGCCGGCTCGACCGCCAAGTGGTGGAGCGTCAGGAGCGCCTGTTCCGGCGGATGCTCGACGCCGGCCGGACGCTCCAGGGACGGGAGGAGGACGAGCAGAAGGAGCGGGAAAGCACCACCGCCACCGACGACAGCGTGCGGCTCCCGCCGGCACTGCGCGCGAGGCTCACGGCAGACGATGGGCGGCTCCGGGTCCCGACCTGGGACGAGCTCCAGCTGCTCTCACCGGAGGAGCGGAGGCTGGTGGTAGATTACTTCCGCCGCCTGTCCGAGTCTCCCGCGAGGTAAGCGGATGTCCCTCTCCCGTCTGGTCAAGGTCTCCGGTGTCCTCCTGGCACTGTCCGCCGCGCCTCGCGTGCTGGCTGCGCAAGGGGCGACGCTGCCGCACGCCTTCGAGCTGGAGCGCAGGGGCGACTACCAGGGGGCGGTGGAGGCGTACCGGGGCGTCCTCTCCCGGAATCCGAGCGAGGTGTCCGCCCTCCTCGGCTTGGAGCGAGTGCTGCTGCCACTCAACCGGAGCGTGGAGATCCTGCCGGATCTGCGCGCGGCGCTGAAGGCGAGTCCGTCGAACGCGGCCCTCTACGGCGTGGCGTTGCGCGCCTGGGGCGCGGCGGACCAGCCGGACAGCATGCGCGCCGTGGCCGAGCGCTGGGCGCGGATCGCCCCGGGCGACGAGGCACCCTACCGGGAGTGGGGCTCGGCCGCTCTCGCGACACGCCATCGCGACGGGGCGCTGGAGGCCTACCGGCTGGGCCGCGAGCGCCTCGGCCGTGACGACGTGCTGGCGGCCGAGATGGCCCAGCTCTCCATCACCGATGGCGACTACGCGACGGCGGCGCGGGAGTGGCTGCCCGCCGTGCGCCGCTTGCCCGGATACCGGGTGACCGCCGTCGCCACCTTGGGCCACGCGCCGGCCACCAAGCGCTCGGAGATCCTGCGAATCCTGTCGGCCGAGACCGATTTCACCGCCCGCCGCCTGGAGTCGGAGCTCAGGGTGAGATGGGGCGATCCCCTCGGAGGGCTGGCGGCGCTCGAATCTGCCCTGCCGACGGGACGGGCGCAGAGTCTCGACGCCCTCCGGGGTCTGGTGGAGCAGCTCAGGATGCAGCGGTCCCACGATGCACTGCTGGCTCAGGGCCGCGCGCTGGAGGCGATTGCCGCCCGCCTCTCGGGGAGCCAGGCGGCACGCACCCGTCTCGAGGCGGCCCAGGCCTACTCCTCCGCCGGCGATCGCGAGGCCGCGAGGCGCATGCTCGCGGGGCTCGCCGACGACCGCTCGGCTCCGGGGGCGGTCTCGTCCGGGGCGGCGTCCGCGCTGCTCAGCGTCCTCATCGGCGAAGGCAAGCTGACCGAGGCCGCCGGCCGGCTGCGCGAGCTCCGGCCGCAACTCAGCGGTGAGGAGCACGCCGCGCTCTCCCGCGCGCTCGCCACCGCCTACGTACGGCAGGGCGAGCTGGACCGGGCCGACTCGGTGCTGGGCGGGGACAGCACGATCGAGGGATTCGCTCTCGCTGGGCGGATCCGACTCTACCGTGGAGATCTCAACGGCGCGGTGGAGAGCTTCAAGGAGGCGGGCCCCTACGCAGGCGAGCGGGCCGAGGCGACCCGACGGACGATGCTGCTCGCCCTGCTCCAGCCGATCGAGGCGGACACGCTCCGCTCCCTCGGCGCGGCGCTCCTGCAGCTGGAGCAGGGTGACACCGCCCAAGCGCTCGCTGAGCTCCAATCGGTCGCGGCCGATCTGCCACCCGCCAAGGGCGGCGCCGAGCTGCGCCTGCTGACCGGACGATTGGCGGCGGCCAAGGGCGACCGCGAGCTGGCCGAGCGCCTCTACCGCGAGGCGGCATCCCGGGAGGCGCCGGCCACGGCCCCCGCGGCGGAGCTGGCGCTGGCGGAGCTCATGCTGGCCGATCGGCGCGGCGCCGACGCCGTCAAGCAGCTGGAGCACCTCATCCTCACCTATCCGGAGAGTGCGCTGGTACCTCAGGCCCGGCGGACGCTCGACTTGGCGCGCGGCGCCGTTCCCGAGACATGAGACGCAGGGAGTTCGTCGCGCGGACCTGCGCGGGACTCGTCGCGCTCACCCCCGGGCTGCCCCGGGTACCGGTGTTCGGCCGGGCGGCGCCCTGGCTGCTCGTGCCGATGGACGACGGGCAGTCGGACCATCTCAAGGCATACGGGCTGGCATTCCGCCTGCTGGAGCGCGGTGGGAAGGCGGAATGGTTCCTCAACTACCGCGGTGGCGCCTTCCTGCTGCCGGCGGACGGGGCGACCCGCCGCGATGCCGCGCTCGCGGGCATCACGACCGAGCCGCTGGACGATGGACGCCTGGTCGAGGTGCGAGGCGAGATTCAGAACGGGAACATGGACGCCGTGCCGCTGGAGAAGGCGCCGAAGGTGGCGGTGTACGCCCCACCCAACGCCGCCCCCTGGGACGATGCCGTGACGATGGCGCTCAACTACGCGGGCATCAAGTTCGAGAAGATCTGGGACCCGGAGGTGGTGGGGCAGGGACTGCGGAGCTTCGACTGGCTGCACCTTCACCACGAGGACTTCACGGGGCAGTACTCCAAGTTCTTCCTCAACTACGCCGGCGCGCCCTGGCTGATGGAAATGGTGCAGCAGAACCGCGCCATGGCCCGCTCCCTCGGCTATCCGTCGGTGCCCGCCGAGAAGCGCGCGGTGGCACAGGCGATCAGCCAGTTCGTCGAGCGGGGCGGGTTCCTCTTCGCGATGTGCACCGCGACCGAGACGCTCGACCTGGCGCTGGCGGCGGACGGCGTGGACATCGCGGCGGCGTATGCCGATGGCTCCCCGATGGACGCGAATGCCACGGCGGCGATGCGGTGGGAGCGCTCCCTCGCCTTTCAGGATGCCCACCTCGAGCTGAGTCCCACGATGCCGGTCTATTCCGACATCGACGGGCACCAGGTCAATTCGCCTGACCGGCGGCAGCCGCTGGGATCGTTCACTCTGTTCAACTTCAGCGCCAAGATCGATCCGGTGGCCACGATGCTGGTGCAGAACCACCGCCAGGTGATTCCCGATTTTTACGGACTCACCACCAGCTACACCCGCCGGAGGCTCAAGCCGAAGGTGACGATACTGGCGGAGGAGACCGGGGCGCCGTGGGTGAAGTACATCCACGGGGAGCGCGGGCAGGGGACCTGGACGTTCTTCGGCGGACACGATCCGGAGGACCCCCAGCACCAGATCGGCGACGCGCCGACCGATCTGTCGCTGCACCCGCACTCGCCCGGGTATCGGCTGATCCTCAACAACGTGCTGTTCCCGGCCGCCAAGAAGAAAGAACTCAAGACTTGAGCGAGCGCATCGCCCCGGGCGTCCGGGCCATCCTCGCGGGCGAGATCGCGGCCGCGGGGGGACGCGAGGTGTCGTTCGTCGCGGAGGTGGACCGCGACGGCGTCGTCACCGCGGCGCGGGTGGTGGCCCGCGGCACGGTGGACATGGTGCTCGCCCTGCCGGGAACCGCCTGCCGGGGCGAGATGCTGCTCCACAACCATCCGAGCGGGCACCTCTCTCCCTCGCCCGCCGACCTCAACGTCGCCGCCCGGCTGCACGACGGCGGCGTCGGCTTCGGCATCATCGACAACGGCGCCACCGACATCTACGTGGTCGTGGAGGTGCCTCGCGACCGCCCCGTCCTCCGGATCGATCCGTTCGAGGTGATCGACACCCTGGGCGAGCGCGGGCCGATCGCCGCCCACATGGGCCAGTACGAGGACCGCCGCAGCCAGCGCGACATGGCGGCCTATATCGCCGACGGCTACAACGACGGCGGCGTGCAGCTGATGGAAGCGGGGACCGGGGTCGGAAAGTCGTTCGCCTACCTGGTGCCGGCGCTCGCCTGGGCGCGCACCAACCAGGAGCGCACGATCGTCAGCACCAACACGATCAACCTTCAGGAGCAGCTGGTCGGCAAGGACCTGCCGCTGCTGCGCGAGGCGCTCTCGACCGAGGACTACACGCCGAGCTTCGCCCTGCTCAAGGGGTGGCGGAACTATCTCTGCCTCTCGCGCCTGCACCAGGCGGTGGGGGCGCAGCGCACCCTGCTGGAGGGCAACAAGCTCGACGAGCTGGTCGGTCTGTCGGAATGGGCGGGGCACACGCTGGACGGGACGCTCAGCGACCTGCCGGTGACTCCGACACCCGAGGTGTGGGACGAGGTGAGCGCGGAGGCGGATCTCTGCCCCCGGCTTAAATGCCCGCACTTCGACCGC
>Ga0299913_10002216_pt1 | contig 15177 bp, 12 predicted proteins | sample RVTome_9_FD_201360 | JGI IMG/M metagenome (GOLD analysis project Ga0299913, IMG submission 201360) | Soil microbial communities from uranium-contaminated site in the Upper Colorado River Basin, Wyoming, United States - RVT155D38 (version 2) ...
CTGGACCGCCAGGCCTCGGAGCGGGAGGTCCGCCGCGAGGTCGAGGAGTTCAACGAGCGGGTCCGGGCCGCCCGGATCCAACCCCTCGGCGGGCCGCCGATGATCACCCAGGAGCGGGACGTCGAGGACGAGGTGCGGGCCTGGCGGGGTCGGCGGGACCAGCGGGCCGCCCGGGTGCGAGCCGCGGTGCAAGCGAGCGAGGCCGCCCACCCCACGGGCCGGCGTCGTCGGCTGTTCCCGTGGCGGCGCCGCGCCTGACGCGTCCCCGCCGCGTGGGGCACGTGAGGTGTGCGGGACGGCCCGGAAGGACGTCGCCCGACACGCCGACACGCCGCAGAATGGGCCAAATCCACGAGGATCGAATTACATAATGGTAGTTTGATCAATTTCCCCAAGGGCCTCACATGTCACACCAGTTTCGGTGCATCATGTGACTCGCACCCGGCACATCCGTGACCCGGAATCGTGAGGAGAAGGCCCCCATGAAGAGCCCCGCCCGAGGCGTTCGTCGCACCGCGCGCGCCGTCGTCACCGGCACCGTCGCGCTCGCCACCGCCGTGCTGGCCACGCTGGCCCTGACCGGCTCGGCGTCGGGATCCGACGAGGGTTCCGGGCTCGCCGAACCTCGCGGCCCGCTCGTCCGCGAGCCGGTGACCACCGACGCGGTCGAACGCACCTGGTCGGCACGACGGATGCGGCGCGGAATGAACATCGTCGCGGACTGTGGCACCCCGGTGGTGGCCGCCCACCCCGGCGTCGCCAGAGTCGACACGCGCGACGCGTGGGGTCCCCGGGTGCGGATCGCGATCGTCTCCAGCCCGGGCGAGCTGGTCACGGTCCAGCGGTTCCTGCGCCGCCCGACGGTGACCGACGGACAACTGATCCAGGCCGGCCAGCAGATCGGCGAGGTCGCCTGGGCCCCGCGGGCCCGCACCTGCAAGATGAACTTCCGCGTGCGCGCGGGCGGAAAGGCGCAGGAGGCGCCCTCGTGGCTCGCCGAGCACGTCGGCCGGACCACCCCGACCACGGCACTCCTCGGTGACCCCGGCTTCACGATCGCCTCCTTCAACATCCTCGGCGCCTCCCACACGGCCAAGGGTGGCTCTCGCTCCTCCTGGCCCGACTACGAGGTGCGGATGCCGCAGATGATCGACTACCTGGAGCGGTACGGCGCCGACGTGGTCGGCATGCAGGAGTTCCAGGAGAAGCAGGTCCGGCTGTTCAAGGACACCGTCCGCAACCAGTGGGCCATGTGGCCGCGGATGAAGGCGAAGGCCGACCGCGCCAACGCCATCGTCTGGCGCAAGTCCCGGTTCCGGCTCCTCGAGGGCGCGACGTTCTCCGTCCCCTACTTCAACGGGAACATCCGCCAGATGCCCTACGTCCTGCTCCAGGACAAGGCGACCGGCCGGACGGCGTACGTCGCCAACGTGCACAACCCCGCGTCGGTGAAGCGCTACGGCGACCAGTCCCGGTGGCGGGCCGAGGCGATCCGACGCGAGCGCCAGCTCGTGATCGACCTGCGGGCCTCCGGCCGGCCGGTCTTCCTCACCGGCGACTTCAACGACCGGGCCGCGGCGTTCTGCCCGCTGACGAAGGACAAGCTGATGATCTCGCCGGACAGCGTGCCGGCCTACGACTGCGCGATGCCGCCCTACTACTGGGTGGACTGGATCTTCGCCGCCGGACAGACGCGATTCACCTGGCTGACCGTCGACACCTCGACCAAGGACAACAAGGTCACCGACCACCCGCTGGTGGTCGCCCGGGCCCACCTCCAGGACTGACGCCGACGGGCCGGGAGGCCGGCGGGGCGGTCAGGGCAGCAGCCCGCCCGCCCCGCCACCCTTGGCGACACCGGTGATGCCGCGGGTGATCAGCGGCGCCAGCGGGGTCTCGGCGGGAGCGGCGCCCGCCTCGACCGCGTCGGCCTGTCCGCGCAGGCGCGTCACCACCCCTGTCGTCGTCGCGGGCGCCCACCGGCCGAGCTGGTCGGCCAGGAACCTCAGGAAGTCCGGGGACTGGGAGCGCTCGACGTAGTCGGTCAGCGTGAGCACCGGGAGGTACGTCGTCCGGTCGCCCGCGCCACTGACCCCCAGCGCCAGCGTGCCGGCCCGGTTGTTCACGAGCTTCACGGACGAGGCGGTGGCGAGCGGCGTGGACCGGCGCCTCACCCACAGGACGGAGCGGCACACCGTCCCGGTGGCCGGGTCGATCGTGGTGCGGATCGACAGCAGCGTGAGCAGCCCGAGCCCGAGGAGCGGCACCACCACGGCCACCGCCCAGCGGTTCTCCGGCTGGGTCGCGGCGACGAAGCCCGCCGCCGCCAGCAGTGCCAGCCCGGTCCCGGCCACCCACAGCAGGCCGGAGCGCGAGGTGAGCTTCGGGACCCGGACCGGCCCGGTGGAGTCGTCAACCGCGGGCAAGGGTGTTCACCTCCGCCCGGGCCTGGCCGACCAGGTCATGGATCCGCCGGCGGAGCTCCTCGGCCGCGAGCGGCTCCGCGACCGGCGTGCTGCCGGGCCGGGCGGTGACCAGCCAGCAGCCTCCGGGACCCGTGAACATGCCGAGCAGCGGAGGGTCCTGGTCGCCGACGTACCTGACGACCACGTCGGAACGCACGAGCGCCTCACCGAGTGCCTCGGACACCGCCGTCGGCGGCGTCGGGTCCTGGGGGTCGACCTCGAGCGGGACGGGTTCGCCGGCCGCGTCCCCGGCCTCGGGCGCCATCGCCGCGTCCACCACGAGGTCCGCGAGCTGGTGGTCGTGCGCCAGCGCGAAGCGGTGCAGCCCGTCCCCGCTCACCTGCTCGATGAGCAGCACGTCCTCCACGAGGTGGGCGTACCAGAAGTCCTGCGTGAGGCTGGTCGTGCGGGCCACGGCCACCACCGCGCGGGCCGACCGGCGCAGCGTCATCACGGTCAGCACGTCCTGCCGGACGGGCAGGTCCACCGATCCGTCGCGGGCGTCGAGGGCCCGGCCCACCGCCTCCGGCGTCGGCGGGTCCACCACCCCGCGCGCGAGCAGTGAGCGGTACGCCGTGCGGCGGGCCAGCTCGACCTGGCCGTCCTCCAGCGTCGTGAGGTACGGCGACACGACGATCCCGCCCGGGCGGGCGAGCACCGCGATCTCCTCGTCGGTCAGGACCTCGACGAATGCCGGTTCGGACTCCAACGGTGCCTCCCTCACAACAACCCGAAGCTGACGGTGTCGAGCGCGGACTTGCCCAGATCCTTCGCCTTGTCCACGGCGCCGTCGATCTTGTCCTCCGCCCAGTCCGTGGCGTCGGAGATCGCCTCGCCCGCGTCGGAGAGCCGGTCCCCGGTCCAGTCCCTGGCGTTCCCCAGGAACTCGCCGATCTGCTCGCGGTGGTCCCACACGAAGTTGCCCACGCTCCAGAGACCGTAGCCGACCACGGCGACGCCGGCGATGCCGAGGCCGACCGGCCCCAGGGAGACCAGGCCGGCACCGGCCAGGAGGAGCGTCCCCGCCCCGGCCGCGCCGGCGAGGCCGAACCCGCGCGTGGCCCAGCCGCGCGCGCCGTCGTACCCGCCACCGGTCAATGCGTCGATCCCGCCGCTCAGCACGGTGAGCGGCAGGAACGCCTTGCCGAGCAGACGCGCCGCACGTGACCCGGCGAGGAAGCGCAGGAAGCCACCGTTGGCCTTCCCCTTCATGAACGTGCGCAAGGCGTCGTCGGAGGCGTTGATGTTCCGCAGGAACGTCTGGTAGTCGGTGATCGGCGCGCTGGCGTGCTTGAAGAAGGACAGGAGCGCCCTGGACTTGCCGAACATGCGGATGCCGTCCTTGAGCGCCAGGCCCAGCGCGGCCGCCCCCGCGCCGGTGCCGAGCGCGGCGAGCAGGTCCCGGCTGTGCCAGGCGCGCTCCAGGAAGGACCGCACCTCGGACTCCAGGGTCTGCGGGAAGTCGATCTCCACGAGCACCTTCGCCGTGTCCCCGTCGACGGTCGACACCTCGCCGAGCGCCCGGGAGATGTCCGTTGCCCACGTGCCCGCCTTCTCGTTGAGGCGCTCCTGCTCGCGGTTCCGCTCCCTGGCCGCCTCGGCCGCGCCCTCCGGCGTGGTCATCACGGGCGGGAGCGTGGGCGGCGTGACGGTCCCGTCGTCGCTGACCGTGAAGCCGTCCTCCTGGGCGTCGGCGATCGTGTCGAGCAGCTTCGTCCGGGCGGTCCCGATGTCGCTGGCTCCCGCGGTGAGCGCGGCGTGCGCCAGGCCGAGCGCGTCGGCGAGCCCGAAGCCGGTCCTCGCCTCGGTGGCCGCGCGCTCGGCGGCCGCCGTGGCGTCCCGGCCCCGCCACTCGACCAGCGCGCTCTCGATCAGCTGCCGGGAGGCGCGGGCCTCCGCGTCGACCTGCTGCTCGGCGGTCTTGACCGCCTGCGCGGCGGTTTCCAGGTCGCCGGGTCGCCAGCCCCGCACCTGCGGGATCGTCAGGGAGGTCATCGTGGCACCTGCCCGAGCCGACGACGAACGCCGTCGTCCGTGCTCCGCCACTGCTGGGCGGTGTCCCCGATGGCGCTCCCCAGGGCGCCGACCTCGTCGGCGTACACCAGCACCGCGGCGGCCAGCCGCGTGGAGAGCCACAGCGTGCCCTGGCTGGTCTGGGAACCCACGAGGGACTCCTGCAGCGGGGCGAACGGGCCGGCCACATCGATGTCCCGAAGCGTGGCCGCGACCTCGTTCACCGACGTGGAGGCAGAGGTGAGGGCCTCGGGGTCGACTTCGGTCATGGGGACGAACTACCCGCCTAGGCGGGGTCCGAAACCTCGCCCCGCATGGGGATCCGCACGCCCCGCTCGTCCGCCACCTCGACCGCCCGCTCGTAGCCGGCGTCGACGTGCCGGATCACCCCCATGCCGGGGTCGTTGGTGAGGACGCGCTCGATCTTCTCCGCGGCCAGGTCGGTGCCGTCGGCGACGCAGACCTGGCCGGCGTGGATCGACCGTCCCATGCCGACCCCGCCGCCGTGGTGGATCGAGACCCAGGTCGCGCCCGACGCGGTGTTCACCAACGCGTTGAGCAGCGCCCAGTCCGCGATCGCGTCCGACCCGTCGAGCATCGCCTCGGTCTCGCGGTAGGGCGAGGCGACCGAACCGCAGTCGAGGTGGTCGCGTCCGATCACGACCGGCGCCGTCAGCTCGCCCGAGGCGACCATCTCGTTGAACTTCAGGCCGGCGCGGTGCCGCTCGCCGTAGCCGAGCCAGCAGATCCGGGCGGGCAGCCCCTGGAAGTGGACCCGCTCGGCGGCCATGTCCAGCCACGCGTGCAGGCGGGCGTACTCCGGCTTCTCGTCGGCCGGGAACAGCTCCTTGATCGCCCGGTCCGTCGCGGCGATGTCGGCCGGGTCGCCGGAGAGCGCCGCCCAGCGGAACGGCCCCTTGCCCTCGCAGAACAGCGGCCGGATGTACGCCGGCACGAAGCCGGGGAACTCGAACGCCCGGTCGTAGCCGCCCTTGCGTGCCTCGTCGCGGATCGAGTTCCCGTAGTCGAAGACCTCCGCGCCACGGTCCTGGAACTCCACCATCGCCCGGACGTGCGCCGCCATGGACTCCTGGGCCCGCTTGGTGAAGCCGACCGGGTCGGCCTCCCGCTGCTCGGCCCACTCCTCGAACGGCACCCCCACCGGCAGGTAGAACAACGGGTCGTGGGCCGAGGTCTGGTCGGTCACGATGTCGATCGGTGCGCCGCGCTCGAGCAGCGCCGGCACCACCTCGGCCGCGTTGCCGAGCAGGCCGATCGACAGCGGCCGCCGCTCGTCCCGGGCCGCGACGGCGAGCTCGAGCGCGTGGTCGAGCGAGTCCGCCTGCACGTCGAGGTAGCGGTGGTCGATGCGGCGCTGGATGCGCGAGGGATCGCACTCCACGCAGATCGCGACCCCGTCGTTCATCGTGACCGCCAGCGGCTGCGCGCCGCCCATGCCACCGAGGCCGGCGGTGAGGGTGATCGTGCCCGCGAGCGTCCCGTCGAACGACTTGTCCCCGACCGCGGCGAACGTCTCGAACGTGCCCTGGAGGATGCCCTGGGTGCCGATGTAGATCCACGACCCGGCGGTCATCTGGCCGTACATCGTCAGCCCGAGGTCCTCGAGCCGGCGGAACTCCTCCCAGTTGGCCCAGTCGCCGACCAGGTTGGAGTTGGCGATCAGCACCCGCGGTGCCCACGGGTGGGTCCGCATCACGCCGACGGGCTTGCCCGACTGCACGAGCAGCGTCTCGTCGTCCTCGAGCGTGCGCAGCGTGTCCACCAGCGCGTCGTACGCCTCCCAGCTGCGGGCGGCCTTGCCGGTGCCGCCGTACACGACGAGGTCCTCGGGACGCTCGGCGTTCTCGGGGTCGAGGTTGTTCATGAGCATCCGCAGCGGCGCCTCGGTCTGCCACGACTTCGCGGACAGCTCGGGGCCGGTGGCGGCGTGGATGGGCAGCCTCTCGTTGGCGTTCACTGGAGTTCTCCGATCACTTCTTCGACGGCGGCCAGCACGGCGCCGGAATGGACGAGCGAGACGGCGGTCTCGATCTCGGGCGAGAGGTGGCGGTCGGGCCCCGGACCCTCGATGCCCGACGAGCGAAGCAGGTGTACGACGGCGCCGGTGGCCGGCGACGGCTCAAGGGGCCGGCGGAGATCGAGCGCGCGGGCGGCGGTGAGCATCTCGATCGCCACCACCCGGGTGAGTCCGTCGACCGCCCGGCGCAGCTTGCGGGCGGCGGACCAGCCCATCGAGACGTGGTCCTCCTGCATCGCGCTCGAGGGGATCGAGTCGACCGAGGCGGGGTTGGCCAGCCGCTTGAGCTCGGAGACGATCGCGGCCTGGGTGTACTGCGCGATCATGTGACCGCTGTCGACCCCCGGGTCGTCGGCCAGGAAGGGCGGCAGGCCGTGGTTGCGGGCCTTGTCGAGGAATCGGTCGGTGCGGCGCTCGGAGATCGAGGCGACGTCCGCGGCGACGATCGCGAGGAAGTCGAGGACGTAGCCGATCGGCGCCCCGTGGAAGTTGCCGTTGGACTCGACCCGGCCCTCCTCGGTCAGCACCACCGGGTTGTCCACCGCCGACGCGAGCTCGCGGGCGGCGACCAGGGCGGCGTGCTCGACGGTGTCCCAGGCGGCGCCGTGCACCTGCGGCGAGCAGCGCAGGGAGTAGGCGTCCTGCACCCGGTTGCAGTCCGGGCCCCGGTGGGAGGCCACCACCCCGGAGTCCGCGAGCAGGGCGGTCAGGTTGGCGGCCGACCTGGCCTGGCCCGGGTGTGGCCGGATCGACTGCAGCTCGGGGCTGAACACCCGATCGGTCGCGAGCTGCGCCTCCACGGACATGGCGGCGGCGACGTCCGCCGTACGGAGCAGCCGCCGCAGGTCGTGGATCGCGAGCAGGAGCATCCCGAGCATCCCGTCGGTGCCGTTGATCAGGGCGAGGCCCTCCTTCGCGGCCAGCTCGACCGGGCTCAGGTTGGCCGCGGCGAGCGCGTCGGCCGCCGGCATGAGGACCCCGTCGGCGTCGCGCACCTCACCCTCACCGATGAGCGCGAGCGCACAGTGCGAGAGCGGCGCGAGGTCGCCGGAGCAGCCGAGTGAGCCGTACTCCCGCACCACCGGTGTGATGCCGTGGCTGATCAGGTCGCCCATCAGCCGGGCGGTCGCGGGGCGGATGCCGGTGTGGCCGGTCGCGAGGGTGGAGAGCCGCAGCAGCATCAGCGCGCGCACCACCTCGCGCTCCACCTCCGGGCCGGACCCGGCGGCGTGGGACCGCACGAGCGAACGCTGCAGCTGGGCCCGCTGCTCGTTGGGGATGTGCCGGGTCGCCAGGGCGCCGAAGCCGGTCGAGATGCCGTACGCCGGCGTCGGGGCCGCAGCGAGCTCGTCGACGACCGCACGCGACCGCTCGATGGCGGCGAGCGCATCCTCGGTCAGCTCGACGACCGCGTCGTGCCGGGCGACGGCGAGCAGGTCGTCAGGGCTGATCGGGCCGGTGCCGACGTGGACCGTCGCGCGCTGCTGGATGGTCGAGGTCATGGCTCCAGCATCGACCCGCGATCGGAGTACGCGCCACCGGCGGCGCGGCCGCAGTGTCTCGCATCCGAGACGAGTGGGTCAGCCGATGAGCTGGTTCGCGTCGGTGACCTCGTCGTCGCTCGCGGAGTCGAGCTTCTGGAGCAGCTGCTTGGCCCGGGTGCGGATCTCGTGCTCGTCGTGGCCGAAGTCGTTGACGTAGGAGTGCACGGCGCTGCTCAGCATCGCCAGCTCTCCCTCATCGAGGTGGACGGTCTTCATGTCCTCGACATTACGCCGCCGCGCCCCCCGACACACAGCTTTCCGCCGTTGGTGTCCCGGGCTGCCGGAAAGCCCCCGTGGTCGGATAGTCCCGAACGTTTGAGGGGGGTTTCCCGGCCGAAACCCCCTCAAACGTTCGGGACTATCCCCTTTCGGGCACGGTCAGTCGCCGAGCTCGGTGGGCTGGGCGATCACGTCGACCAGGGCTCCGTTGCGCACCACGGTGATCTCCATGGGTCGGCCGATCGCGTCGGCGAACAGCCGCTTCTGGAGGGACTGCGCGTCGCGCAACGGTATCCCGTCGACGGCCAGGATCACGTCGCCCCGGTGCAGTCCGGCGGCAGCGGCCGGGCTCTGGTCGACCACCTCCACCACCCGGAGCGCCACCGCCTGCCCGGTCCGCTCCGCGAGCACCGGCGTCAGCGGGGCCGGGGAGGTGACCAGGCCCAGGAAGGCCCGGCTCACCCGGCCGTCGTGGAGCAGGGCATGGATGATCCGGTTCGTGGTGGCGTTGATCGGCACCGCGAGCCCCAGCCCGACGCCGGCGACGGCGGTGTTGATGCCGACCACCCGGCCGCGCGCGTCGGCGAGCGCACCGCCGGAGTTCCCGGGGTTGAGCGCGGCGTCGGTCTGGATGACGTCCTCGATGAGGCGGGTGGCCGAGCGGGTCCGCACGGGCAGGCTGCGGCCGAGCGCGCTCACGACGCCTGCTGTGACGGTGCCGTCGAGCCCGAACGGATTGCCCACCGCGACCACGAGCGAGCCCACCAGCAGCTGGTCGGCATCGCCGTACGCCGGCGGGTCGGGCACATCCCGGTCCGCCCGGACGACGGCCAGGTCGGAGAGCGGGTCGCTGCCGATGACCGAGAACCTGGCCCGGGTGCCGTCGGCGAACTCGGCCTCCCCGCCCGAGGCGGAGCCGACGACGTGGGCGTTGGTGACCAGGTGCCCCTCGCCCGTGAGCACCACGGCCGACCCGGCCGACTCGCCACGACGGCCTCGGATGCGCAGTGCGGCCACCCGCGGGGTGAGTGCAGAGGCGGCACCGGTCACGATCGCCGAGTAGGCGTCCAGCGGATCGTCCACACCCTGCCCAACGACGGTCGGGGGCAACGGATTCCGGCGTTCACCGAGAGCGGAACCGGTGCGGAGGGCCGACTCGGCGGCGGTGCGGGTTCCGGGCCCCTCGGCCCTAGGCTGCCCCCATGAGCCAGGTCCCGGCCGCCACCCGAGCGCTGCGGGTGATGCGCTACCTCGCCGGCCAGCCCGATCCCGTGCCGATCGACGCGATCATGCGGGCGTGCGGACTGCCCCGCAGCACGGCGTACCACCTGCTGAACACGATGATCGACGAGGGCTTCGTGGTGCACCTGGCCGAGGATCGGCGCTACGGGCTCGGGGTGGCGGCGTTCGAGGTCGGCAGCGGTTACACCCGGCAGGCGCCGCTGCAGCGGATCGCCCGGCGCCACCTCGCCCGACTCGTCGACCGCACCGGCCACAGCGCCCACCTGGCAGTCCTGCACGGACGGGACGTGTTGTACGTCGTCGAGGAGCGCGCCCCGGGCCGGCCACCGCTGGTGACCGACGTAGGGGTCCGGCTGCCCGCCCACCTCACGGCGAGCGGCCGCGCCATCCTGGCCGGGCTGCCGGCCGTCCAGGTCCGGGCGCTCTACCCCGACCGGACCGCCTTCGTACAACGCCACGGCGACGGGCCGGGCAGCCTCAGCGCCCTCCGCAGCCTGTTGCAGGAGACCCGGTCCCGCGGTCACGCCGAGGAGACCGGCGAGGTGACCCCCGGGCTGGCCAGCGTCGCGGCCGCGGTACGCGACCACAACGACTACCCGGTGGCCGGCGTGGCGATCACCTACCCCGTCGACGAACGACCCGACGTTCCGGAGCTGGTGGCCGGTGTGGCGGAGACCGCGGCCCTGCTGACCCGCCGGCTGGGCGGCAGCTGACCGAGAACGTGTTCTCGTTGCGGCAGTGACCGTGAACGATGTCGTTCGTTGTCCCTGCATGCAACGCCACCCCGTCCGCCGCCTCGTCCTGGCCTCTGCCCTGGCCGCCGGGCTGGTCGCCTCCGTCCTCGCGCTCCCCTCGGGCTCGACCGGGCGGGAGGGCAGCCACCGCGACCTCACGGCCGCCGCCCCGCAGGGCGTCGCGGCCGCGGCCGATCCCGCCCACCCGGCGTCGGACGGGCACGGGCACGACCACAGCGACCCGGTCACCAAGAACGCGCTGAGCCGGGCCGGCCGCACCGAGGGGGCGGTCGACCCGACCACCGCGAGGCAGGCGCGTGCCAGCGCGGCGTACGTCGAGCGGCAGCGCGCGCTGCCCGACCCCGAGCTGCGCCGGGTCCGGGTCCGGAGCAAGCGCCGGATGGTGCCCGAGACCCGCTACGCGATGGCCGGCGGCTGCTACCGGATGGCCGGCCGGCCCATCCGCTTCCAGGCCACCGACCTGGGGATGCACCTCCTGCTCAACCCGCGTGGCCGGTTCCTCACCGCGGCGCCCGACGGCGCGGCCACCTGGGCGGAGAAGCCGTCCGCAGCCGGGGAGTGGGTCACCCGCAAGCGCAACCGGCGCTTCACCTTCCGGGTGGCTGCCGGCCCCGCCCTCACCCGCACCGGCTCCGGGCTGGCCACCGGCGACCGGCCCGGCCGCTTCTCCCTCGTGCGCACCACCGGCTGCGCAACGTACCCCGAGCCGCAGATCAACGTGAAGGGCCGGCCGCACGCCGGCATCACCCGCTTCCAGGAGGTGCGCGGCTACGTCGACGCCCACACCCACGGCATGGCCTACGAGTTCCTCGGTGGCGAGGTGCACTGCGGCAAGCCGTGGGACCGGTACGGCGCGCCCTACGCGCTCGTGGACTGCGAGGACCACACGCTCTCTCAGGGGCGAGGCGCGATCCTGGAGTCCTTCCTGTCCAAGGAGCCGTCGCACGACCCGGTCGGCTGGCCGACGTTCAAGGACTGGCCGGCCCCGAACTCGCTGACCCACGAGGGCACCTACCACCGGTGGATGGAGCGGGCCTGGCGCGGTGGCGAGCGGATCTTCGTGAACCTGCTGGTCGAGAACGGCCAGCTCTGCACGATCTACCCGCTCAAGCGGAACTCCTGCGACGAGATGACCTCCATCCGGCTGCAGGCGAAGCGTATGCGGGAGTTCGAGCGCTACATCGACGCGCAGTACGGCGGCCCGGGCAAGGGCTGGTACCGCATCGTCACCTCGCCCTGGCAGGCCCGGCAGGTCATCAACCGGGGCAAGCTCGCCGTGGTCATGGGCATCGAGACCTCGGTGCCGTTCGGCTGCTCGTTCACACGGGCCGTGGGTGGAGACATCCCGGCCTGCGACGTCGCCTCGATCAACCGTCAGATCGACGAGATGTGGGACCTCGGGGTCCGCCAGATGGAGATCGTCAACAAGTTCGACAACGCCCTCACGGGCGTCGCGGGCGACGCCGGCCAGGTCGGGGTCGCGGTCAACAGCGCGAACTTCCTCGAGACCGGCTCCTACTGGGACATGCGGCACTGCGAGCCGGAGGACGGCGAGTCCGCGGACAAGACCCAGGTGGCCGCTCCCGACATCAGCGCCGGCCAGCAGGACGCGCTCTTCGGCGCGGTGGCGCAGCTCGCCGGCGAGCTCAACCTCCCCGCACTGCCGCTCTACCCGACCCCGGCCCACTGCAACGCCCGCGGACTCACCGACCTGGGCGCCCACGTGGTGAACCGACTGGCGGACAAGCGGATGCTCATCGATCCCGACCACATGAGCGTGAAGGCGCGGAACCGGCTGCTCGGGCTGCTCGAGGAGCGGTCGTACCCGGGCGTGCTGTCCAGCCACTCGTGGGCCACGCCGGACGCCTACCCGCGGATCTACGAGCTGGGCGGCTTCGTGGCGCCGTACGCCGGCGACTCCGAGGGGTTCTTCGCCAAGTGGCAGCGGCACCTCGGGTGGGCGGACGAGCGCTACTACTTCGGCTTCGGGTTCGGTGCCGACATGAACGGGCTGGGGGCGCAGGGCGACCCGCGCGGCGCGGACGTGCCGAACAAGGTCGGCTACCCGTTCCGCGGCCTGAACGGGGTCCGCGTGGCGAAGCAGCGGAGCGGCGAGCGGGTCTACGACATCAACGTCGACGGCGTCTCCCACTACGGCCTCTACCCCGACTGGGTCGAGGACCTGCGCCGGATCGGCGGCTCCGAGCACGGGGCTGACATCGTCGACGACCTGTCACGCGGCGCCGAGGCCTACCTGCAGACCTGGGAGCGGGCGTTCGGCGTCGCCGCCGACCCGTGCCGCAACCCCGACCTGCGCCTGCGGGTGGGCACCCTGCGCCGCCGGGTCACCGACGGCATGACCACCGTGCGGGTGATGCGCGCGATCGGCCAGCCGTGGCAGCGGCTGGGTACGACGTACCGCACCTGCGCCCGCACGAAGGGGGACGACCGTGTGGTGATGGACCTGGTGTTCACCGCGGGTGGTCGCGCGAAGGACGTACGACGGGTCGACTGACCAGGTTCTTCCCGGCTGGGCTCAGCAGGCGGTGCCGAGCACCTCCGGGCGGTCGGTGACGACCCGACGCGCGCCCAGGGCGACGGCCCGGTGCAGCTGCGGCCCCGTCTGGACCCGGCGCAGCGAGACCTCGAGCCCTGCCTGCCGTGCCCGGCTGACGTAGCCGGCGTCGGCGGCCAGCAGGTCGATGAGGACCACGTCGACCCACGCTGGCACGCTGGAAACCGCGGGACGACCTCGGTCCGAACGATGGATGAGCCCGACCCTCACCAGCGGGTCGATCGTGGTTATCCGGCGCAGGGTCTCCACCTCCGACGAGGTGTAGAGCAGCCGGTCGTGGCTCACCTGCCGGACGTCGCGGGTCACCATCCGGCGAAGCACCCGACCGCCGAACCGTGCGCCCTCCTTGATCTCCTGCTGTCGGTGTGCTCCGTAGGGCTGCAGGGCCGCACCGACCGCCGCGAGGCCGGGAATCGCGGCACCACTCGGGTGGCGCAGCGCCGCCACCTCGTCCCGGGCGAGCCCGGCGACCGGGCCGGTGCCGTCGGTCATCCGGTCGACCGTGTCGTCGTGGTGGATGACCACGGCGCCGTCCGAGGTCGTCCAGTAGTCGGCCTCGACCCCGTCCACGCCCTCCTCCATCGCCTTGAGGAACGCCGGCACGGTGTTCTCCGAGAACATCCGGCCGTCGATCTGCCTCGTGCCGTCCCCGGTGCCGCGGTGTGCGATGAGGACGACCCGGTCGCGTGGGCACGCAGGCCCCGACGGGACGGCGTCGGGCACGTCGCGGCCGTCGGCAAGGGCGCTCCCGAGGGCACGCATGGTCCTCGGCGCCGTCTCGGGCGCCAGGTCCGGTGCCAGATCCCCCGTGGCGGCACAGAGGGCAGCGGCCAGGGCAACGACGGCCAGCCGGCTGCCGCGGTGCTGGAGAGCGGAGTGGGAGGTCCTCATGCCTGCACGTTCGGCCGCCGCCGGCTCCGCGGCATGAGGCACGGGGCCCCGGCTGGCCGGGAGTTCCGGGAGGCCAGGGATGCGTCCGGTTGCTGTTCGGGACCCGCGTCCCGAGCGGCACGCGGGAGTCGGGAAACCGGGGAACCGCGTTCCCCGGGGGTCCCGGTTGCGTCAGGATGGTGGCGTGCGCCGCAGCCTCAGGCTGGCGGTGATCGCCGTCGCCTGGACGGCCCCCAGCATCTGGGTCATCGCCGCCGTGACCGCTGGGCCGTCGGACGGGACGACGATCTCGCCCCCGACGGCCTTCTTCGGCGCGGAGCAGTGGGGGGAGTCGGTGACCGTCGTGCGGGCGTACGGCGACACCCCGCTGCGCGACGGCGACGTGGTCCTGGAGATCGACGGCCGAACCATCGAGGAGTGGGTCGACGATCCGGGGGCGGCCGAGCGCGAGGTCGGTGACGAGGTGGTCTACGTGGTCAGGCGCCCGGCCGAGGGACTCGACCGGAACCTGGTCACCGACGTGGAGCTGAAGTCCTACCCGCTCGCCGCCGCGCTGGCGGACAACGTCCTGCCGGTGGTGCTCGCCGTCGGCCTGCTCGGCGCCGGGTCCTATCTGTTCTGGTTCCGACCACGCGACCCCACCTGCCTCGCGGTGCTGTCGCTGGGTGTCGCCGTGCCCGCCGGCCTGACTGCCTACCCGCTCGGCGTCGGGGCAATCGACCTGGCCGGGTCGCGCGGCGTGTGGCCACACCTCGTCGGTGACGTCGCCTACACCTTCGGCGTCGGCTCGATCCTGCTTGCCGCCCTCACATTCCCCTGGACCCGATCCTGGCTGCGCGGGCGTCCTGCCGCCTGGGTGGTGCCGTACGTCGTGCCGTTCCTGGGCTACGCGGTCTGGGTCCTGGGGTTCGCGCTGCGCACGGAGTCGGACGCGGCGCGGCTGCAGGACCTGATCATGGTCTCCGGGCCGGCCCTCCTCGTCGCCCTGCCCCTGGTCCTGCTCACGGCCGCCATCGGCTACCTTCGAGCGCCGTCCAGGGAGGACCGGATCGCCCTGCGACTGGTGGTGCTGGGAGCCCTGGGCGCCGTCCTGGTGCGTCTGCTGCTGGGCGAGGTACCGCAGCGCCTCATCGGTCGCCCGCTCGTGTCATGGGACCTCCAGGGGATCATCCTCATCCCGGCCATGCTCGTGTGCCTCGTGGCGGCCGTGATGCGCTACCGGCTGCGGGAGATCGACCTCGTGCTCCGTCGGTCGCTGCTTCAGGTCGTGGTGGCCTCCCTCGTCGGCACCGTCTTCCTGGCGGCGGCGGGCGCGGTCGACGCGGCCGCGGGAAGCTCGTTCGAGTCGATGCTCGTCGGTGGTGTGTTGGCCGTCCTGCTCGTGCCCTTGGGCGTCGTCCTGTGGCGTGCGGCCAGCCAGTTCATCTACGGCGAC
>Ga0299913_10002217_pt1 | contig 15171 bp, 21 predicted proteins | sample RVTome_9_FD_201360 | JGI IMG/M metagenome (GOLD analysis project Ga0299913, IMG submission 201360) | Soil microbial communities from uranium-contaminated site in the Upper Colorado River Basin, Wyoming, United States - RVT155D38 (version 2) ...
GCTTCCACCAGCTCACCGACACCCGCATCGTGCAGACCTTCACCTGGGAGGGCATGCCCGACGACGTCTCGCTGGAGACGCTGTGGTTCGAGGACCTCGGCGACGGCACCACCCGCCTGCACGCCCAGTCGCTCGTCGACAGCTTCGAGGGCCGCGACGCATGGTTGGCGTCGGGCATGGAGACCGGCGTCAACCAGGGCTACGCCAAGCTCGACGCTCTCCTCGCCGACCAGGCCTGACACCCGCGCCACCTTCGCCGCACACCAGACTCGACGCCCTGACCGTCCGGCTCGGCGACATCGTGATCAACTGCGAACACCGGCAGCGGGCGGCCGAGTGCTGGTGCGCGACGCTCGGCCACCGCATCGTCGGCAGCGACCACACAGGCATCGCGATCGTCGGTGACTCCAGCACCGACGATGCTGCTCCTGGCCTCGACCGAACGTCGTGCGGCACCCTGCCGGTACCGTGCGTCCGTCTCGACGTAGTGTCAACGTAGCCAGCTGGCTACGTCGAGGAACCGATCGACCTGCGAGGCGCGCGAGCAGCGGCTCCGGACCGATATCAGCTACTGTGTCAGCGCTCCTCGAGGAGAAGTCGCTCGACGGGTTGTCCCGTGATCTCGGCGATGAGATCGAAGTCCTTGTCAACGTGCAGCACCGTGAGGTCGGCGAGCTCGCCAGTCGCCGCCAGCAACAGATCCGGCACTGATGGCGCGCGATGTTGACCGCGGTCGGCCAACACCCCTTGCACGGCCATTGCGCGATCCTCGATGGCCGGCGTCATGTACTCCACCGGCATCGCCGACAGTGGCGGTTGCCGCAGGCTGGCACGCAGGTCTTGCGCCGACCGTGCCGAGTAGCCGACCTCCAACCGCGTCACCGACGTGATCCGCACCAGCCCACGGTGGATGCGGTCGGCCCACACCTTCGCGTCAGGACTGCCACCGAGACGCACCAGAGCCGACTTGTCGATGAGCCAACCGCTCACTCCCAGGCCTGACGCATGACGTCCTCGTCAGCAAGATCGGCGAAGGTGTCGCCGAACCGCTCCAGGTCATGGACCGTGACATCCACATCCGTGACGGCACGCTCCCGCGCCAACGCGCGGCGCAAATACTCGCTCCGTGACACGCCCAGCCGCCGGGCCTTCGCGTCGATCGCTGCGAGCACATCGTCGGGCACGTCACGAATCAACAGGTCGGTCATCGCCACATTCCTCCTCATCGATATCCAATGATATCAGACCGCGGGTCGGTAGCGCGAACGGCGCTGGTGGCTCCTGGGATCGGCGGGCCGGCGGGAGCAGTGCGTGACAGCGACGCGCTGAAGCCGCCTCCACGGCCGGGAACGGTCTCAGATGGCAGTGCTGGGCGCCGCGGTCCGCGACGGGCAGGTGGACGAAGAAACCCTCGACGTGCTCGCGGGCACCGTCCTGTCGACCTTCGAGCGGATCGACGCGTTCGACGACGTCCCGGCGGGCGAGGAGTCGATCGACCTGCCCGAGCACCGCGCCGTGGCCGCCAGGCGTCAGCGGACGCGATGGTGCTGCTGCGCAACGCGCCGGTCGGCGACACCCCGCTGCTGCCGCTGGCGGTGGACGAGCTCACGTCGATCGCCCTCATCGGACCGAACGCCGCGCGGGCGCAGATCATGGGCGGGGGGTCGGCCAACCTGCGGCCGTTCCACCGCACCAGCCCTCTCGACGCCTTCGCGGCCCGGCTCGGTGACCGGGTCGAGATCACGCACGCCGCGGGCTGCAGCATCGACGTGACACCGCCGCTGCTGGCCGGCGCGGCGCTTGTCGCCCCCGACGGGCAGCAGGGGGTGCGGGTCCAGGTGTTCGCCACCACGGACTGGTCCGGCGAGCCGGTCGGCACCACCACCCGTGACACCAGCCGGCTGGTGTTCGGCGACGAGACTGTGCCCAGCATCCCACTGACGTCGTTCTCGGTGCAGGCGACCGGCACGTTCACCCCGACCGTCTCCGGCGGGCACGCGCTGCACCTTGGTCCAAGTGTCCCCGACGCGCGTGCGCATCGACGGCGACGTCGTGAGCGACGGCATCACCGAGCCGGCGGAACCCAGCGCCGCGTTCTTCGGGTTCGGTCGCGAGCTGCCGCCGACGACACGCCACCTCGAGGCCGGCACGACCTACGACCTGGCGATCGAGATGATCGGCGAACAGGGGCCGATGTTCAACGGCCTCGACCTGCGGGTCCGGCCGCCCGCCGACGACGACGCGCTCCAGCAGGCCGTGGAGGCCGCGGGCGGCTGCCGACGTCGCGGTCGTCGTCGTCGGCACCAATGACGACTGGGAGACACCGCTGCGCATGAACAACTGCGTGGCCTGGCTCGGAGGTGGCGGAGGAGCGAAACTGATGGACACCCATGGCTACGGCGAACCGTCCCGGTACCGCGCGTCAGTTCGACAGCCCCACTGACCTGGTCCCCGCCGGCCGCGGCGTGCTGCTCCAGCGCTGGCACATCTCGTCTGGTGGCTCGCCGGTGAGTTCCGTCGGTGCCACCGGTCGTAGTGGTGAAGGGGTGACATGGAGATGAGGCGTGTTCGCATCGTCAGGCCGAGGTGCCGACGACTGCTGCGGAGGCTCGAGGCCCTTGCGGTCGATCCTCGCGACGCCGGCGTCGTCGGGCGAAGTCGCTCGACCACAGGGCCGCCAGTACGCGGCGGACGTAGCACGGCGCCGCCTAGGACCGCGCGAGTCAGCGACCGGCACGACAGGAGTTCCACCATGGCCATGCTCATCTACTCGGCGATCTCGTCGCTCGATGGCTACGTCGCCGACGCCGACGGAGTCTTCGACTGGGCCGAGCCGGACGAGGAGGTCCACACCTTCATCAACGATCTGGAGCGGCCGGTCGGAACCTACCTCTACGGGCGCCGCATGTACGAGACGATGGCCGGCTGGGAGACCGCGCACACCCGCAGCGACCTGCCGCGGTACATGCTCGACTTCGCGGAAATCTGGCAGGCGGCCGACAAGATCGTGTACTCCACGACGTTGAAGAGCGTGCCCACCGCCAGAACGCGGATCGAACGGACCTTCGACCCCGCGGCGGTCCAGCGGCTGAAGGCCACCGCAGCGCGCGACATCACCATCGGCGGGCCCGACCTCGCCGCGCACGCGTTCAACGCTGGGCTGATCGACGCGTGCCACCTGTTCATCGCCCCGATCGTCGTGGGCGGAGGCACGCGGTCGCTTCCCACAGGCGTCCGCGTGTCGCTGGAGCTGCTGGACGTCCGCCGCTTCGGCGACGGCATGGCTCACCTCGACTACCGCACGACCCCCTGAGGAGACACCTGCGGCACAGGCCCGTCCGCGCCGACGTGTTTGGTCGAGATGTCCGAGCACCCTCCGCGACGACAGACACGACCCGATGCAGCCGCACCGGCCGTTACGACCCGCGCGAAGGCGTGGAAATGGAGAAGATCCGACAATGAACTGGACGCTCGAAGTGATCGTGGTGCCCGTATCGGACGTCGACCGGGCGGTGGCCTTCTACGCCGATCAGGTCGGCTTCCGCGTCGACCACGACACCCGCATCAGTGACGACGCCCGTGTCGTCCAACTGACCCCGCCCGGCTCGGGATGCTCAATCGTCGTCGGGACGAGGGTCGTGCCTGACATGCCGCCCGGCTCACTCCAAGGCCTGCAGCTGGTCGTATCCGACATCAACGCGGCCCACGCCGAGCTCGTCGAACGGGGCGTCGAGGTGTCCCCCGTGCAGGTGCTGGGTGAGAGCCCGACGCCCATGCCGGACCCCTTGGACAACGTCGGGTTCTTGTTCTTCAGCGACCCAGATGGCAACGGCTGGGCGGTTCAGCAGATATCGACTCGTGTCTAGGACTGGACTCCCCCACTCCCCCGGACAGCGGTGCGTCAGCGTGTCGGTCGCGGGCGGGTCGGTGATCCGGCGAGCAGTGGTGGGCGACATGACAGGTGATGCCCGACGTTCGACCGTCGTCACCGGTGGCGGTCGGGGCGTCGGTCGGGCGATCGTCGAACGGCTCGTGGAGTCGCCCGACGACGCGGTGGTGATCGTGGAACTGGAAGCCTCAGCGGTGGGGATGGATCGCCGATCATCCAGCCGATGATCGGCTGCGTGCCGTTGTGGGAGATGCCCGCGATCCGGCGACCGCCGAAGACGCCGCTGACGCCGCCGACGCCGCCGACGCCGCCGAGTCGATGGGTACGCTGACGGGCTGGGTCAACAACGCTGCCGTCTTCCGCGACGTTGAGCTGCACACCGACCCATGCCAGCGAGGTGGTCGAGTTGGTCGGCGTCAACCTCGATCCCGCGATCGTCGGTCGGCGGCGGCGGTCGGCCGGTTCCTCGCCGGCTCACGTGGCGGTGCGATCGTCAACGTGTCGTCCCACCACGCGAGCCGCGCCATACGCGGAGCGCTGACCTACGCGACGGCCAAGGCCGCGATCGAGGGCCTGACGCGGGCCCTGGCGGTCGACTGCGGCCCCGATGGCATCCGCAGCAATGCGGTCGCGCTCGGCTCGATCGTCACGGCACGGCTGCGCGATCATCTCGACGATCAGCCGGCGGACGTCGCCGACGACCTGCGCGACCAGCTGCGCATGCTGCATCCGCTCGGACGACCCGGTGAGGTCAGAGAGGTGGCGGCCGTCGTGGCCTTCCTGCTGTCGGAGGACGCGAGCTTCGTCAACGGCGCGGTCGTGCCCGTCGACGGCGGACGCGCCGCACTCGGCCTCGACCCGGAGGCGCGCGACTGAGCGACACCGCTTCACGAGCTCCGGAGCGTCCTGAAGCTCGGCGGCTGCCCTGGCCGCGGCGTGCGGCGCCGATGAGTCCGCAGCGGTGCCGAACTCGTGGCCGATGATCCGCCGCCGCGTTTGGCCGGGCGCGCGGCGGACACGCCTGACGTCAGCCGCCCGCCAGCGACCGCACGGGTCGCTGCGGACCCTGCCCGGTCGCCCACAGGTCCATCGCCGCACTGGCGACATCGTCGACCAGCGGCACGACATCACGTACCAGCGGGCCGATGCCGAGCTCGCGGGGTGGGTAGGACCTCGTCCTCAATGTCACGGGTCCACGGCGAGTACTCGCTCTGCACTGCTGTGATCGGGTAGGTCGCATGCGCGCGCCGGATCGTGTCGCGTCCGGCCTCCGACGGTCCAAGCCAGCGGACCTTGCTGGCGTCGACCAGGTCGCCCATCGCACCGACGGTCTCCTCGATCCGGACCTCCGCGACCGCTCAGGCGCCGTGACCGCCCGATCGCGACATCTCTGCTCCAGTCATCCTGTTCTCTGACTCAGGCAATGATTGCTTGACCGCATTTCCGCAGGCTCCTTCGTCGTGGGTGCGCTCCGAGCCCGATACGCAGGCGCCGGGTCCTGGAGCGAAACGCCTCGACTGGCGGCGCTGCTGACCGACGGACCCGAACACCCCCTTTACATGAAAGGATCAGCTCGTCGATCCGGGCCGTCAGAGCGGACACCAGTCGAGGAGGTTCGCGTGACGACGTCCGACAACCGCGGGGCAGGGCGCCCCATGCCATCGATCGGAACGCGCTCGCTGAACGGCCTGACGTCTCCGCGGTCGGCCTGGGCATACGCGTCAACGATGGCGCCCGGTCCCGGGCGACGCTGGAGCGTGTTATCGAACCAGGCGTGACCCCGTTCGACACTGCCGACATCTACGGCCGTGGCGCCAATGAGCGACAGATCGGTGCCGCCCTCGCCAGCCACCGCGACCGGACCACGCTGGCCACGACGTTCGGCGCCTACTCGCTGAGGTGGCCGGTCGCGCTCCGGCCGGCCGCTCGGATCAGTGACCATCGAGCGTATCGGGGGCGAACGGCCACTCCTCGAAAGCCGCCACCCTGCCGTCCTCCGCGAACCGCAGCACCCACAGATCGCGCCACGGCCGGCTGTGCTCGTAGTCGACCTCGACGCGGACCACCGCGGTCATGCTGTCGACGGCAACGACTGCAGACGACATCATGAACACCTCGTCGGGGCCGTCACGCTCCGCCTCCCAGAACCCGCCGAGCGCGACGATCCCATGGATCGGCTCGCGCCACGGGGACGCGCGATACGTCACGTCATCGGTGAACAGCGCGGCGAGGCGGTCCGTCCCCTCGGACCGCCATGCGTCCTCATAGCCGGCCACCCACCGATTGACCATCGCGCGATCGATCGCCCTGCGGTGGCGTTCGACCGTCACGACCTGCCTCCCTGGCCCATCAGCCTGTGCCGCGGCGGCACGTCCTGGCTACCGCGCCTACCCGGCAGCGTATCGGCCTTCGCCGGTTACCGTGTCGCGGTGGGCGATCGCGATGGCCACGCTGATCTGGACCCGATCCGACGCGGATGCTCGCGAACCGAGTAAGGCTCTCCGATGGTAGGCGTACATCGTGAGCGGGCCGAAGACCGCGACCAGCGCTGCGCTGATCAGCAGGGCCAGGGCGATGTCGCCAGTGGCGGCGGCGCCGTGCTCAGCCCGCGGACGCCCGAGACCAGGATCGAGATCGGATTGACGTTCACGAACGCCTGCAGCCAGCCCGGCAGGGACTCGACCGGGACGAAGACGTTGCTGATGAACGTCAGTGGGAACATGACCATGTTGCCCAGTCCGAACACCGCTTCGGGCGACCGCATGGTGACGCCGGTTTCCCCCCGACGCCGGCAGCCTGCTACCGGGCCTCCTGGCAGCTACCCGGACCCGACTTCCACCGGCAGGCGACGACGAGCTTGCACTGTAAGATCAGCAAGGCATCACCTCCAGCGGTGCTGCCGCGAACGTCGAGGCTAGGCGCCGCCGATGTCGGCCACGCCGACCTTGCCGAACACCCGTCAGCCGAGTTGTTCACTTCAATGGCCGAGCTGATCGTCGCGCTGGATGAGGTCCAGAAGCACACCAAGACGCCGTTCCGGATACCGGAGACAATCAGCTACACGGACTTCCACGAGCTGCAGATGCTTCACAAGTTGTTCACTACCGGTCGCGCCCTGTGGCCCGACCGACGCTTCACCATGGGCGTCCGCCGAGACCGCCTCGCAGAGTTCCTTGACACCGTCGGCGAGGGCGGCGCGCTGCACGTTCGATTCGACGGGCTCGGGTTCGTCGACGGGGAACATCGCATTGACACGGGGCCTGTACAGCTCGACGCGCCGCACATGCGACTGATCAACCGCGAGGAACTCGAAGCCGCGACCAGTGGCAACGCCGACCTACAGGCAGAGTGGGAATGTGCAGACGAGACCAGCATTCAATCGGCCGCACCGCCGATTCCATCGAAGCGGCTTGAGAGTATCACCGAGGCCAAGCGGTCCCCTAGCTGCGACTGTCGATGAACGGGACTGCCCAGGCGAACGGAGCCGACAGCTCGGGGTCTGCCCCGGGGACCGGCCAGTGCAGGCTTCGCGGGATCACGGTCCACCGCCGCTGAGGTTCGTCGTGTCGGACTCTGCCCCTCAGAACGGCGCAGGCGATTCAGTTGATCCGATCATGGCCGCTGCGGCGCAGCACCTCGCGGGACCCATCCACGCCGCCAGCCCGGGTGACCGCCTGGTCGTCGGCGCGCAACGTGCCTGACCGAAGCGATCTCAGGGAACCGTCAGGACTGCCAGGATGTTGCCAGCAGGGTCCGTGAACCATGCGATGTCGGGCCCGTCGCCGCGTGCGATGCCCTTGTCATCCTGCTCGAACCCGTCATAGTTAAGGAACTCGACGCCGCGGGACGCCAGTTCGTCGACAGCTGCGTCGATGTCATCGACAGGGAAGTTGAGGATCGTGTAGGTGGCGGGGATGTGGTCCTGCTTGGGGTAGACCATGATGTCCCGGCCTCCGGCCGGATGAAGCGTCAGCAGGCCCATCGGACCGTCCGAGACCCGCATCCCCAGGGTCGTTCCGTAGAAGTCCTTGGCCTCGGCGATGTCGGGGACAGCGAAGCCGCTGAATGCCTGGGAGTGTTCCAGCATGGCGTGTCCTCCGTCGTAACAGGGCGACAACTCGAACCTACCGCTGTACCGCAGACGCCTCCACCCGGCCGAACTCATCGCTAGGTCTCGAGCGCTCCTGTGGTTCGGCCCCAGGACCGCTTTCGACCGATCTGGCACACGACTCGAGATCGCCCTCACGGTTGAAGCCGGACTTTGACCAGACTCGCAGCGCGTGGTACAGCGGCCCAACCTCCAGGGATCCCCACGCCCGTCAGGCACTACCCCGCGGGCTGCGACGGATGCCGAGGCGGACGACGCCTGGTTGGCGGTTCGGTCCTTGGCCCGATGGTCCGCACCGCATCCCTGTCTCCAGGTCACTCTATGCAAAGGTCGCGAGGCCAGGAGATTCAAGGATCCCGCCGGTTGTGATCCAGAGGAGATCCCCGGATCTTTGATGCTCTAGTTTGGCTGCACAGCTGCGCGAGGCGGAGACCGCGCGTGCCGTTCACGCTCCGATCCGGCAAGGCGCTGCCGGCCGACCGCGCGGAGGTGGTCGTGCACTTCCGCGACTCGACGGTCATCTGGGTGCTCGTGGTCGGACCGGCAAGCAGCGGAGAGGGCACCCACGTTCAGATCGTGATGACGTTGTCCGCCTGCGCGCAGTGGTCTGCGAACTCTGCCGGACTCGTGAACCGGGCGTTCTTGCCTTCAAGGTCTGCTTCAGCTACCGCACGGGCAGCGGAGCATCCGCCTCAGACAAACACGGGGACGCCGTTATCGGCGACCTCCCGCAGCACCTCACCGACGTTCGGCCAGCCGACCGGATTGCACGCATCGGCCACCTCGGTCTTCATCAGGTACACGGCCTCTCCCATGAGGAAGACCTCGGCCTCGTGACCCGACTCCAGCGCTCCCTTCGCGCCCAAGAACGGCAGAGCCGCACGCGTCGGATCGTCCGAGCCAGAGGTTCCCGCAAACAGCAGTCTCGCCATGGCTGTTCATCTCCCAGTAGGTTGCCCGCCGCAACCCCCGCGGGCTCACTATCCGCCAGTCCGGACCGCCCTGTCAAGAGCCACGCGGACCCACGGGAGCTCGGCCATGCGTCCGATGCGCGGCTGGCTCACCGGCAAACGCCGCAGCCACCACGGCCCCAGATGGTCCCCGGCGATCTCGACCACGCCGAGAACCGACACCCCCGCACCTGTCGAGTCGGGCTCGTCGTGAGCGCAGCAAGGACCACCGGCCATACCGACCAACGGCGTGATCGAGCACAGCCGGCGAGGACGGCGCCGGCGACGAAGCCGATGTCGCACCACAACCGGTACACCCCGACGGCGGCGCCACGCGCTGACGCCACGTCCTGACCGTCAACAACCCGCTGAGGCAGCTCGACGGCCCCGTCAGTCGTCGCCTCCCAGCTCGCCCTCCCAGCATCGCGGCCCCTCGCCGACCGCGAAGCCCGCGATGACGAACCCGGCGACCGCGTCGATCCACGTCAACCCGAGCACGGCGACGGCGACCAGACCCGCGAACGTCGACACCGACAGCCCACGCGCACAGCCTCGTCTCCGCCGCGTCGACCAAGATCAGCCGCGAGCCCATCGCCTGCCCGGCACGGTGCTTGGCCCACGCCAGCCACGGCATGATCACAATCGACGCACCCGCGAGCGCGATCCCAACCCGCGAGGTGTCCGGCGCGGCGCCGGTCACCAGATCACACAGCCCTTCCACGACCACGTAGCCGGCGAGCACGAAGAACGCACCGCGATGAACCGCACCGCCCGCCCCCCTGCCTGGTCTCGTCGACCACGCCGCCGCGATGTCCGCGCGCAGCCGCCACAGCACGACGGGGGCCGACGCCGGCCACGGAAAGGGAGCGTGCCGGACGCCGGGCGCCCCGCGGACACCCGCCACTGTCACGCACCCGTCAACGGTCGAGCGTCGTCAACATTGGGGAAGCCGCCCGAGAAGCCGTCGAACTCCCCGACCATCTGGCCGACACCCCTGGTCCCCGTGTGGCCCCGTCTCGCGTGCGCGCCTGGCCGCTGTGACGCGGACAGGCCCCGCCACGAGCCGCCGCAACCCGTAGCGGGGCCTCAGAGACGGCGACTCAGGACGCGGGCGCGCTCCACGGTTCGGTGGCGACCCACAGCCGCCACCGCAGCCCGTCACGATCGACCACGACCAGGGCGCGCCGGTCGCTGTGCATCGTGCGGGCACGTCGGACCTCGGCGACCTCGGCTTCGACGTTCAACGCACGGATCAGCAGCTCCACCAGCCGCGCCGCCGCACGCCTGCACCTTCAGGTCCAGCGCGGCCAGCAACGCCACGACCTGTTTCTCGAGGCTCTCGACGTCGCGGGTGTCGTCGGCGTTCAACAGCTCGTGGTGGACGGTCGCGAGCGCCATCAGCAGCCCGTCGCGCCGCTCGATCCCGATGCCCTCGTCCTCGATCAGTCCCGTGATCCTGTCGAGGTCCTCGGGTCCGTAGAACCGCTCGTACGGTCGGCGTGGAAGACTCTTCGTTGTCACGTCAGCTCCTACTGTCGTGCCCACGACCCCGGACGTTCACCCGGCGCGGGGTCACGATCTGACGCACGCAACAGCGTGTGTTGTCGTTGGCCATCGCGTTGAGCGCTGCGCGTGCGCGTGCGGGCCTGTGGGACGATCAGGCCGTGGCGGACCAGGCACCGGTAGATCGACGACCGCCCCGGCACCGGCTCCACGCCGTCGCGGCCGAGTTCATGACCGATCGTGCGTGGCCCCCAGCCGGGATGCGCACGGCGCAGCCCGACGATCCGCGCCTCCCCTGCGGTGGCATCTGTTGCGGACACGACGCCGGCCGCGACGACGCATCGACCACCCGGCCAGCCCATGCCGGGCGTACCGACGCAACCACTCGTGCACCGTCTGGCGTACCACCCCGTAGCGGCGCGCCACGTCGGTGACGGTCGCGCCGTCGTCGAGGACCTCCTTGACCGCCGCCAGCCGTTGTTCCACCAGCCCCAACTCCACCAGCACGACCCGGCCTCCTCTGCCGAACACGGCGTCCATTGACACCCGACAGCAAAGAAGAGGGCACCGACCAATCGGCGCAGGAAGTGTCAGGCAGGCACCGGAGCCGCTGTCGCCCAGCTACCGCAGCCGCGTCCCCAAACTGTCACCCACCAACCGGAGCCACCATGTCCAGCATGTACCGGGACCGCACACGTCTCGACGTAGCCAACGGAGCCAGTTGGCTACGTTCACAAGCGCCGAAGTTTCACCCACCGGGCTTCTGCAAGCCGCTGACCAACGGTTTCGTGGAGTGGAGCTAAGGGGAATCGAACCCCTGACCTCTTCCATGCCATGCACACGACGGCCCGTCCAACGCGTCCGGCGCTGTCCTGTGGAGGCCACCCACGTCCGATCCTATCCGACCACCATCTAGCGCAGAAACCGCACAGGCAAGACATCAAGCGTCCAATGCGTGCTCACGGGTCCGGCGACGTCGCTCCCCGTCCGGCAATGTCCAGGCGATCGGGAATGGCTACGTTGCTGGCTACGTCGGGCGCCCTGACTCACGTCGACAGCACGGCGACCCCGTACCGGCCGATGACCTGGTCGGCTGTCACGATGCGAAGGTCGTCCACCATCGCCTGCGCGACGAGCATCCGGTCAAAAGGATCGTTGTGATGCGGCGGCAACGTCGCAGCGGTGCGGGTGTACCGACCGGTGATCGCGAGCTCGGTGAAGCCGTTGCCCGCCACCTCGTTGGCGAGGTCGACGGTGTCGACGTCGAGCTCGAGGCGTCCGAGCGGGGTCTTGATCTCGGCCTCCCATAGACTCGCCGCGCTGACGAACGCCATCACCGAGCTGTCGGCAATCGTGGCGCGGGCCTCTGGCGACAGCCGAGGGTCGTCCACCAGCCACCACAGGACCACGTGGGTATCCAGCAGCAGCGACATCAGCCGCTCCGACTCGTCGAAGCGTGTCGCATGGTCACCGCGACCCGTGGAGGCGCGGATGCCATCGCGTCAGCCGCGGAAGGCGTCGACGAGTTCGTCGGGCAACGGATCGTCGAAGTCCTCAGCGATCCGGATGCGTCCCCGCAGGATTCCCGGTCGACGCTCGGGCGCAGCGTGTGCGACGAGACGAGCGATCGGCTGGTTGTTGCGCGCGATCACGATCTCCTCACCCTGCTCGACGCGTTCGAGCAACCGTGACAGGTGGGTCTTCGCCTCGTGGACGTTCACGATCGTCATGAACTTAGTCTAGTCTAGTCCTGAATGGATTGCCAACCGGCGATCGCAGACCCTGTCGGGCTCGGTGCCGCGGCGACCGTCACGAGCAGACGCAGACGGGGCGTCACGGCGCCGGGCGCCGCTGCGTGACCCAGGTTGCGATCTGGGCCCGTGACCGGAACCCGAGCTGGTGAGGATGTGCTGGACGTGGCTTTCGGCCGTTTCGTTGGCTGATCACAGCGAAGACATGGATACAACCGCTGCACGAACGCGTCTTCCGTGCGACACATCTATCCATCGTAGACATCGAGGCCGACTCCGCCGACGTGTCTGATGTGGCACGTCAGGTTCTCCGGCTCGAACCCCCGACGGTTGCTCCTCCACGGGAAGGGTCTGACGGACCACCTGGAAGGCGAGCGCCACCGCACGGGACACCGCCCCACGCCTACTCTGAGTAGCGTGAGGCGCGCAGGCCCGGCAACGACCAGTGCATCAATCAGTTGCTGGCGCACGGCTAGAAGGCCGGCACCGGCGCCAGACGCGATCAGAAGGGCACATCCTCTGGCTCGGGTACCGCGGTCGGCCGGCCCCACGACGTCTGCTCGCTCCGGTTTGCTGCTCACGCTCCCCGATTGCGCGCTTGATGCCCCCAGGTTCGCAGAGACGCTGCGAACGGATCTACGACCGTGACGCCCTCGAACACCTGACCTGCATTGAGGTCCTCGGAGTACAGCCGCGCGCACCCGGCCCGCTGCGCCGCGGCGACGATCGCCGCATCCCACAGCCGACTGCTGCGCAGAACGGCTCAACGCGATAGCGGCCAAGACGAGCTCCCGGTCGACGTCGACGACGGGCAGCTTCGCCAGCGACCGCACGGACCGCTCTACCTGCTCGATTTGGGACGGGCAAGCTTGCGCGTGACGGTGACGTAGTACTCGTTGAGCACCTGCGCGCTGACGCCGATCCGCCCCTTCAGCTCGTCGAGCAGGGCGATAGCGGTCGCCCGCTTCTCCGGCTCATCAGTGTCCACCACATACACGAATACGTTCGTGTCGACGAACGCGTCAATCACCGTCGGCTGACCCGGTCCTCACACCAGATCCTCACGTCGCCACGTCCGACCACCGCCGCTCCCCGCCGTCGACGACCGCGCGCCATCGAGGAACTCGGCCAGCGCAGCGGCCGATTCGTCCTCACCGGAGAACCGCGCGAGGAACTCGCGGACGGCCGCATTCACCGACGTGTTGCGTCGCAGCGCCACCATCCGCGCCCGATTCGACAACTGATCGTCCACCGTCAACGTGAGATTCGCCATCGTTCAGCCGTGCCCCGTGCTCCACGTAACCCGTGCTACACAGCATGTACGATGTGCGAGGCTCCGGGGTGCCCGTGCCGTTGCACGCCTCGTCGGCCACGGCCGCGAGCCCGCGGCGGCCGCGCGGTGAACGCAGGCCGGGATGGTGTGACCTACTGGAGGCGTCAGAAGTGCGGCGTCGCCATGTCGGATCGGCAGTGAACGGCAACCGAGGCCATCCAGTCGTCCGGAGCGCGAGACGCCGAGCGGGTCGGCAGGCCGTGGAGCCGCCCTCAGCCCGGCGGGAGGTTCGCCTCGCTCAGCGCGGCGGGCGGTGGGGCGGTCGCGCGAGTTTGTCGATCTTCCAGATCTCCCCGGTGAGTGTCACGACGTAGGCGGTGTTCCTGAGGAACTCGAGCGACGTCGGCCGGTCGAGGCCGTCCATGACCACGTCGAAGGTGCCGTTGTTGACTCGGAGCAGCGCGCCGGTGTTGGGCAGCGCAGGTGACCCATCGGGGCCCCCTCCGAAGACACCCTGCGACAGCGCGAACAACGAGTGACCCCGACCGAACTCGACATCGACGGCGAGTCTGGCACCCGAAGCCACCTCTGTGACAGCCGACTTCCGCCGGAACGACACGACCTTGCCGTCCTCGGGCAGGTGCGGGACAGGGCCGGCCTGCGCCATGTACACGGTGTTGCCCCGTATGTCGAGGCCGGTCGGAACGACGTTGTCGAACGCGCGCAGCTCGGTGATCTCACCGTCGCGCGTGACCCGCAGGACACGGTTGTGGTGTCCGTCGGTCACGAGGAAGCCGCCGCGGAACACCTCCAGCGCATACTGCAGGCCCGTCGGAACAAAGAACGAGGTGTCCGGTGGGTGCTCGATTGCGTACGCCCCGATGTCCGCCACGACCGTGAACCTGTTGCGACGGTCCACTCGATAGATGCCAACAACGTCGTTGCCGCCCACGTCGGGACCGACAAGGGTGACCAGCACATACGCGGTCCTGCCGATGAACGCGACGTCGACCGGACCCCCGATGTCAATGACCCGTTCGGGCAGCCCGCTCGCGAACGTCGTGATGTCCCCGGTCACCGGGTCGACGCGCGAGATCCTGCCGGCCGCACCTTCGGTCACGTACAGCGCACGGTCGGGGCCGATCGTGCTTCCCAACGGGCCTTCAAGACCCGAACTCAACCGGGTGACGGTTGGCGCTCGGCCAGGCGGCCCAGCGCTCACCGCGGCCGGCGCGAGCAGTGTGACCAGGGCCAGCACTGACAACAGCAACCTGCGTAGAAGACCCATGGGTTCACCCCTCAGCACGCGGCGCGCACGCCTTGCCACTCCGCCGTCGACGACGCCGGGAACTCGTCCACGTACAGCTACGGACGCCGATCACCGCCAGCGCCGACGTACCGCAGCGGCGCGTCAGCGGTACTTCGCGCCCTGCTCGTTGAGCCAATCGAGGTAGCGTTCGGCCTCACCGCCATACAGGCGGTCGGTCCCCTGGGCCGCTCCCCCGACGGATCCGGCTGTCGGGACGTACTTCGCGCCCTGCTCGTTGAGCCAGTCGAGGTAGCGCTTGGCCTCACCGCCATACAGGCGATCGGTCCCCTGGGCGGCCTCTCCGACGGAAGCGGCTGTCGGGACGCTCACTGTGGGACGGTCGAGCGCGAACCCGAGAAGCACACCCGCGGTCAGCGCCGCGACCAAC
>Ga0299913_10002218_pt1 | contig 15170 bp, 8 predicted proteins | sample RVTome_9_FD_201360 | JGI IMG/M metagenome (GOLD analysis project Ga0299913, IMG submission 201360) | Soil microbial communities from uranium-contaminated site in the Upper Colorado River Basin, Wyoming, United States - RVT155D38 (version 2) ...
GGATCGATCGCGACGCCCTGCGGCCAGTTGTAGAACCCGGTATTGAAACCCCGCCCGCCGCAGGTGCCGAGCAGCGCGCCCGTCGAGGGATTCATGTGCACGATCCGGTGGTGCACGCGATCGGCGATCCACACGGTGCCGTCACCGGCGAACGCGACCTGGTGGGCCTCGTGGAACACCGCGCCCGCGGTCGGCGACGGCAGCGGATCGCCGATCGTCTGCGCGTAGCTCCAGCCGGTCGAGGTCCGGTTGAACCGCTCGATGCGCCAGCCCCACAGGTCGGCCGCCCAGACGTCGCCGTCGGCGGCAACCGCCACGCGGCGAAGCTCTGCGAAGGTGCCGGTGCTGGGGGGCGTACCCGTTGACCCGAACGCGTCCACGAACGTGCCGGTCTTCGTCCACACCTTGACGGCGTTGTTGTTGCCGTCGGCCACGTAGACGAGCTCCTGACCCGTGACGGGGTCGTTCGCGACGCGGACACCGTAGGGGGTCTTGAACTGGTTGGCAGCGGTGCCGTTCGTGCCGAACGTGCGGATGCACGTCCCGTTCGGCGCCATGACGGCGATGTTGTTCTGCTTGTAGTTGGCGATATACACGTTGCCCGCCGAGTCAGCGTCGACGTCGCGCAGGTCCGGGAAGTTGCAGGCGCCGGTGCCGGTCCACACGTTCAGCTGGGTGCCGTTCAGGTCGAAGGCGCGAGCCTTCTTCTTGCCGGCGTCGGCCACGTAGACGACGTCGTCGGTGATCGTGAGGCCCATCGGCCAGCTGATCTTGTCGCCGGTGGGACCGTTGAAGGTGGTGAGCCACGAGCCGTTAGCCCCGAGCACGACGATCCGGCTGTTGCGGGTGTCGGCGACGTAGACCCGTCCCTGTGAGTCGACGGCCACGTCGCGAGGGTTCAGGAACTGGTTGGTGCCGGACCCATGCGTGCCGATGCGCCACAGCTCCGTCCCGGCCGACGTGTAGCGGATCACCGAGTTGTCGCCGGTGTTGGCCACGACGAGGTCACCGTTGGGTGCCACCTCGAGTCCCGACGGATACATGTCGGCGTGGGAGGGTCCACCCAGCGTCCGGAGCAGCGCCGGCGTGGTGCCGGTGTCCGCGCTCGCGATGCCCGGCACGACGCCGGCCATCAAGGTCACCGCCATCACGGCTGCTGCCGCGTTCCTCATCTTTCGCACGATCACCCTTGAGCCCTCCCTCACGGCCTGACGGCCGTCACGAAACGTTGAACTGGACCCACGGCTTCGTGGGGTCGACGTTGCCTGCCGCATCGACCGCGGCCACCTGCAGGGCGTACTGCCCGGACCCTCCCGAGGGCGGCATGAACGAGAACGTCCACCCGGTCGAGCCCGCACCCTGGGAGCCGAGCCCCGCCTGTTGGTTCTGGAATGCACCCCAGGTGCCGTTGCCGCGCAGCCACGATCCGTTCACGCGGTCCCTGATCGCGATCCGCACCTCGGCGACGCCCACGTTGTCGGTCGCCGTGCCGCTCAGTCCCGCCGGTACCGAGTTGAACGTCTGGTTCGGCGACGGCACGGTCACGGTGCCATTGGGCGCCTCCGTGTCGGTGCCACCACCCCCGCCGCCCGAGACGTTGAACGTCACCCACGGCTTGGTGGGGTCGATGTTGTTCGACGTGTCGACGGCGGCCACCTGCACGGCGTACTGCCCCGAGCCACCGGACGGAGGCGTGAACGAGAACGTCCACCCCGTCGATGCGGTCCCCGCCGCCGCGAGTGTCGCCTGCTGGTTCTGGAACGCCCCCCACGTGCCGTTGCCGCGGAGCCACTGCTTCGAGATGCGGTCCTGGACCGCGACCCGCACCTCGCCGATGCCGACGTTGTCGGTGGCCTGGCCGGCCAGCTCGGCGGGGATCGACGTGTACACCTGATCCTTGGTCGGCGCCGTCACGCTGCCGTCGGGAGCGATGGTGTCGGGCGTGCCGCCCCCACCGCCGTCGCTGATCCGGAACTCGGTCACCCGCTCGTTCGATTGGCTAACCACGTAGAGGCGGTCGCCGACAAGATCCATGCCGTGCGGGCGCAGGAGACCGCCGTTGCCGGGACCCCCGAACGACCCCACGAAGGCGCCGTCCCTGGTCCAGACCTTGACCCGATGTGCGTCGACGTCGGCTACGTAGATGTTGTCGGCGTCCACCTCGACATCGGCGGCGCGCAGCAGGTCGTCCTCACCGCTGTTGGCGGTGGCGATCCGTCCGAGGAACTGCCCAGACGCCGTGAAGTGCTGCACGTCGCCGCGGATCGAATCGCTGACCCACAGGCTGCCGTCGGGATCCCAGACGACGCTTCGCGGGAAGCGGAACTGCCCGTTGCCGCTGCCGGCCGAGCCGAAGGCCGATTGCACCTGGCCGGAGGGCGACAGCAGCACGATGCGCTGGTTCTGCGTATCGGCGACCGCGATCGTGCCGGTGGCGCCGACGTCGAGCGAGTGCGGGTTCCTCAGTTGGCCGAGGTTCGTGCCGAAGCCGCCGTGTTCCCAGAGGAACTCCCCGCTGCTGGAGTACTTCTTGATCTTGTGGTTGTCGGTGTCGGCCACGACGAAGGAGTCGTCACGCAGGTCCACCGAGATACCGCGCTGGTAGTTGAACGCGTAGGCGCCACCGCCGCGCGACCCCCACTGCTGCAGGAACGTGCCGTTCGGAGCGAACTTCTGGATCCGCCAGTTGTGCGTGTCGGTGACGTAGATGTTGCCGGCGGAGTCGACCGCCACGCCGCGCGGCTGGTTGAAGCCGCCCTCGGGCGGGTCGCCCCCGGACATCGGCACGGCGAACAGGAAGTCGCCGTCCGGCGAGAACACCTGCGCGCGGAAGCTCGGCATGTCGCCGACCCATACGTTGCCGTTGCCGTCGACCGTCACGTTGCGCCCCCCGCCGGGGAACTTGCCGAGCGCCGAGCCGAACCCGCCGAACCGCGTCAGGAACTGACCCTGCAGCGTGTACTTGTTCACGAACGCCGTGGACGCGTCGATGACGTAGACCCATCCGTTGTCTTTGTCGATCGCGACGCCCCGCAGGTCGGGGTTGTTGCCGAACTGCCCGGGGTTCGGCCCGCGCGAGCCGAACTGGCGCAGGTAGGTGCCGTTGCGGTCGAAGACCTGGATCCGAGCGTTGTAGTTGTCGGCGACGTAGAGGTTGTCGTTCGCGTCCATGGCGCTGCCGCGTGGTTGCCGGAACTGCCCGTTGCCGGTGCCCTGGCCGCCGAACTGGAACAGCTCTTGCCCGGTGGGCGACACCGCGACGACGGTGTGGTCCCACTGGTCGCTCACGAAGACCCGGCCGTCGCTCGCAACGGAGACCTGCGACGGGTACTGGTACCGGCCGGGGCCGGTGCCGTTGCCACCGAACTCCAGGAGGAAGTTGCCGCTCTCCGAGTACTTGTCGACCGTCTTGTTGGCGTCGACGTCGCCGAAATACACGTCGTCGTTGCGTGGGTCGACCGCGATCCCGTAGGGCGACTGGTGCTGGCCCGGGTTGGGGCCCCGGGTGCTGGTGTCCACCACGTTGCCGAGGAAGGTGCCGGTCTTGGAGTAGTGCGCGATGCGGAAGTTCCAGTAGTCCCCGACGAGCACCGAGCCGTCGGAGAAGGTGGCCATACCCCAGCCGTAGAGCTCGGCATGGCCGGGTTGCCCGATCGTGCGGACGGGGGTGAGGGTGGTGGCGGCTGAGGCGGACGTGACGGGGACGAGCAGGGCGAGCAGCAGCACGGCTGCCGCGATGGCGGGCTTCTTCAAGGTTGGCGCTCTCCTGGCAGTCGGGGGTGACCGACCCCTCCGGTCGGCCGTCTGCAGTAACCCAGTGTGTCGGTTGTTGCCCCCCATGGTCAACCCACCGAACGGTCCGCCGCCCTACGCCGAAGGGCGGTTCCTCCCGGCGGATGCCGCCGGCGCGGCGCCGGGGCGAGACCTTCGCCGGACCGCGCACGCGTGTGGTCGTTCGACCCTCCCCCGGAGATCGGACCCGACCTATACTCGGTCGCGCCGTCACGCCCCCGTTCGGCGTGACAGGGCGCCGTCCGTACCGAGGGAGTGGCCATCCAGACCGATGTGACGATCCTGACCGTCCGGCGCGAACTGCCGATCGCCCCGCACGCTGCCACGATGGCCCGCCGCGCCGTCGACGAGCTGGAGGAGGCCGGCCTCTCCTCGGTGCTGCTCGACGACCTGCGGCTGCTCGTGACCGAGGTCGTGACCAACGCGGTGCGGCACGGCCCCGAGCACGGCTCGATCGAGCTGTCGATCCGCGCGGGCGGCGGTGGCGTGCGGGTCGAGGTCTCGGACCCGGGCAGGGGGTTCGTCTACGACGGGCCCACCGGGCCCGCCGACACCGAGGGCGGCTGGGGCCTGTATCTGCTCGATCGCCTCGCCGATCGCTGGGGCATCATCGAGGAGCCGCGGACACGGGTCTGGTTCGAGATGTCCGACCGACCAGCGACGGTCGCGCGCGTCGACGAGGCCACCTTGTTCGACGCGATCGCGGCCGCGATCATCGCGACCGACCCCGACGGCATCGTCACGCACTGGAACCACGGCGCCGAGCAACTGTTCGGCTTCGCCCGTGACGAGACGATCGGACGCCCGATCACCGACCTGCTCGTCGCGCCCGACGACGCCGCTTCGGCCGAGGTGATCTTGACGCGCATCCGCGAGGGCAGGGGATGGGAGGGGGAATGGGAGGCGCCGGCGCGTGACGGCGAGCGTGTGCCGGTCTGGATCGCGAACGCGCCGGTGCACGATCCCCGCGGCAGGCTCGTCGGCATCGTCGGCCTCTCGATCGACATGTCGGAGAGTCGGGCCACCGAGTCCGCGCTCCGCCGCAGCGAAGAGCGGCTGCGCGTCGCGCTCGAGGCGGGGGCGATGGGCACGTGGGAATGGGATATCGAACGTGGGGTCGTGCACTGGTCGGAGATGCTCGAGCGGATCCACGGGCTGGAGCCCGGCACGTTCCCCGGCACCTTCGAGGCCTACCAGGCCGACATGCACGCCGACGACCGAGAGCGCGTGCTGGCGGCGATCCGCCGCGTCGTGGAGGAGCGCGCTGAGTCCTACGCCGTGGAGTACCGGATCGTCACGCCCGCCGGCGCGACCCGATGGCTCAACGCCCGCGCGGCGCTGATCCTCGACGAGGCAGGTGAGCCGGCGCGTCTGGTCGGCGTGTGCACCGACGTCACGGTCCGCAAGGTGGCCGAGCGCCGGCTCGTGGCGCAGCACGCGGTCGCGTCCTTGCTCGCCGAGGCTGCCTCGATCGAGGTCGCGACCCCCGCGATCCTCGGGGCGATCGGTGAGAACCTCGGGTGGGAGGTCGGTGCGCTCCACCTGATCGACCAGGCGGCTGGGCGCACACGATGCGTCGGCACCTGGGTGCGAACGGGGCGGCCTGAGGGGCGCCTGATCGACGAGACCCGCCGCCTCTCCACGCCGATCGGCGAAGGGCTCCCCGGCCTCGTGTGGCAGGAGGGTCACGCGTTGTGGTTCGACGACGTGGTCACCGACGCACGGTTCGTCCGAGGAGCGGCCGCCGCCGAGGAGCACGTCCATGCGGCGATCGGGTTTCCGATGCGGGTCGGCAGCCAGATCCTGGGTGTCCTCGAGTTCTTCGGGCACGAGATCCAGGATCCCGACGATGGCCTGCTCCGTTTGCTCGACGGCATCGGCGGGCAGATCGGCCTGGTCGTGGCCCGTCGCCGCGCCGAGGAACAGCGCGCCGAGCTGCTCGCGAAGGAACGCGAGGCTCGCGCCGAGGCGGAGGAGGCCAACGAGAGGCTCGGGTTCCTCGCCGAGGCGAGCATGCTGCTCGCCACGTCGCTGGACTACCAGCGCACCTTGGCAGAGCTCGTGCGCTTGTCGGTGCCCCGGCTGGCCGATTGGTGTGCGGTCGAGCTGATGGAAGGCGGCGTGCTGAAGCAGATCGAGGTCGCCCACGTCGATCCGACCCGGGTCGCGCTCGCCGAGGAATACCGTCGCCGATTCCCGACGCCGCCCGATTCGCCGACCGGGGTGCCGAACGTGATCCGCACGGGTCGGTCTGAGCTCTACTCCGAGATCCCCGACGAGATGCTGGCAGCGGCCATCGACGATCCGGAGCAGCTCGCGATGATCCGCGAACTGGGGTTGCGCTCGATCGCGGTCGTGCCGCTCGTCGCCCGCGGGCGGGCGATCGGGGCGATCACCCTGGCGATGAGCGGTGATACGGACCGCCGGCTCGACGACGACGACCTCGTGTTCGCCGAACACCTCGCTCGCCGGGCCGCCTTGTCGATCGACAACGCCCGGCTGTACGAGGACCGGGCCCGGATCGCGCGCACCCTGCAGCGGAGCCTGTTGCCGCCCACCCTTCCCGCCGTGCCTCGGGTCGAGCTCGCCGCCGTGTACCAGGCTGCGTCGATCCAACGCAACGATGTTGGTGGCGATTTCTACGACGTGTTCGAGGTGGGAGGCGACACCTGGGCACTCGGGATCGGCGACGTGTGCGGCAAAGGGGTCGAGGCGGCTGCGCTGACCGGACTCGTGCGCCACAGCCTGCGTGCGCAGGCGCTCAAGGCGCGTGCGCCAGCGGAGGTCCTGCGTGCGCTCAACGACAACTTGCGCCGGCACGACACGGAGCGTTTCAGCACCGTCGCCCTCGCCTTCGTGCAACCGAACCCCGTGGGGGTGCGCTGTACCGTGGCCTGTGCAGGACACCCGCCACCCCTGATCTTGCGCGCCGACGGCACCGTGGAGCCGCTCGGCGCGATCGGCACGCTGCTCGGGGTGCTGGACGAGATCACGGTCGAGGATCGGAGCGCCGACCTGGAGCCCGGGGACGCGCTGATCCTGTATACCGACGGGCTGCTGGATCCACGGCGAGCGCAGGCGGTCGACGAAGACGGTCTGGCCGGGCTGCTGGCCGCGCAGGCGGGCGCCGGTGCGCAGGAGATCGTCGACGAACTCGGCTCGGCCGTCGAAGACCCCACCTCGGCGCCCGACGACGTGGCGATCCTCGCGCTTCGCGTGCGGCCCAGCTGATATCGGCTGGTCGTCGGCGAGCCGTTCGTTCAGACGGCCCGGCGGGCCTTCCGGCGGGCTTCGAGTCCTGCGAGCATCGCGTCGAGCCCGACCGTGAAGCTCGTTCCCTTCGGACCCAGCGCGGTCGCCTCCCACCGCAGGCCGAACGCCTGGTTCTCGAGGTTCGGGAGCTCGGCCGTGATCGTCGGGAACCGATCGGGGTCGAGCTCCTTCAGGTAGCCGCGGACCCACCGGCGCAACTGCTCGCGGTCCCGGCGCTGCTGCCTGGGCTGCATCTCGATCACGCTGAACCCGAAGACGTAGCCGGCCCAGGCGTTATAGGCGTCGGTCAGGGCGGGACCGCGGAACCCGCCGGCGCGCAGAGCGGACAGCGCCCGCTCGGCGATCACCACCGCCGCCGGCGTCACCAGCACGTAGGTGTCGAGCACGGGATGCACGTGCGGGTGGTCCTCGAGCGACGTGCGAACGTTCAGCGACAATCGGCGCAGGAACGACCGCCACGTGCTCGCGCTCGCGGCGGTCCCCGGCATCGGCACCTCGGACAGCACGAGGTCGGCGACCGCGATCAGCAGGTGCTCCTTGCGCTGGATCCGCCGGTGCAGCTGGGAGGTGCCGATGCCCAGGCGCTTGGCGAGCTCGCGCAGGCTGAGCGCGTCGATGCCCTCGGCGTGGACCAGCTCGTGGGCGGCCTTCACGATCCCCTCGTGGGTGAGCGGCGGCGCGTCGGTCCGCATGCCCACGAACCACGGCGGGCGTGGCCCCTCCCTACCGCTCGTCGTTGCCATGGCTGCCTCCGGGGGCCGACGCAGCGCTCGAAGGCGCGGATCGCCGCGTTCTCGTAGGGCGGAACACCTGCGTTGACCGGACATCTGTGTACCACGTACGATGCGGCCTCCGCGATACACCGTTCGGCAACTGGGACGCTGTTCCGGCCCTGACGGATGGGGGAGCCGGGGGACCGGGGGGAGGGTCGTATGGCACGCATCGCCCTCGAGGGCGTCGCGAAGGTGTACCCGGACGGCACCGAGGCCGTCACCGATCTCAACCTCGCGATCGACGACGGGGAGTTCATGGTCTTCGTCGGCCCGTCGGGCTGCGGTAAGACGACGGCGCTCCGCATGGTCGCGGGTCTCGAGGACATCTCACGGGGCACGGTCACGATCGGCGAGACGGTGGTCAACGGCGTGCCTCCGAAGGACCGCGATGTCGCGATGGTGTTCCAGAACTACGCGCTGTACCCCCACATGACCGTGTTCGACAACATGGCGTTCGGCCTGCGCCTGCGAAAGACCGACAAGGCTGAGATCGACACGCGCGTACGCAAGGCGGCGCAGGTGCTCGGTCTGTCGGAACTGCTCGAGCGCAAGCCCCGCAACCTGTCGGGGGGTCAGCGTCAGCGCGTCGCGATGGGGCGTGCGATCGTGCGCGAGCCGCAGGTGTTCCTGATGGACGAGCCGCTGTCGAACCTCGACGCGAAGCTGCGGGTGCAGACGCGCGCCGAGATCTCCCGCATCCAGGCCGACCTCGGCGTGACCACGATCTACGTCACCCACGACCAGATCGAAGCGATGACGATGGGCGACCGGGTCGCGGTGATCAAGAAGGGCGTATTGCAACAGGCGGCGCCTCCCCAGGAGCTCTACGACCGGCCCGCGAACATCTTCGTGGCGGGTTTCATCGGCTCGCCCGCGATGAACATGGTCGAGGCCCGCATCGAGCGAGAGGGCGACGTCCTGTGGGCGGGCTTCGGCAGTGTGAAGGTGCGGATCGCCAACGAGGTGGCGGCCGAGCGACCCGCGCTCGCCGCCTACGAGGGCCGGTCCGTCGTGCTCGGCATGCGGCCCGAGACGATCGAGGATGCCGCGCTCGCCGCCGATGCTCCCGCCGACCGCCGGCTGCGCACACGGGTAGACCTGCGCGAGGCGCTCGGCTCGGAGGTGCTGATCCACTTCTCGATCGACGCCCCCCCGGTGCAGACCGAGGACACGAAGGAGCTGGCACGGGACCTCGGGGCACCGGAGCCGATCGAGGGCAAGGCTTCACAGGGTCGCTCCACGTTCGTCGCTCGCCTCGACCCGCGGACCGAGGCGCGTGAACGTGCCGACATCGATCTCGTGATCGACACCACACGCCTGCATTTCTTCGACCCGGACTCGGGTCTCGGGATCTACGACGATGCGAAGGGCGGATGACGCTCGTTCGCGCAGGAGGGGAGATGCTCATGCAAGGGACCATGAGATGGATCCGAGCGTTCGCGTTGGTCGCGACACTCGCGCTGATCGCCGCAGCCTGCGGCAACGGGGACGACGGCACCGACACCCCTGAGGCTCCGGACGTCGATCTGACCGGTCAGTCGATCGAGGTCGCGGGCGTCTGGGCCGAGGGCACCGGCGAGCTGCAGCGGATCAACGACGTGCTGGACGCCTTCGCCGACCTGACGGGAGCCAGCGTGTCGTTCACGTCCACCGGCGACGACATCGCGGCGGTGCTCGGACCACGTGTGGAGGGCGGGGACCCGCCCGACGTCGCGTTCCTTCCCCAGCCCGGGCTGCTCCGCGACTTCGCAGCCCAGGACGCCCTGATCCCGCTCGACGAGACGGCCACCGCGACGATCGAGGCGAACTTCGCCTCGACGTGGAGCGATCTGGCGTCGGTCGACGGCACGCTGTACGGCGTGTGGTTCAAGCTCTCGAACAAGTCGACCTTCTGGTACAACTCGAACGCGCTCGGCGATGCCGGCGTCACGCCCCCGACCACCTGGGACGAGCTCGTGGCCGGCATGGCAACCCTCTCCGACTTCGGCGTGGCACCGCACGCGGTCGACGGCGCCTCGGGGTGGGTGCTCTCCGACTGGTTCGAGAACGTCTACCTGCGGGTGGCCGGCCCCGAGATGTACGACCAGCTCACCAACCACGAGATCCCGTGGACGGACCCGACCGTCATCACGGCCCTCGAGCGGATGGCCGAGGTCATGCAGGGCGACCTGCTCGCGGGCGGGACCGACGGCACCCTGCAGTCGGAGTTCCCGAACTCCGTGACCCTGGCCTTCGCCGACCCGCCGCAGGCGGGCATGGTGTACGAAGGTGACTTCGTGGGCGGCGTGATCGGCACCGAGACCGACGCCGTGGTCGGCGAAGACGCCGACTTCGTGGACTTCCCGTCGATCGACGGGTCGCCCACCTCGGTCGTGGTGTCGGGCGACGCCGCGGTCCTGATGCGCGACTCCGAAGCGGGTCAGGCGTTGATCAACTACCTGGCCACCGCCGAAGCCGCCGAGGTATGGGCGTCACAGGGCGGGTTCACGTCGGCGAACACCGGCGTCGACACGTCCGTGTACCCCGACGACATCACGCGACGTTCCGCCGAGGCGCTCGTCGGCGCGGGAGACGCGGCGAAGTTCGACATGTCGGACCTGCAGCCCGCCGAGTTCGGTTCGACGGCCGGCCAGGGCATCTGGGGTCTGCTCCAGGAGTTCGTGCGGACGGGTGATGTCCAGGGCACGGCCGAAGCACTCGAGGACGCCGCGTCGAGGGCATTCGGCTGAGGGGGCTGAAGGAGGGAAGGGCCTGCCACCGATGAGCACCGAGCAGACGCGGGCGTCGGACGAGGCGCGGCCCGCGACCGCGGCACCGCAAGCGCCGTCCCGCCGCTCCGGCGCGGGGCGGCGCTTGCTCGTCGCGCTGGTGTTCCTCGTGCCGGCCCTGCTGCTGCTCGGTGCCCTGGTCGTGTATCCGATCTTCTTCTCGGTCCTTCGCAGCCTCTACGACAAACCGGGCGACACTTTCGTGGGGCTCGAGAACTACACGAGGATCTTCGAGGACCGTCAGACCTTCATCGCGCTCCGCAACACCGTGCTGTGGGTCGTGATCGTGCCGGCGACCGTGACCGCGATCGGGCTCGTCTTCGCCGTGCTCACCGAGCGTGTCCGCTGGAGCACCGCCTTCAAGACGGTCGTCTTCATGCCGATGGCGATCTCGTTCCTGTCGGCCGGCGTGATCTGGCGGATCGTCTACGAGATCGATCCGGGTCGCGGCCTGATCAACGCGGGGTTGCAGGGCGCCTCGGACCTGGTCCGTGGGCCGGGGTCGTTCCCCGGCGCCCGGCCCTCGATCGAGGACGGCATCGAGCCGACCCCCGAAGGGGGTTACCGCACCACGGACGGCTATGAACCGGGTCAGACGGTCGATCTCGGTCTCGTCGCGATCCCGCCCGACCTCGTGCCGGAGTCGGCACAACCTGCGGCCACGTCGGTGAGTGCCGGCCCCGACGAGTTGGCCGGCGCGATCTGGCTGGACTTCACCACCGGAGGAGGCGGGGAGCGTGGCGTGGTCGATCCGACCGAGCGCGGTCTGCCCGGCGCCACCGTCGCCGCGATCGCCCCGGACGGCACGGTGGTGGCCGAGGCGAAGGCGGGTGACGATGGCACCTACGTGCTCACGGGGCTCGACCCCGGGACCAGCTATCGGGTGGAGCTGACGCGCGACACGTTCCGGGAGTCGTTCCAGGGCTACACGTGGCTGGCCACGCCCCTCGTGATCCCCGCCACGATGGTCGCCTACATCTGGATCTGGGCGGGCTTCGCGATGGTCGTGATCGCCTCGGGCCTGGCCGCGATCCCCCGGGAGATGCTCGAGGCCGCGCGCGTCGACGGTGCGACCGAGTGGCAGGTCTTCCGCCGCGTGACCGTGCCGCTGCTGTCGCCCGTGCTGGTGGTGGTGCTGGTCACCTTGGTGATCAACGTGTTGAAGGTGTTCGACCTCGTGCTCGTGCTCGTGCCCGGGTCGGCACAGGCCGACGCCAACGTGATCGCGCTGCAGATGTGGCGCGCGTCGTTCGGCGGGGCGAACGACTTCGGGCTCGGCAGCGCGCTCGCGGTCTTCCTGTTCGTGTTGGTGCTGCCGGCGATGTTCTTCAACCTCAAGCGGTTCCGGACGGGAGCGTAGATGGCGACGACGGCGGCGGACGAGGCGGTCGCGACCACCGCGTCGGGCTCGGGCGGGGGGTTCGCCTCACGTATGGTGCGCCGGCTGACGTCTGGGCCGGTCGCCGTCGTGCTCGCGGTGATCGGCGTGCTGTGGTTGTTGCCCACGTTCGGACTGCTGATGTCGTCGTTCCGGTCGGCCGCGGACAACAATCAGAGCGGATGGTGGACCGCGATCACCGACCCGGCGCAGCTGACGATCGCGAACTACCAGACGTTGCTCGACAACGAGGGTCTCGTCCGGTCGTTCTTCAACACGGTGCTGATCTCGGTGCCGTCGTCGTTGATCCTCGTCTTGATCGCAGCGCTCGCAGCGTTCGCGTTCGCCTGGATCGACTTCAAGGGTCGCGACGTGATCTTCCTGGTCGTCGTGGCGTTGCTCGTGGTGCCACTGCAGATCTCGCTGATCCCGGTCTCGAGGCTCTACGGCCAGCTGGGGCTGTTCGGGACGATCCCCGGGGTGATCCTCTATCACGTGGCGTTCGGATTGCCGTTCGCGATCTTCCTGCTGCGCAACTTCTTCATCGGCATCCCGGCAGAGCTGCTCGAAGCGGCCCGGATGGACGGCGCCGGTGAGATGAAGGTCTTCTTCCGGGTCGTGCTGCCGCTCGGCATCCCGGCGATCGCGTCCCTGTTGATCTTCCAGTTCATGTGGGTCTGGAACGACCTGCTCGTTGCACTCGTCTTCGCCGGGCCTGCAGCGCAGCCGCTCACGGCGGCGATCCGCGAGCAGCTCCGCACCTTCGGCGGCAACGTCGACATCATCGCCACGGGATCGTTCATCCAGATGGCCGTGCCGCTGATCGTGTTCTTCGCCTTCCAGCGGTACTTCGTGCAGGGGTTGCTGGCAGGGTCGCAGCGATGAGGGTGCGAGGCAGCGGCATCGGCGTCGTCACTGGCGTCGTCGCCGGCCTGGTCGTGGCCGCGGGCGTGGCGGCCGGCGCGGCGGCGCTGCGGAACCCCGCCGTGATCGAGGTGGCGCCGGGCACGGCGATGAGTGACCTGATCGCCGCCGCGGGCGACGGGTCCGCCTTCCGGCTGCTCCCGGGTACCCATGCACCCTTCGATGTCGTGCGCTCGGTGTCGATCGAGGCAGCGGCGGGCGCCGTGGTCCAGGGGCCGATCCTCGTGCTGGCCGACGACGTGCGGCTGACCGACGTGTCGGTCGACGGTGGCCCGACCGGCATCCTGGTGCGGGAGGCCGACGACGCGGTGCTGGAGCGCGTGCGCGTGACGGGCACCGAGCTGCACGGCATCGAGATCACGTTCGCCTCCGCGACGATCACCGACTGCACGATCGCCGGCATGATCAGCCCGGCCGCCCAGGGCATCGAGATCCGCATGTCGTCGGGCAGGCCCCGCACGGTGGTTCGCGGCTGTCACGTGAGTGGCGGCCAAGAGGGCATCGTCACCCACGTCAGCCACGTCGAGTTCCTCGACAACGTCGTGACCGGCACGAGCCTGCGCGGCGTGGTCGTGACCGAGGTGAGCGAGGGGTGGGCCGAGGGCAACCTTGTGCACGACGTGACCGGCACGGCCATCTATTGCGGCGACGGCGCGCACTGCGAGTTCCGCGGCAACACGATCCGCGACGTGGGACCGGTACCCGGCCTGGGACCCGGGCAGGCGGGGTGGGCGTTCCAGGCGATGTACAAGGCGACGATGCGGGTCGAGGACAACGAGGTGACCGGGGCGGCAGCCGGTGAGGTTCGTACCTCGATGAACGGCTCGGTGGTGCCCTGGTTCCCGCTCGTCGCGTGGCCGATGGGCCTCACCGGGCTGTGGCCGGGACCCGCCTTCGCGACCCTCGTGGCGGCGCTGCTGCTCATCGCGGTGGTCACGATCATCCGGCCGATCGTCCGGCGGGCGCGCGCCGGGGCCCAGGCGATGCCGCCCCCGCGATCTCGCCGACGTCACGGTGACATCGTGCTCGGCGTCGTCGCGGCCGGGCTCGGCGTGTACGCGTTCCACATGCTCGAGCACGTGGTGCAGGTGTGGCAGATCTACGTGATCGACGTCGAGTTCCGGGCGGGGCTGCTCGGACGGGCCGTGAACAAAGAATGGCTGCACTTCTCGCTGAACGCGTCGGTGCTCGTCTACGCGTGGTGGCTCACGATCGGGGTGTGGCGCGGCGCGTGGGGACGCGCGGCGATCCTCGGCGCGCCGGGCCTGTTCCTGCCGGCCGCCACGGCGATCCAGAGCTACCACTTCGTCGAGCACGTGGCGAAGATCACCCAGCACTTGGACGTCGCGCTCGATCCGGCGCCGGGATTGCTGGGCGGGCGCAGCGGTCTCGTGTTGTTCCACTTCGCGCTGAATCTCGCGACCTTCACGGGCCTCGCGATCGGGGCGATCGCCCTGCTGCGGCGAGCGCGCCTCGACGCCGATCGCGCCGTGGCCGAGACGACCGGCGAGCCCACCCTCGCTCCGATCGGCGCCTGAGCCCTCCGCCCGCCGGGCGCGGACGCATGGCTCCAGGCGGGCCCCCGGTGCACCGATACCTGAAGGATGCACGTCGCCGCCTCGATCACGCGGGTCCGCACCCTGCGGATCGGGCCGGTGGCGGCCGTCGTGGCGGTCTCGCTCATCGCCGCGGGGCTGCTCCTCGCCTCGCGGATGTCGGCTGCACGGGCGATCGCTGCGTCGTTCGATCAGATGTGCGCCAACGTCGGCGGTCGGCCGGGGGACTGGTTCTGCGAGGTCTCGTTCACGCGGTCGCTGGTCGCGCACGCGGGGGGAGCGCTCCTACTCGGCCTGGGACTCGCGCTGCCGGGGCTGATCCTCACCCTGGCCGGGCGGCGCTGGCTATCGCTGGCGCCGCTCCTCCTCACGACGGCCGTGGCCACGATCGCGGCCGTTGTCGCTCCTCGCGATCTCGGCGACCAACTCCTCGGGCTGCTGCACACGGGGTTCCTCAACTCCGAGGCGCGCACGTGGTGGGCGACCCATCCGGTGCTCTCCGTGGTCGCGGACGCCGTGCTCATCGGGGCACCGACGATCGCGGTCGCGCTGTTCCTGCGACCAGATCGGCATCGGCTACCCCGCGTGACCCGCGGGCGCGCGTTCTTCGCCTCGTCGGTCGTGGCCGGGTCGATCGCGATCGTCGTCATGGTCATCGGCCGCGTCGAGTTCGCGGGGTACGCGCCGGGGAGGATGTCGCTGGGTG